>Ga0307373_10001744_pt1 | contig 40463 bp, 27 predicted proteins | sample OX2MG_FD_202534 | JGI IMG/M metagenome (GOLD analysis project Ga0307373, IMG submission 202534) | Soil microbial communities from Risofladan, Vaasa, Finland - OX-2 | ecosystem: Environmental > Terrestrial > Soil > Coastal area > Acid sulfate soil | place: Finland: Risofladan, Vaasa | collected...
TCGCCATCACAATTCCCTCACTCTTTTCTCCAGTTCCTGCGCAATCTCTTCGGCATCCGCGTTCGCCGCAAACGTCACCGGCTTGCCAATCGTCACCTTCACCGCTCCGGGCGGCGCCAGTTTCAGTCTCGACGATTTTCCCGACAGCCGCGCCTGCGCCAACTCCCACAGCCCGTCGATTCGCGCCGGAACCACCGGCAAATGCAGCCGCGTCGCCAGCAAACCAATCCCCCCGCGAAACGCCGCCAGCTTTCCATCCTTCGTCCGCGCCCCTTCGGGAAACACCAGCACGCTCCACCCGCGGTCGGCCAATTCTCCCGCGAACGCAAAACTCTCCCGAAATCCCGATTGCTTCGGCAGCGGGAACACATTAAACAGCGCAATCACCAAAAAATAATCCATGCGGTTCACCATCCGCAGGAAGAAATTCATTTCCCTCGACGGATACCGCATCCCGTATAAACGCTCCGCCTCCATCGCCGTCGCCAGCCGGTGGCGGAAAAAAGCCGGCAGCGCCGCCAGCACGCATCCAATGTCGACATACGTCACATGATTCGCCACCACCAGGACCGGCCCGCGAATCCCGCGCAGATTTTCCCGTCCGCGAATCGTCGGCTTTGCCAGCAACCATGTCGCTGGCCACACCAGCAAATAATAAATTCCCAGACGAATCCACGTCACCGGCCACCGTTGCGCCCAGCGCGGGAATTTATACGTTTTCGGCCGCGCCGGCGGCTCGCGCAGCAATCGTTCCAGTTCGCCAACTGTCTTTGCTTCCGCGAATCTCGTCTCTCCCAAATCCACTTGATATTTTTCTTCGAGCGCGCTCATCAATTCCACGCGGTCCAGTGAACTCAACTGCAAATCGCGCTCCAGATCCGCGTCCTCGGACACCCGCAAATTCCCGCGCCGCGTCACGCGAGAAATCAAATCCCCGATCGTGCTCCGCTTCTCACCGCTGGCCTCCGCGCTCGCTCTCGCGCCCATTTTTTCTGCCACTGCTTCCCGTATTCGCGGCAGCAACGGCTTTTGCGTCGGCGTGCGAGGGAAGTCCGGCTCCTTCCACACCAGCCACCGCCGCATTCGCTGGTATTCCGCCAGCGTTTGGTTCGCCGCATCCACGATCTCCGCCGGATCCGCATCCCTGTTTTCGAGCAGCAATACCGCGCACGCTTCTGCATTTCCATCGCGTTCGATTCCCACCACCACGCAATCGCGCACGCCAGCTTGCCGTCGCAACGCTGCTTCCAAATCCTCCGGATAAACATTCATTCCCGCCGGCGTCACAATCACGTTTTTTCGCCGCCCCTTGAAAAAAAGATTCCCCTCCGCGTCCATCTCGCCCAAATCGCCCGTGCGAAACCACCCCTCCGAATCCGCCATCGCGTCCAGCTGCCGCCCTCGCCAATATCCCGACGCCACGCTTTCTCCGCGCACCAGAATTTCCCCATCCGCGCTCAATTTAATCTCCATCCCCGGCATCGCTTTGCCAATCGATCCTCTTCCCGTGCGAAACGGATGATTCACGCTCACCAGCGAAGTTGTTTCCGTCAACCCGTAGCCCTGAATCACCGCGTAGCCCAGCCGCCGCCAAAAAGTCTCCGCGCTTTCCGGCAACGCCGCTCCGCCCGAAATCAACGCCCAGAATTTCCATCCCAGCTGCCGGTGAACGCGCCGGAATCGCCAGCACCGTTTCAAAAAATGTTCGCCATCGGCGGCCGCGAAAGCCTTGCGAAATTTCTCGATGCGTCCGTCGGCTTCCACTTCCTGCTCCACTTGTCCTTGCAACGATTCAATCAGCCGCGGCACACTCACCAGCGCCGTCACGCGCTCGCGCCGAATCGTCCGCGCCACTTCCGCGGGACTCAGCGTATCCATGAAAACCACCGTCCCGCCCAACAGCGGCGGAATGAACATACTCATCAATTGCCCGAACACGTGGCTCAGCGGCAATAAATTCAGAAATCGCAGCGGGTGCACAAATTTCTCGTAGCGCAAATATTCCTGAATCTGCGCCTCCAGAGGCTCGATATTCGCCAAAATATTTCCGTGCGTCAGCACCACGCCGCGCGGCTCCGCCGTTGTCCCCGAAGTAAACACAATTTCGACTGTGTCTCCTCGCGTAAAACTCCGCGCTGTTTCTGGAATCCTCGCTTCCCGATGCTGCGCCGCCGCGTCTCCGATGTCTTCCAGCGTGATCCTCGCCAGCCGCGCATCCAGCTCGGGCACGCCGCGCGACGCAATCAGCAGCTTCGCATCCACCGTTTGCGCCACGCGCCCCGCGAACTCGGCGGTCGCCACGCGATCGATCGGTGCCACCACCGCGCCATGCAACACACATCCAAAAAATGCCGCCACCCATTCGCCGCAGTTGTCTCCCCACAACAACACGCGATCTCCCGGCGCGATTCCGCGCGCCGCCAACTCGCCCGCAAATCCGTGCGCCATTTCGGCAATGTGCGCGTAAGACCATCGCTCCATCCGGTAGCCGCGCCGGTGCGCCACCGCGATTTCCTCGCCGCGCCGTCCATATTCGTCCAGAAATTCAATCAGGGATTGTCGCGCCATTTCAGGAAGGAAGTTTCTCTCATCCGGGGCAACTTGCAAAGCGTCACGCGCGCAAAACCTGTGCAAGACCAAAAAAAAGCCCGGCAGCGGTAACCACCGCGCCAGGCTTTTTCGCAAACGTGCTCGTGCTTCTAGTGAGGATTCTGTGGGGTCTGTGGATTCTGTTTTGCCACGTCTGCCTTCGTCGGATCAGCGGCCGTTGCATCCGACGAATTTTGATAGCGCGTGAGGTACGGCATAAATGGCGTGACTTCAAAGGGCATCTTTTCCCGCGCCGAAAGCAACTGCACGGGCTTGGTCTTCACCAGGTCCACGCTGTCGTCCCACGAATTCAACACGATTCGCGAACCCAGCGGCAGCGCTGCAATCTGGTCGATTTTCATCGGCTGCAATTGCGGTGCCGCCTGAATCAGTTGCGACGCCATGAACACCTGGTTGCCCAGATTGGCGCTGATCAACGACGGCAACTGCTTCTGTTCCGCCGCCAACTGTTTCAGGAAAAGCCCGGCCGTCCCCAGCTGATTTTTGTACGGCGAATTCTTCAGCAGTTCCACCGCCTTCTTCGCCGCAATTTCTTCGTCGCCTTCCGAGTTCCGGAAAGACATGCGCCTCATTGTATCGGCCATGGAAACCATGGTCGTATCGTTAAACGAGTACTCGTCCGACAGCGGTGACCCGGTCACGACCGCGCCAAGTTCGTGCGCCAGTATCGCCGCCAGGCTCGGCTCATCCGGCAGCACGTCCAACAATCCCCGGCTCACCACAATCGTGTGCCCGATCGTGAACGCTTCCAGTGTCGAGGTCAGCAGCACGCGGCACCGGATATCCGGCTCGATATCCAGATTGTTCGTCACTTCCAGGTTGTTCACCACCGTCCCCATCACTTTGTCCACGGGACCCGGCGGCGCCAGCAATCCATTGCGTTGCAGACGCTCGATTACGTTGTCTTCCCCTTCGCGCTGCCACTCGCGTTCCGCCATCACCGGCGAAACATCCTTCGAGGCATCCGCTTGGTCCTGAATCGGCTTCGCCGCTTCAATCTGCAGGTCGCTGAATTCCGTCTCGCGGCTCCCCAGTTTCAGGTTATAGCCCCACAGCCGCGTCTGCGAACGGTAGGTCACATGCCCAAACGGAAAGTCCTTCAGGTCCGATTCCGCGCTATAGATGTACGATGGAATCCACTCACCCGGTGCCACGTTCGTGCGCCAGCTGTCGAAGTGCAGATTCCATCCAAATGTCCGTGCGATCGGCATAAACACTCCGTTGAATCGCACGATCGCATAATCCTGATCTTCCACCCAAATGCGCCCCTGGAATCTCCCATTGCCCGATTTCGGCAAAGGCGTCACATCGAACACCAGGCACCTTATCGATCCCAGAAATTCACGGCGCACATAGTCGAATTTGTAATGTTGTTTATCGAAGTAAACTGGGTCCACGAAAATCATTTGCAGAAAGCCCGCTGGCACGTAGGAGTTGCCCAACAGCGAACTGATATCCTTGATCGGATTCAGTTTGTGCTTCCATCCAGAATCCTGACCCGGAAGCATCGACCGGTCTACTACCCCCCTGCTCAGCTGCGCCACGCCCAGATAGTAATGATCCCTGTCCGGCACGGCCCCCAACTTCGGGTCCGGCCGCATGTCTTGAATGTAGGTTTCTACGATGGGGCTATAATGCCGCAGCGTCGCCACTTCTTGGTGCTCCCGCGCAATGATGCGGTCCTCCACTTCAGCCACCGTCGCCGGCTGGCTCGGAGTGATAACTAGATGTTCCGGAGTTTGCGCTGGTTGAGTTTGCTGCGGTTGCGTCGGCTGAGTTTGCTGCGGCTGAGTTTGCGCCGTTGCTCCCCCTGCGAGCGCCAACCCAATAGTCGCAGTAAGAACGTACCGTAATCCCCTACCCATGACTTCTCCCCCTCTAACCCACAGTTAGTACGCTAGCTCGAAGTCGATTCGAACGTTGGCCGGAAAATCGACTGGCTGCCCCTCTTGACGAGCTGGTTTAAACCGGATCTTTTGCGCGGCAGCCTCCGCGTTTTGATCCAGCCCATGGCCTAGGCCCTTCAATACGCGCACCACTTGGACTTCCCCCGAAGCCTTGAAAATCACTTGCAGTAAAACATCGCCCTGTATTTTCAGCTGCTTTCCTTCTGCTGTGTACTCTGGTTTCGGTTTGTATAAAATTACCGGACTTTCCTGCCGCGCCACCGCCGCTACTTTCGGCGCTCGTGGACCCGAAGTCGTCGCGCGATCATCTGCGAACACTCCCTGTTGCACTTTCCCGCCATTGCGCACTCCCCCCGCAATCGCTGTCCCGTTTCCGAATCCCGCGCTCGCAACCACTCCTTCCACGCCCTTCTTGCCGCCAGTTCCGTTGCCCTTGCCCGGCCCTACCGGCATATCAAATCCGCCCGCTTGCGCAATGTTCACCGGCTGCGTCATCTTCGCCTTCGGAGGCAATCCATCCGGGTCCCCGAACCCACCCGTCTGCACGGGGGCCTTCGGCCGCTTCAAATCCGGTATCGCTGAACTCCCGAGCGATGTCGTCGGCTTGTCCGGTACCGCACGCGCAAACACGTTTATCTGCGGCGCTTTCGTCAGATTTCTGCGGATCACCGGTTTCGACACAATCGGCTTGTCGAATACCGGTTCGATGATTTTCGGTTTCGGCGGTACCGGCACGGGCACCGGTTCGAGCTTCGCCACTTCCACGCGCTTCACCGGCACAAGTTTCGGCCGCACTCTTGGCTGCGGTTTCCATGCCCGCACCGGAGGCGCGGTAATTTCCGTGATCATGTATTGCTTCGCAACGTCCATTTGTTTCGGAAACAATAGCGGAATCCACAGCGCGCATGCGAGCACTAGAAATTCAACCCCAAATCCAGCCGAGAAGGATCGCCACCGCGGCCTTCCTGCGCTCAGCAGTGTGAAGGGCGCTTCGTAATCTGGATAACGTCCGTTCCCGTTTCCGTTCGACGACATCGGTGACTTCCCCCGCGTCGGTACTTTTCCTGTTGATCTTACGACACTAATCGGCGCGATCGACATTGTAGTACTGGGGCCGGCAGCCCGGTGAATAGTACGATTGTACCAGTCTGAGACTTGGTTGCCTTAAATGATACTGTAAGCCGTGCCCTAGTGTTCCCCCTGTGGTGGTGTTTCCTGCTTTTCTACTCCTTATTTCTCTCCATCTCTCTCTGCGTGACGCGCAACTTCCATTTGCAGTCTTCCCCACTACTTTCTCTGCACGAATCGCTCCATACTCGCTCGTCTTCCCATCCCGGGCGCGATTCAGCTTCCTTCCCAATCTGAATACGCTTCTGGCGCATTGTCAATCGGGGGGCGGGTGTATAGCAGGCCGAAAATGTCTGCATAGGGGCTTAGGGAGCGGGGTACTACAGGTGAACTGACCTTGTGGTCGCAGTGTAAAGATTTCCTATTCGCGCAATTCCGCCAACCCTATTCCCGCCAGACTGAATTTTTTTGCGTATTTTGGGCAAAAACGAGCAGGGCCGGTACTGCTCTCAGCACCGGCCCTGTTCACTTCGCTTCTTCGTCCCTTACTCGTTACGATTGAGGTTCAATCAAAATATACTCCGTCACGTCGCTCTGCGAAGCCGGCCTCACCAGCAATAGCACCGGTTGGTCGCCAGCTCCGGCCAGTGCCGCGTGGAAGTCCGTCATGTTATTGACCGGTTTATGGTTAACCTCTACTATCACGTCGCCTCTCTGCAATCCGGCCGTCGCAGCCGCGCTCGATTGGTCAACCGAGTCCACCACCACCCCTCGAGCCGAAGCTGGCAAATTCAACTGCTGCGCGATTTCCGGCGTCACATTTTCCACGTGCACGCCTTCCATCGCCTTGCTGCTGTTTTGTCCTGTTCCGTTTCCTGAGGACTCAAACGATGATTTTCCGCCCGTTTCCGGCAGTTGCCCCAAGGTTACCGGCAACTCGAATGTCTTCCCGTCGCGGAAAACCTTCAATTGAACGGTCGTCCCCGGCGCCGTGCTCGCAATGCGCGCCGTCAGATCCCCGTAACTATTGAGCGCTTCGCCATTCAAACCGAGGATAATGTCGCCGCGCTTGAGTCCGGCCTTTGCCGCCGGGCTGCCCGCCGTCACATCGCCCACCAGCGCGCCTCCGCCTCCTCCGTTGTAGTTAAATTCCTTCGCCATTTCCGGAGACAGCGGATTGATATAAACGCCCATGTACCCGCGCTCCACTTTTCCGTGCTCGATAATCTGTTCCATGATGTTGCGCGCCATGTTGATCGGAATCGCGAACCCGATTCCCTCGTTTCCGCCTTCGCCACCCATCGAGGAACCGCTCGAGATAATCGCTGTGTTAATCCCCACCAAATCGCCGTGCAAATCGATCATCGCTCCGCCGGAATTTCCCGGATTGATCGCCGCATCCGTTTGAATGAAATCTTCATACGTCTGCTTTCCGCCTTGCACCTGTGACTCAAGCCCCAGGCTGCGGCCCGTGGCGCTCACGATTCCCATCGTCGCCGTTTCCCCGATTCCAAAGGGATCGCCAATCGCGAATACCACATCGCCCACTTGTAATTTCGAGGAATCTCCCAGCGCGATCGTCGGCAGGCCCGTCGCATCAATCTTGACCACCGCGATGTCCGTCAACGGATCCGTGCCCACCACTTTCCCGGCATAATTCTTGTTGTTCCACACCACTTTAATGTTCCCGCCGTGCGCCACCACGTGATTGTTCGTCAGTATGTAACCATCCGAATTGATGATTACCCCCGAACCCAGGCTCGTTTCCTTTTCCGTTTGCGGCCGCGACTGTCCCCCGCCGAACTGGTTGCCGAAAAATTGCCTGAAAAACGGATCACTGAAGAATCCCGGCATATTCTGCTGAACCTTTATCACCTTTGTCGTGGATATATTCACCACCGCCGGTAGCGCCGGCCGCACCACCGAAGCAAATCCATTTGTGAAAGTCCCCAGACGCACTGGATCCACATTCCCCGCCAGCGTCAGCGGCACTTTCGGCGCGCCCAGCACCTTCTGTCCCGCCCATCGAACCGCCCATGTGCCCAGAAACCCTCCGGCGATCAGCGCGACGATCAGGATGCTTACTCCCACCCATTTCCGAACCTGATAGACCTCCCTGCTCATGTGGTTCACTCCTTTTTTCGTTTTCTTGCGGGCGCATAGGCCCGATTAGTTTGGACGTTCCAAAAGCTCAAATGTACCTCGAGGAATTGCGACGAAACGAAAAGCATTGATATCACTATGATTCCTGTCGGGGAATTTTTCCGTCACCCTGATTTGCGCGGACGTCATACAGCACCAGCTTCGGGCCGCTTCGGCCCGTCATTGATCTTCCTCTGTCTTAATTTTACCGCCGAATTCTTGCCCTTCAACATAAAGTTCCCAGACCGCAATATATCCACTCCTTAGATGCAGTCCTAAGCCTTCGCGTCTATCGCTTGCGTCACGTCTCGCGATTTGACAGAATGGCCGCCGCTTAAACGGAATTTGGCAACCGGAGGCTCAAAGATGAATCGCAAAACTTCTACTCTCGCTGCGGCTCTTTTTTTCGCCGTCGGAATCGCCTTCGCCGCCACCGCAAATGATAATCCCGCGCCTCCGCCATCTGCAAACGACGCTTTACTCCCCGCTCTCTCATCCATCGCCGGACACGGCATGCTCGACATTCACGCCTATTCCGAACTGGAGGATTTGTCCGACGACATCGGCGCGCGCGTCACCGGCTCGCCGCAATGCAACGCCGCCATTCAATGGGGCCTCGGCACGATGCGGAAAATCGGCCTGCAAAATGTCCACGCCGAACCCTGGCAAATTTTTCGCGGCTGGACGCGCATTTCCGCCGACGCAGAAATCATTTTGCCCGCTCCCCACAAATTGATGGTCGACTCCATGGGCTGGGTCGGTTCCACTCCCGCCGGCGGCGTCGACGCCGACGTTGTCAACGTCAACGTCTACAATCTCACGCAGGAAGAGGAGCAAAACTCCTCCAACTGGAGCGGCAAAGTCATCATGGCCGTGCAGCAAGGCCCGCGCCCCGAAAACGGCATGGCCGCCTTCGCCCAGTTTGGCGCCTTCCTGAAAAAAGCTTATGACGCGGGTGCGGTTGCCGTCATCGGCGGACAGGGCGGCGGAAAATCCCAGGGCATGCACCTCACGCATACCGGCGCGCTCGGCTTCAACACGTTTTACGACATTCCTGTCGTCAGCATCGCCGCGGAAGATCAGGAAATCCTCGAGCGTCTCATCGCTCACGGCAAAACCGTCCGCATCCACATCAACGTTCAAAACAAAGTCACCGAGGGGCCGGTTGACACCGCCAACGTCGTCGGCGAAATTCCCGGCACCCAGCATCCCGAACAAGTCATCGTCGTCGGCGGACATCTCGATTCCTGGGATCTCGCCGAAGGTTCCACCGACGACGGCGTTGGTGTCGCCACCACTCTCGGAGCCGCCGAGGCCATCGTCCGTTCCGGCTTCAAACCGCTCCGCACCATTCGTTTTGTTCTCTTCACCGGAGAAGAGCAAGGCCTTCTCGGCTCGCAGGCTTACGTCAAAACCCATAAAAACGACATGGCCAACCACGTCGCCGCCGTCATTCTCGACAACGGCCAGGGCCCTGTCACCGCGCTCAACATGGGCGGTCGCGACGATCTCGTGCCCGCCGCTTCCGAGTTCGCCGCCTCACTCAGCGCTTTCGGCACAATCACTGCCAACGACAACACTGAATTCGGCACCGACGCCGGTCCCTTCATTCTCGCCGGCCTTCCCGGCATCAATCTCGACCAGGATTCGCCCGAATACCGCTACACCCATCACTCCAACGTGGACACTTTCGACAAAGTCGACGAAGCCGTCCTCGACCGCGACGCCACTGTCCAGGCCCTCGTCGCATTCTGGATCGCCGACCGTCCCGAACGCCTCGCCTCCCCCTGGCCCCCACAAAAGTCCGCCGATATGCTGATCCGCAAACACGATGATGTCTTCCTAAAACTCTTCGGCCTCTGGCCCTTCGGCAACAGTCCACAGCAATAGCCGCTTTGTGACTCACGCCAGCGGTGGAATAGCGCCGTGTAGCTCACGTCCCGCCAGCGCCGTAGCGTCAGGGCACGTTTTCAACCGTGCCGCAACTCTAAATTCCCGTTCCTCTCTTTCCTCCTTGCGCGTCTCCTGCGCAAATCTCTGTACCGCACCGGTGGGCCGTTTGTGCCGCAGTTCCACAGCCGCACCTGTTGCCTTCTCCCCAACATCGCTTCCTCCTTGGTTTCTTGCGCGCACATTTGTGACCCAATCGGCGAAGGGAGGCGCCCACAAACCGAATGCGCTAATATAGAAAAGCACTGGTTCTCTATGATATCAAGATGGCGGAAGCGCCTCGCCGGGAGTTTGTCATCCCGAGCCGCCATGCGGCGAGGGATCTGCTTTTCGTTTTGGGCGGCTCGCTCAGGATGTCAATAGAGCCAAGGCAAGAGGGAAATAAGAGACGATGAACCGCACCACTGTCTACATCGTCAGCGCCGTGCGCACGCCGATTGGAAAATTCGGCGGAGGCCTTGCGGATTTTACTGCCCCGGATTTGGGCGTCATCGCCGTCCGCGCCGCGCTCGAGCGCGCGTTTCAAGGCGAATTGCCACCCGAACGTCAACCAGGAGTCGGCGGAAAAATAGAAGACAGCATCAAGCAAGCAAACGAAAACACTATTACAAGCCATCTCGTAGGCAACTCTAGTCGGGGCACGGCTTCAGCCGTGCCGAAAAGATCCGAAAATTCAGGGGTTTTAACCCCTGACGTCGGCACGACATCTCGCGACTCAGCGCCTCGCGAATTTCGCTATCACGTCGACGAATTGATTTTCGGCAACGCTCGCCCCGCTGGCGTTGGACCCAACCCTGCGCGGCAGATTGCCTGGCGCGCAGCGCTGGGCGACGACGTCCCTGCCTTCACCGTCAACATGGCTTGCGCCTCCGGGCTGCGTTCCATCCTGCTCGGCTGGCAGGAAATTTTGCTCGGCAACGCCGAAATTGTAGTCGCAGGCGGCGCCGAATCCATGTCGCGCGTCCCCTATCTCGTCGAAGCGCGTTGGGGCGTGAAAATGGGCAACCAGCCGCTCGTCGACGCCATGTATCGCGACGGATTTCTTTGCCCCATTTCGCAAATGATCATGGGCGAAACGGCCGAGTTGCTCGCGCAGCAGTATAAAATTCCTCGTGAGGAGCAGGACGCGTTCGCGCTCGAAAGCCATCATCGCGCCGCGCGCGCACAACGCGAGTGCCGCTTCAGCCGAGAAATCATTCCCGTCGAACGCACGGACAAAAAAGGCAACGTCGTGCGCGTCGAAAAAGACGAGCACGTGCGTCCCGACATCACGCCTGAACAAATGGCAAAGCTGCCGCCCGTCTTCAGCAAAACGGGTACCATCACCGCGGGCAACGCCAGCGGAATCACGGACGGCGCTTCGTGCGTCGTGCTCGCCAGCGAAAATAAAGTCCGCGAACTCAACTTGAAGCCGATTGCCCGAATCGTCGACGCCGCTGTCGCCGCCGTTGACCCCCGCGTGATGGGCATCGGCCCCGTGCCGGCCGTGCGAAAACTTCTGGCGCGCACGCGAACGAACCTCGACGATTTCGCCGCCATCGAATTGAACGAAGCGTTCGCCGCGCAAGTCCTAGCCTGCGATCGCGATTTGCATTTTACGCGCGAGCGTCTGAATCCCAATGGCGGCGCGATCGCCCTCGGCCATCCTATCGCCTGCACCGGAGCGCGCATCATCACCACGCTACTTCACGAAATGCGCCGCGACGAAAATTTCGCAACAAATAAGAAAGGTCTCGCCACCCTCTGCGTCTCCGGCGGCATGGGCGTCGCCGTTGAAATCGAAACTGTCTAGAGCCATCTCATGAATAGTTCCTGTCAGGGCACGGCTTTAGCCGTGCCGAAAACGGAGGAAGGTCAGGGGCCTTAACCCCTGAGGCTGGCTGCGCCATTTGGGAAAGATGAAGTTTAAGCCGCGTCTCGATGCCTCGATTGTTGTGCCGTCGCCGTTTCACATTCTGCGTCTCGTCAGGGGTTTGCGCGTTCAACACTGCCGCTGAAAGCCTTCCGCACGCCGCCCCAATTTCAGAGTACGATTATTTCTCGCGTATCGCCGCACTGGGAGGATTCCATGCAAACATCTTCGCCCAAAACTTCTCGCGTTGCTGTCGCCGGAAACGTCGGCGCCACGCCGCCCAAGCCCGAGGAATTCAAATACATTCGCTTCCGCATCGACGGTGAAGTCGCGCGTCTCACGCTCGAGCGTCCCGAGCACAACATGCTCAACGAGCGCATGCTCTCCGAACTCGCCGTGGGCATCGATTCGCTCGAGGGCCGTGGCGACGTGAAATTAATTGTCCTCGATTCCGCCGGACAATCGTTCTGCGGCGGCATCGAACTCGGCGAATACACGCCGCGCCGCGCGTTTCAGGTGCTCGACGCATTTCAGCGCGCATTCACGGCCATGCTCGATACTTCAAAACCGTTCCTCGTCGTCGTGAATGGTCCCGCATTCGGTGGCGGCGCCGAACTGGCCGCTCTCGGCGATTTGGTGGTGGCGACTCCGCGCGCGAAATTCGCGCAGCCGGAAATAAAGCTCGGCATCTTTCCGCCACTCGGTGCGGCCATTCTGCCGTACATCGTAGGGCCCAAGCGCGCCCTGGAATTGGTTCTTACCGGCGAAGTAATCAGCGCCGAACGCGCGCTCGGCCTGGGCCTCGTGAATCGCGTGGTGACGGAAGCTAAACTCGAAGCGACGGTAAAGGAAATGTCCGAGCAAGTCACCGCGCATTCCGGAGCTGTGCTCACCATGGCGAAAAAAGCGATTCTTGGTTCCATGGGACTTTCGCTTCGCGACGGCGTGCGCCAATCGATGGCTGTATTTCTCAATGAGCTTTCCAGCCTCGAGGATTCGAGCGAAGGCTTGCGCGCCATTGCGGAAAAACGCTCACCGCAATGGAAGAATCGCTGACGGCTACGCGGCGCTCCATGGTGTTTGCGTGCGCGATTGACTCGATGGGCCGTCGGGCATAGACTCAGTTCGGAAAATTCAGCCGGCTCGCGGGAAAACCCTTCGAACAGCTCCGCTGTTCGAAGGGCATGGAAGGCCGTGAAAATCGGCCACGGTCCCGCCACTGTAATCGGCCGGCGCTGCTGACACGCAATCCCCACTGGCGCGCTTCGCCAATCGCAAACCCGCCGGGAAGGGCCGCTTGAAAAAAGCGGAACAGCGCCAGATTTCTTCCGGGGAAACGCCGCGTTTTGCGGCGCAAAATCCGGAGGCCGAAAGTCAGGAAACCTGCGCGAGCCGATTGTGCTGGCACTCTTCGCGAGAAAGAGTGCGGCCTTGCGCCCCATTATTTCTCGTGGGGCTTTTTTATTGCGCGAATATATTCCGGCGCGGGAAATTTCGCGGCAAATTCTCAACGCAGTTGTGCACGAATGAACGCTCGAGTGAAAAAGACCGCGCGGGGAACAAATTAGACAAGCGATGCGGCGAAATCAAATCGGCGGCGCGTGCGGCGTGATAGCGTTACTTTGCGGCGCATGCATTTGCGCGGCGCAGAATAAGGCCGTTGCGCTGGCAGCACCGAAAGAACAGATGGAACAGGAAGCGAAACGCGGATCGGGAATGAACGCAAAACAAGTGAACGCAAAGCAAACGACGCGCGAGGTGACTGACGAAACGGGGCGGCACGTTGCCATTCCGGTCAACGTGCGGCGCATCGTCGCGCTCGCTCCCAATCTCGCCGAAATCGTTTACGCCCTCGGCGCGCAGGATCGCCTCTTTGGCGTGAGCAACTACAGCGATTACCCGTCCGCAGCGAAATCAAAGCCGCGCGTGGGCATGCCAGTAGATCCGAATCTCGAAGCAATCGTCGCCGCGCATCCGGATATTGTTTTGATCACGACACAGGGAAACCGACGCGAAACTGCCGACGAACTTGCGCGGCTAGGCATCGCGGTGTACGCAACGAATCCGCATTCGGTCGAAAGCATGCTCGAATCCATCGAGCACATTGGCGACGTGATCGGCGCGACGGCACAAGCGGAATCCGTCATCAAGAATCTTCGGCGGCGGTTGGATGTCCTCCAATCAAAACTCGCGAACGTTCCGGTGGCGCGAGTCTTCTTCGTTGTGGGAGAAAGTCCGCTGATTTCGCTCGGCGAGCACACTTTCATCGCGGACGCATTGCGCTACGCGGGCGCCCAATCGGTGGTGCATGCGAAGCAAGATTGGCCGCAGATTAGTTCGGAAGAAGTTGTGCGGTTGAATCCCGATTATCTTGTATTTGCGGGCAGCGGTTTTGGCGGCCAGGATTCCACGGCGAAGCAACTGGCGGAGTTGCGCAGCGAACCAGTCTGGCGCGAGCTTGCGGCGGTGCGCAAAGGCCGCGTGGTGGTGGTCAGCGATGAAATCGATTTGCCCGCTCCGGGATTGGTCGACGCGATTGAAAAACTCGCGCGTCAACTTCATCCGAATGTTTTTGAAGATGCAGCGCAGCACGCGAGTGTGCGCCAATTCTCAGTGTCTGTCCGCGTGCATGCGCATTTGCAACGTGCTGTTTCGCAAGATTCATGCGCGGAGGCAATTGCATGCGGCCGCTGACGCCCCGGCGAATCGCGGGAATTTGCGCGCTCCTTGCGGGCGTGCTTTTCATCGTGGTGGTTTTCTCGCTTCAAGTGGGTGCGTACCCAATCTCGGTGCGCGACGTGGCCATGACGCTGGTGCGCGGCGCGCTTGGCCACTGGAGCAACATTCCGAGTTCGGACCGCCTGATTGTGTTTGGTTTGCGGCTGCCGCGCATCGCGCTGGGGATTTTGGTTGGCGCGGCGCTTTCTGTTTCCGGAGCCTCGTTTCAAGCGCTTTTGCGGAATCCGCTTGCCGACCCGTACGTGTTGGGAGTTTCGAGCGGCGCGGCGTTGGGCGCGATATTGGCGCTGGTATGGCTTCCGCAATTTCCGTGGGCGATGCAGGGCCTGGCATTTCTCGGCGCGCTCGCGACGATTGCGGCAGTTTATTTTCTGGGACGCCGCAAGGGACAACTCGACAGCACGACGCTGCTTCTCGCCGGAATCATTACCGCGTCGTTTCTCTCCGCCATCATTATGTTTTTGATGACCACGGTCAGCGGGCGCGATTTGCGAGGCATGGCTTTCTGGCTGATGGGCGATCTGGGAACGGCGCCGGCCATCGGTTTGGGATTTTTATTCGTTGTTCTGCTGATCGGGATCGGCGCGATTTACACCACGTCATCGGATTTGAATTTGATTTTGACGGGAGAGCAGGAAGCGCATCATCTGGGCGTGAACGTCCCGCGCGTGAAACTGGTGGTGTACGTGAGCGCGTCGCTGCTGACGGGCCTGGCCGTTTCCGTCAGCGGCGCAATCGGATACGTGGGCTTGCTGATTCCTCATGTGATGCGCATGCTTTTCGGTTCCGACTATCGCGTGTTGATTCCTGCGTCGGCCATCGGCGGGGCGATTGCGGTCGCGCTCGCGGACACGCTGGCGCGCACCGTCGTCGCTCCCACGGAGCTTCCCGTCGGCGCGGTGACGGCTGCGATTGGCGCTCCCGTGTTCATTTATTTGTTGCGGCGGAGATTGGCATGAGCACGCAGGGAATGCCGACTCCGAATGCGGGACGCGGTGTGGCAGCCGACTGGATGCAGAATCCCGTGCGCCTGCTTGTAGAGCAGGCGAGCTACGCGTATTCAGCTTCGGATCGCGACGCGCCGGATTTCACACTGGGGCCGGTGACTTTCGGCGCGCGGCAGCGCGAGGTTGTGGGTATCCTGGGACCGAATGCCAGCGGAAAATCCACGCTACTGCATCTGCTTTCCGGAGAATTCAAGCCGTTGTCGGGCCGCGTGGAACTGGACGGGAAGCCGCCGGGCCAATTGCCGCTGCGCGAGCGCGCCCAACGTATCGCGCTGGTGCATCAGGAAAGCGCGCTGATGTTTCCGCTGCGCGTGTGGGAATACGTTTTGCAGGGACGCTATCCGTACGGACGGCGATTGCGATTTGAAAACGAGGCGGATTGCTTGATGGCGGAAAACGCGCTGGCGCAAGTGGGTGCGAAACAACTGCTCGACCGGCGCATGGACCAGCTTTCCGGAGGCGAAGGACAGCGCGTGATTTTGGCGCGCGCGTTGGCGCAACAACCGATGCTGCTATTACTGGACGAACCCACGCGGCATTTGGACATCGGTGGCAAAGTGCAATTGATGCGCCGGCTGCGGCGACTGGCGGAAGAAAATCGCTACGCGATGGTAGTGGTGACGCACGAATTAAATCTAGCGGCGGAATTCTTCGACTCGGTTGTGCTGCTGCAACGCGGCAAATGCGTCGCGTCCGGCAAGCCCGCGGATGTTTATCGGAAGGAATTGCTCGAGCAGACGTTTGAAACGGAGCTCGACGTGGAGCTGAACGCGAGCGGAAAACCGCGCGTGATTTTGCGCGGCGCGGAGACGGAAGCAACTGAAGCAGCGGAAAGTTCCGCGAAAGCAAAAACGGAATCGCAGTAAACGATTGATTCGGCAGAAAGAGCAGTGTGAATTTCCGGCGGAAACGAAAGCTGATTTTCAGCGATTGAAATTTTGCCGGCCACAATCACAGAGAGACTCCGTGCACGGGAAGACGGTGTGAAGCCGTCGCCGCTGCGCGACTGTAAGGCGGAAGAAGTCGGGCGCGCGCCACTGTTTCGGTGCTTCGTCGAAAGACGCGACACCGCGGCGGGAAGGCCGGCCCAGCAGAATGCCGCCAAGCCAGGAGACCGGCGGAGTTTCCATCTCGAGTGCAAGCTGCGTGCAAATGGCAGCTTGAATTTCGAGACAACCTTCAAACTCCCGCGCGAGAGGGAGCCGGAGGATAAAAATGAAACTTCGTGTGCGGCTGTTTGTGTTTTTCGTGCTTTCTGTTTTTTTACTTCCTGGGATTTCGAATCCAATCCAAGCGCAATCGAATGCAACAATTTCCGGACGCGTGACGGATCGCAGCGGCGCGCGCGTCGCCGATGCGCAAATTATTGTCGAGAACATTTCGAACAATATTTCGAACAACACTTCGCGCAACACAATTGCGAAGCAATTGAAAAGCGGCGCGGATGGCTCGTATTCCGTAACGCTCCCGCCGGGGGAATACAAAATTCGCATCGAGCACGCACCGCTGGCGGCGAGCGAACAAGAATTTACGCTCGCTCCGGGCGAGCATCGCACGTGGGACGCGCGATTGGAACTGGCGCCGCTGGCGTCAACCGTGGTCGTGTCGGCGCAGGCCGAGCCGGAGCCGGCAAACACAATCGCTTCGCCGGTGACGGTGCTGACGCGGAAAGACATCGACGAGCGTCAGGAAATTTGGCTTGCGCCGCTGCTAACTTCGACGGCGGGCGCGAATCTGGCGCGCCTCGGGCCGCTGGGCGGCGTCACGTCGCTATTTCTGGATGGCGGGAATTCGAATTTCACAAAAGTGCTTGTGGATGGCGCTCCGGTGAATCAGCCGGGCGGCGACATGGATTTCTCGAATCTCGATTTATCGAACGTGGACAAAATCGAAATTGTGCACGGAGCGTCGAGCGCGCTTTTCGGTTCCGACGCGATGACCGGCGTGGTGCAGATTTTCACGCATCGCGGAAATACATCGACGCCGGAATTTACGGTGATCGGCGAGGGCGGTTCGTTCAGCACTCGGCGCGGCGAAGCGCAATTGAGCGGACTCGACAAGCGTTTTGATTATTCGAGCGCGATTTCGTATTTCGACAGCAACGGGCAAGGGCCGAATGACAGATTTCGCGACACGACAATGTCTGGAAATTTCGGGTGGAAATTCAGCGACACGGATCATTTGCGGCTGTCAGTGCGCAGCGCGGCGAGCGACTCGGGCCAGCCGGGCCAGACGGCGATCGACTTTCCCACGTTCTTTCAGCCGGGACAGTCTTCCGATTTGCACGATCTTTCGACGAATCTGAGCTGGGATTTTTCGACAGGCGATCACTGGCAACATCACCTCGCGGGAACCGAATCGTATTTTCGCAATTTTGGCTCGGACGTGCCATTTTTTACTTTTATCGATCAATTCAATCGCGCTGCACTCGAGGAACAATCCACTTATTTATTCCGCAACGGCGCGGTGTCGCTTGGCTATGACTACGAAGTGGAAAACGGATCGGCGACCGGGCCGCACGAGCGGCGAAATAATCAGGGCGGATATTTCGAAACGCATTATCAATTTGGGCGGAGGTTGACGGCGATTGCCGGAGGGCGCGCGGAAGACAACGCGAGTTTTGGCACGCGATTTGTGCCGCGCACGGGGCTGGCGTATCTGGCGCGGTTCGGCAGCAGCGGATTCTGGGGTCTCACGCGCCTGCGTGCTTCCTACGGTCTCGGAATCAAGGAGCCCGACTTCACGCAATCCTTCGAAGCGGATCCGTGTTTTCCGGGGAATCCGAATTTGAAACCGGAGCGCAGCAATACTTTTAATGCCGGCGTCGATCAGGTGATGGCTTCGGAGCGCGTGAAATTCTCGGCGACGTTTTTTCACAACAGCTTCAGCGACATTGTCAGTTTCGCGTCGTGCCCGCCGCCGGGATTTGGGCCGTGCTCGCTCGCGGTGCCACCGGGATGTCCCGCCGCGGAATTAAATTCGTTTGGGTATGGCACGTTTTTCAATACGGATTCGGCGCGCGCGGTTGGTGCAAACGCGACGATCGAGGCGAAACCGTTCCGGTGGCTGGGAATTATCGGCAATTACAGCTACGACGACACGCGCGTGCTGAAAGCGCCGAATGCGTTTGATCCCACGCAGGCGCCGGGGAATCGATTGTTCTTGCGGCCGCTCCATTCCGCGGATTTGATTTTGAATGCGGCGTTCCGGCGAATGGATTGGAATTTGGCGGGATATTTTGTGGGACGCGAGACCGACAGCGATTTTCTGGGATTGGGGTTGACGAGCAATCCGAGCCATTTTCGCCTGGACCTGGGCACGCAATTCGCGGTGGGGCATGGGGTGACGATGATGGGGCACGTGGAAAATTTGCTCGACCATCATTATCAGGACGCGATCGGGTATCCGGCGCTGGGATTCAACTACCGCGCGGGATTGAAATACACCTGGGGAGGAAAATAGCCGACAAGCCGGCGACGCAGAAAGGCAAAGCGGATTCCTCGTCGCGGTTGCTCCTCGGAATGACATGGTTTGAGGCTTTCGCAAATTGCGGTGGGGCTGGATGCTACAGTACTCGCGCGTGAAAAAAAGTTTTTGCGCGCGTGAGAATGTTGTTGCGCTTTGGGAAGTAAGGCGCGTACATTTTGAATCAGCCGGCGCGCGCGACGCGTGACGCCGGCGTTTGTGCCTCGCGCGGAGGGCACGACGAAATAATGAACACGAATCACACGAACCACCATCCACCGATTCTGTTGACGATTGCGGGATTCGATCCTTCCTGTGGCGCGGGCGTGGCCGCCGATCTGAAAACATTCGCGGCGCACAATTGCTACGGCATTGCGGCGATTACGGCGCTGACGGTGCAATCGACGCAAGGCGTCGCGTCCGTGCATGTGACTCCGGCGGCGACGTTGCGGGCGCAGCTTGACGCGCTGGCGAGCGACATGCAAATTGACGCGGTGAAAATCGGAATGCTGGGCAACAAGGCAAACGCCGGAGCCGTGGCGGAATTTCTCGACAAGCATAAATTCGCGCATGTGGTGCTCGATCCGGTGGTGAAGTCGTCCGCGGGGAATGCGGAACTGCTCGATGCCGCAGGAGTGAAATTTCTGCGCGACGAATTGATGAAACGCGCGGACGTGATCACGCCGAACATGGATGAAGCAGCGCTGCTGGCGGGAGTGGAAGTGAAAGACCTGGCGGGAATGAAGGCGGCAGCGCAGAAGCTGGGGGAGATGGGCGCGAAAGCCGTGATTGTGACGGGCGGGCATCTGGAGAAGCCAACGGACGTGCTGTTCGAAGGCGGGGAAGTGAGTTCGTTTGGCGGTGATCACGTGAAAAGCGAGAACACGCACGGGTCGGGATGCACGCTCTCTTCAGCGGTGGCGGCGCAGCTTGCGTTGGGGCAGCAACTTCCCGAGGCGCTGATTTTGGCGAAGGCGTATGTGTTCAAGGCTATCGAGAAAAGTTATGGCATCGGCAGGGGCGCGGGCCCCCTCAATCAATTTTTCCGCTTCCATCAGGAGCCGCCAACGCGCGGAGTTCACGAAGTTCCTCAACATGGAATGCATCCGGCAGCGGAGCCTGCGGCGCACTAGCCCCGGGCGGCGCGGTTCCACAGCATATTTGCACCTCAAATTCAAATCACTTTGGAATCATTCCGATCGTTCCCAGCCACGTCTCCACTAACGGAGGCCATCCCGTGATCGGAAGCTTGGTGCGCCGCAGGCCAAACGCATGCCCGCCGTGAGCGTACAGATGCATCTCCACGGGAACGCCGGCGTTCTTCAGCGCGATGTAGTACGCCACCGCTTGATTTACGCCGTCCACGTGATCGTCCTCTGCCTGCACCAAAAACGTTGGCGGCGTCTGCCGCGTGACCGGAACATTCGGATTCAATCCGTAAGCGTTACCGCCAACCCACAGATGCCCCGGATAAACGCCCACCGCAAAATCCGGACGGCAGCTTTTCTTGTCGGCCGTATCGACAGGCGCGTACAAACGGTGTTCGAAGTTCGTGCTGATTTCCGCCACCAGGTACCCGCCCGCTGAAAACCCGAGCACTCCAATCTTGTGCGGATCGATCTGCCACTCCGCGGCGTGAAATCGCACCAGCCCTATCGCCCTCTGCGCATCCTCGAGCGCCTGCGTCGACTTCACAAAATCGTCGGGTCGGCATCTGCACCGCCAGTCATAAGGCAGGCTTGGCACGCGATACTTCAGCAGCACGCACGTGATCCCTTCGGATGTGAGCCAGTCGCAGACCTCCGTGCCTTCCAGATCGATGGCCAGTTCCTCAAAGCCTCCGCCGGGAAACACGACGACCGCGACGTTCGTATTCTTTCCAACCGGCGAATAGACCGTCATCGTTGGCCGCGTGACGTTGTACACCCCTGTCACAGGTCTGCCGGCAACCAGAAAATTTGAATCAGTTTTTATCACCTCCGGCCCCGGAACAGGCTGCGCATCAGGCGCCGTCCCAGGCCATATCGCCACTTGCGTGTGTCCCGGTGATGGTTGCCAAACATGCGTTTGCGCACGCATGCCGCCGCACGCAAATACGACACAAAGACCAAAGATCAAAGGCTCGATCACGATCACAGCTTAATATGAACCAGTCACTACCGGAAGCCGCTGCGGAAACTGCCAAGTTGAATTGAGCCAAGGGTAGGAGCGCGCCTGGTCGTCTGCCCGAGGAGCGCGCGGAGATGAGAAGCGCCAGATGACCGATTGGGCGCGTCGCGCGGCACGGCGGTGGCTTTTGACGGTGCGGGATGCTACATGTTTATGACGATGCGGGGTGCGAGGCACGGCCGGACGGAAGGTCTTGGGATGCCATGTATGTGAACTGCGAAGTCGTTGGTTGCAAGGCACGAGTGCCGCAGGAGCTTGAGGCGCAGAAACGCTGCGTGCTGCATTTTACGCTCGAGTTGGAGCAAACGTGCATGCTGATGCGACGCGAGACCGCGGTGGGCACGTGCACGCGCGAACGTTTCGGTGAAATGAGGCAATACATCATCGACAATGGCGCGCAACTGGCCCGTCTGGCAACCGGCGGCAGCGGCTTGACGGACGAAACGAAAGCGCGCGTGCTGAGCACGTTTCTTACACTGATGAATTCGCGGGAAAATATCGACCGGATTGCGACGCGACAGGATACCGAACGGCGCATCGCGGGTTGAAGACACTCTTGAACATTATTCGTGCCGGTCTGCCGGATAGGTTGCTGCACCAGGCCGATTTTTCTTTCACTTCAATTCCAATTCCCACATCAGATTCCATTCACAATCATGGCACTTGAACGCCGTAGGAATTGGCGTGGGCGAGGCGATCGAAATAGTCGAAGACTACGCGCGAGACGCTAGTGATCGCCGAGTTGCCGTCCGTGCGATTGTAGGTGGTCATCACGGAGATAACGTAAGGGCGTCCCGCGAGAAAAACAATTCCCGTGTCGCATTGCGCGCCATTTAGCGAGCCGGGTTTTTCCGCGACGGTGATTGTTTCGGGGACGCCTGCGCGCAACGGACTGTCCTTCGGATATTCGAGAATTTCGAGCGTGGCTTTGGTGTGTTCCGCGTCGAGCAATTTCCCGGCGTACAACTGTTCGACAAGCGCAGCCATTTCGCGAGGCGTGGAACGGTTTTCGCGATCGGATTGTTCGGCGGCGATGTCGATCATTTTGCGGGCAAGGTGCGTGTTGTGGAGGCCGAGGCCGTCGAGCATGGAATTGACGTTGCTCATGCCGACGCGATCGATCAGGAGATTGGTGGCGGAATTGTCCGAAAGCACAACCATGAGCACGGCGAGATCGTGAATCGAAATGGAAGAGCCGCCGTCAGAGAAAAATTGGAGCACGCCGCTGCCGCCGACTAAGCCAGCACGATGAATATCGACGCGGGTGTTCAGATTGATTTTTCCGGATTGCGCCTGGCGCATCAATTCGATCAGCAGCGGAATTTTTATGGAGCTGGCTTGTGGGAAAATTGCATCCGAATTGACGGAGAAAGTCTGGCCGCTGGTTAAATCCTTGACGTAGATTCCCATCACGCCGTCGTAATCGGCGGCCGTGTGATTCAAGGTATTCGCGAGCTTCGCGCTGAAATTCCCGGCAAGAGTGACGGCGGACGCCTCTTGCTGTGCGTGGGCGAATTGCGGGGCGGTGAAGATCAGCAGCGAGAGGATTACGACGACGCGACAAGGAATTTTGCTGGAAGGCTTCATGTGCATCTCCTTTTTCGCGAACGGCTAGCGATATTGTACCAGCGCGGGGCTAAAGAGCCTGCGCGGCAACTCACAACAACAGGCCTCAGCGGCTGAAGCCGCACTGATTTCGAAGCGTTTACGGCACAAGCCGTGCCCTGACAAGAAAAAACGAAGTTAGCACACAGGCTCCAGGGCCGCCCGGGACACGACGCTCTAAAATTCATGCGCCGATGTAGCGAGCGTAGAGCGAACGCGCGACGGCGGGATCGCGCGTGCCTTTGATGACCGCGCGGCCGTCAGGAAAGACAGTGAGTTCGTAAGGCGGCACGCGAAAGCGCAAAAGGAAATCGTTGTGGCGAACTCCGACGACGGTTTTCTCGATGCGCTGGCCCAGTTCGCCGAGGTCGAGACGGCGGCTGCGTTCGTGGATTTGGACGGAATCACGGCCGCACAGGGTGATGTGCGGCTGGGCTTGGCCTTCGAGGTAGATGAAATCGCGGCGAACGCAGGCGCGGCATTCGGGATTCTTGGCGACACCGATGGATTGGAAGCGGCCGGTCCAAACATCGCAAGAGACGAGGCGGCCGTTCAGGGCTTCGGATTTTCCGGCGAGAAGCTTGGTTGCTTCGGCAGCTTGGATGGAGGCGATGGTGCTGGCGGCGCTGTTGAGGATGCCGGCAGTGTCGCAAGTTTCCTCGAGTTCAAGGCCGGCGAATTTGCCATTCGCTTCGAGGAGGCAAGCGAGGCACGGAGTCTTGCCGGGAAGGACCGCGAAGGTAAGACCGTAACTCGCAACAGCCGCAGCGTAAATCCAGGGAACTCCGAGAGCGATTGCGGCATCATTGATAAGGAGGCGCGTTTCGAAGTTGTCGGTTCCGTCGAGAATGACCTCGAAGCCAGAAAGCAGGTCGCGCGCATTTTGCGGATTGAGATCGGCGACGACAGGCTCGACGGCGGCATCGGAATTTATGGCGCGTAAATGGCGCGAGGCGGCGATGGCTTTAGGCAGGGAGTCGCGGGCATCGGATTCGTCAAAAAGCGTCTGGCGCTGAAGATTCGACAGCTCGACGAAATCGCGGTCAATGATTCTGAGCCGGCCAACTCCGGCACGCACGAGCAGATTTGCCGCGACCGTGCCGAGCGCCCCGCAGCCGACAAAAACAGCGCTGGATTGGAGGAGGCACTGCTGGCCTTCTTCACCGATGGCGGCAAACAGAATCTGGCGCGAGTATTTCTCGAGTTGTCCGGGGTCCACGATTCCCTCGAATGAAGGCTTCCATCATATCGCCTTTTGGAAAACAAGAGTCAGCGCGTATGCTAGCCTTTTATTTTTGAGTGCTCTTGAGTTGGAGAGAGGATGAAATGCAGAGGCAGAATGCCGGACGGAAGAAGACTTGCGGGCATGGGTGTGCTGGCGTTTCTGCTTGCGGCATGCATGACTTTTCCGGCAGCGTGGGCGCAGGATGCGGCGCTCGAGGGGAAGCACATTGCATCCGTGCGTGTGGTGGACGATAAGGGGACGCCGATTCGGGAGCAACTGGCGCCACTGCCGCTGAAGGCGGGAGATGCGTTTCACATTGACGCGGAACGGGCGAGCTTGCGGGCGCTCAATCAAACGGGACTGTTTTCAGACGTTCAAACGAAGGCGACAACGGAAGCGGACGGGCTGCACGTTGCTTTTGTGGTGACGCGAAATTATTACAACAACATTGTGCGCGTGCACGGGTTGAAAGATCCACCGAATGAAGGCACAGCGGTGGCGGCGTTGCGGATGGCGCTGGGAGAGCCGTTTCAATTGCAGGCGTTGAACGATGGACTGCAACGGCTGGGTCAGACGTTGCGGGAGGATGGATTTTACGAGGCGCAATGGCACTACGAACTGGCCAAGCACCCGGAAATACAGGAAATGGATATCACGGTGGACGTGACGCCAGGCCCGCGAGCGAAGATTTCGTCCTTGGGACTCACCAATCAGACGCCATTCACGGGGAAGCAAATCCTGGGAAAGACGAGACTGAAACGCGGGAACACGGTGACGCTGGAACGAATCGATCGAGGAACGGAGAGGCTGCGCGATTATCTGGTGGCGGAGGGGTATTTGGGTGCGCGCGTCGTCTCGAAACGCGGCGACTATGATGCGAACAGCAAAACGTTGCCAATCACACTGGATGTGACGGCCGGGCCGCGGGTGCGCGTTGAAGTGACCGGCATGAAGATTTCCGCGAAACAGGTGCGGAAGCTGGTCCCTGTGTATGAAGAGGGCGATGTGGACCCGGACCTGTTAGGAGAAGGCCAGCGGAATATTCGCGACCTGCTGCAAAGCGAGGGCTATTTCAGCGCCACGGTGAATTACACGACGAGCGGGGACATGAATTCTCCTTTGGAAGTGATTCGATACAGTGTGGACCGGGGAATACGTCACCGGCTGGTAGGCGTGAAAATCGAGGGGAATAAATACTTCAACACGCAACTGCTTTCGAGCCGGCTGCAGATCCAGCCCGCAGGAGTATTGTCGCGAGGGCATTTCAGCCAGCAGATGGTTCGCAACGACGCGAATGCGATTCACGGAATGTACGTGGCGAACGGCTTCTTGCAGTCCGAAGTGCGTCCGGAGGTGATCGACGACTACCACGGAAAGACGGGAAATCTTTTCGTCACATTTCATATTACTGAAGGGCAGCAAACGCATGTGGCAGATTTGCAATTGCAGGGGAACCACGCGCTGACCACGAAGCAGTTGCTGACGGTGATTGCGTCGACGAAAGGGCAGCCGTTTTCGGACGCCAACGTGACGTCGGACCGGGATAACATTCTCGCGTATTATTTCGATCAAGGTTTTCCGAATGCGCAGTTCGAGGCCAAGGAAACGCTAGCGGGAACGGATCGCGTTCGGCTGGTTTATCACATCACGGAGGGACAACGAGTCGATGTGAACCAGGTGTTGCTGGCGGGCTACCGGTATACGCGGCCGGGAATCATCATGCGGGAGGTGGTGGTGAAACCCGATGGGCCGCTGCGAGAAGGAGACGTGATTGCGACGCAGCAGAAACTGTACAACCTGGCGATCTTTGACCGCGTGCAGGTGGCGCCGCAGAATCCGGAGGGAACGTACCCGAAAAAGAATGTTGTGGTGGCAGTGGAAGAAGGGAAACGGTACACGCTGAGCTACGGATTCGGTTTCGAGGCGCAGAGGCTGGCGTCGACAACGAGCGCGACATCCACAACGCTGAAAGTGAGTCCGCTGGGAATTTTTGAGGTGTCGAAGATCAATGTGGGGGGACGCGCGCATACGCTTTCACTGAAACTGCGAGCGAGCACGCTGGAATATCAAGGATTGCTGGGATATACGGCGCCGAATTTTCTTACTCACCCGTCGCTGAATCTGATCATCACGGGATTTGCGGATAAAGCGAGCTACGTGAATACATTTACGGCCACGCGCTATGAAGGCAGCGTGCAACTGGTCGAGAACACGTCTCCCACGACTTCGTTTACGTATCGGTATTTTTACCGGCACGTCGTGGCAAGCGACCTGAATGGAAAAATCTCTGTGGAGCAAGTGCCGCTGTTCAGCCAGCCGACGGAAGTTTCCGGATTTGGGCTGACGTGGATTCGCGACCGGCGCGACAATCCGGCGGACGCATCGCACGGGACATTCAATACGGCGGACTTCAGCGTGGCCACGAAATCGCTGGGCTCGACGGCGAGTTATTTACGGTTTCAGATTCAGAATTCCACGTTCAAGCCGATTGGCCGGTCGCTGGTGTTCGCACGCTCAACGACGTTTGGCATCGAGCAGCCGTTCAACGGATCGACGTCCGACAGCATACCTCTGCCGGAAAAGTTCTTCGCAGGCGGCGGAACGAGCATTCGCGGATTTGCATTGAACCAGGCGGGACCACGGGACGTGACCACGGGCTTTCCGATTGGCGGGCTGGCGCTGCTGGCATTCAATCAGGAATTGCGGTTCCCGATGCACTTGCCATTTGTGGGCAATCACCTGGGGGGAGCGATTTTCTACGACGCGGGCAATGTGTACTCGGACATTCATCACGTGACGCTGCGGTACAGCCCATTACCGGCTTCGGCGCTTTGCCAGCCGGGCTCGACACTTTTGCAATCGCAGTGTCCGAACCTGAATTATTTCTCGCACACGATCGGATGGGGTTTTCGGTATGCCACGCCCATCGGGCCGGTGCGCATCGATTTGGCGTATCAGCTGAATCCGGCGACATTCGAGTTCGAGCTGCCGAATACGACTACGATTCAAACGTCACGGTTGCCGCATTTCCAATTTTTCTTCAATATAGGTTCGGTATTCTGATGCGACATGCAGGCGCGATATTGGCGTTACTGTTTTTCCTGGCTTTGCCGGGGGCAGGGCAGAGTGCGCCCGACAATGCCTCCGCGCCAGCGCAGAGGAATTCAAAAGCAGCGACTGCGGCGCCGCAAACAACGAACATCGATGGAATCGCGGCGCGAATCGGCGACGACGTGGTGACGGACAGCGAAGTGAAGCAACTCGAGGATTACCAGCAGCTCATCGATGGGCACGCGCAAAGCCGCGCGACGGTGGTGCAGGAACTGGTGGATCAATGGATCGTGCGGACGGAAGCGGCCACGACTAAGTTTCCGCATCCGGCGGCGAGCGAAGTGACGACCGAGTTCCAGGCATTGGTGAAGGAATTTCCCTCGGCGCAGGAGTTTCAGGAGCGGCTGGTGCGCGCCGGGCTTACCCAAGACGAAGTGCGGCAGGTGATTGAGCGGCAGCTTTATTACGCGCGATTCCTCGACTACAAATTCCACGCCGCGGCGCAAGTGACCTCCGCGCAAATTGAGGCCTACTACGAAAAGGAGCTTGCGCCGAAGCTGCAAAAAAAGGGATTGTCCGTGCCGCCGCTGAATCAGGTGGAGGCGCAGATCCGCGAATTGCTGACGCAAGAGGAAATCAACAAGAAAGCGGCGCAGTGGCTTGAAGAAGCGAAGGCCCGGATTCGAATTGTCCTCCAGCCCTCGGGAGGGGGCGGATGAGACGGCGAGTGATTCGCGCCCTGCTGGTGATATTGGTTATTGTGGTTGGGCTCGCCGCAGGGATCGCGGTGATTCTGGAAACGGGAGCAGGAGAACGCTGGGCGCGCAGCTACATTATCAAGAAAATCGAGAGCAGCACGGGAGGCCGCGTGGAACTGGGCGCCTTCCGCTTCCAACTGAGCGGTCTGCGCGCTGAACTGGACAATTTCACGCTTCATGGACAGGAATCGGCGGGTTTACCGCCCTTCTTCCACGCCGACAAAATCAGCGTGGGCGTTCACATCATCTCCCTCTTCAAGAAAAAAATCTCCCTCAGCGATTTGGAAATCGAGCGGCCGTCTGTATTTGTGCGCGTGGGCGAAAACGGGCGCAGCAACATTCCCACGCCCGCCGTGAGCCATCCGGGAAAGCCGTGGCGCGAGCAGCTGTTCAATCTGCAGATTGCGCAACTGAAAATCATCGATGGGACGATGATGTTCAATGACGCGAAGATTCCGCTGGACGCCGAAGGGAGCGATTTCCAGTTCGTGATGAACTATGAGGCGCGCACGCCGGGAAAAGAAGCGTATGTGGCGCAGCTTGGATGGAAACAGGTGCAGATTGTGGCGAAAAGGTATTTGCCGTTTCGCTCCGATCTGGCGATGAAATTCACGATAACGCGCGATTTGCTGTCGATCGATGATTTTGAATGGAAAATGCCGCATACGGTAGTGAATGCGCGCGCAGAAATCAAGAATTTCAAGCCGCTCGATGCGGACTTTCACTGTCGAGCGCATTTATGGCTGCCGGACCTGCGGCAAGTGTTGCGCAAGCCGGGAGTGCCGGACGGACAGGTGGACTTCAGCGGAAACGGGACGTATGCGGCAACGAAACTCGCGATGCAAGGACACTATCTGGCGCAAGGGATTGCTTTGAAGTTCAAGTGGTTCCATGCGGGAGGCATGCAGAGCTGGGGGAATTTGTATGTGGCGAACAGCCATTTGACGATGCCGGAATTCGAGGCGAAGGCGCTCGGCGGGGGATTGAAGGGACGCCTGGATATGAATTTCCACGGGCTGGCGTTTCGCACAGCGACGCAGATGACCGGCGCGAGACTGGCGGAAGTGCTCGATGCGGTGAACAACCCCTCGATGCCCGTGCGCACGCTGCATTGGGACGGCAGCATGAGCGTGAATACGGTTACGACGTGGAACCGCGACTTCAAGGGCTTGAAGACGAAAGGCGTGACGACGTGGACACCTTCCGCGAAGGCCGCGCCCGGTACATTTCCCGTGACGGCGCAAGTCGGCTTCGATTATTCGATGGACCGGCACGGAGTGATTCTGACGCCGGGCAGCACGATCGCCACGGCGAATAGCCGGCTCGACGTGGATGGCACGCTGGCGGTGAAACATTCCGCGCTGAACGCGAGCTTCCGCACAACGCGGCTGGAGGACTGGGCGGACTTCATTTCGTATTTGCGAGGAGCAAAAAAGAATTCGGAGCCGATCACCGGAGCCGCGGATTGGAAGGGCGAGTTGACGGGACCGCTGGACGGGCCGACGTTCACCGGAGCGCTGGAGGCGCAAAATGCGCATTTTGGGCGGCTCTACTGGGACGACATCAAAGCGCAAATGATTTATTCGCCGTTCCAATTTCAACTTACGAATGCGATTGTGAAACGCGGGCATTCCACGGCAAATCTGAATTTGCATTTGCAGTTGAATGGCAAATGGAGTTTCAAGCCCCACGACACATGGAGCCTGGACGCGCACTTCGATCACGCGTCGACGGATGATTTGCAAGGGCTCTTTGGAACTTCCTATCCCGCGAGCGCGGTGATGACCGCGGATTTTCAGGGGAGCGGAACGCGGGCGAATCCGGTGCTCGATGGAAATTTTGCGCTGGAACAGTTGGCGGCGTATGGAATCCACGCGGATCGCGCCAAGGGACAATTGAGTTTGCGGCACGACGAGATTCGAATTACGAATGCGGAGCTGGATCGAGATACGGGGCGCGTGACAGGCGACTTGCTTTACCGGCCATCGAGCCGCACGGTTGAATTTCAAATCGCCGGTACCACGATTCCTCTGGGGAAGTTCCATTTTCTGCAGATGAAGGCAATGCCGGTGAACGGTCAATTAAGTTTCAATTTGAGCGGGAGCGGGCCGGTGAGAGCGCCGCAGGCGCACGGAACAATCGACGTGGCGGATCTGCAATTCGGACCCGAAGTGCTGGATAGTTTTGAGGGCCGGCTGGATTCGGACGGGCGTATTGCGCAATTAGAAGTGAGGTCGACAAAAACCGTCGGGAAACTGGATGGGCGATTGCGAGTGGGATTGTCTGGAGATTATCCGGTCAGCGGCCAGATGAAGCTGGACCATATCGACCTGGATCCCTTCATCAAAGCGGGATTGCACCTGCGCCAACTGACGGGGCACAGCAGCATCGACGGGCTGCTGAATTTTTCCGGCGAGGCGCGCCAGCCAAGCACGATCGTGATGCAGGCGAACCTGTCGAGGGTCAGCCTGGATTACGAATACGTGAAGCTGCAGAACGAAGGGCCGGTGCGTCTGAGCTACCGGAAGAGCGAAGTGCGCGTGGAACAAGCGACGTTGAAGGGAACGGATACAAATTTCCAGATTTCCGGAGATGCGCGATTTTCGGGAGGCCGCGCGCTGAATCTGCATGTGGGCGGGACCATTAATTTGCGGCTGGTGTCGGCGCTGTTTCCGGGACTGGATGCCCGCGGCGTGACGCAATTGAACACCACAATTGCGGGGACTTTGTCGAGTCCGCAGATTACGGGACAGGCGAAACTCACCAACGCATCGGCGCACTACGGCGATTTTCCGGCGGGTATAAATAATCTGAATGGCGAAATGGTGTTCGACCGGAGCCGGCTGCTATTCGACAATCTGACGGCGGAGGCGGGCGGCGGGAAGATGACAATTTCCGGGTCAGTGGGATACGGCGAAGGGCGCGTCCAGTATGAAATAAACGCGGTGGCGGAGCGCGTGCGCATACGCTATCCGCAGGGGATGAGCTGGCTGACGAGCGGCACCCTTCGCTTCAGCGGCACTACGTCGACGGCGCTGCTTTCCGGAAACGTGACGGTGCAACGAATCACGTTTGCGCCGAATGTGAGTTTTGCATCGTTGGTGGTGGCGTCGCAGACCACGACGGCAATCTCCGGGCCGGTGACGTCGTCGGCGTACCTGCGAAATCTGCAACTGGACGTGCAAGCGGACACCAGTCCCGGGGCGCGGATTGTCTGGGCCGGAGCACATTTCACAGCGGAGGGTGGCGTACACGTTCGCGGCACGTGGGAACATCCCATTGTGCTGGGCAGCATTCACCTGCTGACGGGGGAGATGGCGTTCCATGGGAACACGTACCGGCTGACGCGCGGGGACATCAATTTTACCAATCCGTTTCGCTTCGATCCGGTGTTGAACATTGAAGCTTCGACGACGGTCAATCCGTACGAAATCACGCTGGATTTTACCGGGCCGGCGAGCCGGATGCAGCTTTCCTACCGCTCCGATCCGCCGCTGGCGGCGAGCGACATCATCAGCCTGCTGGCGCTGGGAACGCAGGGGCAGGAAACGGGGCTGATGACTTCGTCTTCCGCGCAGGCGCAAAACTTCGGGGCCACAGCGCTGTTGTCCGAGGCGATTTCGAGCCAACTGGGCGGGCCGATCGCGAAACTCTTTGGAGTTACAAATTTCCGGGTGGACCCGTTCCTGGCAAGCAGCCTGGCGACGAACGGCGTGGAGCAAAGCACGGCGGCGCGCGTGACGATTCAGAAACAGGTGACGCGCAACCTCAGCGTGACGTACAGCACGAACGCCAATTCGAATCAGCAACAGGTGATCGAAGTGGACTATTCCATTCGCCGCGACATTACGATTGTGGCGCTGCGGGATATCAACGGGATTTTCGGCATCAACATCAAATTCACGAAACACTTCAAGTAGGACGACTTCAAGCAGACCGCGCGTTGTTCTCGACTGCAAGACGAGGCAGCTTCTACTCCGGAAGAACCATAAGAGACTCGGCAGAAAGTTGGACGTGCCAGGGTTGCGGATGCTCGCGCATGCGCAGCCACTTTTCCTTGAAGAGCTCCGCTTGCAGGTGATGCTCGCCGGTCGCGCCGGGTGGATTGTGCAGACGCAGATAGAGCGTGATTCCGAACGGGGTTTCCGACGCGCGGACGAGCCAGCAGGGAAATACATTCGCGCTCGAAGAAACGCAGGAGGCGGCTTCGAGGAAATCAACGTAATGAGCGCGGATGCCGACGTAGGCGGGTGCGGGTGAAATGGGTTGCGACACGCGGAGAGTGCAATTCCAATCGAGGGCCTCGACTGTGTCCGCTGAAATTTGTTTTGCGCGCGAGAAATTCTTGAGGCCCGTGAGCAGCGCGACTTCCAAATTTGGCGGATGGCGAAAGATTTCGTCCTTGGGGCCATGAGCGGCTACGCGGCCTTTGGTGAGCACGACGAGATTTGTGGCAATCCGGTAAGCCTCCTCCATATTGTGAGTGACGAAAAGCGCGGGGCGGCGGAAGGCGGCGAGCGAGTCGATCAATTGGCGCTCAATCTGGCTGCGCAGATGCGTGTCGAGCGCGGAAAGAGGTTCGTCGAGCAGCAGGGCTTCGGGTTCGACAGCGAGGGCGCGCGCGAGCGCAACGCGCTGCTGCTCACCGCCGGAAAGTTCGCGCGGCGAGCGGTTTTCGAGGCCCGCGAGACGCGCCTGCGCGATTCTCTGTTTTGCGCGCGCGGCTCGTTCGGCAGGCGGGAGAGCGTCGAGTCCGAAGGAAATATTTTCGGCGACGGTCAAGTGCGGGAAGAGCGCATAGTTTTGGAAGAGCAGGCCGATGCGACGCGCGCGGCTGGGGAGATCGATTTTTTTCGAGGAATCGAAAAGGACGCGGTCATTGAGAGCGATGCGGCCGCGATCGGGGCGCTCGAGACCGGCGATGCAACGCAGCGTCATGCTCTTTCCCGCGCCTGAGGGGCCAAGAACGGCGAGCGAATCGGCGTCGCAGGAAAATTCGACATTCAGATTGTAGGCGGCGAGGTGTTTTTCGAATTGGACTTCGAGAGCCATGTCAGCGTTCGGACTCGCTTGCCCTTCTCCATCGCGGGCGCGCGGGGTTTTGCAGATGCGTCCAGTAATACATGCCGGCGATCATGGCGAGGGAAATGAAGATGTCGATGAGCGACCAGGCGACGGCCTGATGCAGATCGTTGGCTTCGACGGCGAAATAAATGGCGATGGGGATGGTTTGCGTTCTGCCGGGGATGCTGCCGGCGAGCATGAGCGTGGCGCCGAATTCGCCGAGGGCGCGCGCGAAAGCGAGGACGGTTCCCGCAAGAATGCCCGGCCATGCGAGAGGCAACGCGATGCGGCGGAAAACGCGCCACTCGGATGCGCCGAGAGTGCGTGCAGCTTGCAAAAGATGCGCGTCCACTTGCTCGAGAGCCGCGCGAACGCTCAGGTACATCAGCGGAAACGAAACCACGGCGGAGGCGATGACCGTGGCGGGCCAGGAAAAGACCACGGTGGCGCCGAAGTGCAAGAGCAAGCGGCCGAGCGGGCCGTTGCGGCCGAAGAGCAGCAAAAGCAAAAAGCCAACCACGGTGGGAGGAAGCACGAGCGGCAAGAGAAACACGCCGTCGAGCAGTGCGGGCCCGGGACCGCGACGATTGGCGCGCCAAATTGCGACGGCAATGCCGAAGACGAGCGTGATGGCCGTGGCTGTGACGCTGGTTTCGAGCGAGATCCAGATGGGCGATAGATCGAGCGGCATCGGCGATTAGTGTACTGCGACGGGAGCGGGCGAAGCGGTGAAACCGTATTTTTCGAAGATGGCGAGCGATTGCGTGGATTCGAGGGCGTCGAGAAATGAGCGAGCGGCTTGCGGAGACTTCGAGGCGTTCAGCATGGCGACGGGATAGAGGATCGGGTCGTGAGAAGCGGATGGAGCGGTGGCGACGACGCGAACGCGGTTGGAAATGCGAGCGTCGGTCACGTATACCAGCCCCGCCGCGGCGTTGCCCGTTTCCACGTAGGCGAGGACTTGGCGGACGTCGCCGGCGTAGACGATTTTGGATTTTATCGCGGGCAAGAAATGCAAATGTTCGAGGACTTGCTGGGCGTACATTCCGGCGGGAACGGTGCGCGGCTCGCCGACAGCCACGGATTTGACGGAAGGTTTTACGAGATCATTGAAATTGTGAAGTGTGGTGGAATTCGCGGGCGCGATTAGGACAAGTTGATTGCCCAGCAAATCGCGGCGTGTGCCGGCGGTGAGCAAGTTTTCGTTTTGCAACACGTCCATTTGCTTTTCGCCAGCGGAAATAAAAATGTCCACGGGCGCGCCTTGCTCGATCTGATGCTGGAGGGTGCCGGAAGCGCCGTAGTTGCAGACCACGCGAACATCGGGATGCTGTTGATTGTAATTTTGCGCGAGGGCATCGAGCGGTTCTTTCAGGCTGATGGCGGCTGAGACGGTTAATGCGACCGGCTGTTGCGGCGAATGAATGGTGCTTTTGCCGCAGCCCGCAAGGAGCGCACAAAGGGCCATTGCGGCCGTGCACGCGAAAAAAACACGTGGCTTTCGCGATGCGAGGATTTTCGTAGGCGGCCGGAGTGCCGGGTAGCGCAAGCCCTGAGCGCCGGCACGAAGATAAACTTCCGAGGGATTTCGCATATTCCTTTTTCGCGTTTTCGCGATGACGCAACGCCCCATCCTAGACGAAGAAGCGCCGAGGTGCAATTTCAAGCGATTCTGATACGATGGCGAGCAAAGTAGTTTGCCCGGAAGTTCAGCGAAACGGCGAGGAGCTGACTAATGATGGACGAATTGTTGCGGTGGCGCGACGAGTTTCCGATTCTCGACCACACGACGTACATGATCAGCAACTCGCTGGGGGCGATGCCGCGCGTTGTGTATGACCGCGTGCATGATTATGCGGAATCGTGGGCCACGCGAGGAGTGCGCGCGTGGGAAGAGGGCTGGTGGGAGATGGCCGTGTCGGCGGGAGACAAGGTCGGCACGATCATCGGTGCGGGCCCAGGGGAAATTTCGCTGCACCAAAATGTGACGCTGACTCAGGCCGTGATTTCTTCGTGTTTCGATTTTTCCGGGGCGCGCAACAAAGTGGTGCTGGTGGATCTGGAATTTCCGTCCATTGTTTACTTTTATATGGGGCAGCGGCGGCACGGCGCGCGCGTGGAGCTGCTGAAGAGCGAGGATGGAATTCATTTGCCGCTCGAGCGATTTCTGGCGGCGATCGACGAAACCACTTTGCTGGTGCCGATTTCGCTGGTGCTTTTCCGCAGCGCGACGATTGTGGACGCGAAAGCGATCATCGAACGAGCCCACCAAGTGGGAGCGCACGTGATTCTGGATTGTTTTCAAGCGGCGGGAACGGTGCCCGTGAATGTTCGCGAACTCGAAACGGATTTTGCCGTGGGCGGCGTGTTGAAATGGCTCTGCGGCGGGCCGGGAGTTGCGTATCTCTACGTGCGGCCAGGCCTGCGAAAGAAATTGTCGCCGACGCTGACGGGGTGGCTGGCGCACCAGCGGCCCTTTGATTTTGAGGTGGGGCCGCAAGAGGCGCGAGAGGATTCGTACCGCTTCCTGAATGGCACGCCGCATGTTCCGGCGCTTTACGCTTGCCAGCCGGGACTGGAAATCATCGCCAAAATTGGCGTGGAGAAAATTCGGAAGAAATCGATGCAGCAAACCGCGCGCTTGATTGAAGGCGCGCTGAAACGCGGATGGCGCGTGAACACGCCGAGCGACGCCGCCGAGCGCGCTGGCACGGTTTCGGTCGAGTGCCCGCACGCGCAAGAAGTGAAACACGAATTGATTGCGCGCGAGATCCTGGTGGACTACCGGCCGGGCGCGGGAGTGCGGCTGTCGCCGCATTTCTATAATCGCGAGGATGAAATCGATTTTGCGCTGGCGCAGATCGAGGAAATCCTCGAGACGCGCGCCTGGGAACGTCACCTGCAGCCTGCCTGAGCCGGTGCTATAATCCGCGAAGGAATCCCGTTTTTCAATGTAGGCGCGCACGTTTTGAGGCGAGGTGTGGAGTGACGAGACGTGAGATGCCGAAATTAAGCAAGATTCTGCTACCGATTTTGGCGGGGCTTCTGGCCGCGGCGATCACGACGCCTGCGGCGAGGGCGTCCGCGGGACAGGCTTCGCCGCGAAACACGCGTGCCTCCGCGTCAACCGCAAGAGCGCATCCAGCCTATAGCCAACCAGGCGTTTCGCCGGATGGGAAGGAAATTGCGTTTGTCTCCGGCGGCGATATTTGGACCGTGCCTGCATCCGGCGGCGAAGCGCGGCTGCTGGTGGCGGATGACGCGACGGATTCGCGGCCGCTCTATTCGCCGGACGGCGCGCGGCTGGCGTACGTTTCCGCGCGCGGCGGGATTGGCGACATTTATGTTTTGACGATTGCCACCGGCCAGGTGATTCGCCTGACTCATGGCGACGCGCCCGACGGCGTGGATGGATGGTCGCGCGACGGCAAATGGATTTATTTCTCGTCGACGAATCACGATATTTCCTACATGAACGATGTGTATCGCGTGAGCGTTGAGGGCGGCACGCCGATGCCGGTGGCTGCCGACCGCTACGCGAACGAATATTTCGCGGCGCCTTCGCCGAACGGAAAAACGGTGGCTATCACCGCGCGCGGAATTGTTTCCGAGCAGTGGTGGCGCAAAGGGCACAGCCACCTGGATGAATCAGAGATTTGGCTGGTGCACGACGGAGCGACGCCGAAGTACGAAGCGGTTACGGATGGGTCGGCGAAGGATTTGTGGCCGATGTGGAACGCGGACGGGCGCGAGCTGTATTACGTATCCGACCGCAGCGGCGCGCAAAATATCTGGGCGCAGGCGCCTGGCGGCAAAGCGCGGGAGGTGACGCAGTTCAAAGCGGGGCGCGTGCTGTGGCCTGCAATTTCGGCGGACGGGCGCACGATTGTTTTCGAGCGGCATTTTGGAATTTGGAAACTGGACCCGGCGACCGGTCGAGTGAACGAAGTGCCCGTCACGCGTCGGGGAATTCCGGCGGGCCCGGGGGTGGAGCATTTGCGGCTTACAGATCACATTGAGGATCTGGCGCTTTCGCCGGATGGCAAAAAAGTGGCGTTCGTGGTGCATGGCGAGGTGTTCGCTGCGTCGGCGAAGGATGGCGGCGATGCGATGCGCGTGACGCATACACCCGCAGAGGAATCGGAGGTTCGCTGGGCGCCCGACAGCCGGAGGGTGGTTTATGTTTCGGATCGCGACGGCGTGCCTCATCTTTTTCTTTATGATTTTGCGACTAGCAAGGAAACGCGACTTACGCACGATACCGGCGCGGATGCGGCGCCGCGATTTTCGCCGGATGGCAAGATGCTGGCGTTTGAGCGCGGCGGGCATGAATTGCGGGTGATGGATTTGGAAACGAAGCAGGAGCGTGCGATAGCGAACGGACATTTCGGGCGGCCGCCGTTTGAAACGGAGGGGCCGCTGGTTTGGTCTCCGGATGGGAAATGGATTGCGTACATCGACATCGCGGATAATCTGTTCCGGAATATTTGGGCCGTTCCGGTGGCGGGCGGCGAGGCACGTCCCCTGAGTTTTCTGCCCGACGCTTTCAGCGGATCGGTGACGTGGAGTCCCGATGGCAGGTATGTTCTTTTCAACGCGCGTCAGCGGACCGAGATGGGCCAGATCGCGCGCGTAGATTTGATTCCGCACGCGCCGAAATTCCGTGAAGACGAATTCCGCGATTTGTTCAAGGAAACGCCAAAGACTCCGACAGGAAATGCAAAAGCGGCGTCAATGGAGGCGGCGGAGAAAGCAAGCGCGGCGCCGGCAAAGCCGGTGACGATCGATTGGAATGGGATTCGCGAGCGTGTTTCGCTCGTGCCCACCGGGCTGGATGCTGGCTCCGCTGTTATCAGTCCTGATGGCAAATGGTTACTGCTGACGGCTACCGTAGCGGGGCAACAGAATCTGTACTTATACTCGCTCGACGAACTGGCGAAGGAGCCGCGGGTGGCGCGGCAGCTGACTTCGACGCCGGGGCCGAAGGGCGACGCGCAATTTTCTCCCGACGGAAAGAAGATTTATTATCTCGACCGCGGCAAGATTCAGATCGCGACCGTGGCCACGCACACAGAGAAACCCTTGGCGGTGACCGCGGAGATGGATGTGGATTTTGCGCGAGAAAAAATGGAGATGTTCGACGAGGCGTGGACTTATCTGCGCGATTTCTATTTCGACCCGAATCACAATGGCGCGAATTGGGATGAGGTGCGCAGCGAATACGAGCCGCGCGTCGCCGCAGCGGCGAATCCAGATGAAGTGCGGCGGCTGATTTCGCTGATGCTTGGGGAATTGAATGGATCGCATTTGGGAATTTCGGGCCCGGAGCGGCCGACGCCTGTTGTGGGAAGGCTGGGCGTGGATTTCGATCGCGCCGAATATGAGCGCGATGGCCATCTGCGCGTGACGAACATTCTTCCTCTTGGTCCCGCGTCGCTCGCTGGCGGAATCAAGGAAGGCGATTATCTGACCGCGATTGACGGTCACGCGCTCGCGCCGCACACAAATTTGGACGCACTGCTCGAATACAAAATCGGCAAGCGCGTGGCGTTGACGATGGCATCTTCGGCAGATGGCGCGGATGCGCGCACGGTGATCGTGCAACCGATTGCGACCGCGAATGAAAAGGAACTGCTTTACCGCCAATGGGTCGAGCGCAATCGTGCCTACGTGGAGAAAATCAGCGACGGGAAGCTGGGGTACGTTCATATTCCGGATATGGAAGAGAGTTCGCTCCAGAATTTCTATCTGGATCTGGACACGCAGAATCGCTCGCGCGAGGGCGTGGTGATCGACATTCGCAGCAACACAGGCGGGTTCGTGAATGCGTATGCGCTGGACGTGCTGTCGCGGCGGCCGTATTTGTCGATGACGCCACGAGATTTTCCCACGGCTTCGGCGCGCTCCGAACTTGGGCAGCGTTCGCTCGAACTCCCCACAATTTTGGTGACGAACCAGCAATCGCTTTCGGATGCGGAGGATTTCGCCGAAGGCTATCGTTCGATGAAGCTGGGAAAAGTGGTGGGCGAGCCGACGGCGGGGTGGATCATTTACACGTCCGGCACGCGGTTGATTGATGGCTCGTTTTTGCGGTTGCCATTCATACGGGTCAATGCCGCCGATGGCACACCGATGGAATTGCATCCGCGGCCTGTCGACTTCCTGGTGAAGCGGCCCATGGGAGAAAGCTATACGGGCCATGATGTTCAACTGGAGGCGGCGGTGCGGGAGTTGCTGAAAGAAATTTCCAGCGGCGCGAAGCAAAAACGTGAAACACCGACATCGAAGTGACGACGTAGATTTGTATTGATGAAGAATTGTACTGACGTATTTGCACTGCAGCATGTTGTCGCGAGGTGTCGATACGAGCGCGGGAACTATTCCGGACTGGGAATCGTTACGGCGGCTGATGCTGGCGGAGCAGATTCGCAAGCGCGGGATTCGCTCGCCGGGTGTGCTGGCGGCGATGGAGCGAGTGCCGCGCCATCTTTTCGTGCCGGAGGAATTGATGGCGCGTTCCTATAACGATGAGCCGGTGCCGATCGGCGAACGGCAGACGATCTCGCAGCCGTACATGGTGGCGGCGATGACGGAGGCGCTCGAACTCCATGGGCACGAGCGGGTGCTCGAAATTGGCGCGGGATCGGGATACCAAGCGGCGATCTTGGGGGAGCTGGCGTGCGAAGTGATTACGATCGAGGCACGCGCATCGCTCGCGGACGCCGCGCGAGAACGGTTGGCCAGACTCGGCTACAGCAACGTTCGCGTGGTGACAGGTGACGGGACGCATGGATGGGGCGAAGGCGCGCCGTTCGATGCGATTCTGGTTGCTGCGGCGGCACCGCAGGTTCCCGGTCCATTAATCGAACAACTCGCGGAGGGCGGACGGATGGTGATTCCCGTGGGCAAAAGCGACCGGCAGATGTTGACGCGAATTCGCAAATCCGGCGGCGACATTGTGCAAGAGGAACTCTTCCTGTGCCAATTCGTACCGCTGCAGGGCGAGCATGGCTGGCCCGCCGCTTCCGCCGAATGACCGTACGATGACCGCACCGGTCGCTCTTTCCATTGTGATCCCCGCGTACAACGAGGAACGGCGCTTGCCGCGGACGCTCGAGCGCGTGCATGAATATGTGCGGTGCATCCATCCGGCGTGCGAAGTGATTGTGGTGGATGACGGGTCGAGCGACGGGACCGGGGAAGTTGTCAGCAAAATGAGCGCGGAGATGCCGGAGCTGCGATTAGTTTCGAACGGACAAAATCGCGGCAAAGGCTACAGCGTGCGGCATGGAATGCTCGAAGCACGCGGTCGCGTGGCACTGTTCACGGATGCGGACTTGTCCGCGCCGATCGAGGAAGCGGCGAAATTGCTGGAAGCTTTGGAAGCGGCGGATGTCGCTATCGGGTCGCGCGCCATGGATCGCACGCTGATTGCGGTACATCAATCGCGCATCAGGGAACTGGCAGGCATCTTGTTCAACTGGATGGTGCGGCTATTTACTGGCGTGCGGTTCAAAGACACGCAGTGCGGATTCAAAGCGTTCGCGATGCCGGAGGCGCGAATCGTCTTCGAGCAGCAACGCATCGAGGATTTTGGATTCGATCCAGAGATATTGTTCCTGGCCGAGAGGCACGGTTTGCGAGCCACCGAAGTGCCGGTGCGGTGGGCGCACGATGCAGCGACGAAGGTCCACGCAGTGCGCGACAGCGCGCGAATGTTCGCGGATCTGCTGCGAATTCGCTGGAATGCCGCGACGGGACGCTATCCGCGCCGGGCAAAATAATCCAGAAGCGATAGCCCACCGTGGAACTTGGACGCGGCTGAACTATTTCATGTTCTTCTTCATGTTC
>Ga0307373_10001745_pt1 | contig 40455 bp, 50 predicted proteins | sample OX2MG_FD_202534 | JGI IMG/M metagenome (GOLD analysis project Ga0307373, IMG submission 202534) | Soil microbial communities from Risofladan, Vaasa, Finland - OX-2 | ecosystem: Environmental > Terrestrial > Soil > Coastal area > Acid sulfate soil | place: Finland: Risofladan, Vaasa | collected...
CCAAGCAAAACCCAGTGCAAGTGGTGGGCGCCGCCTCGCGCTGGTTAGGACCAGCTCCGGTAGAGCTGGAAGTCGCCCTCTCGCAAGGCCAGGGTCTTGTCCCAGTCGTCTCGCTGGGGTGTCACGCCGTACTCGGTGATGCAGGCGCGGATGACGCTCTCCAGCGACAGAGGAAGGCGTCGACTGCCTCCCGCGGATTCCTACCGGGCAAAGGGGATCAGCATGGCGACCCTGGTGATCGCCGGGTCGCCGGAGTCCTCGTACTCCCCGGCATCCCACCTGGCCAGGAACTCCTCGCCGGAGATGCCCAGCACCTCTCGTGCGGCGCGGTCCAGCATGGCCCGGCCTTCTTCGCGGGTAGCCTCCACTACCTCGATCCCCACATGTGACCGCGTGTTAGGCATCGGGGGCCGCCTCCCTCAGCGCTAAGCACACCGCATTACTCCTTGTTGTTTCACTGTAGCTGAGTGTGCTATCAGCTCCAGGGAACCAGCTGGGGGCTCCGCCGTCCAGTACCTGCTTAGTAACAAAGTGCCCTACCAAGTGACTCCTTGGAGGGCCGGAAGGTTTACAGCGAGCTGCGGCCTCAGCCTGTGGTGCGATCGCCGGGCCTGCCGGGGGCCGCTGCGAGTCGTGACGGCTCGCTCATCGCCCGGAACATGCGCGCGGCCTCGCCGATCTCCTCGGCCAGCCGGTCCAGTATCCGCGCGACCGGCTCGGCTTGATCGGGCTGCACGGGCAGCCGTTCGGTGACCGTCACGAGGTCGGAGATCACCCCGCCGATGGTCTCGACTGCCTGCACCTCTGGACTGACGCCGGTCACGGCCGGGCTCCTTCCGGTAGGCAAGGTCGGGCGATGGCGGCACTGCGGTCGGGGCGCGGCCGGGCACTATCGTCACAAGGCTTGATGCAGCCGACGCAGCAGGCAGAGCCGTCGCCGTGGTTGCGGCAGGCGCTCGCCGCTGGCTGGCCGCCGATCTCGGCGCCGAAGTGCTGGCGGAACAGGCGGCGGGTACGGGCGAAGTCTTCCTGCCAGGCGCGCTGGTCCTCTTGCCCGCGGAACCCGAAGTAGGGGAAGTGATCCAGGAAGAAGCCGAACACCTGGTCGCAGTCGGCCCGGTACTTGGCGGTGTCGAGCATGTGCGTGTGCCACACGTGGTCGAGCTGCCTGGTCGGCACGATCGTGGTGCCGGGGTGCAGCACGCACAGCTTCAGGAAACACCGGTAGAGCGCGACGTCCTGGTCAGCGCTTGCCAGGCTGAGGGCGGTCTCCCCCGGTTCCGGGTGCATCAGCTTGAACACGATGGGCTCCAGGTCGAGCGCGCCGGCCCGGCGAAGGCGCTCATCGGTGGCTGCCTGGCCCGGGCCTGTTGGGGCTGCGTTCCCGGGGGGCTTGCCCGCAGGCTCGCGGCGACGGTGGTCAGGTCGGATGCCAGGCCGTCCAGGGTCCGCGCGAGCGCTGCCGCCTCGGTGCGGCCGCGAGGGTAGGAGACGGTCACGGCTAATTCGGCGAGGGCGAACAGCACACCGCCGACGGTCACGTCGGGGCCGCCGGAGGGTTGTGTGTCTGGGATGGTTGGCATGAGGGCTCCGTCCTGACTCTCACGGGCGCTGGTCAGCGGTCGACCGCCGGGGCGTGCTTGCTGCGATCTGGCGTAACCCCAGGTCAATCACTGTGTCCTATAGTCATCTACCCTCATTATATGGTCACACCATGGGCGACGCTGCCTTACGGTGACTGTACTACGGTCGACTACCGTCCGCCCATGGTCATAGACAGGGACTGGGATGAGCCGGTCTACCAGCAGGTGGCGGGCATCCTGCGTGACCAGATCACGTCCGGGAAGATCGAGCCACGGCGCCCCATCCCCTCGATCCGCACCCTGTGCCAGACCTACGGCATCGCCCGGGCCACCGCCGGCAAGTCGATCCGGGTGCTGGCCGATGAAGGCCTGATCCGCCGCGTGCCCGGCAAGGGCTGGTTCGTCACCCCCGAAAGCGAGCGCCCGGCCTGACATCGGGGTGGCGCCCGGTGGCACGTGGCAGCGTGGTGCTCGCCGGGCGCTCGATGCACCACGGCGAGCAGCGGTGCCGGGGGGGTCAGAACGGCGGGGCGACTTCGTTCCACCAGGCGGGGAGGGGCCCGGCGCAGGTGGGGCAGATGTGCCCGAGGCCGTCAACGTAGGTGGCCTCGGCCGGGGTGGTCGGGGGTGCCGCATCCGGGCTTGGCGCAGGTGATCGTGGCCGAAGCGGGAGTGGTGGCGGCGGCCATCGGTGTGCTCCTTCCGCGGGTGGGTGGTCCCCGGTGGCGGGGTCTGGTTCGGTGTGTCCCGGCGCAGGAGGGCACGCAGGCGTCAAAGGGCGGGAGGGCAACCGGCCGACGCGGGCGGTCAAGATGTTTTCCGCAGGAAAAGATCCCACCCAGCCTGGTTGGGCTGGGATTCAAGCGGGCCCGTGGTAACGGTCACCAGATCACCCCAGTTACGGCAGCTGCGCCAGCTTGTCAGCTACCGTGAGCCGGCCGGGCTGTAGAGCGCTTCGATGTCCGCTGCGAAATCCATGGCGACCACGTTTCTGACCGCTGACATCGAATCGCGTCCGTTGCCATCGAAGTGCGTCCGGCCGGCGTGTTCGTGCCATCGAATCGTGTCGGATTGTCATCGAATCGTGTCTGCTCGGCCGTGTGTGCCATCGAAGCGCGTCCGGTTGGAGGGCGGATGATGTCCCGGTGCGTACGGGCGAGATGGCGGGGGGCAGGTCCAGCGCTGAAGCCGGCGAGGCCGAGCACGCATGCCCAGTCGAGAGCTTCTTGCGGGTTGCCGATTGGGGCGCCCGCCGGGCAGGGCCGGTTTCCTAGCGCTCGTTTCCCGCGCGCAGCCAGCCGGTGTAGTCGGCGACTGCGCGCTCGGTGTCGTACGCGGGCTGGTAGCCGGTGTCCTGGTGGATGCGGCTGATGTCAAGGTATGTGTCATGGCCCGGCCCGTCCGGGTCGCGGCCGTCCGGGAGCTGGATCTGCGCGTCAGGGATGACCTTCCTGATCGCGGCGGCGATCTCTGCATATGTTGTCGCCCGTCCGGCGGCAACGTTGTAGGTGCGGTAGCTCAGCTGTTCCGATAGCTGCAGGAGCGCGATGGCCCGGCCGCAGTCCTTGACGTAGCACAGGTCGGTCCCGTCGTCGGCGTAGGCGGGCGAGTGCAGCGTGGAGAGGTCCGGCGCCGTGCCGCGGACTGCTGCATGCACGAGCTGGGGCGCCGCGGAGAACGGCGATGCAGTGCGGCCGAGCGGGCCCCAGATGCTGCCGATGCGGTAGCTGAGAATCTCAATGCCCGTAACGCTGGCGATATAGCCGGTCAGCAGTTCGCCGATCTTCTTGAACGCCGGGATCACGTGGCCTGCTGTCATCGGGAGCGGCATGTCCTCCCGGTATGGCGGATTCCCGGTGACGCCGCCATACACGCCTATCGTGCTCGCGGCGCCGATCCGCGCCACCTCCCAGTCACTGGCCGCCTGGATCACGTTGAGCAGGCTGTCAATTGCTTTCCGGGCGCCGTCGATGGGCTCGTACGCGCCGGGGGGCCAGGGCACGGACCCGGCGAGATGCACGATACCGGTGATCTTGTGGCGCTTGCCGATCTCCAGGAACGCCGGCCGGTCGGTGATGTCGGCCTGCTCGACGAAGACCCGCCGGCCGGCCTCGGTGGCGAAGGCGTCAGGCACCGCGGCGGCGCGGCGCTGGACGAGCACGCACGACTCGCCCAGGTCGAGCATGGCCCGGGTGGTGTGCGACCCGATGAAACCCAGGCCGCCTGTTATCAGGATCATCTCCGCTGCTCCCGTCTTCCCTGCTCTGCCGCCGTCACTGCGCCCGGCCTGACCGTCAGGAGGATTGAACGTCAGTATTGCTGACGATCAGTCTAGGGGTAAGATTACCGGGTGTCCAGCGAGACCAGGGATGACCAGCACGCCGGGGAAGGGCCGGGGCCGGAACTGACCAGCCGCCTCGGCTACCTCCTCAAGCACGCACGACTGAAGCTGGGGGAGCTGACCGCCGCCGCCCTGGCGCCATACGGACTGGACGGGCGCGAACTGGCGGTGCTGCTCGTGCTCGCCGGCTGCGAGCCGGCATCCCAGCAGCAGGCCGCCCGGCGGCTCGGCATCGACCGCACGACCATGGTCGCCCTCCTTGACGCGCTTGAGGACAAGGGACTGGTGACCCGTCATCCTCACGCCGAGGACCGGCGCAAGAACGTCGTCGAGCTGACCGCGGCCGGCCGCGACACCCTCCGTGACGCCACCCAGGCAGGCGACGACGCGGAACGCCGGTTCCTCGCACCGCTGACCGAACCCGCCGCCCAGCAGCTAAAAGACGCCCTTCACACACTCCTGACCCAGCCGGACGGCTAGCCCAGCCGGTACCCCGCAGGAAGCCCTCGCCTGCGGCCTCTACCCCGCCGGTCCCACCACCCGTAACCACCAAACCCTGGAAGGATCAATGCGGCGCTGCACTAGGCGCCCTGGGGTGCCCCGCGGCTGCACCCGTCCGCTGCATACCAAAACACCGCAGTAATCAGCACCAAAGCCGACCGACGGCAAGGGAACCCGCCCATACCGCCTGCCAGCGTCGGCGGCTCCCGCCATCCCGGTCCCGCCCGACGGCCTCGCCAGTAATGGAGAGCCTACGGACACGATTGGATGGCAACCCAGCGCCGCATCGTGCTCTCACGCCGGTCAGCAGCGCCCGTCACAGCGCCATAACAGTGACACTCAACCGTGTCCGTGCAGGTCAGGATCCGACCTATCGACACGATCAGATGTCAAAGGACAGTTTCTGCGCACTTTGACCGATGGCGTGAGCTGGCCGGAGGCTTCGGTGAAGCCTGTGCCGAGAATCCGGAATCTGCGGATCGTCGGCGCGGGACACCGCCTTGTTCGCGTCGTCCACGGCCAGCTGGATGTCCGCGATCAGTTCGGGGTCGCCGGCGAGGTCGCCGGGGGTGGCCCCGGCGGGCCGCCCGTGCTGCCGCTTCCAGAACTGCAGCGCCGCGCGATCCAGCGTCACCAGGCAGGTGATGTAGGGGCGGCCTTCGCCGATCACCATGGCCTGGCTGACTAGCACCTGGCCGGTCGGGGCATCGTTGCGCCAGTAACGGGAGAAGACGTTCGGGCCCTTGACCAGGATTTCGCCGTCGTCGGCAATCCGGACCGTGACGCCAGGCAGCGGCTGGCCTACCGTGCCGATCTCGTTGTGGCCCGGGGTGTTCACCGTCGCGGCGGCCGAGGTCTCGGTCAGGCCGTAACCCTCCAGCACCGTGACACCTGCGCCGCGGAAGAAATGACCGCGCCGCTCGCCGGGCGGCGCGCCGCCCGAGACCGCATACTGCACGCGGCCGCCTACCGCTGCCTGCCATACACGAGCCGGTCGGACAGAGCGTGCCGCAGCCGGAGAGCGGGGCCGCCGCCGCCCACCGCGCCGTCGCTGGCCTTGCTCCATGCGATAGCCGTCGCCGTAGCGGCGGCGAAGATCCTGGTCCTGACCCTGCTCGCCGAGGCCTGCTGCCGCGCGCTGTCGTGGACCTTCTCGAATACCCGCGGCACCGCGAGCAGGAACGTGGGGCGGAACCCGGGCAGGCCGTCCGCCAGCGTCGCCATGTCCGGCCAGTGCCCCAGGATCGCACCGGATTCCAGGCAGCCAACCTGGATGATGCGCGCGAAAGCGTGCGCGAGCGGGAGGAAAAGCAGCGTCGAGCAGCCGGCGATCCCGAAGATCTCCGGGAGCACGGCCACCGCGTTGCGCGCGCCTGCGAGCAGGTTGCCGTGACTGAGTTCGCAGCCCTTCGGGCCGGCCGGTCGTGCCCGAGGTATAGATGATGGTCGCCAGGTCCGCGGCCTTCCTCGCAGTCCGGCGCTGTTCCAGCCGCTCCTCGCTGATCTGCGCGCCGCCGGACGCCAGCGCGTCCAGGCCGCCGGTCATCCACACGTGCTCCAGGCCGGGGAGCCTGCCACGGACACTGCCGATGATCTCCGCGTGAGTGCTGGTCTCGGCGAAGACGGTGCTGGCGGAGGCGGGGATCTCCAGCACCGCGGGGGTGCTGTATTCGCGCATGGGCCTCCTTCGCTGGCCACATTCTCGCCCGGATCTTCCTGCGGGACCTTTGCCTCTCCCAGGCGGTGCCGTGGACCCTGCACGGCTGATGTATCGCCTGTAGAGGCTGGCACACGGAGATCTCGCGCTGGCGGCGGATGGAGCAGTCTGCGGGATCGCCGTGGAGGTAGGCCATGACAGCCAAGCCCATCGTCACCGGCATCGACGGATCGGAAGACGCACTGCGGGCTGCCGCGTGGGCGGCCCGGGAGGCCGAATTGCGGCATGAATCGCTGGTGATCGTGTCCGTGCTGCCGCCGTTGCCGTGGCTGACCCCATCGGAGTTCGCCCCGGCCCTGACTGCCGCAGCACGCGAAGGAACGGAGCGGGCACTGGCCACGGCCGTCGAGCGGGCGAAGGAGCAGGCGACGGCCCTGACAGTAACGGCCGAACTGCTGCCTGGGCGGCCGGGCCCGGTGCTGGCCGAGCGCGCGGCCGGTGCCTTGATGCTGGTAGTCAGCTCCAGTGGGGCGGACGGGTTCGCAGCGGTAACCCCAGGCTCGGTCAGCCGGTATGCCGCCGCCCATGCCCCATGCCCCGTTGTTGTCGTCTGCGGCGAGAGCACCGCCGTGCACGGGGAGATAGTCGTCGGGGTGAGTGACCCGGACCTGCCGGACGCGGCCGCAGCGCTCCGGTTCGCCTTCACCGAGGCAACGCTGCGCAGGGCCCGGCTGGTCGCCGTTCATGCCTGGTACTGGTCGGTCCCGGGCAGCCGGCTGGACCCGGCCCAGCTACCGGACGACGCGGCACATCATCTGACCGACGTGCTGGCCGCGTACCAGGCCTCCTACCCTGGCCTGGAGGTCAGCCAGGATGTCGTGTGCGCCCACCCCGGCCGGGTGCTCGCCGGGGCCTCCGCGCGGGCAGATCTGGTCGTGCTGGGGCGCCCTGACGTCCCCGGGCTTGGTGTGGCTGGCCTCGGCTCGGTCACCCACGCCGTGCTCAACCACGCCCATGGCCCGGTCGCGATCATCCCCAACGGCTGACCTGCCACTCCCCGGTGGCTGGGAAGAACGTCACCGGCCCGCAGCGGCCAGCCGGGACTTTCGCCCCTGCCACCACACCAGCTGTGCCTGTGAGACTGCGGTGTGTGACCACATCGGCGGGTACCGGCCGCGCACAGCATTCTGCCGGGCACGTCCGGCTGGCCCGGCAGGTCGTGGACAAGCTGGGCGGCCGATATTCGACGGAACTCGGCATCGACGTTGACGCAGGGAACGCGGAGGTCGAAAGGTGGTTCCTGGCGGCCACCTTGTTCGGGACGCGTATCTCAGCCACGGTCGCTGAGCGCACGTTCCGCGTGCTCAGCGACGCCGGCCTGGCACGAATCGGCCAGGCGCGCCACATACCGCAGGATGACCTCATCGCCTACCTCGACCAGGGCGGCTACGCCCGCTACGACGCCCGGACCGCGGCCCGGCTCCAGGCCCTGTCCGACGTGATCGGCGAACGGTACGACGGGCAGGCGGCCGTGATCGGCCAGACATTCACCACTTACCCCCGATTGCGCCAAGCCCTGGATGTGCTGCCTGGCTGGGGGCCGGTGACCATCCAGCTGTTCCTGCGCGAGCTCCGGGGCGTGTGGCCTGGCGCGCAGCCACCTCTCGACCAGCGTGCCGTGGCTGGCGCGTCGCACCTCGGCCTACTCGGCCCAGATCCCGCTCAGCCAGATCTTCCCCACCTTGCCCGACTGGCCGCCGAATGCCGCCTGGACCCTCGGGACCTGGAAAGCGGGCTGGTCAGGCTCACGCTAGCCCACCACCGGTGGACGGCTTCATGCCCGGGCAGGCACCGCTGTGCTCTGCTGGGGTGATCCCTGCCAGAGCTGGCCCGCCGGGGATGCTCAGCGCGCGCGCCAGCGGACAGAGCCGGGTTCCCAGCGGAATGCCAGCGCTATGACCAGGGCCGCGGCCAGGCTCCAGCTGAGCACGACGAGCAGCCCGGAGACCGGCATCGGCCAAGAATGGGTGGCCGGATTGAACGCTGCCTCCATCGCGCGGGCCACCGGCGCCACCGGGAAGACGGAGGCGACGTGGTGGAGCCAGGGCGGCGCGTGCACCGAGGAGAAGAACACGTCGGAGATGAACGCCAGCGGCAGCATCGTGCCGAACGCGACCGGCAGGGCGGTGTCGCTCTTCGGCACCGCCACGGTGACCGCGACGCCGAGCAGGAAGAAGCACACCATGCCCAGGCCGGCCGCGGCGGCGAAGTACCCCATTGCCTGCCAGACGATTGTCACGTGAAAGAAGACGACACCGGTCGCGACGATGATCCCGACCGAGACGAGGGCGGTCACCAGCGCGGAGCCAGACCGCCCGGCAAGGTAGGTCCAGGCCGGCAGGGGCGTACCGCGCAAGCGCTTGAGTATCCCCTCTTCACGAGCCAGCACGATGCTGGTGATAGTCGTCACGTAACACGCGTTGAGGAGGCAGAATGCGCTGATCGCCGGGGTGAGGAACTGCGCGTACCGCAGTCCGCCCGGCACGTGGGCCGCGACGCTGGGCGTGATGACGTTCAGGCTGACCATCAGCAGCACCGGGATGACGGCCGTGATGAAGAAGCCGAGCGGGCTGCGCAGCAGGAGCAGCAACTGGTAGCGGACCTGGGTCAGCGCGAGCAGCGGGGCAGGCCTGGATCTTGCCGGGACGTCAACGGCCACGGCGGCCTCCTGCCTGGCTGGCGTCCTCGGTAATGCGCAGGTAGGCGTCCTCAAGGGAGGGCCGGACCACACTCAGACCTTCGAGTTCCACGCCGTGCCGGACCGCCCACCGGGTCAGTTCGAGCAGCACGCGGGTGGGCTGGTCGGTATACATGACGATCTCGTCGCCATGCCGTTCCGGCTCATCCCACGGGCCTGCCGGAAGCACCTCGCCATGGAGCGCTGCCGGCAGCCGGAAAGTGATCATTGTCCCGGCGATGTCACGGCCGCCCAGCGCGGCCGGCGTGGACTCCTCGATCAGGTGACCGTGGCTGATCACCCCGACCCTGTCGGCCAGGCGCTGTACCTCGTCCAGATAGTGGGAGGTCAGCAGGACGGTGGTGCCGACGTCGCGCAGGCCGCCGATCAAGTCCCAGGCGTCGCGCCGGGCGTTCGGGTCGAAGCCCGTGGTCGGCTCGTCAAGAAACAGCAGGTCCGGGTCGCCGACCAGGGCCAGCGCCAAGTCAAGTCGGCGCAACTGGCCGCCGGACAGCGTCCGCACCCGCTCCTTGTGCTTGCTGGCGAGGCCTACCTGCTCAATGATCTGCTCTGCGTCCCGCGGCCGGGCGTAGAAGCCTGCATACAGCCGGACCGTCTCGCGCACTGTGAGCTCGCTGTCGATGCCGCCCGATTGCAGCACGATGCCGGTCCGCTCGCGGAAGTGGCGCCCGCCGGTGCCCGGGTCGAATCCGAGCACCTGGACCGAACCGGAGGTACGCTTGCGGTGCCCTTCGAGGATCTCCACGGTGGTCGTCTTGCCCGCCCCATTGGGCCCGAGGAGGGCATAGATCTCGCCCCGGCTGACCTGGAAGCTCACGCCGTCGACCGCGCGCAGCCGACCGTAGTCCTTGCACAGCCCCTCCACCACGATGGCGGGCGGCCGCCGGGCCGACGCGCCTTCCATAGCATCAATCGTCGGTTACGCCTGGCTCAGCTCGCAGAGACGTAAGTCCCTTGATCAGGACCGCAGGGCACAACGCAGAGCGGGGGACGTTGGACTGGCAGCACGAGCCGATAGTCTCTTCAGGCGACGGTCCTGGCTGCGGCAGGGTGGAATCGGGCAGGTATCCCAGAATTAAGGAAAGTCAACATGGCGCAGGGCACTGTGAAGTGGTTCAACAGCGACAAGGGCTACGGCTTCATCGCTGTCGAAGGTAATCCGGATGTGTTCGTGCACTTCAGCGCGATCACGGCTGGCGGCTACCGCAGCCTGGAGGAAGGGCAGAAGGTCGAGCTCGACATCACTCAGGGCCAGAAAGGGCCCCAGGCGGAGAACGTCCGGGTCATCGGCTGACGCTTCACTTCGAGAAGAGGTGGAGGCCGAGCCAAGCCCACCAGGCGATCACCGCGATCCGGCCGGTGTGGCCGACCTGCCTGGCACGGAAGCGAGGACCGGGTCCGCCAGGTAGCTCAGCGTTGGGTGGGCGTAGGAGTCGGTGTCGAGATTGGGCTGCAGGTGGCCGGCCATGAGTAGCGCTGGAACCACCCCACGATCGCCGCGTATCCGGCACCCGCGAGCACGGCGGGAATCAGCAGCCGCCCCCGCGGCCCGGCGGCGCTCCGCCGATTCGTGTGAGAACAGCGCTACCCAGTCTGGCGGAGTAGGAGGTCGTGCCGGTTCCGCCCCACGGAATGAGCAAAGTGCCCGGCGGCGGGCATAGTCCCACGCCAGCGCGAGCCCGACCGCCATGAGATAGGCCGCCCGGACAGTGTCCGCAGCTGAACAGGGCCAGAGGGCCCTCCCCCATCTCCTTCTGGGCCACTCGGTGCTCTGCGTCGGCGTCGATCGGGCGGGCTGATGAGGTTTGCTCGGGTTGCTTGTTTCCGCTGCCCCGGTTGAGGGGGTCAGCTGGGAGTGGATACCCGATGCGGGGGGGCCTGGCTGGTGAGACGAGGGAGACCACGGATGACTCCTGGCTCGTACGACATGGCCGTGAGCATGCATAACGTGAGCAGGAATGGGTCGGCGCCGCCCTGTGAGCACGTTGACATGCTGGTGCCGGTCGTTCCTCAGCCGGCCCGCTGCGCGGAATGCCATGCACGCGGCATGGCCTGGCCCAGGCTCATGGTGTGCCTGACGTGCGGATGGGTGGCGTGTTCTGATGACTCCCCGCATCGTCATGCCCGTGCGCATTACGAGGAGACCGATCATCCACTCGCCGCCGAGTTCGCCCCCGAGCGGGGCCGCAGATGGTGCTACGTCCATCGGCGTGCGGTATGAGCAGTCCGCCACCGGTGGCTATGGCAGCGGCGGCGCAGGGCTGCGAGACTGAGAGCACCGCGCCGTAGAGCCTTGTGGATGCTGAGGAGCTGCGTGCATGGAGTTGCGCCAGCTCCGCTATTTCGTGACGCTAGCCGAGGAGTTGCACTTCGGCCGGGCGGCCGCGCGCGAGCACATCGTGCAGTCGGCGGTGAGCCAGCAGATACAGCGGCTGGAGCGTGAGCTGGGTGCGCCCCTGCTGGAGCGCAGCACCCACCACGTGGCGCTGACCGCCTCGGGAGCGGCGTTCCTGGTTGAGGCCCGCCAGATCCTGGCCCAGGTGGAGCGGGCGGCCGCGGCCGCCCGCAGCGCGGCAGGAGCCTCGCCCACCCTGCGGGTTGGCATCATCGACGCCGGCTACGACTCGATGCCGCAGATCCTGCACGAGATCCAGGCCAGGCACCCGGAGCTGGTGATCCATCAGATCGAGGCCGGCGTGCCCGAACAGTGCCGGCTGCTCATCGACGGCCGCCTCGACGTGGGCATCGGCCGGGCGGCACTCGCGCCGCCCGGTGTCGCATCGCTGCTGTTCCGCCAGGATCCGCTCGGCGTGCTGGTCCCCAGAGATCATCGGTTCGCTGAACTGGAAGGCGTACCCGTCGCGACCCTCGCGCAGGAACCGCTGCTGCTCGCCGAGGAGATGCGGGCGCCGGAGTTCAACCAGTTCGTCGTGGAGATGTGCCGGTCGGCCGGCTTTACCCCCACGGTCTACGAGGGCACGGTGGAAAGTGTCCGCGCGGCGGCCGACCTGGTCGCGCAGGGGCGGTGCCTGTATTGCGTGCCGTCCTCGTGCATCGCTGCGCTGCCCGGGATCATGTGGCGGCCGCTGACCGAGCCGGCGTCGTACTACCCGTGGTCGATCCTGTGGCGGGCGGCCGGAAAATCTGAGCATGTGCGCACCATCGTCAGCTGCGCCCGGGCCATGTCCCGGCGTCTCGGCTGGCTGACCACCACCGATCAGGCAACGCGCTGACCCTACCGGGTCACAAACCCCCGGGTGGCGGGACCGGAGACGGGCCCGCCACCCGGGGGCTTGCGGTCAGCTGCCGTTGCTGGCCGCTGCGCCTGGGGTGAGGGCGGTGTGAGGCTGGCCGGTACGCACCTGGATGCGCTTGGCCTGTACCTCCTGCGCCTTGGGCACGAGGACCTGCAGCACGCCGTCCTGCGCCGAGGCTTCGATCTTGTCCGCCTCAACATGGCTGGGCAGGGTGATCGAGCGACGGAAGGCACCGTAACAGCGCTCGGTGCGGTGGGCCTTCTCCCCGGGAGCATCATGCGCCAGGTGCCGCTCACCCTGGATCGTCAGCAGGCCGTGCTCGAATGTGATCTCCACGTCCCCGGCCTTGACGCCGGGAAGGTCGGCCGCCACCAGGTAGGCGTCCTTACGTTCGGAGATGTCCACCGCCGGCACCCACGCCCGCGCGGTGGCGCCGCGCTCATACTGCTGGCCAGCCCGCAAGGCGCGTCCTCTGGCCATCGCCAGCATCTCATCCTGGGCGGCAAGCAGATCCTCAAACAGGTCCCAGCTCGTCATGACCGTCATCTCGTTCTCCCTTTGCATCTGGCCGGGCCAGCGGCCCGGCGGCCCCGGAAGAACACCGCTCGAGTGAACACCATTTGCTTCCGAGCTACAATGTTCACTATACAGTGAACGATGTTCACGGTCAAACGCGGACAGCACAGTGCCCGGAGGCAGGCATGGCGGACCAGCAGCACACAGCAGGCGGCAGCGGGGGCAGCCGCCCCCTGTGGTTCACCCCCCCAGACGGCGAACAGGACCGCCGCCGCACGCTCACCCGCGAACGCCTGGTCGCCGAAGCTCTCGCGGTCATCAGTACTGGCGGTGTCGAGGCTCTCAGCATGCGCGCCCTCGCCACCCGCCTCGGCGTCGTTCCCGGCGCGCTATACCGCCACGTCCGCAGCAAAGAGCAGCTCTATGACCTCATCCTCGACAGCGTGCTGGCCGAGGTCGACCGCCAGGCCGACCACTCCCTCACCTGGGCCGCCCAGGTCACGGCGCTCGCGCACCGGCTGCGGGCGGTCCTCGAACAGCACCCCGGCATCGCCGCGCTGCTCAAGACCCGCGATCCCCTCAGCCCCCACTCCCTCGCCCTGGCCGAGGCGTTCCTCGCGCCGCTGCACGCAGCCGGCCTGCCCGAACGCCAGGCCGCCCTGGCCTTCCACCTGATCTACGACTACACACTCGGCTTCGCGCTCAGCGACCCCACCTCCCCCAGCGAGCAGCGCATTCAGGACCCCGCCACCAGACGCGAACTGCACGCATTCCTGCGGTCACTGCCCATCGACCGCTTCCCCGCGCTGACCGCCCTCGGCGAGCACGTCTGGGCCGACAACCGCGACGAACGGTTCACCAGCAGCCTCCACACCCTCATCAGTGGCCTCCAGGCAGCCCACCGCCCGCACCAGGCCGGGCAATAGGCCGCCAAATCGGCGGTGTCCTGCGGTCCAGGGCGGCCTGTCAGCGTAGCGAGCGATCCTCATAGCCGAGCACCTCATCGGCCAGCGTCGGATCGCCGGAGGAGCCCCTGTCTCCTCCGGCCGACGGCTCGACGCCGACCTGGGCCTGGCTGGGGCGGACCCAGCGGCGCAGTCGATCTGGGTTATGAGAGGCACGCACAACTTGCGGCAGCACCAGATGAAGCACGCCAGCGAGGATGAGGATCACACCCACTACGTGCAAGTTCAGCCCATGCGGGGAACCTGCCGGGAGCGCGAACCGGAAGACCGCCCCGGCCGTGATGAGGAAGATGCCTGCACCAGTGCGGGTCACCCGCCTCCCCCCGACCGGTGGCCGGTCGGGCTCGATCGGCTGGCCGGGCCTGGTCACCGGCGTGCGGTGCTGCGGCCGGTGCGCCCGCTGATCAGGTGGTAGACGAGCAGCAGGACCGCTGCCCCTGCGATGGCGGTGAGCCATGTGGACAGATTGAAGAACCCGTGGAGGGTGTGGATGTGGAACAGCTTGGTGGCTGCCCACCCGCCCAGCAGCGCCCCGGCGATACCGATCAGGCAGGTGATGATAAGGCCCTGTGATCTCCTGCCGGGGATCAGCATATTGGCGAGCAAGCCCGCGCCCAGGCCCAGAACGATCCATGCGATGATGCCCATGACCGACTCCTCTAGTCAGTGACGTAGCTGGCGTGCGCGGCAGTCGGTGTTACTTGACAGATCGCGTTGGGAGATTCATCTCCCGCGGATTTTCACCATCCTCTGGCCCTGGCGCCTCGCCGGCACCGGTCCGTGCACTAAAAAAAACTCCGGGCCCCGCAGGGTAGCCGCGGCATTTCGCGGTATGGCTGCTGGGGTCCAGAGCATCACTTACATTGTACGCCTTGCCGGGCACACAAGCCAGGTTAGACATGAGCTGTCCTTCCCGATCCAGCAGTGAAGGCAGGGTCCAGGCCTAACGGCTAACTCATCCAAACTGAATGCCCGATACGGTCACTTACTGGGCTGCGGCGCCTTGCACGAGATCTTCGGGTTCACGCCGACATAGTTGAGAGGGCCCGCAACAATCGTCAGGGCGATGGTTCCCACCTTGACGCAGCTGGCGGCGGACCCGTTGTAGTAATGACGCTGGCCGGCAGCCAGTGCCCCGATCACCAGCCACACGACGATCAGTACCGCTCCGATTCGCATTGCCACCTCCGACAAGCACGTTCCACTGAGTGACTCATCTGTTCATTACCTCGGTACGGGCGGTCAGCGGCGGGTCCGGCGCCCAGGAACGGACCAGCCCGTGCCGACGCCCGAGAGGTGGAGGGCGAGGCAGATCAGTCCGACCAGCAGCAGGCTCGTCGGGGAAAAGACCGCGCTGGTGGCGGTGGACGTCGCGTTGATCAGGAACGCGATGAAGAAGATTATGGCTGCGACGAAACCCAGCATTGCAGCACCCTTCCGTTCGATGGCGCAGAGGAATCAGGGCTCGAATGGCCGCAGAGCCGCCTGCCAGACCAGCAGGTGGGCAAACGTGGATGGAAGCGAAGGCGGGGAGCCCCACACGCATCGGCACGCATCACGTGCCGCCGGGGCTGGAAGCGATTCGAGTGCTGCCAGGGTCCGGGACAACAGGGGTAACTCTACTCGTTCTAGCACTTTCCGGAAAGAGCTGGGCGGCACCAGCCGACTGCGGTGGTTACGGGTTGCGCAGGGAGATCTCGTCAGACTCGGCGATGCTGTCCGCCTCGACCGCCCGCAGTCCTTCACCGAGGCGCTCGCGAGCCTGCCGCAAGAGTCTGAGCGAGTTGGTGGCAGGATTCTGGGCAGTGGTCCGATCCGGATCAGCCCCGTGCTCCTCGATGAGGTGAGCCTGAACGGCCGCAGCGACTTCGTCGGCCGCCTTCAGCGCGTGGTAGATGGCCCGTTCACGTGCGGTGTCGTCAACCATGCGGCCAGTATCCCCCAGCCTGCTTCGCATCGCAGCGGGTGTGCGGACCAGACAGTGACCGGAGGGAATCAGCGGGCCTGGCGCCTTCCGGGCCGCCGCCGCATCCGCAGGGCGGCGAAGAGCAGAGCGCCGAGGAACACGGCAATCCCGATGATCAGCAGGTACAGCAGGCCCTTCGCGACGACGCCCACGATGCCCAGCGCGATCGCCACGATCACCAGCAGCAGAAACAGGGCAAGCATCCGGTCCTCCAATTTCATTGAGCTGGTCAGCGGCGGGCCAGCCGCCGCTCACCGCCGGCGCCCTGCTGGTATGCCAGGCCGTAGTGCTTGAAGATCGCTTCTTCGTCGCCCGCCGGCAGCTCGCCGTCAGTCCCGATCGAGGGAGCATCCTTGACCTGCTTCTTGCCGTAGGCGACCTTGAGGTACCCCGGGCCCACGGTCGCCTGGTCCAGGGGCACGAACACGAGCCGGTGCCGGGTCGGCATTCCGACCTTGACGGTGGCGAACGAGGGCAGGTCGGTGCTGGTGTCGACGTAGACGGCCTCCAGCTCACCGATCTTGTGACCATCAGCGTCAACCACGTCGTGGCCACGCCATTCCCGGATGTTGGCAGCCTCGAACACGCTGGCCTTCCTCCCCGCAGCGCCGCACTTGTCTACGGTCCTACCCGGCATCAGCATCGCAGACGCCTCGCCGACCTTGGCATCGGGGCATCAACGCGAGGCGTGGTTGAGCACGGAAGCTGTTTCGGCGACATCGCGCGAGCCGGGTCAATCGTGCTGTGCTCCAGCGCGGTCAGTCAGCGCCGCCCGCCGCCCCTGGATCGGGAGACGGTGCGTTCTTATCCGGCGTGCGTGGCGTGCTCGCGGATGCGGCGTCGTCGGCTGAGTGGTCATCGTAGGACACGTTGACGTGCTGATCGTCCCGCCGCTGGTTCTGGAGTGCCTGGCCCGAAAGGACGGCCCGGAATTATCAGGCCGATGACGCTGGAGCGCCGAAGCTGGTGGACGTTGCCAGCGAGCTGATGACCGATCAGCGGAACCTGATTGGCTACCGCGTTGAGCGCCTCGCGGCGCAACGCGGGGTCGCCGGAGGCAACGACGCCAAGGATGGTGACCAGGACGAGCAGCAGGGGGAACAAGGAGACGAAGCCTGAGAGGGCGAGGCTGGCCGTGAGGAACCCCCCGTTGTCATCTCCGTACTTCTTGATGATCCCGAACACGAACGCGGACGCCTTGTGACGCTGCTGTGCAGCATCGACTCGGCGGATTGCTCGTTCGATCGGGTTCATCGATGACAACCGTCTGTCCAGGTTGCTAGATCGTTGACGGTAATTCGGCGCGTTCACCGACACTACGCACTCATGAGCACGTACGCCGGACTACTCCAAGATCAGGATGAAAAGGCTTACTTATTGACAGTGATTTCCCGGCACAGCTTGAGGCGGCCAGCAAGGTAACCAGTATGTTCGGGCGACGAACCAATGGCCTATGAAGGTGAGCCTGCGACGATGACACATGGCGCCGACCGCCCCGGCCGTGGTCGTGGGCCTCGGGGTGAGGTACGCCCTCACGCGGCCTGGTGATTGATTTCAATAATCATGGTTTATTCTGAGTCATTACATTCCACTGAAGTTTCGTACTTTTGATGGCCCGGGGGATCGGTTACCGGTGGGCGGCCGGGGGGTTGCGGCACGCCAGGTTTGGGGGGCTTTGGTTCGTGATCTAGCGGGCTGGAGACGGAAGCATCGGCGGTGCTACGTCCGCCTCGTGCCGAGGGAACCCGCCGATGCTTCCGGGCCTGAATCTACCTGCCTCGCTGCTGTCACTGCTGAATGTGCTGCGGCCGTGTTTCACCGCGCCGGGGTTTGCCACGTTCTGCGGCCTGGCCGGCGGGCTGGCGGGCCAGGTACGCCGCCGTACCGTGGCGGGCATGCTGCTGGGCGGCGGGCTGCAGCACATCTGGCCGCATGACCGGGCGCACTGCTTCTTCTCCCGGGCGCGCTGGTAACTTGACCAGCTCGGCCTGGCGGTCGCGCAGCTGGCGGTGATGCTGATGGTGCCGCCCGGCGCTGACCTGCACATGGCTGTGGATGATTCGGTGTTCCGCCGCTGCGGCCGCAAGGTCCACGGAGCGGGCTGGCAGCATGACGGCAGCGCCCCGGGCATGAGCAAGCTCAGCTACGGCAACTGCTTCGTCACCGCCGGGCTGCTGGTCCGGCTGCCGTTCTGCGCCCGCCCGGTGTGCCTGCCGGTGCTGGCCCGGCTGCACCTGCCCGGCAAGGGGACGGGCCCCTCCAAGGCAGAGACGGCCGCTGCCCTGGTCAGCCAGCTCGCCCTGGCCTTCGGCGACCGGATGATCCATGTCGTGGCCGATGCCGCCTATCACGGCCCGGCGCTGCGCGAGCTGCCGGGCAACCTGACCTGGACCTGCCGGATCCCCCGCAACGCCGTGCTGTATGACCTGGCGCCGCCGCGCACCGGCCGCCGCGGCCGCCCCCGCATCAAAGGAGACCGGCTCGGCACCGCCGATGACATCGCGGCCGCCGCGGCCTGGACCACGGTGACCGTCACCGTCTACGGCCGCGACCAGGTCAGGCACGTCACCGAGGTCACCTGCCTGTGGTACGGGTCATGGCACACCCGCGTCGTCCGCCTGATCCTGATCCGCGACGAGCGCACCACCGCCGGATATGACCTGGGCCTGGTCACCACCGGCCGCGCCGCTGCCCCGGCCGCGCTCGTCATGCGCTACGCCGCCCGGTGGGCAATCGAGCAGGCGTTCGCCGACGCCCGCAACGTCCTGGGCGCCGGCGAGGCACGCAACCGGGTCCGGCTCGCAGTGGAGCGCACCGTCCCGTTCGCGCTCCTGGTGCACACCCTGATCATCATCTGGTACGCCCGCCACGGGCACGACCCGTCCGATATCGACGACCGCCGCGCCAGCCAGCCCTGGTACCGGTCCAAGACCGAGCCGGCCTTCGAGGACATGCTCATCAAACTCCGGCGCACCCTGATCGCGGCCCGATTTTCCGGCACCCGCCCAGCTCAGCCCACCAGAGAACAAATCCGCGCCGTGCTAGCGGCCTGGGACGCCGCCGCTGCATAACTACGAAACTTCAGTAGTCACCTGCGGGGGCAAATTCGATGCCCGGAGCAAGAGCTACCTCTCCACTGTCGTCGTGTACACCTCGCTTGTCGCGGCCACCCGGGCAGCCCATTGACCGGCCCCCGTGGCCAGTTCGCGCCAACTTTCGCGCAGCCAGCCCAGACTGCCGCGCGGGCACGTTTTCCTAGGTCAGGCGGCGGGCGAGCCGGCCTGTAGGCCGGGTTCTGTGCACCAGCCGAAGCTGGCCGACGGCCATCCATCTCCAGTGCCTCGGGGTCAACCGTGCCGTTGGCCAGGTGCGTGTCCTCTCAGGTTGTGCGCGATGCGTGTGCCTAGGCCCTGCCCGGCCAGACGTATGACCCTGGTCGCCGGCGATTCTGTAGCTATGGCACGTTACGGCCGCGGGAGCTCGCCGGAGGACCTCGCTGCGGCCGTCCGGCGGGCGGGGGTGAGCGACGGCCGCGTGCTGGCCGCCATCGCGGCCACCCCACGCACGGCCTTTGTTCCCCCCGCGTATGCCCGGGTGGCGTATGAGGACCGGCCCCTGCCGATCCCGCATGGCCAGGTCACCACGCAGCCATCACTGTCGGCCATGATGATCGCCGGGCTCGGCCTGGCCGACGGCGAGCAGGTGCTGGAGATCGGCACCGGCTACGGCTACCAGGCCGCGCTGCTGGCCCGGCTCGCCGGTCAGGTGGTCAGCATCGAGATCTGGCCTGACATGGCCGCGCAAGCGCGGCGCAACCTTGCGGCCCAGGGAATCACCAACGTGCTGGTCGTCGCTGGTGACGGGACCGAGGGGTACCTGGCCCGCGCTCCCTATGACGCGGTGCTGGTCTCCGCGGCATGTACCGAGGTACCGCCGCCGCTGGTCGCTCAGCTGCGCCCTGGCGGGCGTCTGGTCCAGCCCATCGGGCCGGGCGGGCACGAAGAAGTCCTGGTGTTCGAGCGGCGGGCGGAGTCGCTAAGACCGGTGCGGGTCCTCACGTCGGCCAGCTTCGTCCCCCTCCACGGCAAGCACGGCCTCCCGCTTGCAGAAACGTGATCATTGACAGGTCCCGCGGCGAAGCTGCCCGGCTCATGATGCTCCGGGACGGAGGGCCAGCATGCCGTCCGGCTGGAGATCGACTCGTGATCCGAAGCGGTGGCTGGCCCGCTGGAGTACCGTCCTCAGCCACTGCGAGTCCGCCTCCGAGGCGCGGTGCAGCCGCATCTGCCTGGCCTGCATGGGCGCCATCCGCAAGGCTGCCAGCTCCCCCGTGCCCGGTTCCACCGACGCGAAGTAGAGCAGGCGCAAGTCGTCCCGGTACTTCTCGTAGCCGGTGATGCCCTCGTAGTCGTCGATGCAGTCACCGCAGCCGTAGAGGACGAGCTTGCCCCGGAACACCTCGACCGGACGGGGGTGGTGCGAGGAGTGACCGTGGACGACGTCGACCCCGCCGTCGATCAGCCGGTGGGCGAAGCCGACCTGATCCGCGGCCACGTCGTACCCCCAGTTGCCTCCCCAGTGGATGGAGACGACTGCGACGTCACCAGGCCGCTTCGCAGCCCGAACCCGGCTGGTGACATCGTCGGCCGTGGCGCTGGACAGATCGGGCAGCACGTCGATGCCGGGCCGGGCCCGGGTGGCTGCCCAGTCTGCCGGGATCCCGCTGGAACCCGTTCCGCACGAGAAGATGACGATACGCCCAGCGCCCGGTACCGGGACGGCCACGGGCCGGCGCGCTTCACCGGCGTCGCGACCAGCCCCCACCGCGCGCAGCCCAGCACCGGACAGGGCATTCAGGGTGTCCTCCAGCCCCTGGCGGCCGAAGTCGAGCACGTGGTTGTTCGCCAGCGCGCACGCATCAGGCCGGGCCGCCGCCAGGCAGCCAATGTTGCCCGGGCTCATCCGGTAGTGAACGCCCTTGCCTGGCGCGAACCAGCGGCTGCGGGTGATGCTCGTCTCCAGGTTGATCACCCGGACATCAGGGGCGACGTCGTCGAGTACCCCCAGCGCATCTCCCCACGGCCAGGAGAAGCCAACCGGCCGCGGGATCGCACCGTTGGCGCTTTCGGCCAACTCGACGTATGCCCGCGCGTCGTCGGCGTACGCCTCCCGCAGTTCCGGGTCACCAGGGTGCGGAAGAATCTGGTCGATGCCGCGGCCAGGCATCACGTCCCCGGACAAGAACAGGGTCACCAGCACATCACCCACGTAACCCATTCTCCAGGCCGCCGCCGCGGGGCCGGACTTCGGGCTGGGCGGGTGGGCATGAAGCTGCCGACGGGGCGTGCGGGACGGCGTTTCCCATGGTCAGGCGGCGGGCGAGCCGGCCTGTAGGCCGGGTTCTGTGCACCAGCCGAAGCTGGCCGGCGGCCATCCATCTGGGACTGCCGTTGCCGGCAGCCTCGTGCGGTCTACCCGCGAGCTCGGGCGGGCCGCCCTCAAACGCTCGCGCAGGAGGCCGAAGCCCCCCTTGTGACCTTGCTCCAGGTGGGGTTTACCTAGCCGCCCGGATCACTCCGGGCGCTGGTGGTCTCTTACACCACCGTTTCACCCTTACCCCCGCCCCGGCCGGAGCCGGGATCGAGGGCGGTCTGCTTTCTGTGGCACTGTCCCGCGGGTCACCCCGGGTCGGCGTTACCGACCACCCTGCCCTGCGGAGCCCGGACCTTCCTCACCGGAGCGGATCCCGCGAAGGACCCGCACCAGCGCGGCCGCCCGGCCGGCTCGCCCGCCGCGTTCTCCAGCATAGGCGCTAACCGGCCATTCCCGGCCGGTCAGCGCGCGGCGCCAGCCAGATGCCCGGTGTCGTTCACCCGGACCGAGGTCGCCGCGAAACTCTCGCCGCCGGGCGGCGCCACCCCGGTGTCGGCCAGCCAGGCGTCCACCGCCCCCGGCCAGCGCCGCGCCGCCTCGGCGTGGGTCAGCCCCTCCCACTCCCCGAAATCGGTCTCCGCCCACCCCTCGTCCGCCACCAGCGGCGCGCCGGTGGCGGCGGCGACCGCCGCTGCCGTCCGCCGCGCCCGGGCCAGCGGGGAGGTGACGATCAGGTCGAGACCGCCGCGGGCCGCCAGCCGGGCCGCGGCGGCATCCGCCTGGCGCAGCCCGGTCGCGGTCAGCGGGATGTCACCCCGCCCGGCAAACCGCCGCGCGCCGGAAAGGGCTGTCTCACCGTGCCGCAGCAGCAGCGTGGTGGTGGGCTGGCCTACCGCCACCGCCAGCCGCTCAACGATGGCCGCCCGCGCGCTCGCCGTCCGCCGTCCGGCTGTGCCGGGCCGCGGCGTCCATGGCCTGGTTGGCAAGCCGGTCGGCGTGCGCGTTGCGTGAACGCGGCACCCAGGTGTAGCTCACGTGGCCCAGCGCCCGTGCCGTCTCCCTGGCCCGGGCGGCCAGCGGGCGCATGTCGGGGTGCTTGATCTGCCAGCGGCCCGACATCTGCTCCACGACCAGTTTGGAGTCCATGCGGACCTCGACGTCGGCGCCGCGGGCGAGCCCGGCGGCGGCACGCAGGCCCGCGATGAGCCCCGAGTACTCGGCGACGTTGTTGGTGGCGCGGCCGAGGCTGTCGCTCACCTCGGCGAGCACCTCACCGGTCAGCGCGTCGCGGACGACGGCGCCGTACCCGGCCGGCCCCGGGTTCCCGCGGGAGCCACCGTCGGCCTCGACAACCAGACGGCGGTTCACCGGCCGGGCTCCGGGGTGCGGACCAGGATGCGCCGGCACTCCTCGCAGCGGAGCACCTCGTCCGGGGGGGCGGCCCGGATCCGCGCCAGATCGACTGTGTTCAGCGACAGGTGGCAGCCCTCGCAGCGCCCGCCGCGCAGCGCGGCCGCGCCGACGCCGTGCTGCGCGCGCATCTTGTCGTACAGCCCCATCAGGTCGGCCGGGATGTCGGTGGCGACCCCGGCCCGCAGGCCCGCCGCCTTGTCCGCCTGCTCCCCGATCTCGCCGAGCGCGGCGTCGCGCCGCGCTCCGACCTCATCTCGCTGGCTGGCCAGCGTGGCCCGCTCCCTGGTGAGCTCCTCCCGGCGCGCCTCGATCGCCTCCCGCCGTTCCATCACGTCCAGCACGATCTCCTCCAGATCGGACTGGCGGCGGGTCAGCGAGACGATCTCCGACTGGAGGTTCTCCAGCTCCCGGGGTGAGGACACCTGCCCGGCGTCCAGCCGGGTGCGGTCCCGCTCCACCCGGGACCGGACCTGCTCCACGTCGGCCTCCGCCTTCGCCTGCTCCCGCGACAAGTCGCTCACCTGCGCTTCCAGGGCCGTCAGCTCATCGCCGAGTTCGGCGTCCCGCGCCTCGATCCGCTCGTACTCCGCCAGCTCGGGCAGGCTGCGGCGGCGATGATCCAGCCGGCTCAGCTCGGCGTCCAGGTCAGCCAGTTCGAGCAGTCTGCGCTGCGCCTCCGGGGATGCTTTCACGAAACCTCACCATAGAGGTTTTTCCCAGCCCCGGGTCCGACCAACGCCGGTGCCGCCGCCGTTCAGGACGGCAGGACCAGCATGACCACCGGCGCCGACGTGGGCGAACGGGCCCCGCTGGCCGGCTCCACGGTCAGGCCCACGCTGTCCCCCATCGTCAGCCCGGTGACCACCACGGGGGCGGTCATCCCCCGGTGCGGGTCCGGCAGCATGCCCGCCGGCCGCATCCGGTGCCGCCCCATCAGCCACACCTCGTACCGCTGCCCGGCCGGCAGGGCCGGCAGCCGCGCCGTGGTCAGCACGAGCGCGTGGTCGCGGTGCGACATGACCACGGTGGCGGTGCCGCCGGTCCTGGCCCGGGCGGTCATGATGGCCGCGTCCGGGGCGTTCAGCACGGTGGCGATGGCCCGGCTGTGCGCCTGCTCCTGGTTCAGCCGGTGCTGGGTGCTGACGAACATCCCGCCCAGGACCAGGGCAACGAGCATGCACCCGCCCGCGATCGCGACCGCCATCCGCGGCACCGCCAGCCGGGACGGGCGGCGCCCGGCGCCGGGGACGGCCAGGATGTCCTGCGTGGCCGGGGGCTGCTGGCGGATGTTCGCCGCAGCGGCCAGGACCTGCTCCCGCAGCCGGGCGGGCGGGGTCACCGCGGTGGTGGCCGACAGCCGGCCGGCCGCCTCGCGCAGGCTGGCCGCCTCCTGACGGCAGGCCTCGCACTCGTCGAGGTGCCGCTCGAACCGCATCCGGTCGGGGCCGGTGAGCGCGTCGAGCGCGTAGGCGCCGGCCAGGGTGTGCGGGACATCCCGCCGCAGCTTCACCGGTCCGCTCCCAGGCAGTCCCGCAGCCGGATCAGGCCGTCCCGCATGCGGGTCTTCACCGTGCCCACCGCCACCCCGAGCAGGCTGGCGACCTCCCGGTAGGTATATCCGCCGTAATAGGCCAGGGTGACCGATTCGCGCTGCAGTTCGGTGAGCGAGGCCAGGCACTGGCGCACCCGCTGCGCGTCAAGCCGGTTCTCGACCTCCTCGGTCACGACGTCGTAGTCAGTGACGGCGGCAGTTGCCCGCTGCTCCCGTTCTGCTGACGCCTGCGCGGAGCGCACCCGGTCTACGGCGCGCCGGTGGGCGAGGGTCATCAGCCAGGTCATCGCGCTTCCCCGGTAGGGGTCGAAGCGGGAAGCGCTCCGCCACACCTCCAGCATCACTTCCTGCGTCACCTCCTCCGACTGCGCGGGGTCGCGGACCACCCGCCGGACCAGGCCGAAGACCTGCGCCGCCGACCGGTCGTAGACGGCGGCGAAGGCGGCCTGGTCGCCGCGGGCGACAAGAGCGAGCAGCGCGGCCAGGTCACCGCCTGCCGCCTGCCGCTGCCAGCGGCCCGGCTGCCCTTCGGTCATGCTCACGTCCTCGCTCCCACACTGGTGATTCGTGGCCGGGGCCGGGCCGGCTTGGCCGGCCGTGCGATTCACCAAACCTGGCCGCTCTGGGCTACGAATAGATGGTGTGACATCTTCCACTGAGTATCGGCCTGCCACGCCGGGCCGCGTCCACCCCGGATACGGGGTCGCAACCGGGTTGATCACCGCAGCCGTCGCGATGGGAGTCGCGCAGCTCGTCGCGGGAGTCACCGGCCCGCAGGGCTCGCCGGTGGTGGCCGTGGGCGGTGCGGCCATCGACCATACGCCGCCGCCGGTAAAGAATTTCGCGATCTCCGCGTTCGGGTCCAACGACAAGACGGCGCTGGTGGCCGGCATCCTGGTGGTGCTGGCGGTGTTCGCGGCGCTGATCGGTGTGGCGGCGGTCCGCCGGATCGGCTATGGCCTGGCCGGGCTGGCGGTCTTCACCGGGATCGGCCTGCTCGCCGCGCTGACCCGTCCCGGTGCCGGGCTCACCGACGCGGTGCCCGTCCTGGCCGGGGCCGCGGTGGGGGCCTTCGTCATGACCCGGCTGGCCCGCGCCGCGGCAGCCATCGCCGGCGCCGGCGCAGCGCAGGAACCGGCCTCACCCACCACACCGGAGCCCCGGCCGGGCGCCCAGCCGGACCGGCGGCGGTTCCTGATCACCGGCTCGGCGGCGGTGGCGGTCGCCGGGGTCAGCGCCCTGGCGGGCGCACGGCTCGCCGCCCCGTCCAGCGCGGTGGTCCGGGCCCGTTCCACCCTGCGGCTGCCCGCACCCGCCCGCCCGGCACCCGCCCTGCCGGCCGGCGCGGACCTGCACATCGGCGGCCTGAGCCCGTTCATCACCCCGAACGGCGCCTTCTACCGGGTGGACACCGCACTGCTGCTGCCGCAGGTCGCGCCGGCGGACTGGCAGCTGCGCATCCACGGGATGGTGGAACGCGAGATCACGATCACCTTCGCCGACCTGCTCAAGCTGCCCCTGATCGAGAGCTACACGACGTTGGCCTGCGTCTCCAACCCGGTCAGCGGCCCCTACATCGGCAACGCGAAGTGGCTGGGCGCCAGCCTGGCCAGCCTGCTGCGGTCGGCCCGGATCAAGACCGGGGCCGACCAGCTGCTGTGCACATCGGTGGACGGGTTCACCTCCGGCACCCCGGTGCAGACGGTCATGGACGGGCGGGACGCGCTGCTGGCGGTGGCGATGAACGGGGCGCCGCTGCCGGTCGCGCACGGGTTCCCGGCCCGGATGGTGGTGCCCGGCCTGTACGGGTACGTGTCCGCCTGCAAGTGGGTGACCGACATCAACGTGACCACGTTCGCGGCCGCGCAGGGGTACTGGGTGCCGCGCGGCTGGTCGCAGCAGGCCCCGATCAAGACCGAGTCGAGGATCGACGTGCCGAACAGCTCCGGCCCGCTGCGGGCGGGCCGCAACCATGTCGCCGGTGTCGCCTGGGCACAGCACAAGGGCATCGACGCGGTGGAGGTCCGGATCGACGGCGGCCAGTGGCAGCAGGCCCGGCTGGCCGCGGTACCCGGGATCGACACCTGGCGGCAGTGGGTGTGGGCATGGGACGCGGCCGGAGGGACCCACACGATCGAGGCCCGCGCCACCGACGCGACCGGCTACACCCAGACCGCGTTCCAGGCCCCGCCGGAGCCGAACGGCGCGACCGGCTACCCGAGCGTCACGGTGACGGTGCAGTAGCCGGCCCGGCCGTCACAGCAGCTGGTCGCGGATCTGGCCGGACAGGTACGCCCCGAGCCAGCGGCCCATCTCGTCGAACAGGCGCCTGCGCTGCGGGGAGGTGACCGGCTCGGAGTCGGGCAGTCCCGCGTCCAGGGTGAGCCAGGTGACGTGCTCCCCGAGCCGGACCGTGGCCCGCTGCCCGGCCAGCACGCCGAACGTGCCCAGCGACAGCAGCCGCCCGGCGGGGCCGGCCGCGTCCCCGGCCCCGGCCTGGCTCATGACCAGCACCGGGCAGGCGATCTCCAGGCCGCGCCGGAGCCTGCGCTGTGCGCTGGCCAGCAGTGGTGAGGCTGGCCTGCCGGACGTACCGTCCGCCCGCCCGGGCCGTGGCCTGGCCAGCCACGGCCACGCCGGGCCCAGGTCCGGGCTGGCGATGATGAGCGCGTCCACCGGCTGGCTGCCCCGGCGGGCATGGCACCACAGCGCGGTGATGACCGCGCCGGCGCAGTGCCCCGCCGCCACCACCGTGTCGATCGCATCGGCCGCCCGCAGGTGGGTGACCGCTGCGTCGAGGCAGCCGAAGCAGGCGTTGAGCTCGCTGGCCGCACGGTTACCGTCGGCCGGGGCCGGCTCGCCGGCACCGACCGAGCGCAGATCGGCCGCATAGAAGTGGAACCCCCGCTCGGTGTACCAGGCGGCCAGGTCGGCGGGCACGAAGGTGTCCTCCAGGCAGTGCACGTACAGCACCGCGCGCCTGCTGGGCCGGGCGCTGCGCCACCGCAGCACCGCCACCCCACTGCCCTGTTCATCGCCGACGGCGCCCGGTATCAGCAGCGGCACACTCTCGTAGCCGCCGGCCGGCCCGTCGCGCTCCATGATCAGACCCATGACCCCCATGACCCCCGGGTACGCCCCACACCCAAACACACCGCACCCAACGCTCCATACCCAACACGGAGCGTCATAGGGCAGTGTTGCATCGTTACCACGATCGAGCAGGGAGAACACGCCAGCACACCGCGTGTGCCCGCCGTGGCCCGTACCCTTCGAGCATGGCGCCCGGCACGGATGGATTCATAGAGACTGAACGTAAATACGAGGCGGGACCCGCTTTCGTCCTGCCGGACCTGGCCGGGGTGGCGGGCGTCGCCGCGGTGACCGGGCAGCGGACGCACCGGCTGCGTGCGGTCTACTTCGACACCGCGGATCTGCGGCTGGCCGCGGCGAGGATCACGCTGCGCCGGCGGACCGGCGGCACCGACGCCGGCTGGCACCTGAAGCTGCCGGCCGGCGTGGACAGCCGGCGGGAAGTGCATGCCCCGCTGACCCGTGCCGCGCGCACCGTCCCGGCGAGCCTGGCCGCGCGGGTGGCCGGCTCGACCGCGGGCGAGCCGCTGGCGCCCATCGCCCGGCTGGAGACCGCCCGCACCGTCCGGTACCTGACCGGCCAGGACGGCCAGCCGCTGGCCGAGGTCGCCGACGACCTGGTGACCGGGGCGCTGCCAGAGCCGGCACCGGAGCCGGCGCAAGGGCGCGGCGGGCGGCCGCGATGGCGGGTGGTGTCCCGGTGGCGCGAGATCGAGGTCGAGCTGGCCGACGGCACACGCGACCTGCTCGACGCGGTCGAGGGGGCGCTGGTCCAGGCCGGGGCCGAGCCCTCCGCGGCGGCGTCGAAGCTCAGCAGGCTGCTCGCGGCGGCAGGCCCGCCGGGCAGCGGGACCCCGGCCGGCGGCTGAGGCGAACCCGGCCCGGAGCTGAGCGCTGGCCGGTCCTGAGAGCTGAGCGCTAGCCGGCCTGGAGCAGGTCGCTGGCGGGCCGGCGGGCGCTCGCCGCCGCGGTGTGCACCCGGCCGAGCTGGAGAAGCATCTGCGGCGTGCCGGCCAGCCCGAGCCCGCTGCGTACCAGCGCCCGGATCGGCGAGAGTTCCAGCGGCTCGCTGGTCATGCTGGCGAAGACCCAGGTGGTGGCGGCGTGCAGCAGCATCCGCTGCAGCGCCTGGCCGGCCCGCAGCCAGTCCTGCGGCGTGTCGGCTGCGGTGGTCAAGATGGCCGTCGCCGCCGCGGGGGCGCCCGCCTCGCCGGCTCTCCCCCAGCCGCGGCCGAGGTCGAAGTCGCGCTGGGCGAGCCTGCCGGTCTCACCCAGGTCCGGCTCCGGGGCTGACGCCGGGTAGGCGCCCGCCGCGACACCGTCCCTGGCGGTGCTCCCCGGCGGCCGGGTCCACCGCCGGATCTCGGCCTGGGCCGCCCGCCGCCGCCAGGTGCCGGCGGCCGCTGCCAGCCTGGCCAGCCGCTGGAAGGCAGGCGGCTCGCCGACCAGTGCCAGCGCGGCTCCCTCCGCGATCGCGTCGTGCTGGAGCCCGGCCAGCAGCCCGTCCGGCAGCGGGCCGGGGCTGAACGGGCCCCGGTGCGTGTACCGGTGCGGCACCGCCGCCAGCAGCCCCCACTCGCGGCCGGTCATCGGGGCCGGCGCGCCGAGATACACCCGGGCGAGCAGGGCGGGCCTGGCTGGGTCGGGCCGCAGGCTGACCGCGGGCACATACCCGAGCCGGCGCACCGCCAGCCGGAGCCCGTACAGTGCGGCGCCGCAGCTGATCATCAGCTCCCGGCCGGCCGGGTCCAGAAGCCTCAGCGCCCGCCCGGGATCGGCATGCAGTTCCACCGCGTTCCCGGCCACGCGGAACAGCCACGGCTGGGTGTTCAGGATCGACGGTGCCCGGCCAGCGATGGCCACCAGCGCGGGAACCTGATCGGCTGGCAGCCGTGGGCCGGCCCACGGCTGTCCCTGGCACAGTCGGATGATCTCGGTCATGCTGGTCCTCGCCGATGGTTTCCTGCCAGCATCGCCGCCGCGCCGCGCGGCGGGCAGGGCCTTCGGTCCCGTCCGGCCGGGCCGAACGCCCCGCGCACCGGCCTGGCAGCGCTCGCAGAATTGTGCCGGCAGCGCTCAGAGGATTGCCAGAGCCCGTTCCGAGGTCCCGCAAAAACCAGGCGGCCACACTCATAGGCAGAGCAACACTAGGAGGGGCGAAGACCATGAACACGAGCAACCGGGATGCGCTGTCGGCGGTGGTCGCACGGCGGCGCGGCCGGGCACGGCTGCGCACTGCCACCGTCACGCTCGGCGCCGCCAGCCTGGTCGTGGCCGGTGCCGTGGCCTACACCCTGCCGGGCGGGATAACCCACACGACCACCACGACCACGTCAGCCGCTGGCACGCCAGCAGCGGCTGGCACCACCGTGGTGCACACCACCTCGGGTGGTTCGGGCGTCACCACCACGACCACTGCAGGCGGCACCGGATCGGCGACCGCGCCGGCGGCCACCTCCGGGTCGGGCCACGTCACCTCCGGCGGCTCCTGATGACCGCCGGTTCGGTGATCGGTGAGGCGTCGGCCAGCTGGCAGGCGCTCGGCACCGGGGTCCAGCTGATCGTCACCGACGCCCACCAGCTCGCCGCCGCCCGGCAGATACTCGAAGCTGACCTGGCCGCGGTGGACCTGGCCTGCAGCAGGTTCCGGCCCGACTCGGAGATCGTCGCCCTGGACCGGGCGATGGCCGGGACGGGGGAAACGCCCGTGCAGGTCAGCCCCCTGCTCGCGGAAGCGATCGCGGTCGCGCTGCGGGCGGCGCGGCTCACCGACGGGGATGTGGACCCGACCGTAGGCGCCGCCATGAACGCGGTCGGCTACGACCGTGACTTCCCGCTGATCCCGGCCGACGGGCCGGCCGTGAAGCTGACCGTCCGGACCATCCCTGGCTGGCGCCAGGTGGAGTTCGACGAGCAGTCACGGCAGCTGCAGCTGCCGCCCGGCGTCCGGCTCGACCTGGGCGCAACGGCCAAGGCCTGGGCGGCTGACCGGTCGGCCGGCCGCATCGCCGCCGAGTTCGGCTGCGGTGTGCTGGTCAGCCTCGGCGGCGACATCGCGGTCGCCGGGCAGCCCCCCGAGGGCGGCTGGCGGATCCGGGTGCAGGACATCAGCGGCCGCCCCGAGGACCCGCCCAGCGGGCCGTCCGCGGTGGTCGCCATCCATGGCGGCGGCCTGGCCACCTCCAGCATTGCGGCGCGCCGCTGGCGGCGGGGCGGCGACGTGCTCCATCACATTCTCGATCCCCGCACCGGCCTGCCGGCCGCGCCGGTCTGGCGGACGGTTTCAGTGGCGGCGGCAAGCTGCACCGACGCCAACATCGCCAGCACGGCGGCGATCATCCGCGGCCGGGAGGCGCCTGCCTGGCTGACCGGGATGGGCCTGCCAGCCCGGCTGGTCGATGAGGCCGGCGTGGTGCTTACGGTCGGCGGCTGGCCCGCCGAAGGAGGTGACCCACGGTGAACCGCTCACCCGATGTCCTGTCAGCGGTCATAGAGCGAGAGCGCAACCGGACCCGGATGCGCCTGGCCACCATGACGGTCGGGGCAGCCGCCCTGGCCACCGCCGGCGTCGTCGCCTACAACCTGCCGAGCCCGGCACACAAGACGACCTCGACGGCGAACAGTGCCGCCACGACCCCGGCGACGACCCGGCCCTCCGCCGTCAGCTACTCCGGTGACGACGGCGGCGACGGCGGACGCGCACCCGCCGCGGCGCCCGGCACCTCGGCCACCCGGGCACCGAGCCACACCACATCCGGCGGCTCCTGACCCCAGACCGTCAGCTGACCGGGCCCGGTTCCGGCTTGGCCTCTCCGGCGACCCCGGCCCGGTCAGCTGACTCCATCACCGCTCGCACCGGCTCCGCCACCACCTGCGCCGCAGCGCTGTCCGGCGGGGCCGGTCCCGTCGGCGGCACCACGTTCTGGTACCGCCAGAACCGCGGGATCGCCCAGCAGCTGACAGCCGCGGTCACCACGCTGAGCAGGCCGCCCGACCAGGCGGCGACCTGCGGCCCGGCCACCGCGGCGACCGCACCTGACTCGGCGTCACCCAGCTTCGGCCCGCCCTGCAGGCCCGCGAAGACCAGGCTGTTGACCCGGCCCTGCATGGCGTCCGCTGTGACCTGCTGCACGATCATCATCCGGAACACCGACGACACCACGTCGGCAGCGCCCGCCACGACCAGCAGGACCAGCGCGGCGGGCAGCCAGCTCACCAGGCCGAACGCGGTGATCGCCAGGCCCCAGCCGACGACGCAGATCGCCACCGCCCGGCCCGCCCGCCGGACCCGGCCGATGTGGCCGGTGAGCACCGATCCGATCAGCGCGCCCAGCCCCGGTGCCGCGTTCAGGTACCCGACTGTGGTAGCGCCGCCGTGATACACGGTCACCGCGAGCGCCGGGAACAGCGCCCGCGGCATCCCGAACACCATCGCCCCCAGGTCGATGAGGAACGACCCGGCCAGCGGCTGGCTCGTCCGCATGTACCGGACCCCGCCGATGAGCGAGGCGAGCCCGGCGCGCTGCCCGCCGCCCTCGGGTGGCAGCGCGGGCAGCCTGGCCACTGTGACGAGCGCCACCGCGAACGAGGCGACGTTCAGCCAGTAGACGAGGGCGAAGCCGGTGTAGGCCATCAGCAGCCCGGCGGCGGCGGGACCCACCACCTGGGTCGCCTGGAACACCGCCGACTGAAGCGACAGGGCGGCCGGCAGGTCGGCCGGCGGGACCAGGCGCCGCAGCGATGATCGCCGCGCCGCCCAGTCCACTCCCTGGAACGCGGCGGACTCGGCGGTGCAGGCGAACATCGGCCAGAGCAGAGGGTGGCTGAGCCCCGCGTTGACGGCCAGCCCGGCGCAGCCCGCCGCCAGCAGCACCTGTGTGACCAGCATGACTTTGCGCCGGTCAAAGGCATCTACCAGCGGCCCGCCGAGCACCGACCCGGCCAGCAGAGGCACCAGCTGGCCGAGACTGACCAGCCCCACCATCGCGGTGGAGCCGGTCAGCCGGTAGGTCTGGTAGGCGACCGCCACCACGGTCAGCTGGCTGCCGACCCCGGCGACCATCTGCCCGGCCCACAGCCGCCGGAACCCGCGGTGCCGCCGCAGCGGGCTGGTGTCCACCAGCGCCCCGCCCACGCCGCGGCGAACACGAGCGGGCAGGGCGGGCATGCGGCCTCCGGCGGGGAACGGGGGGTGTCTGGCGCATCCTGCCAGGCCCACCAGCTCAGAGGCAATTGAGAGCCGTGCTAGAGCACCTGCTGCGGGGGGCCGGTGATGCTTGAGGCAACGTCAGAGCAAACCGGGGAGCCAACCATGACCGCGATCACCCACGGCACCGCGCTGTGGTACGCCAGCCGCGCGACCGGGGTCGTCAGCCTGCTGCTGCTGACCCTGGTCGTGATACTCGGCATCGCCGTCAACCGGCAGGGCCGGCTGCCCGGCCTGCCCTCCTTCGCTGTCACTGGCCTGCACCGGAGCCTGTCGCTGCTGTCGGTCCTGTTCATCGGGGCACACATCGCCACCGCGGTCATCGACCCCTACGTGAGCATCCGGGTGGCGGCGGTGGTGATCCCGTTCGTCTCCGCCTACCAGCCGTTCTGGCTGGGCCTGGGCGCGGTCGCGGTGGACCTGATCGCCGCGCTCATCATCACCAGCCTGGCCCGGGCGCGGATGCCCCGCCGGGCCTGGCGCGGCATCCACTGGCTGGCCTACGCCGCCTGGCCGGTGGCCTTCGTGCACGGCATCGGGGCCAGCCCGGACCTGCGCAGCGGCGGGCTGCGGCCGGTCGCGATCGCCTGTGCGCTGGCGGTCGGCGGGGCCGGCCTGTGGCGGGTGGCACAGCGCACCCGTGCGGTGCCGCGTGCCGAGCGCGCCGCGGTCGCGATGGCCAGCAGCGACGCCGCCAGCCACCGCCCTGGCCGCCGCGTCGCCCACCACGCCCACGCCGGCGATGGCGGGGCACGATGATGCACAGCGCTACGCTGCCGCTGCCCTATCCCGATCCGGGCTCGCACCAGGCGGAGCCGGTGACCCGCCGGCTGGGTGAGGTCTACCCGGGCGACCTGCCCCGGCTGCTGCCCGCGCACGGGGCCGTCCCGGTGGACCTGCGGACCCATCTGCGCCGCTACGGCCCGGTGCCCTACCGCGGCGGACGGGAGCTCTTCGTCCCGGAGGTGGAAGCGGCCGGCCTGACCGGCCGTGGTGGAGCCGCGTTCCCGACCTACCGCAAGCTCGCCGCGGTGGCCGGCTACGGGCCCACCCCGGTGGTGATCGGCAACGGCGCCGAGGGCGAGCCAGCGAGCAACAAGGACAAGTCGCTGCTGTGGATCTCGCCGCACCTGGTGCTCGATGGGCTGCAGATGGCCGCCGAGGCGGTCGGGTCACGCACCGTGGGCCTGTATGTCCACCGCAACCCACGCCTGCACCAGCATCTGCGGGCCGCGATCGCGGAACGGGCCGCGGCGGGCCTCGATGCCGCCAGGGTGGAGCTGATCGAGGCGCCACCCCGGTTCCTGGCCGGTGAGGAGTCGGCACTGGCGAGCCGCACCTCAGGCGGGCCCGCCCTGCCGCGCTTCAAGCCGCCCCGGGCGTCACAGCGGGGCGTGGCCGACCGGCCCACCCTGGTGCAGAACGTCGAGACCCTGGCCCATCTGGGCCTGATCGCCCGCTTCGGCCCGGCCTGGTTCCGCTCGGCCGGCACCGCGGCCGAGCCGGGCAGCATGCTGACCACGCTGCACCACACCGATGGCCGGATGGACGTGCAGGAGGTCGCGCTGGGCATCGGTGTCGCGGACCTGCTCGGCCTGGACGACCGCCCCGCGCAGGCGGTCCTGATCGGCGGATACCACGGTGCGTGGCTGCCGGCCGCGCAGGCCGCGCTGCTGCCGCTCACCAACGAGGCGCTGCGCCCGCTCGGGGCCGCCGTCGGGGCGGGTGTGCTGGCCGCGCTGCCGGCCGACCGGTGCGGTGTCGTCGAGAGCGCCCGGGTCGTCCGCTACCTCGCGCTGGAGTCCGCCGGGCAGTGCGGGCCGTGCTTCAACGGCCTGCCCGCGATGGCGGGCGCGCTGGCGGAACTGGCGGAGCCACGGCCCGCCGGGCAGGCCCGCGCCAACCTGGAACGCTGGTCAGGCCTGGTGTCCAACCGCGGTGCCTGCCATCACCCGGACGGGACCGTGCGGTTCGTCCGCAGTGCGCTGCGGGTGTTCGCGGCCGAGCTGGACCGGCACTCCCGCGGCCACTGCACGGGTACCAGCGAGCGGCCGTTCCTGCCCCTCCCGGCGGAATCGGCCCTCGATAACGCAGACTGGAGGTGACATGAGAAAGCAGCTGCGGGTCAATCCCATCGACTGTGTCGGGCACGGGCTGTGCGCCGAGCTGCTGCCCGAGCTCATCTCCCTCGATGAGTGGGGCTACCCGATGCTCCCCGACCAGCCCGTGCCCAGGAGGCTGGAGCGGCAGGCACGCCGCGCGGTCACCGACTGCCCGGCGCTGGCGCTGGCCCTGGCCGACGCGCCGCCGGGCACACCGGCCGTCAAGCACACCAGCGGCCCCGACACCAGGCAGAGGTCCTGACAGGCACCGGTCCTCAGAGCCAGCACCGGTCCTCAGAGCCAGCACCGGTCCTCAGAGCCAGCACCGGTCCTCAGAGCCAGCACCGGTCCTCAGAGCTGACACAGAGGAAGGGCATACTCGAGCTAGAGGAATGCCCGTGATGCTGGATCGATGGTGAGCGACATGCAGGCTCAGCAGCCCCAGGCCGGACCGGCGGCCACCGCCCGGGCCCAGCCGCCGCGGGTGCAGCGTGCCGACGGCACACCGATCCGGGTGCTGGTGGTCGACGACGAGCCGAGCCTGGCTGAGCTGCTGGCCAGCGTGCTGCGTTACGAGGGCTGGGATATCCAGGTCGCGGGCGATGGCGCGAGCGCGGTCCGGGCGGCGCGGGAGTTCCGTCCTGACGCTGTGGTGCTGGACATCATGCTGCCCGACTTCGACGGCCTTGAGGTGCTGCGCCGCATGCGGGCCGACATCCCCCACGTGTGCGTGCTCTTCCTGACCGCGCGGGACGCGGTCGAGGACCGGGTGGCGGGGATCACCGCTGGCGGGGACGACTACGTGACGAAGCCGTTCAGCCTGGAGGAGGTGCTGGCCCGGCTGCGCGGGCTGCTCCGCCGCGCGGGCATCTCACGCTCCCGCAGCGACACCCAGCTCGTGGTCGGCGACCTGACCATGGACGAGGACGCCCGCGAGGTCCACCGGGGCGGTGAGCCGATCGAGCTGACCGCGACCGAGTTCGAGCTGCTGCGCTTCCTCATGCGCAACCCGCGCCGGGTCCTGTCCAAGGCCCAGATACTCGACCGGGTCTGGAACTACGACTTCGGCGGCCAGGCCCATGTGGTCGAGCTGTACATCAGTTACCTGCGGAAGAAGATCGACGCCGGCCGGGAGCCGCTGATCCACACCGTGCGCGGCGTCGGGTACGTGCTCAAGCCGGCCAGCTGATGAACGCACGCAGCAGCAGCGGCACCGGGGGCCAGGCGGCCGGGCCACGCCACTGGCTGGCCGGGCGCACACTGCGCGGCCGTCTCATCGCGGGGCTGGTCGCGCTGCTCGCGCTCGCCTGCGCCGCCGTCGGCCTGGTCACCTACGTTGCCCTGCGGGGCTCGCTGATCGGGCAGCTCGACCAGCAGCTCCGCGCGGCGAGCATCCAGTTCGCCCATTGTGAGGAGGGCCGTGGCGGCGGGGAGAGCGACAACGGCCGCCCGTCCAGGCCGGCCCCGCCCGAACAGGACTGCGGCGACCTGCCTGGCCAGGCGAACGGGACCTTTTCCGCCACGGTCACCGGCGGCAAGGTCCGTGGCGTGGCCATCACCCCCAAGCAGCCGGCCCCGCTGTCGGCCGGGGACAAGCGGGCGCTGGCGGCGCTGCCCGCCGATCATCAGTCCCGTTCCTACACGCTGACCTCACTTGGCCCGTACCGGCTGCAGGCCACGTCGGCCCGCGGCGGCAGCTCTTACATCACCGGGCTGCCGCTGTCCCCCATTAACGCGACCCTGCGCCGGGTCGAGCTCACCGAGGTCATCGTGTTCTCCGCGGCGCTGCTGCTCACTGGCCTGATCGGCACCGGCTGGGTGCGGCTGTCGCTGCGCCCGCTGCGCCGGGTCGCCACCACCGCCACCCGGGTCACCGAGCTCCCCCTTGCCAGCGGCGACGTCAACCTGCCCGAACGGGTCCCGGACGCGGACCCCAGGACAGAGGTCGGCCAGGTCGGGACCGCGTTCAACCGCATGCTCGGGCACGTCGAGTCGGCGCTGACCCGGCGGGCTGCCAGCGAGGCGAGGCTGCGCCGGTTCGCCGCCGACGCCAGCCATGAGCTGCGCACGCCGCTGGCGGCCATCCGGGGGTACGCCGAGCTGGCCCGCCGCCACCCGGGCCCGGTCCCCGATGACATCGCGCACGCGCTGCGCCGGGTGGAGTCGGAGTCGGCGCGGATGAGTGTCCTCGTGGACGAACTGCTGCTGCTCGCACAGCTGGACGCGGGCCGCCCGCTCGCCAAGGAGCCGGTCGACCTGACCCGGCTGGCCATCGACGCCACCAGCGACGCCCGGGTGGCCGCCCCCGATCACAAGTGGCAGCTGGAGCTGCCCGGGGAGCCGGTCCTGGTCCGCGGTGACGAGCACCGCCTGCGCCAGGTGCTCGCCAACCTGCTCAGCAACGCGGGCAGCCACACCCCGGCCGGCACAACGGTCACGGTGACCCTCACCGAGCCCGGTCCCGGTGCCAGCAGCGTGATGCTGAGCGTGACCGACAACGGGCCGGGCATCCCCGCCGACCTTCAGCCCGGCCTGTTCGAGCGGTTCGTGCGCGGCGACTCGTCCCGCTCGCATGCCACCGGCAGCACCGGGCTTGGGCTGGCCATCGTGGACGCGGTGACCGCCGCGCACGGAGGCAGCGTCGGGGTGACCAGCCGGCCGGGCTGGACCCGGTTCGTCATCACCCTGCCCGGCCTGGAAGGGCCGTTAAGCGCCAGGCCGGGCCGGTCCTTGCGGTCCCAGCCAGACCAGTCAGGGCAGCAGGCCGAGCCAGCCGAGCCGGACAAGCCAGGCCAGGCAGCCCAGCCAGGCCAGGCAGCCCAGCCAGATCGGGCGGAGCAGACGGGTCATCCGGCGCAGGACCAGCCGTCCGCACCCGGCGGGAACGCTGCCCGCCCGGCCTGAGCGACCGGGTGGACACGCGGGCCCCTTCATACCTAGGATCGCTAGGTATGAAGACGGAGAAGCTCAAGGGGCACCTCGACCTGCTGCTGCTCTCGGTGCTCAGCGGCGGCCCCGGCCACGGCTACGAGGTCATCACCAGGCTGAAGGTGCGCAGCGACGGGGCGTTCGAGCTGCCAGAGGGAACGGTGTACCCGGCCCTGCACCGGCTGGAGAACGCCGGGCTGCTGGCCAGCGCCTGGGACGTGGTCGCGGGCCGGCGGCGCCGTATCTACCATCTGACACTGCGGGGCGAGGCGGCCCTCGCCGAGCAGGCGCAGCAGTGGCGGGAGTTCAGCGGATCCATGACCAGGGTCATCGGGGCATCAAGGGCCAGGGTGAACGGATCCGCCCGCCTGCACCCGGGGCTGCGGCCCGCCCGGCTGGTGGCGGCCCTGGCGGCCGGAGGCCGGGCATGAGCAGCGGCACCGCGGACGTACCCGGCGACCTGGTCGAGGACTACCTGGACCGGCTGCTGGTCTCGCTCAGCGGCAGCCCCCGGCAGGTGCGGCACACCCTGGCCGAGGTGGAGGCACATCTGCGGGACGCGGTGGCCGAGGGCATCGCCGCCGGGCTGCCGGAGGAGACGGCGCAGGCACAGGCGCTGGAACGCATCGGCCCGGTGCACGCGGTGACCGGCCGGGCAGCCGTCCTGACCCGGCCGTCATCGGCACTGCTGCGGCGGCTCACCCTCACCGCCGCCCTCGTCGGCGGGGCCGGGTTCGTGGCGATCGGCGGGGCAGGCCTGGTCGGCCGGCTGCTGCAGGCCATCAAGGGCAACCTGTTCATGACCGCGCCCTGGCCCCATGGCACCTACACCCAGGCCGGCTGCGCGCGCTGGCTGGCCGGTTATCCGGGTACCCGCTCCTGCGTCACCGCGATGCTGGCCGACCACGCCTTCGATTTCCTGCTGCAGGCGACCGCTGCCGGGCTGCTCGGGCTGATCGCGCTGGCCGCCTACCTGTTCCTGCGCCGCCGCTGGCGTGACCGGGCCACCATGACCGCGCTGCCGCCGGGCACGGCCGAGGCGCTGGGCACGGTGATGGCCGGCGCCGCCGCCGTGTACTTCTTCGGCGTTGTCGCCGACATCGAGATGGTGCAGCACGGCATCGGCGCGGGCCAGCCGCTGAGCCTGGCCATCGCGGCCGCCGGGGCGGCGGCCGCGTTCGCGCTGGCGCTCTGGCACACGGTGCGCGCCGCCCGCCTGCGCTCGGGCTGACCGCCGGCCGGCGGGCCGTGTGCGGCCCGATGCGGTCCGCCGGCGTTGTTCATAGCCACTTCTGAAGTTCTGCCAAGTGCCCTGAGAATCCGCCCGGTCATCGTAGATGGAGAACGATGACCGGCAGGACAGCTGCCGGCAGAGACGAAGGAGGCACGTACATGACCCCGATGGTCTGGGCAAGTCTTGCTCTCGCCGCGATGTTCTTCGGGGCCTGGTACGGGATCCCCATGTGGATGACGTTCAAGCGCCCGGAGGGGCAGCCGGACTTCTCCGAGGCCCGGGCCTACTACCAGGCCAAGGCCGCCCTGGCCAAGGGCGAGAGCGTCATCACCGTTCCAGCAGCCGGGATGAGCACGACCCGGCGGCACATGACGGCGACCCGTGCCGTCGTGCCAGGACGCCGTCACGCCGGGGCCGCGCTCGCGACGCGCAGCCACCCGGCGCAGGCGGGCCAGCGCTCCCGTGCCAGCGCGTAACACCCGCGGGAGCAGGCGGGCAGCATCTGCCCGCCGGGCCAGATCAGGCACATGGGAGAGGATCTGGCGCAGCGGCAGGGCGAGGGCCATCCGGTCCTCGCCCTGCCGCCTGTCCGGGCCCGGGACCCGGCGCCGCGCCCAGGCCTGACCGTGGCCGGCACGGTCACTGCCGCCTGGCGAGCATGGCGCGCTTCGCCCCCTGCCCGCATCCGGGAAGATCTGAGGTGTCAAGGATCTCGAAGCCGGCCGGGAGCAGGCAGGCCGGCTCGCCCGGGGCCAGGCACCACTGGGGACACAGCCCCGGCCGGGCATGCCGCGCCGCCTGCGTGAACGCCTCCCAGGCGATCAGGCCGCCCGGGGCCACCCCGGTCACGGCGGCGGCGAAGACCGCCCGGTCCCAGTACCCGGTGCACAGCACCAGCGCGTAGCGGCCGGGCTCTGGCCGCCACTGCGCCAGGTCGGCGTGCACGAGGGTGATCAGCTCCCGTACCCCCCGGCGCTGCGCCTCCTGGCCGAGCAGATCCAGCGCGGTGTCGGCGATGTCGACCGCCGTGACCCGGCGCCCGGCCGCGGCGGCCATCAGCGCCGCCCCGGACAGCCCGCTCGCGAGCTCGGCCACCGGCCCGTCCGGGAGCGCCGCTGACAGTGCGCGCACCGCGAGCGGATGAGGGCTGAAGGATGCCCCGAACCCCTCCCCGTACCGGGCGTTCCAGCGCTGCCGGTCCGGGTGGCCGGCCAGGTCCGCCTGCGAGTCCCGCACGCCACCAGGCTAGTGCGCTGAGCAGAGCGGAGGGCCGCCGCCGCCAGCGTGCTGACCCCTACCGAACCCCATCCGCGCTGGTGCAGCGGTGGGCTATGCCGCGCCAAACGTGCTTGAACGGCTCACCCGTCTCGCGATGCGGGATCTGGACCGGGCCGAGATGCAGCTCCCGCCATCCCCCTAGGAGCTCGCGCAGGTAGGCCTCGGAGAAGAAGTGCATCGTCTGGCCCGACTCCTCGGCCACATAATCCGGCTCAAGCTCGCGCGCGGGCTGCCAGCCAGCGCGCAGCGGCCGGTCCTCCAGCGCGTTGACGTGGAACAAGAACAGCCCGCCCGGGCGGACAAGCCGCCCAACCTCCGCGAAGACCGCACGGGTAACACCATCAGGAAACATGTGCATGGCGACGTTGGACATGACCGCATCGAAGCATCCATCGGTGAAGGGAAGCCGCTGAGTCATGTCGGCCACCACAAACCTGACCATCGAGCCGAACCTGGCTTGCGCCTGTTCAATCGCCTCGCCAGACAGATCGACCGCCGTGACCGAGTAACCCTCACCAGCTAGCCGCGCCGCGTCGTTGCCGGTTCCGCATCCCAGCTCAAGGATGGTGCGTACGCCCGCCTCCCGGAGCGGGACCAGGAACGGCCCGGTCCACAAGACGCCCCAGTCGAGATCATTGCCAGACTCCCGCCGCTGCCGGAAGAACTGATCCCAGAACTCAGCACCCGCATAGGTCACTTCGCCACGTTATGCCAGTCACACCCAGGTACTGA
>Ga0307373_10001746_pt1 | contig 40453 bp, 42 predicted proteins | sample OX2MG_FD_202534 | JGI IMG/M metagenome (GOLD analysis project Ga0307373, IMG submission 202534) | Soil microbial communities from Risofladan, Vaasa, Finland - OX-2 | ecosystem: Environmental > Terrestrial > Soil > Coastal area > Acid sulfate soil | place: Finland: Risofladan, Vaasa | collected...
CATGCTTCAACGTGAGCACGAGGCATAGGAAATGTCAGGATCTCCTCGAGCCCACGCTCGAAGAGCTCGGACTGTGGAAGCGGGCCATGTTCGTCAACCTCGACGGCTGGGGTGTCGACACCCCCTACGCCCTGGTCGAGAGGATCGGCAAGTCCAAGCGGCCAGAGGTCCTGGTCACCTTCAGCCAGCAGTGGTTTACCCGGTTCGCAGAGCAGGGAGACAACAAGTCCGGCGACACGGTCTTCGGCGACGACCGCTGGCGCGCGGTCGCCGAACAGCCGACAGAGAACAAGAAGCGCTTCTTGGTCGACGAGTACCGCCGTCGCCTGGCCGAGTGCGGATTCGACTTCCAGTTGACCTTCGAGCTTACGGACGAGGGCGGGCACTCGCTCTTCTTGGTCTACGGAACCTCGAGCATCCAAGGGGTCCGCAAGATGAAGGATGCGATGTGGTCCGTGGACACAGCGGCCGGGTCGAAGTTCCGAGACCCCCGAGACCCGAACCAGATGTCTTTCGGGCTCTCCGATGACTCCCCGGATCTTCGTGTCCTCAAGACCCAGATCCTCGAGCGCCTTGCCGATGGAGGGCGGGTCAGTCTCAAGGAGCTCAAGGACTTCGCGCTCCGAGAAACGGTCTACAAGGAGGTGCACGCCACCGCTGCCGTCGCCGATCTCGAGGCCGCCAAGAAGGTCGACATCCAGCACCGGAGGTCCGACGAGGACACGCTGGTGTGGTTGGCGCCGCCGACGCTATTTTCCTAAGGGACCCGCGGGTCTCGGTCGAATTTCTCAATGCGGGCGCCCGCTGAGCGGAAATCTCGTCGGTAGAAATGTAACTCAAATGTAACTCCCGAGCGGTTACATTTGAGCCATGACCTCCGCCCACCAGGATCTGAGCGGGCTTATCGCCGATCTCAGGGAGCTCGGTGGGGACCTCCCTGAGATCGAGGTCAAGTCAGCGGCTGGCGGCCTGCCCGAATCGCTGACGGAGACACTGAGCGCCCTCGCGAATCACCCAGGCGGCGGAACCGTGATTCTCGGCCTCAACGAGGCGGCCGGCTTCGCTCCGGTGCCCCTCCCAAACCCTCAGGCCTTGAAGCAAGGACTCGGAGCGAAGGCTCGCTCCTTCACGCCGCCCGTGAAGGTGACAATCTCAGATGCCGTTGTTGACGGCGCTCCTGTGATCCACGCCACGATCCACGAGTGCGACCCCTCGGCGAAGCCGTGCAGGGTGAGCAGTTCGGGGATCGCCTACCTGCGTTCCTACGGCGGCGACTACGCCGTGTCGCCCCTCGAGGAACAAGCCTTCCTCTCAGCTCGCACCTCCCCGCACTTCGATCGACAACCCGTCGAAGGGTCCACCCTCGACGATTTGGACCCGCTGGCGATCGAGCAGTGGTCTGCCAACGCTCGCGCTCGGTCAACCGGTCTTGCCCAATTCGAGCACGAGGAGCTACTCCGACGGGCCGGTATCGTCACCGCCGAAGGAGTTCCGACCGTTGCGGGGGTGCTCACCCTTGGGGTTCATCCCCAGGAGTGGTTCCCGCGCTACGTCATCCAAGCGGCCGTGATTACCGATCCTCACGCGCGATCGGAGACTCGGGCGAGCGACGTTCAAGTCATTGACGGTTCAATCCCTCGGATGCTCGATGGCGCCTTGGACTGGGCTCGACGTGCCTTTACCCGTAACGTCGTCGGAGACTCCACCGGAGCCGTCCGCGATCGCCCGGAGTATCCCCTCGAGGCATTCCGCGAGTTGATCGCGAACGCGCTCATCCACCGCGATCTGGACGCGTGGTCCGAGTCGATGGCCATAGAGGTTCGATTGCTGCCAGACGAGCTGACCGTCGTGAGCCCTGGCGGCCTTTACGGAATCACTATCGACAGGCTGGGCAAGGAGCGTGTCAGCTCAGCGCGCAACGCTCGCCTGATCTCGTTGTGCCAGGACGCACGGTCTCCAGGTTCCGAAACGCGTGTTGTAGAGGCCCTCTCCACGGGACTCCAGAAGGTTGCCACGCAGCTCGAAGAGGCAAACCTTCCACGAGCCCGGTACTTCGACAGCGGCATTCGGTTCACGGCCTTGCTGACTCAGCATCTTCCGACATCCCGTCAACCCCTACTCAGGCCCGGATCCACTGCGGCTCGTGTCCATTCGGCGCTCAGCGGAGGGCAGCGGAGCGTGGCGGAGTTGGAGGAAGTCCTGGACTTGTCGCCAGCGAACATCAGGAAGGTTCTGCGCCAGCTGCGAAGTGCCGGTCTCGTGGTCCAGCATGGTGGTCGGGGCAAGGACACTGTGTACTCACAGCTTGAAGGTGACTAGACGTCCATGCTCTAGCCGGGCGATCGGATTCTCGTGGAAAGTGTGTGGTCGAAATACCCGAATTCGTGTGAGCAACCCCCGAGCGAGTTCCAGTATCCAACGGATGACCTGGACCAATCTGGTTTCGTAACCACCCCGCTGCGGGTCACCGACGTGTGCCGCGCCCGGCCGAGTTTCAGATCAGCGATCGGACGCAGCCGAAGAATCCGCGCTTCTTGATGAGCTCGGCCACCCCGGGCGGCACCATCGCCTCCCAACTCTCGTCCCCGTCCGCAATGCGCTTGAGGTAGTCGCAGAGCGGGCGCACGGCGGTGTCCACGCGCAGGTTGTCGACCGTCTCAGTTATCGACGTTGCGGAACTCGATACCGCGGAACCGGATGAGGTCGATCTCCATCCGGTCGGTGCTCAACCGGTCGAGCAGACTCTCCACCAGCTTCTCCGGCTCGTGGTGCTCGAAGAAGGCGAGCGCCTCCTGCTGCAGTGCCGCCTCGACGTCGAGCATGCGCACGTGCAGGACGACCTGGCTCGGCTCGTCGAAGGGATGCGCCTGGAACTTCACGCCCATCCACCCGTGGCACTCGTTGCCGCCCCGGAAGCTCCGGGCCACCACGGTGTCGGCGAAGGCGAAGAAGGACGTGTCGTCGCCCCGCCGTTCGCTCAACCGGTCGATGTTGAGTGCGTATTCGTGGTCGAGCATGGCTTGGAGGCGGGCCTCGGAGACGTACCGGTCGACCTCGCCGTAGACGGCGTCACTGACGGCCATGTCGTAGGCCGAGATCGTCTTCGCGATGGTGCCGGCGGCGGCACCGACCCGGAAGAACCATCGGGCCACCTCCTGCCCGGCGCCGATTTCGGCCACGGTCCCGTACCAGCGCGGGTCGAGGTTGATCCGCAGCGCCTTCTGATGCGTGTCGACCGACTGCACCTCGTTCAGCAGGCCCGTCACCGCCCCTCCCCCAAGGGGAGTCGGATCGATGCCCGCGGTCGGCTCGGAGCGGGGAGGCTGTCCACCAAGAAAGTAGTAACAGACGGAATTCGCCCGAAGGCTACGGCCGTGTGAACTCTGTGCATTCTCTCGTGCCTGCCCGCAGGCGGAATCTCACCTGACGAACAACTGTGCACAACCCGGGGGCCGGCGCGGCCGATTCATGTGGTGCAAATCCAGTCTTCGGAGAAAGAGGCGGGCAGATGGCGGGAACCAATCCAACCGGCAAGGCGATCCTGCGGGCTTCGCTCGACCTCTTCGGGCAAGACCGCCAGATGATCTGGCTCCCGGTCATGGCCACCATCACCGCCGTCATCGCCTTCGCCGTCATTGCCGCACCGATCGGCCTGGCCCTGGGGCACAACGGGTTCGGCGTCATTGTCGCCCTGGCCTGTGGGTCGGTGGTGGCCACGGCGGCGACCGTGATCTTCCAGGTGGCGCTGGTCTTCGCCGCCACCGACCGGATCGAGGGCAGGACGCCCACCATCGGCGGGTCGCTGGCCCAGGCCTGGGGGCGCAAGAACGTGATCTTCAGCTGGGCGATCCTGTCCGCCGTCGTCGGCACGGCCATTCGCATGCTGGAGCAGCGGCTCGGCCTCGTCGGCCGTCTCATCGGCGTCGCCGGCGGGCTGGCCTGGGCGGTGGCGACGTTCCTCGTCATCCCGGTCCTCGCCTTCGAGGATGTCGGCCCGATCGAGGCGATCAAGCGCTCCTCCTCCATCCTGAAGGCCCGCTTCGGGACGATCGCCCGCGGCGGACTGCGGTTCGGGTTCCTCTTCCTCGGGCTGTCCCTCGGCGCCCTGGCCGTGCTCGCCATCGGTGTCGTCTGCATCGCCAAGAGCGCCTGGGTCGTCGGGATCCCGATCGCCGCCGCCGGATTCGTGCTGCTCATCGGCGTCTCCATGTACGCGCAGGCGGCCGGGATGTACATGCGCACGATCCTCTACCGCTACGCCATGAACCAACCCATCCCCGACCTCGGCGTCGACCCGGGTGGCGCGTTCGGCACCCGCTAGCTACAGCGGCTGCCGGACCCAAGGGGCCCAGCGGGCACCGTGAAGGGAAGCGGTAACCTCGCACCGCTCCGGACAAGGACCATCGTCGAGGTCTCCCGTCGCCGGATGCAACGGATCAGGGGGAGCGCGCGTGGCAGACATGAAGGCCGTGCAGGTGACCTGTCACGGGCAACCTGGCGAGGCCCTGGCGGTGCAGACCATTGTGGTGCCCGAACCGGGCCCCGGCGAGGTGCGCGTCAAGGTGAGTGCCGCCTCGCTCAACTTCAACGACATCGATCGCTGCCTGGGCAAGCTCGTCTCGGTCCCCACTCCGCCCCCGTTCACCCTGGGCATGGATGTCTGCGGCGTGGTCGATGCCGTGGGCGAGGGAACCGAGTCGTGGTTGGGGCGGCGGGTCGTCGCCATCACCAAGAACGCGCTGGGCGGCATCGCCGAGTACGCCATCGCCGACGCCATCTCTTTGTTCGACGCTCCCCCGGAATTCGACGACGTCGAGGCCACCGCGTTCGTGCTGACGTTCCAGACTTCGCACCTCGCCCTGTTCAAGCGCGGGCGCCTGCAGTCGGGCGAGACCCTGGTCGTGCATTCGGCGGCGAGCGGGTTGGGCACGGCCGGCATTCAGCTCGGCAAGGCGGCCGGCGCACGCGTCATCGCCGTGGCGGGCGGCCCGGAGAAGGGGGCCCTGTGCGCCAGCCTCGGCGCCGACCTGGTCATCGACCACACCGCGGAGGACTTCGTCGAGGCGGTCCTCGTCGCCACCGGCGATGCGGGCGCCGACGTGGTCTACGACCTGACCGGGGGCGATTTCGTCGAGCGCTCGTGGCGCTGCACGGCGCACGGCGGCCGCTACCTGGCCGTGGGGTTCGCCGACGACGACGCCAACGGCATGACCGGGCGGCCCATCCGCATGGCCTGCATCGGGAACATCGACATTGTGGCCGTCATGGTGGCCTGGGCCGATTCGGTGGACCCGGGCATGCGCCGCTTCGGTTTCAACCCCTTCGGACGCGACGTGGCCGACGAGATCCACGCCGACCTCCTGCGCCTCGCCGCGGCCGGTGCCATCCGTCCCGCCGTCGGGCGGCGGGTCTCCATGGAGGAAGCCGGACGGGCGCTCGACGAGCATGTGGCGCGTCGCTCTGTCGGCCGCACGGTCGTCGAAATCGGATGACGACGAGCCCGTGAGCACCGTCGAGTACACCTGGCGCGACGCCGAGCTGCGCAGCCGGCCGGTGCGCGCCCTCAACTGGACGGGGGCCCAGGTCGCCCGCTTCGGTCCCGAGCTCCCCTCCCTCAGCCCGTCATCGGTGATCGCCGCCGCCGTCAAGAAGGCGGGATCGGACGACTTCGGCAGCGACTCGTACCGCGAACCCCTGGAGGTGTACCTCCGCGCCTGCGAGGAGGAGGCCGAGCTGACGACCTTCGGACGCCTCCTCGTCTCCAAGATGCTGGCCAGCGCGCTGGCCAACCGCATTGAGCTCCAGCGCTGGGCGGAAGACCACCCCGAGGTCAGGCAGGGCCGGATAGAACGACCGTGGATCATCGTCGGCCTCCCCCGGACGGGGACCAGCCTGCTGTCGATCCTCCTGGGGCTCGACCCCGTGGCGCGACCGCTGCTGCAATGGGAAGCGGCCCATCCCGTCCCGCCCACCACGCTGGAGGAAGCCGCGGAGGATCCGCGGATCGCCCGGCACGCCAAGGACCTCGACGGGCTGATGAAGCTCAATCCTCCGCTCAAGGCCATGCATCCCTTCGGCGCCACGGTGGCCGAGGAGTGTGTGGCCATCTTCATGTACGACGTGCGTGCGCTCGCCCTCGAGACCCAGGCCCACGTCCCGACCTACGCGCGCTGGCTCGAGCACGCAGACATGACCTCGGCCTACGCACAGCACCGGCTGGCCCTCCAGACGTTGCAGTCGCGCCAACCGACCGAGCGCTGGATCCTCAAGACGCCCAATCACCTCTGGCATCTCGACGCCATGCTCGCCGCCTACCCCGACGCCCGGGTCATCTGGACCCACCGTGACCCGGGGCCGGTCGTCACATCGCTCGCCAGCCTGGCCAATGCCGGCCAACGCGTCCTGACCAGCCGGAAAGACCCCCGCCCCACGGCCGAGGAATGGAAGCGCAAGTGCGCGTTCGCGCTCCGTTCCGCCATGACCTTCGACGAGAAGACCGACCAGGGATGGTGCCAGCATCTCCACTACGACTCCTTGGTGGCCGACCCAGTCGCTGCGGTCCGCCGGCTCTACGCCGCCTTCGGCGAGGAGGTCGGCTCGCTGCACGCCCGGCGGATGGAGGCGTTCCTCGAGGACCGGCCACAGGACGCCTTCGGTCGCCACCGCTACGACCCCGCCGACTTCGGCTGGACCTACCCTGAGCTGGCCGAGGAGTTCAAGGACTACACCGAGCGCTACGGCATCGCCAGGGCGGATCGTTCCTAGGTCGCGACCGGCGGCGGGACTCAGGTGGCGCAGAGATTTCTGACCTCCGGATTGCTAGTGTGCCGAAACAGGAACGTGTTCTAAAGTTTTCATAAAGGAGTTGGGACGGCGCCCGGTTCGGCCGCGGTCCCCTGGACTGGGGGTTGGATGATGAAGAGGGTTGCCGGTTTTCGGGCCCTGGGGGCGGCGACGATGATCACCACACTCACGGCCGCGGGCGTGCTGATCACCCCGGCAGTGGGTGGCGCAGGTGCGGCATCGATCTCCACGAAGACGTTCGGCACGCTCCCGTCACCCTGCGGCAAGGGCCATGCCACGGGCGCCACCGACACAGGCGTGACCAACTCCACCATCAACATCGCCTACGGCGACGACCGGGGCTTCTCGGGGCTTCCGGGTCTCGACCAGGAGATGGGCGACGCGGTCAAGGCGATGGTCGCCTGGTGCAACGCCCAGGGCGGCATTCAGGGGCGCAAGATCGTGGCCGACTACGGAAACGCCGCCGTGACGAACGTGGGCTCGGTGGTCACGCAGGAGTGCAAGCAGGACTTCATGCTGGTCGGCGAGGGCTTCGCCCTCGACGGCTCCGCCGAACAGACCCGCCTCGGCTGCAACCTGGCCGCGGTGCCGGGCTTCACCGTGTCGTCGGTGGTGGCCAACGCCTACGAGATGTACCAGGCCTCCCCGAACCCGGCCAACGCGAGCCCGGTCTCGAGCGCCTACGAGGCCGAGAAGCTCTTCGGCAAGAAGACCCAGAAGGTCGGCGTCTACGGGTCCACCCTGTCCACCCAGGAGGCCTCGACCAACAAGGCTGTCCAGGCCTTCACCAAGGCAGGCTGGAAGTTCCTGCCCAACTGCACCGCCAACATCGACTACAACGGCGAGGCCAACTACACCCCGTTCGTACAGAAGCTGCAGAGCTGCGGTGCGCAGATCATCTTCAACGACGCCACCCCGGGGAACACCCTCTACGGCGCCTTCGAAGCCGAGAACACCATCGGCTACGACCCGATCTGGGTCATGGACTCGGGGGCCTACACGGCCGACTTCGCCAAGTGGAACACGGAAGGGCTGGCCAACAACGTCTACGTCCGCCTGTCCTACGAGCCCCTCGAGGCGACCAAGGTCGTCCCGGCGGTGGCCCAGTACCTGGCCATCGTGCACAAGTACGGGGGCCTGACGTCCCAGCTCGGCGAGCAGGCCACTTCGTCCTTCCTGTTGTGGGCGACCGAGGCCAAGGCCTGCGGCTCCACCCTGACCCGCCAGTGCATGATCAATCACCTCTCCAAGGTGACGAGCTGGACGGGCGGAGGGCTCAACGCCTCGGGGAACCCGGCCAAGAACATCCCCCCGAACTGCGGCCTCCTCATGAAGCTCGACGGAACGAAGTGGGTGCAGGCCTACCCCAAGAAGCTCGGGACGTTCGACTGCTCCCCGAAGTACGTCATCACCAACACGGGTTCAGTCATCGGCACCACGCTGAACGCTCAGGGCTACGCCACCCAGTACGCCACCGGCTCCACCCTCAAGCCTCAGGGGTGAGCACCCTGCGCTCCGACTCGCCCGCCGCCTAACCTGAGCGACGGGAGCTCCCGCATGCACCTGTTCCTTACCTACACGATCCTCGGGCTGGTCACCGGTGCCGTGTACGGGATCGCGGCTTCCGGTCTGGTGCTGACGTACACGACCTCGGGCATCTTCAACTTCGCCCAGGGCGCCATGGCGATGCTGGCGGCCTTCACGTACTGGCAGTTCCGCTACGGATGGAACTGGCCGGCGCCCCTTGCGCTCTTCACCGTGCTGGTCGTCCTGGCTCCGCTCCTCGGCATGGTGCTCTACGTCGGCATCATGCGCGGACTGCGCCAGACGGCTGACGTCACCAAAATCGTTGTCACCATCGGCATCATGCTGGGCCTCATCGCGCTGGCCCAGTGGATCTGGAGCCCGGGCGAGCCGCGCACCGACGGCCTCTTCTTCGGCAATGCAGCGAAGTTCAAGGTCTTCGGCGTCTTCGTCACCGACCACGAGGCGATCGCCCTGGGTTGCGGTGTCCTCATCGCTGTGGGCATCCGTCTGCTCTTCACCAGCACCCGCACCGGTGTGGCCATGCGCGCCGTGGTCGACAACCCGGCTCTACTCCAGCTCAACGGCGGGCGACCCGAGCGGCTGGCTGCCTTCTCCTGGGCCCTCGGAGGGGCATTGGCCGCCCTGGCCGGCATTCTCATCACACCGATCAGTGGGGGCACGCTCGACGTGCATGTGCTGACCCTGCTGGTGCTGGATTCCATCGCCGCCGCCATGTTCGGCCGACTCCGCAGTATCTGGCTCACCTTCGCCGGAGCCGTCGTGCTCGGGCTCGCGAGCACCTACGTGCTGGGCTACTTCCCCGAGTCGTGGTCGTGGGCCTCGAACTTCCGCATTGCGCTGCCGATGATCGTGCTCTTCGTCGTGCTGATCGTGCTGCCCCAGGACCGGCTGCGGGGTGCGACCCTTCTGCGCACGAGAGAGCGCTTCACCGTGCCGACCATGCGCTCCGCCGTGACCTGGGGCGTGATCCTGCTGGTCGTCGTGCTGCTCCTCGAACAGGTGATGGACACGAGCGACATGGGGTCGCTGACCGTCGGCATCATCTTCGGCATCATTGCGTTGTCCCTGACCCTGCTCACGGGTTACGCCGGCGAGATCAACCTGGCCCCGGTCTCCTTCGGAGCCATCGCCACCATCATCGTGTTCCACCTGGGCCTGTCAGGGTCGGGTACCGCCCAACGGATCACGTTCTGGGGACTCCTGCTCGGCATGGCGGTGACGGCGATCGTCGGCGGCCTCATCGCCCTGCCCGCGCTCCGCCTGCGCGGCCTCTATCTGGCCCTGGCCACGCTGGCGTTCGGCGTCTTCGTCTCCGACATGATCATCGCCGACATCGCGCCGCACGTGTTCCCCATCTTCCACTGGAACTACTCCATCTTCCCCAACGGCACGCTGCAGATCCCGCCGCTGAAGCTGGGTCCGATCGATCTCAGCTCGTCCAAGACATTTCTCACTACCGCGACCTGCATCTTCATTCTGATCGGCATCGGACTGATCGCACTGCGGCGCAGCAACTACGGCCGGCGCCTGACGGCCATGAAGGACAGCCCGGCCGCGGCGGCCACGCTCGGGCAGAACCTGATCAAGTTGAAGCTTTCGGTGTTCATGATCTCGGCGGCGATCGCCGGGCTCGGCGGCGTGCTGCTGTCGAGCGCATCGGTGAGCGTCAACGCCGACACGTTCATCATCTTCATCAGCCTGGCCCTGGTGATGCTCACGGTGGTCGGCGGCATCGGCAACGTCGCCGGCGCGCTGATGGGCGGCATCCTGGCCGGAACCGCCTTCCAGGCTCTCACCTCGACCTTCTCGAACCTCAGCACGGACGCCGGCGGCGGCGGGTTCTGGAGCGTCATGGCCAACCTCTCCCTGGTGGCGCCGGCTCTGATCGGTATAAGCCTCGGCCGCAACCCCAGCGGAGCCGTTCCCGACATCGTGGCCCGCTACAAGCCGCTCTGGCAGGCCAAGGGCGTGCTCCTCCTCGGTGTGATGGCCGAGATCGTCGCCTACCTGCTGGTACTGACCAAGGTGATGGGGAATTGGTGGTTCGTGCTGGCGACCGCCCTCATCGCCATCGCGCTGCCGGCGGTGGGCCGGCTGGTGGAGCCGGAGGCCTTCCTCGACCCGGTGAAGGCGGCGCGGGCCCGCGACAAGGTGGCGGTGCCCGCGCCGGTCAGCGCCGAGCCGCTGACGGAGGGGGTGGCCGATGCCCGTCCTTGAGGTGTCAGAGGTCTGTGTGGCCTTCGGCGGGAACCAGGTCCTCACCGATGTCTCCCTCACCGTCGCCGAAAAGGGAGTGACCGGGCTGATCGGGCCGAACGGCGCCGGCAAGACGACGTTGTTCAATGTCGTGAGCGGTCTCTTGGCGCCCAGGTCCGGACGCGTGTCGATCGACGGCCATGACGTCACGAGGGCCGGACCGGCACGCCGGGCGCGCCGCGGGTTGGCCCGCACCTATCAGCGACTGGAGCTGTTCACCTCCCTGACCGTGCGGGACAACATTCAGGTGGCAGGAGAGATACGCAACTCCTGGAGCCGGCGGGGCCGGATTGACGTCGCAGCCGAGACGGACCGCACCATCGACCTGGTGGGGCTGGGCGACGTGGCCGACCGCGAAGTCAGCGAGCTGCCGACGGGGCGGGCCCGCGTCGTCGAAGTGGCGCGCGCCCTGATGACGCAGCCCAAGGTGCTCCTGCTCGACGAGCCCGCGTCCGGGCAGACCGAACAGGAGACCGAGGCGTTCGGCCGGCTCCTGCGTCAGCTCGTGGACGAGCGCGGGCTCGCCATCTGCCTGGTCGAGCACGACGTCGGCCTCGTCATGGGCACCTGTGAGCACATCCACGTCCTCGACTACGGCGAGGTCATCGCCAGCGGCTCACCCGAACAGGTCAGGGACGACCCGGTTGTGGTGAACGCCTACCTCGGTGCACCGTGAGCGACACCGGTTCCCCGAACGGGGCCGCCGTCCCTCCGATTCTGCAGCTGCGCGACATCCGGGCGGGCTACGGCCCGATTGAGGTCGTCCACGGCGTCAGCCTGGAAGTGGCCGCCGGTTCGGTGATGGCGCTGCTCGGCCCCAATGGCGGCGGCAAGACCACCATGCTCAACGTCTGCGCCGGCACCCTGGCGCCGAACAGCGGCGAGGTCTCCTTCGAGGGCGCCGTCGTGACCAAGACCTCGGCTGACGATCGGGCCCGGATGGGCATCTGCACGGTGCCCGAAGGGCGCGGCATCTTCCCCAACCTGACCGTGCGCGAGAACCTGCTCATGGCCACCCAGGTCGGCGTGCCGATGGATCGCATCGAGGAGGTGGCCTTCTCCCAGTTCCCCCAGCTCAGCGGAAGGCGGCGGCAGATGGCGGGGACCCTTTCGGGAGGCGAGCAGCAGATGCTGGCCCTGGCGCGCGCCTTCGCCACCGACCCGAAGCTCCTCCTGCTCGACGAGCTGTCCATGGGGCTGGCCCCGATTGTGGTCGGGCAGCTCTACGACAAGGTCCGCCAACTGGCCGAGGCGGGTCTGTCCATCCTGCTCGTCGAGCAGTTCGCCCGCACGGCACTCCCCATCGCCGACGGCGCAGCCGTCGTCCTCCAGGGCGTCATCGCGCACCGGGGATCCCCGGCCGAAATGGAAGAGGCGCTCTCCAGCAGCTATCTCGGCTGACGGCGCGGGTGAGCGGGCGGAGGCCCGCCGTGATGCCAAAATGCGACATGGCGCAGGGCGGCCGTGGGCGTGCGGAGGGGCCGGGGCGGTCGGCATGAGCAGCCTGGTCGAGCTGAGGTCGCGCCCGTTCCCCACTGCACCACCTCGGCCGCCGCGGTGGTCACGCCGGGGCAGATGGGTGCTCGGCCTCGCGGCGGGCGCACTCTTCGTGGCGCCATTGGGGCTCCTGCTGGCGGACCAAGTGCAGGCACGTGCCTCATACAACCGGACCCACGCGTCGCTGGGCGTCACCAAGCAACGGACGCACACCGTCTCCGGACAATTGCAAGCGCTGAGCCGTGACCTCCGCGTCCTCAGGACCCAGGTCGGCAGTGACACCACCGCGCTGAGCCAGGACAGCTCGCAGCTCCTCGGTGCAAAGACGTCCCTGTCCGCCGCGCAGACACACGTCAATCAGCAGGCCTCGCTCATCACGTCGCTGCAGAGCTGCCTGGTCGGCGTCGAGCAGGCCCTGAACGAGCTGGCCGTGGGGAACCAAGGGGGGGCCATCACCGCCCTCAACGCCGTCTCGGCGAGCTGCACGGCAGCGGAGGCGTCCAGTGGTTGACCGCCGAACGGCCCGAAGGAGGAGGTGGGTTACGTGCTGCGTCGTCCTCGCCGTGAGCGCGCTCGTGGCAGCAGCATGGACCGACATCGACGCCCGCACCAGGAGCCGCAACGAAGAGGCGGCCCTCACCGCGGCCGACGCGCACCTGGCCGGGCTCCGGCATCAGGTGGCGGTGACGCAATTCGCCAAGGCCGTCACGACTTCGGAGCGCAACACGTTGCAGACCTCGATCGCCTCGACCATGAGCCAGCTCGCCGTCACCAACGGCTCGCTGGCCAACGCGAACGTGCATGCGTACGTGCAAGGCGTCGGCATTGACACGCTCCAGACCTGCCTGGGTGGCGTCAAGGGCGCGTTCGACCAGATCACGGCCAAGGACAACGTCCAGGCGGCCAAGGACATCACGACCGTCTCGGGCGCCTGCACGCAGCTGGCCGGTGGCACCGACACCGGCCTCGTCTACCCCTTTGACTTTCCCGACCCTTCGGTGATCCTCGTCGGCCAGACCTTCTACGCCTACGCCACCAACTCGGTGGCCGGGAACATTCAGATCATCGCCTCCGACGACCGCACCCACTGGACGGCCATCGGCAACGCGCTGCCCAACCTCCCCGCCTGGGCCACCCCCAACTACACCTGGGCCCCCGCCGTGGCCATGATCGGCGGCTCCTACCTCTTGTACTACGCAGTCGACGTGGCGGGCACCGGCAAGGAGTGCATCTCGGTGGCCACGGCCGGCCGGCCCCAAGGCCCTTTCACCGATCGATCGACGGCGCCTCTCGAATGCCAGAAGTCGCTCGGCGGATCGATCGACCCGGCGTCGTTCGTCGACAGCAACGGAACGCCCTATCTGATCTGGAAGTCCGGGGGTCCCGGCTCGTCCAAAATCTGGTCGCAGCAACTGGCCCCGTCGGGCACGTCATTCGCCGCCGGGACGAATCCCAGCGCCCTGTTGGTGCCGGACCAGTCCTGGGAGGCCGGGACGGTCGAGGCCCCGGACATGGTCGTCACCTCGGGTGGTCACTACTCCCTCTTCTTCTCGGGCAACGCCTGGGACAGCGCCAACTACGCGGTCGGCGTGGCCACCTGCACGGGACCGTCGGGCCCCTGCAGCGACGCCACGCCCGGTCCCATATTGGCGAGCGGGCAGGGCGTGGCGGGTCCGGGTGGCGAGTCGGTCTTCGCCGACGCCGCCGGGAACTTCTGGATCGCGTTCCACGCCTGGGTCCCCGGCGCGGTGGGGTTTCCCAACAGCCGCGACCTGTACATCCGCCCCCTGACCTTCTCCGACGCCGGAGTCACCGTCGCCGCCTCCGACCGGGTCAGCGGGTAGCGGCCAGCGCCTCCGCCCGCCGGGCGATACCGGGTGCGTCCATGTCCGCGCACAAAGCAGCGAAGTCGTCCGTCGGCCCCTTCCAGCGCAACTGGTCGACGTCACCGAGCAACGAGCGATCGATCCGCAACGTCGCCAGCTCCTTGAAGAGACCCGCCTCCTCGCGACCCTCGCGCAACGTCGCCGCCAGCTTGGGGGCGCCACGGACGACGACGTCCCAGTCGGCGGGGTCTTGAGGGATCTCCTCGATGTGCCGCCAGCGGGCCAGCACGGTGGCAGCCGACTTCGCCCCCCAACCCGCCAGCCCGGGGAACCCGTCCGCGCTGTCACCGACCAGCGCCAGATAGTCCGGGATGGAAGCCGGGCCGACGCCGAACTTGGCGGTGACGCCCTCTTCGTCGATCACGACGTCCTTGCGCCGGTCGAGCTGCACCACGCGGGTCGCCCGCACACATTGGCCCAGGTCCTTGTCGGGGGTGCAGATGATGACCTGGTCCACTTCGGGATCCTCGGCGGCCACGGCGGCCCCGCTCCCCAGCGCGTCGTCCGCCTCCAGTTCGACCATCGGCCAGACCAGGACGCCGAGGGCGCGGAGGGCCGCCTCCAACGGCCAGGCCTGGGACCAAAGGTCTGGATCGACGCCCTCACCCGTCTTGTAGCCGGGCCACAGGTCGTTGCGAAAGGACTCAATGACGTGGTCGGTGGCCACACCGACGTGCGTCGCCCCCTCCCCGAGCAGCTGCAGGACCGAGCCGACGACGCCCCTGACGGCTGCGACCTCCTCGCCGGCCGAGGTGCGGTGTGGGGGGGCGCCGAAGAAGTGGCGGAATAGCTCGTAGGTGCCGTCGACGAGATGGACCTTCATGGCGGACCCGAGTCTGTCACTGCGTCGGCGGTCCGGCCGCGGCCACTCGGGCTCGGGCCAGAAAGGCGCGCTCGGCCTCGTTGTCGGTGCGCGCCGTGGCCGCGTCGTAGGCGGCGACCGCCTCGGGCAGGCGGCCGAGGCGTCGGAGCAGGTCAGCCCGCACGGCGTAAAAGAGGTAATACGACTCGAGGGGCAGTTCGTCGACAGCCGCCAAGCCGGCCGCCGGCCCCTCGACCTCACCGAGCACGACGGCGCGGTTCAGCGCCACCACCGGCGACGGGTCGAACAGGAGCAGCTGGTCATAGAGGGCCAGGATCTGGGACCAGTCCGTGTCCGTTGCCCGGCGCGCATCGCTATGGACTGCGTTGATGGCCGCCTGTATCTGATACGGACCGGGGAGGTTCCTCCGCAGGCAGAATCGGACGAGCCCCTGACCCTCGCCGACCAGGCCGCCGTCCCACAGCGTGCGGTCCTGCTCGTCGAGCGCGACGAGCTCACCACCCACGCCGGTGCGTGCGGGGCGCCGGGCGGCCACGAGGAGGAGCAGGGCGAGCAGGCCCGCCACCTCGGCCTCGTCGGGCATGAGCTCGTGCAACGTGCGGGCCAGGCGGATCGCCTCGGTGCACAGGTCCTCCCGGACCAGCGCATCACCCGACGTGGCGGCGTAGCCCTCGTTGAAGACGAGATAGATCACGGCCAGGACGGCGGGCAACCGGTCGGGCAGCTCGGCCCCGCTCGGGACCCGGTAGGGAATGGTGGCGTCGCGGATCTTCGCCTTGGCGCGGACGATGCGCTGGGCCATGGTCGGTTCCGGCACCATGAAGGCACGGGCGATCTCCGGCGTGGAGAGGCCGCCGAGCAGACGCAGCGTCAACGCGACCCGGGTCGGCGGGGCGAGCGCCGGATGACAGCAGGTGAAGATGAGGCGGAGGCGGTCGTCGGGCACGGCGGATTCCTCGTCGATCTCTTCTGGTTGGGCCAACAACGCGGCCGCCTGCGCCTGACGGTCCTCGCGGGACGCCTCCCGGCGCAGACGGTCGAGGATCCGGCGCCGCGCCGTGGTGATGATCCAACCGGCCGGGCTAGGGGGCAGGCCGTCCTCGGGCCACCGCACTGCGGCAACCGTGAAGGCGTCCTGCACGCCGTCCTCCGCCAGGTCGATGTCACCGAAGACTCGGATGAGGACCGACACGGCCCGGCCGTACTCCTGACGGAAGACCCGCTCGATCTCGCGCTCACCCGGCGGGCGGCCGGTCGTCACACCGGGGGCTCCTCCTGGAAGGGCCGTACCTCGACGCGCTCGCCGCACGCCACGGTGGCCTTCTTGGCCCAGGCCAGAGCGGCGTCGAGATCCTGTGCCGCAATGACCCAGAAGCCGCCGATGTGCTCCTTGGACTCGGTGAAGGGTCCGTCCGTCACCAGAAAGCCGTCGCGGTCGGCTTCGACGACCGTCGCCGAACTGGCCGGCAGGAGTCCGCCGCCGAAGACCCAGGCGCCGGCGGCCTGCATCTCCTCGTTGAGCAGCGCGGTCTGGGCAAAGGCCTTCTGCTGTTCCTCGGGCGGACGGGGCGGTGCCCCGTCGATCATCGGGACGCTGAGCATGTACTGCTTCATCACCGTTCTCCTTGCTTGTTCTGTCGTCCGGCCAGGTCTGTCGTGCCCGGTCAGTCCGGGACGACTATCGACCGTCCCGGTAGGTCAGGACCACGATGCCTTCCCCGACCGTCTCCACCTTGTCCAGGACCAGCACCGGCGGCTCGGAGACCTTTCCGAACAGCCGCTTCCCCGTCCCGAGCACGATCGGGAACACCATCAACCGGAGCTCGTCGACCAGGCGGTGCTCGAGCAGCGACTGCACCAGGGTCGCGCTGCCCGCAACCAGGACGTCGCCCTGCACCCTCTCCTTCAGTGCGGTGACCTCGCCGACCACGTCTCCCCTGATCACAGTGGAGTTGTTCCAGGTCGCATCCTCGTCCCGCAACGTCGTGGAGACGACGTACTTGGGCATGGCGTTCATGAGGTCGGCGAAGCCGACCGGGTCCTCCATGGTCGGCCACGCCTGCGCGAAGGCCTCATAGGTTGTCCGGCCGAGGAGCTGTGCCTCTGATCCCTTGAGTTCGTCGAGCTTGAACCGGTCCCCTTCATCCCCACGGTTGAACCGGAAGGTCCATCCCGCGTGCTCGAACCCCTCGGCCCCACCCGGGTCCTCCATGACCCCGTCCAGCGAAACGAATTCGGTCACGACGATCCTGCCCATGGTGCTGCCTCCGTCACTCAGTCGCCCCGGCCCAGCGCCGGCGGTCACCGTCTATACGAACGGTTCTCTCCGAATTCGACAGCACTGGCGGAATTTCTTCTCAGCCGGGAAGGGCCGCCACGGCCTCCACTTCGAACAGCTGGTCGGGGTAGCCCAGGACACTGACGCCGAGCAGGGTCGCGGGCGGTTCGTGCGCGGTGAAGACCAGGAGCCGCGGTCGGTCCGTGGTCACCGCGGCATAGGCATAGGGAACACCCGCTGCGAGGTCGGCCGAGCAGCCCTGCTCGGAGGAAGACCGGTCCGGCATGGCGCCAGAGCCTGTCACATCGACGGTCAGCCCGGAGGGGGCTCTTCGATCTGCTCCATGAACTCGAGGCGAATGCCACCGGGCGCCTCCACGAAGGCGATGCGTCGGGTGCCGAACGTGCCACTGACCGTCCTCGGCCCCCAGAGCAGTGTGTGGCGCGCCAGCTCGGCGTCGAGATCGTCGACGAAGAGCGCCGGGTGCAGGAACCCCTCGTCGGGCAGCGTGCAGGCGTCCTCGTAGATCGCGTTGGTGAAGAGGGTGAGTGAGAGCACGCCGAGCTGGACATCGGCCCGGCGGCCGTTCTCCCACGCGATCGGCTCGGTGACCGTGGCGCCGGCGGCCTCGTACCAGGCACACGCCCCTTCGAGGTCGCTGACCTTCACGGCGATGTTGGCCAGCCCGGTGACGGCCATCAGTGCAGCGGCGTCCCGTAGAGCGAGCCGAGATCCTCGGCGATGAGCTCCAGGCGCACGCCGTCCGGATCGGAGAAGTACAGCGAGATCTCGCTCTCGATCTGGGTTGGGATGCCGGCCTCGTCCAGGCGCGTCCGCGCTGCGTCCCACTGGGCCCGGTCGATGGAGATGGCAAGGTGATGGAAGCCGCCCAACACCTCCGCGTAGGGCCCGAGACCGAGATCCGGAAAATCGAAGAAGGCGAGCGTGTTGTCATGGCCGAGATCGAAGAAGAGGTGCGTCGACCCCTTGTAGTCCCGGTTCTCGAAGAGCTCGGCCAATGGGAAGCCGAGCAGGCCCTGGTAGAAGCGGATCGTCTGCTCGACGTCGGAGCACAACAGCGCCACGTGGTGCACGCCGCGCGCCGTCGACCGCGGGCGGTCCCCCGGTTCTCGCAGATAGGTCGCGCGCAGGCGCTCCCGCTCCGCCGCCGCGGCCTCGAGATCGACCGTCACAGGCCGAGGAGCCACGCCGCGTTGGCTCCCAACATGTTGCCCCGAGCGGGCTCGGGCAGACCGGCGACGGCGCGTTGCGCCTGTGCCATCGGATCCGCCACCCCTTCGGCGTGGGGCCAGTCGCTGCCCAGCATGTACGTGTCGTCGCCGACCTTGGGCACGAGTCGGTTCGGCATCTCGTAGGGCAGCGCCGCCACCCGCACCTGGCGCAGGAAGTAGTTGGACGGACGATCCGACAACGTGTGGAAGGGCTCGCCGTGGCGCAGGGCGTAGAAGTCCGACGCGCCGTCAATGTGCAGCAGGAAGTGCGGCACCCAGCTGGCCGTCAACTCGACCACCCCGATGCGAAGGTCCGGGAACCGCTCCAGCGTGCCGGTGAGGATCAGGTTGGCCAGTGCGACCGCCGGCGCCAGGTACAAGAAGATGGAGTCGAAGAGCTGCTCACCGTCTTCCTGCTCTCCGGTCCGCCAGGCGGGGTGCAGGGGACTTTCGAAGTCCGAGACGTGGAAGACCGGTGCGACGCCCTCGTCGCTGAAGGCCGCCCAGACGGGGTCGAAGTCCGGATGCGACAGCGGCTTCCCGTCCACGGGCGCCGGAGCGATCATGGCGAGGCGCACACCCTGGGCGCGAACCCGCCGGATCTCCTCCACCGCCCATGCGGGATCGTGCAGGAGCACGTGGGCCACCCCGAACAACCTCCCTGCGCCGTCGTCGCAGACATCGGCGACAAAGCGGTTGTAGGCCCGCGCGTTGGCCCGCTGCGCCTGGCGGTCCGACGCCAGGCGCTGTTCCCACAACAGGCCATAATTCGGGAACAGGACGGCGGCATCGAGCCCGAAGGCGTCGAGCGACTCGAGCCGGGCACCGGCCAGGCGGTAGGAGTCGGGCACCAGTTCCTCGAACGGCGCCGACGCGCGCTCACCGCGCAACCGTCGCTGGCGGTCCTCGCCGATCAGGCTCGACCGTTCCGGGATCGGGACCTCCAGAGGTGCCAGCCGGTTGCCCCGCCACGCCAGCCAGGGCCACCCGGCGGCGTCGTCGGCGATGGAGAGCGCATCGGCCCGCCGCGCCGGGTCGATGTAGTCGGACCAGGTCGTCCGCGACTCGAACTGGTGCTGGTCGACGTCGATGATCTGCAGGTCCACAAGCCCTCCCCGCGCAGAGTACCAGCGCCCGTTCCCTTCGTCCCGCCCGCTGGCGGAGGCGCCTAGTGCTCGATGGCGCCGCGGATGTCCCGCAGCCAGGAGTCCGCCGCCTGCCACGCCGCGTCGGCCTGGCGCCGCTGCTCGGGCCCGTGCGCTCCGGCGGCCGGGTACGAACCGAGGAACTTCACGCCCGCCAGCGAGGCATGGAGATCCCGGAGGCAGTCCGCCACCACCTCGTCCCCGACGTGCCCCGACAGGTCGATGACGAAGCAGTAGTCACCCAGCGCCTGCTTGGTGGGGCGCGACTCGAGCTTGGTCAGGTTGATGTTGCGCGCCGCGAACTGCCCGAGAATGCCGTGCAGGCTCCCGGGATGGTCGGCCCGCTGGAAGCAGACGATGCTCGTCTTGTCATGGCCCGTGGGAGCGGGGACACGATTCCGGGTCACGAGCACGAAGCGGGTCTGGTTCTCGGGATGGTCCTCCACATCCTCGGCGACGATGACCAGGCCGTACCGCTCGGCGGCCAGCCGGGGCGCAATGGCGGCCTCCCCGGCCGCGCCCGACTCGCCGATGACCCGTGCCGCGTCGGCCGTGGAGTTCGCCACCCGCTGCTCGGCGTCAGGAAGGGTCCGGGCCAGATACTTCTGGCACTGGGCCAGCGCATGCGGGTAGGACGACACGGCGTGGATCTCCCCGAGGGCGGTGCCGGGGCCGGCCATGAGGTGGAGGTGGATGTCCATGACCACTTCGCGCTGAATGTGCAGGTCGACGTCGTGAATCAAGCCGTCGATGGTCGCACTGACCGTGCCTTCGATCCCGTTCTCGATGGGCACGAAGCCCAGGTCGACGTCACCGCGGGCCACCGCTTCGAGCACTGCCGTGATGGAGGCCGTAGCCCGCAGATCCGCCGCGGCCAGGTCGGGCTGGGTCAGGAGCGCTTCCTGGGTGAATGTCGCTTCCGGGCCGAAGTAGGCCACGGAGATCGCAGGGGGGTTCACAGTTGGGCAGGATAGAGCAGGTCATGGACGCCTCCTCGCTTCGCGCGCTCATCGAAGACGTCGCCGCCGGCCGCTGCCCGCCCGACGACGCCGTCCGGCAGCTGCGCCGCCTGCCGTACTCCGACCTGGGCTTCGCCCGGGTGGACCATCACCGTGATCTGCGCCTCGGCATCCCCGAAGCGGTCTACGGACCAGGGAAGACGCCGGAGCACTGTGCGGCCGTCGTCGGGGAGCTGCTGGCGGCCACCCAGGGTCCCGTCCTGCTCACACGGGCCTCCGAAGCGCAGGTGAAGGCGGTGACGGCCGCCGGCGCCTCGCTCGGCGTCGGGCCCGGCGCCGTCGCCGAGAGCGGCTCCCTCGCGACCGTGGTGTTCCGCCCGGCGCCGACGAGGGCCGGCTCGGTCGTCGTCATCACCGCCGGGACGGCCGATCTCCCCGTGGCCACCGAGTGCGCCGCCGTACTCGGAGGACTCGGCTTCGCCGCCACGCAGCTCACGGATTGCGGCGTGGCGGGATTGCACCGGCTGCTCGCCGAAGTCGACACGCTCGCCATGGCGGACGCGGTCGTGGTCATCGCGGGCATGGAGGGGGCGCTGGCCAGCGTGGTCGGCGGCCTCACGCCCGCCCCCGTCGTCGCCGTGCCGACCAGCACGGGATACGGCGCCGCCTTCGAAGGCGTGACCGCGTTGCTCACCATGCTGTCCGCCTGCTCCTCGGGCATCACCGTGGTCGGCATCGACAACGGCTACGGCGCTGCCTGCGCCGTGGCCCGGATGCTGCCGTGACCGATCCGGTCGCCGGTCCTTCGACGCTGGCCTGGTTCCACTGCTTCGCCGGCATCGCGGGGGACATGGCCCTGGGGTCGTTGGTCGATGCCGGAGCGGACGTCGGCGAGATCCGCGCGCTGCTCGACCGTCTGGCCCTACCGGGCTGGCACCTCGAGTTCGAGGAGGGCCTTCGGGGCGGTATCGCCTGCACGCGCGCGATCGTCGGAGGTGACGACGTGGTGGTCCGCACGCACGGAGTGATCGCCGCCCTCATCGAAGACGCTGCGCTGCCCACACGTGTCACGGCGCGCGCCCAGGCGGTGTTCCACAAGCTGGCCTCCGTGGAATCAGCCCTGCACCGTCGCCCGATCGACCAGGTGCACTTCCACGAGGTCGGGGGGCACGACGCCATCATCGACATCGTCGGCACGGCGGCCGCGCTCGAGGTGCTCGGTGTCGACGAGGTGTGCGCCTCCGCCGTCGCCACCGGGACCGGCATGGTACGGAGCGCGCACGGCCGGCTCCCCAACCCCGCACCGGCGACCGTCCGCCTGCTCGAGGGCATCCCTTCCTACGGCCGCGACGTCACCATTGAGCTCACCACCCCGACCGGCGCCGCGTTGCTCGCGGCGCTGTCGAGCGCCTTCGGGCCCCTCCCCGACATGACGGTTGCCTCGTCGGGGTTCGGTGGCGGCGCCGGGGAAATGGACGACCTGCCGAACTGCACCCAGGTCGTCATCGGCCGTCGCTCATCTCGGCCGGCGATCGGTGCGGGGCAGGCCGCGGTCCTGCTCGAGACGAACCTCGACGACGTCACGGGTGAGCAGCTGGGCCTCGCCGTGTCCGCCGCCCTCGGCGCGGGTGCGTTCGACGCCTGGGTCAGCCCGGTCACCATGAAGAAGGGCAGGCCCGGGCATGTGCTGCACGTGCTGACCGACGCCACGCTCGTCGAGGCACAACGCGCCGAGATCGGGCGGGTCACTGGCACCATGGGAATCCGCGCCACGGCGGTCGAGCGCTGGCCCGTGGCGCGCTCGCTCGAACAGGTCACCGTTGACGGCATGACCATCCGGATGAAGGTAGGCGGCGGACGGGCCAAACCCGAATTCGACGACGTGGCACAGGTGGCCGCCAAGACGGCTACCCCGCCCCACGAGGTCGCCAGCCGGGCCGAAGAGGCCTGGCGCGCCGCGCAACGGCCGCCCCGGGGCCCGGAGGGCTCACCCGCCTGATGACGAGTGCCATGTTCCACTACGACGAGGCGATGACCGACCTCGTCGTTGCCGCGTGCCGCGAACGCCTGTCAATGGACCCGGTCGCCCTCGACTTCGGCGGCCTCGTGGAGTCGCTCGATGCCGAGCTGGCCGGACTCATGCGGCCCGAGGGGAACGACGCGGCGCGGGTTCTGGACCTCTTCATCGACAGGCTGTCGACGGCGGTGGTCTCGTGCGACAGCCCGCGCTTCCTCTCGTTCATCCCGGCCGCCCCCACGAAAGCGTCCCTCCTCTTCGACATGTTCGTCTCGTGCTCGTCGCTGCACGGCACCTCCTGGCTCGAGGCGGCCGGTGTCGTGGTGGCCGAGAACCAGGCGCTCGGCGTGCTGGCCGCGCAAGCGGGCCTCCCCGACGGCGCCGGAGGCTGCTTCGTGGCGGGCGGGTCGGCCGGCAATCTCTCGGCCCTCATGGTGGCGCGCGACACGGCGGGGCACCGGCGCCAGACGAACCCGCCCGTGCGTCCGCTCGTCGCGTTGAGCGAGGACGCACACTCCTCGGTGGGAAAGGCTCTCCATGTGCTCGGCATCGGGACACTGACCGTGACTACCGAGGATCATCGCCTGACCGGATCCGCCCTCCGCGCCGCCTTGCACGAGGATCCGCGACGCCACGACGTCATCGGGGTCGTGGCCACGGCCGGCACCACCAACGCGGGCATCGTCGACGACCTGGCGGGCGTGGCGGAGGTCGCCGCCGAGCAGTCTCTGTGGTTCCACATCGACGGGGCCTACGGCGGGGCCGCCGCATTGTTCGCGCCCTCCGTGCGAGACCGGTTCGCCGGATTCGAGCGGGCCGACTCTTTCATTGTGGATCCGCACAAGTGGCTCTTCGCGCCCTTCGACTGCGCCGCCCTGGTCTACCGCCAGCCCAACCTGGCCAAGGCGGTGCACACCCAGGACGCCCAGTACCTCGACGTCCTGCACAGTGGGAAGCCGGAGGAGTGGAACCCGAGCGACTACGCCTTTCACCTGACGCGGCGCGCCCGGGGCCTCCCGCTGTGGTTCTCGCTCGCCGTCAACGGGCTCGACGCCTATGTCGAGGCCGTGGAGGCGGGCCTGGCCATGGCCCACCAGGCGGCCGAGCGGATCGCCGCCTCACCCCACGTCGAACTCGTACGCGAGCCCGGGCTCTCCATTGTGCTGTTCCGGCGCCACGGATGGGCCAAGCTCGACTACGAGGACTGGTCGGCTCGCCTGCTCCGTGACCAGATCGGGTTCGTCACCCCGACAGCATGGGAAGGCGAGACGGTGGCCCGTTTCGCCTTCCTCCACCCCGACACCACCGTCGAAATGGTCGACGAGATCCTCGACTCAATGGCTGACGCGTGACCAGGCGCGCTCGAGCACGACGCCGAGGGTCTGCACGTCCTGCGCGCCCGGCACCGGCCAGGCGCCACCGATGAGGAAGTAGGGCACGCCGGTCACGCCGAGCTCCGTGGCGGCCGCTTCGTCGGCGCGGACCTCTTCGCTGTAGGCGGGGCCGTCGAATACCTCGTCCGTAAATGGGGCCGGGAGCCCGACCGAGTCGGCGATGTCCCGCAGGACCTGGTGGTCCGAGAGCTGGCGCCCCTCGCTGAAGCGGGCGATGAACAACCGCCGCACCAATGGTGCTTCCCAGGCCGTCCCGCGTGCGGCCTGGGTCAGCCGATGGGCGTCGAAGGTGTTGCCCAGGCGCACCCGATCGAAGTCGAAGGTGAAGCCGACCTCGGCGCCAAGGGCCGTGATCTGCGCGTGGCCGGCCCGCACCTGCTCGGGCGACATGCCGTATTTGCGACTCACCGCCTCATCCGACGAGACGGCGCTCGCGGCTGGAGCCCTCGGGTCCAGCTCGAAGGCGCGGTGGGCCACAGTGACGGCGTCGCCGTGCTCGAAGTCGCGCAGGGCGACCTCGAGACGGGCGGTGCCGAGCGCACACCATGGACAGGCATAGTCCGACCACACGTCGATCTGCATGCACCGCTCACCCTATGGCCGCCGACGCCGCCTCCCGACGTCCGGTCCTGGGCCGGCCAGCGCCTGAGAGCGGGCGCCGGACTCGAGGTCAGCCCGATGCGAGGGCGGCCTCGAGGAACTCCCCCGCGGCCAGCAGTCGCTCCTCGCTGTGTGCCGGCCCGATCAGCTGCATGCTGGCCGGCAGCGGACCGTCCGTCGGCACGGGGAGCGAGAGGGCCGGGACGCCGGCGAGGTTGACCGGAAGTGTGCAGCGCGAGACCAACAGGTCGTCCCCGTCGTCGAGGTGGGGCGGGAAGATGCTCAGTGTCGGGGTGACGAGCAGGTCGACCTGGGCGAAGGCCCGCTCGAGTGTCTCCTTCCAGGCCCGCTGGACCAGCCAGGCGGCGTCGACGGTGGCCTCGTCGAAGGAGCCACCCAGCTCGAGCCGACCCCGGACGCCGTCACTGATCCCCTCCGGGTCCTCGGCCACCAGCGCGCCATCCGACTGCCAGGCTTCGACCACCAACAGGAGGCCAGCCTGCAGGGTGGCATCGTCCCAACCGGGGACCTCCAATTCTCGCCAGTCCCACTCCACCAGCCCCAGCGCCTCGTCGAGCGCGGCGGTGATGGCCGGATCCGCCTCAATGGGCAACCGGCCGACCACAAGGTCGGCGCCGTCCTCACCGGCAATGCTGAACCCCGGCTCGAGCAGCTCCATCCCCGTCACCAACCCGGCCACGGTGCGGGCCATTGGCCCGACGGTGTCGAAGCTGGGTGCCAACGGCCAGACCCCGTCGAGCGGGATGCGCCCCCACGTCGTCTTCAGTCCGGTCGTGCCGCAGCAGGCGGCGGGAATCCGGATGGAGCCCCCGGTGTCGCTCCCGTAGGCGACGTCCGCCTCGTCATTGGCGACCGCGACGGCGGATCCGCTCGAAGAGCCGCCGGGCACGCGGCTGGGATCGAGCGGGTTGATCGGCGTCCCGTACCACTGGTTGATCCCGGTCACGCCGAGAGCCAACTCGTGCAGATTCGTCCGGCCGACAATGCGGGCACCGGCCTCACGCGCACCGGCGAGGCAGGCCGCGTCGCTCGCCGCCGGCGCCGCCCGGTCGGCCACGGCACGGCAACCGGCCGTCGTCAGTTCCCCCTCCATATCGATCAGGTCCTTGACGGCAAGGCGGATGCCAGGACCCGACGTCTCGTAGCGGGTGATGAAGGTCGTCATCCCCTCATTGTGTCCGGCGACGCGCCAACGGATGATTCCTAGGTGGTGGGCGTCGTCAGTGTCGTCACGGTGGCACCGGGCGGTAATTGGAACAGCGAAGCCGACGGGGACGACGAGTAGTCGGTGATCTGGAAGCTGGTCGAGTCGGAGGCGACGCTGACGTAGCCGAGAATGCCCTGCGACGTGCTGCAGATGGTGCTGGTACCGGCCACGCCCTTGGCGACCAGGTCGACACACTGCATGTCGAACCCGTTGAGCGACTTGGTCGACGTGGTCACCTTGTCCCCCGCCAACCCGGCCACGAAAGACACTCCCTTCAAGAAGTTGATCCAGTGTGATGGCGTGTAGATGTCGAAGATCTTGTTCTGGGTGGCCGCACCGGCCTTGCTCAGCTTCTGACAGGACCAGGCGCCCGCAGATCCCGATTGGTTGCACAGGTATTCGCCCGAGGAGTTCACGATCACCTGGACGTTGGAGGCATCGGATCCGGTCTGCGTCTCGTGGAATGCGAGTCCTCCACTCGACGGATCGACGGCGTACACGACGGTGGCGGGCGAACTGCCCGTCGTCGTATAGGTCGCCTCGAACGGTGCGGTCGTCGTGGACTGCAGGTTCTGGCTGAACGAGTCGATGGTCGCCTTGTTGCCCTCGACGGTGTGCACCGCCTGCTTGATTTTGCCCACAGCGCTGCAGCCGGTGGCGAGCGCTGCGACCGCGACCAGCGACACCATGAGCACCCCGATGCGGCTTCGCTGCGCCATGCCTGCCTCCTCGGACTGCACCGTGGGTCGTGCGACGACAACCCTGGTAGGAGACTACGGCAGGCTCAGCCCCGTGCGCGGCACCGGGGCGCAGGTGCCGCGGTCAAACGGCCTCGGCCGGCGACGCTGCGGCTCCGTCTTCCACCACCAACGCCTCCTGACGGCCGCGCTGCAGCCCGAACAGCGCAACCACAGCGGCCAGAGCCATGATCCCGCACATCACGTAGAGCACGGTTTCGGTGGACTGGGCAAAGGCGAGCGAGACGAAGTGCGGGATGGATTTCACGGATCCGCCGCCTTGGCTCTGTGAGATCGCGTGTGCCTCCGAAACGGCGGCTGAATTCGACTCGCCCTTCTTCTGCAGCGCCGTCGTCAAGTGCGAGCGGTAGTTGAAGAGTTGGATCGTTCCGAGCGCAGCCAGACCGAGGCTGGCCCCGTAATTCCGGATGGTCTGGGTGATCCCGGTCGCCTCGCCGTACGAGAGGTTGCCCGCTCGGTTCACGGCATCCGTGTTGGCGGGCCCGAGCATCATCCCCACGCCCGCACCGGCCAGAATGATCCACCATTGCTGCTTGCTGAAGGAGAGCGTCGTGACTTTGGACGCCCACAGTCCGAAGCCGACTGCGGCAATTGCACAGCCGAGAACCACCGCCCGCTTCGCCCCTTCGCGGTCGAGCATCCGGCCGCCCACCTGCGCCAGGATCACGAATCCGATGAAGAAGTAGAGGAGGAAGATCCCTGCGTTCGAAGCGGAGTCGTGCAGCGAGATCTGCGCGTACTCGCTGGCGAAGAAGAAGATCGGGATGAACGCCATCATGGCGATCAGCAGCACGACGTTCTCCACCGCGAAGGCGCGCACCTTGAAGATGTTGACCTTGATCAGCGGCGACTCCGTCCGCAGCTCCACGGCGACGAAGATGCCGATGATGGCCAGTCCCGCAACGATGCAGACCCAGGTCCACGGATTGCTCCAGCCCCACGGGACCGATTGCTGCAGTCCGAAGATGCTCAAGCCGATGCCAGCCGCGATCAGGACGGCGCCGCGGTAGTCGATCGGAGCCTTGCGGTACTGGGTCTTGGGCTTGGAGACCGCAATGAGGACCAGCGCAATGACGGCCACGGGGATGTTGACCCAGAAGATTGCCCGCCACGTCCACTGGGTCAGGTAGCCGCCGAGAAGCGGCCCGATGGCCGTGAGCCCTCCGGCGATGCCGAAGAACAGCGCCAACGCCTTCCCGCGCTCGCGGAGTGGGAACACGTTCACCACGATGGCGAGGGCCGCCGGGAACATGAGCGCACCACCAGCACCCTGAATGACCCGGAACGTGACGATCCACTCCTCGGCACCGGCGCCCTTGGGTGTCAGTCCGCACATGGTCGACGCCACCACGAAGATGATCACGCCGATCACGCAGCACTTGGTATGTCCGTAAATGTCCGACAGCCGTCCGCCCAGAGCGAAGAATGCGGCCAGTGCGATGAGGTAACCGTTGACGACCCATTGCACGCCGGTCGAGGTCAATCCGAGCTCGCGCTGAATGTCCGGAACCGCGATGGAGACGATCGTCTGATCGATGAACGTCATCGAGACCGCGAAGATCATCGCGGCCAGCACCCAGTTGCGCCCCGTCACACCGATGCCTCCCGGTTCTCGCTCCCGCAAACCCTAACGGGGACGCCCTGCTTGGGCGAGGCTCTTCTTCCCGACGTCCTCCCAGGAGGTGTTATCGAGCAGTCATTGGGATGCCGGCGCCCCCATGGACGCCATCAACTGCTCGAGCGCGGCCTGATCGGGGCCCACGAACGGCGTCGCTGCCCGGGCCGTGTCGAGGGAAGTCAGCATGCGGTCGAGCGACGCGCCGGACGCCGCTGGCAGATGGCTGCTCAGGACATGGCCGGGAGCCAGTTGGCGGACGCCGTCGAGGTCCTTGGCGAAGATGCCGCCGTCGACCTTGCACAACCACGGGGAGTCGGCCATGACCCAGAACATCTGACCCTGACGGAGCTCTTCTTCGGAGAGGTCCTCCGCCTTCTGCGGAACGTCCGCCAGGAGCGCACCGAAGCAGTCGGCGCTGATCAGGGCGTCGGACTTGTCGTCGTAGAAGCCGGTGGTCACCGGATTGTCGAAGACTGGCGGCGTGAAAGCCCTCAGGGTGCGGTCGGACAGGGTGATGCTCTGGCCCGGGTTCACGAGGTGCACGCGGTCCATCGGGAGTGGCGCCGACAGACCCATGATCCCGACGCCGAGAAACGTGGTGATGACAGTGAGGCGCGGGTTCTCGGCCAGCAGTTGGTGCAACGACCCGATGTGGTCGGGGTCGGTGTGGGTGAGCCAGATCCACCGGAGGTCGGATGGATCGATCACCGAGCGCAGGGCGGTCATGAACTCCTCGCTCTGCAGCACGGTGCCGGTATCGACGAGAACGGGCTCGCTTCCGTGGAGGACGAATGCGTTGATCGGCACGAGCCCGAGTCCGGGAACCGGGAAATTCGTCGTCAGCACGTCGATGCCGGGGCCAGCTTGGTAGGTCGTGATCATTGTGGTGGCTCCTTGTACTCGGGTGGGTTCCACATCGGGAAGGACAGAAATGCGCGCGGGGCCGTGCGTCTCGGGAGTCAGGGTCTCCCCGCCTCGTCACGTGCTTCGGCCATGGTCTTCAGCCGGGCCAGGGTGTGCTCCATGCCCTCGGCGATCTCGCGGGCCCGGTTGGTCGGGACGTCGACGATGCGGGCCCAGGTGGGAATCCACTTGACCTCGTAGGACTCGGTGACCCTGGTGCCGCCGTCGATCGCTTCGAAGCGGTAGCGCCAGACAGTGGACTCGCGGCCGCCCTCCTCGGTGACGAAGGCGAAGGCACGGCCGGGCTCGGCCACCAGCACCCGGCCTCGACGCGACCACTTCATGAGGCCACGGGGCCCGCCCTTGTTATGACCCACGAACGTGGCCCCGACGGCGGGCCCGTTCGCCCCGTCCTCCCACTCGACGCGCTGGCACTCGGGGCTCCATTCGCCCATACGCGGCAGGTCGGCCACCAGGCCGTACATGCGCTCCGGCGACGCACTGACCACCATCTCGGCGCTGTCCTCGGTCAACCACCATCTGCTGCTCTTGCCTGCCACGTCGCTCCCTTCCTCGGCTCGTCGGCAACAGGCTAATGGTATTAGCTATAGCTGTCAACCCACTCTTTGGCTATACTCCACCGCAGTGAACGAGATCCAGACGACAGACTCCCCTGCTGCCCTGCAGCAACCACTGAGGACCGACCGCCGGGCGCGCCGGCGCCAGGAGACGATCGAGGAGATCCTCGACATCGCCCGTCAGATCATGACCGAGGAGGGCGTCAACGGGCTGAGCCTGGCCGAGGTGGCGCGGCGGCTCGGGGTGCAGCCACCGTCGCTCTACAAGTACTTCCCCTCCCTCATGGCCATCTATGACGCCATCTTCATGCGCGGCCAGCTCGACAACCTGGCCGAACTGCGTCGGGGGATGGCCGGAGCCGAGCCGGGGCTCCCGGCTCTCATCGCCGGGCTCGAGGCATCAGGAAGCTGGTCTCTGGCCAACCGCGCCGTCGCCGAATTGTTGTTCTGGCGCCCGGTGCCGAGCTTCCACCCCTCGGAGGAGGCGTTCGCGCCGAGCGTGGAGATGGTCGAGTTGCAGCGAGGCGCACTCGCTGACGCCGTTGCGGCGGGGCAGCTCGGCCCGGAGGCCAACCGCGAGGACGCCGTCTACCTCGTGTCGATCCTCATCGTGGGTGTGCTCAGCCAGGCGATCGCCAACGAGCCCGGGCTTCCTTGGGGCAAGGGTCGCTTCACCCCTAACTTCGGCCGCCTGATGCACCTACTCCCCGCTGCGTTCCCACTGCCCTGACCGTCGAGTCGGGCTGAGGGTCTTCGCCTCACAGGATCGGGCGCAACGTCGGCCGTTGGCCGTCCGTTGTTCGGTGGGGATGGCCGAGACGCCTGGTGGCTCCGGCTACTGGGAGGTGGCGTCCGACGGCGGCATCTTCAGCTACGGCGGCGCCGCCTTCGACGGTTCGGCGGGCTCCATTTCCCTCGCCAAGCCGATCGTGGGGATGCAGGCGACGTCGGGGGGCGGCGGCTACTGGCTGGTGGCGTCCGACGGTGGTGTCTTCAGCTACGGCGACGCCGCCTTCAACGGATCGACGGGCGGCCTGGCGCTCCAGGCGCCGATCGTGGCCATGGGACGAGAGGGGTCATGCCGTGAGAGTCCATGTGACCCGCCTCGTCCAGGGCACGTGCGCGCCAGCGACACGGCCTTCGCGCTCCTGACCACGCTGGAGAAGGAGAAGGGCGACGTCAGCCCGTAGCGTCGGGCCGGCTCAGGTCTCGATGCTCTCGAGCGTCCGGCGGTACACGTTCGTCTGGCGGGCCTCGAAGCCCATGCGGACATAGAGGCGGTTGGCCGCCTCCCGGTCGGGGCGTGACGTGAGGTCCACCGTACGGGCGCCCACAGCGGCGGAGAGATCGAGCGCGGCCTGGACCAGCGCCGCCGCCGCGCCAGCGCCGCGCGCGGCTTCGTCGACCACGACATCCTCTATCCAGGCCCGCACGCCAGTCGGGATCTGGAAGGTCGCCAGCGTCAGCATGCCCACGATGGTGTCGTCGTCGCGGGCGACGAACAGCGTGGTGGCGCCCTCGGCCACAATCCGTTCCAGGACGGCGCGGCTGGGCGGAGGCGAGGAGCGGGAGAGCTGGGGCACCAGGCGGTCGACCGCGGCGCAGAGGTCGTCGTCGACCGCGGTGGCGGCCTCGACCCGCATCACGACGTCGCCGGCTCGCCCCGCCACATCGGTTGGCGCACGCTGTCGTAGAGAACGTCGCGCCGCTCGCCGTTGATGGCGGCGAACACGTGCTCACCCCACCGGTCGGATCCGACCAGGGGCTGGGGCAGCGTCTCGCGGGTGAACCAGCCGACGTCACGCGTCTCGAGCGGGTGCGGTGCCAGCTCCCCGCCCACCGCCTGGCAATAGAAGAGAAGCGAGTAGAGCGGGACCCGGGTGAAGCCGAGGCGCAGGCCGTCGAGGACGGCGATCAGGCGCACCGGCTCGGCGATGATGCCGGTCTCCTCCTCGACCTCCTTCACGACGACCTCGGCCGCCGAGTACCCTACGTCGCACCAGCCCGTCGGGTACAGCCAGATGCCCGAGTCGGCCCGCTGGATCAGCAGCAGCTCGCCCTTGTCGTTGCCGACGGCGGCACCGACCGCGACCTTGGGGGTGACGTAGCCCGGCACGCCGTTGCCGACGGTGTCCATCCACTCTTGGACCAGGGTGGGCGCGTACTCGGGGTCCTCGTCCGCACCGTCGGCCTCGGTGCGGATGTCCGCCGCCACCTTGAGGATCTCCTCGAAGCGCTCCTTCTCGTAGAGGCTCTCGGTGAAACCGAGACCGGTGCGGGCGATACCAGAGAGCGTCTCGCTCCAGCGCAGCAGCGTCTTGAGGGGGACGTCTCGGTCAGAACTCGGGTCCACGAGCGTGACGCTACCGCGACCCGCCACCTGGGCCAGAATGGAGGCGTGGCCGTCAACGAGGATTGCCGTCATTACGTGATGCGGACCACGCCGAGGGGCGAGCGCCTGGAACGCTGCAAGGTGGACGCCAACGAGCCGCTCCCCTTCGCCTGCCCCGAGGGCTGCGTCTTCTACGAGCCACGCCGGGTCTCCTCAGCCGGGTGGCACGTGCCCCGCAGCCCCGACGAGGGCTAGGGCGCCCGCCGGTCAGCCCTCGAGGACGTCCCCGAGCAGGTCGACGGTGATGCCCTCGCTGCGCAGCCACTCGAGAGCGGCTTCGACCTGGGTCGACTGCCCGTCCATTTCGCACACGATCCAGCCGCGGTGCTCCTCCACGTCGGCCCGGCGGATGTCGGGGTCCACGTCGAAGCGGCGCACCAGCGTGGCCAGCACGGCCCGCCGCACCTCGGACTCGGGGAAGGTCAGCTTGACCTTGACCCGGACCTCGCTCACCGCTCCTCCTCGCTGGCCCGCGTCTCGGGCAGGCCACGGTTCAGGCTGCCCGAGCGGAAGCCCTCCAGGTCCAGGGCCACGAAGCGGAACCCCGCCGCTCGTACGGCGCCCACGACCTCGGCGCGGCGGGCCACCACCTCGGCCAGCACGTCGGGCTCGACCTCCAGCCGGGCCGCGTCGCCGTGGTGGCGCACACGCAGTTGCCCGAACCCGAGCACGCGCAGAGCCGACTCGGCGGCCTCCACGGCGGCCAGGCGCCCGAGTGTCACCGGCGTGCCGTAGGGCAGGCGCGAAGCCAGGCAGGCCGCGGCGGGCTTGTCCCAGGTGCGCAGCCCGAGCCGGCGGGACCAACGGCGGATGTCGTCCTTGGTGAAGCCCGCGTCCACCAACGGGAAGGCGGCGCCGGCCGCCGCCGCTGCCGCCTGGCCGGGCCGGTGATCGCGCAGGTCGCTCACGTTCACGCCGAGCACGACGGTGGCGCCCTCGGCTGCGGCCAGCGGGCCCACCGCGTCCATCAGCGCGGTCTTACAGCGCGCGCAGCGGTCCGGGCCGTTGGCCACGTACGCCGCGTCCTCCATCTCGCTGGTCGGCACGCCGAGCCAGCGCAGGTCCCACTCGTCGGCCAGCGAACGACAATCGGCCTCCTCGGCGCCAGCCAGCGACGGCGACAGCGCGGTCACGCAGAGGACGGCGTCGCGCCCGAGCGTGTCCTGGGCCACCTTGGCCAGAAGGGACGAGTCGGCGCCACCGCTGAACGCCACCACCACGCGCCCGAGGTGGCGCAGCGCCTCCCTGAGGTCCTCGAGGGAGGCGGTCGCGGTCGTCGCGGTCGGTGCGGTGGCGGTCACGGCGTCGGGCTCAGGCGCCCAGGACCGACAGCACGTCGTCGAGGCCGCCGACCATGCCCGTGTAGAAGGGCCCGAACTCGGCATAGAGCGCGGAGGCCTCGTCGAAGCGCATCTCGTAGACGCAGTCCTTCAGGTCGTCGGGATGGACGCCGAACAGCGTCACGCCCCATTCGTAGTCGTCGAGCCCGGTCGATCCGGTGATGACCTGGACGACGCGGCCGTGGAACGTCCGGCCCACCTTGCCGTGGCCCATCATCAGCTCCTTGCGGGCGTCGAAGTCGAGGGCGTACCAGTTGTGCTGTTCGCCGCGGCGCTTGCTCATCGGATAGAAGCAGAAGGCGTCCTTGCCCTCGGGGGGCAACTGGGGGAAGAGCCGGGCCTGGCGCAGCTCCTCGGGAACCCCGGCGGCGTACTCGGAGACTTCGGTCAGCGACACGTAGGACTCGACCGCCACCAGACCCGACCCCACGAGCTCGGTCTGCAGGCGGCGCAGGCGCCAGACGTCGGGGCCGAGCGCCATCAGACCCAGGTCCGCCTTGTGGCCCAACAGCGCCACCGGGACCACCTGGTAGCCGTCCGCCTCGGCGGCGCTCACGGCCTTGCGCAGGGCGTTGGCGTCGAAGTCGGGAGCCAGCCGGCAGAAGAGGTGGAGCACACCCCAGCCGGTCGTCGGGGTCAGTGCCACCTCGTCAGTGTAGAGAAGGCCCGCCGTCCCCGATCACCGACCCGCCACGGCCGCCGTGACATGACAGTGCGCCCGGCCTGCCGGCCGGGCGCACTGCTTCAGCCTCGGTTGGGGGTGAGGCACCTCTCAGTGTCGCCCCAGGATGTTGCAGCACCGTGGCAACGGGGTGACTGCGCCATCGGACCAGCTCAGGCTGGTCTAGTAGTCGTCCATCCCGCCCGGCATGGCCGGAGCGTCCTCCTCGGGCTTGTCCACGATGACCGCCTCGGTCGTGAGGAAGAGCGCCGCGATGGATGCCGCGTTCTGCAGGGCGGAGCGGGTCACCTTGGCGGCGTCGATGACACCGGTCTTGAACAGGTCCTCGTACTCGCCGGTGGCGGCGTTGAGGCCGTGCGAGCCCTTGAGACCACGCACCTTCTCGACGATGACGCCGCCTTCGAGGCCGGCGTTCACCGCGATCTGCTTCAGCGGCTCCTCGACGGCCTTGCCAACAATGCGGGCACCGGTGGCCTCATCGCCCTCGAGCTTGTCGGCCCCCTCGTAAATGGCGGTCTGGGCCCGCAGCAGGGCAACCCCGCCACCGGGCACGACGCCCTCTTCGATGGCTGCCTTCGTCGTGGAGACGGCGTCCTCGATGCGGTGCTTCTTCTCCTTGAGCTCGACTTCGGTGGCGGCCCCGACCTTGATCACGGCCACGCCGCCGGAAAGCTTCGCCAGACGCTCCTGGAGCTTCTCCCGGTCGTAGTCCGAGTCCGTGTTGTCGATCTCGGCCTTGATCTGGTTGATGCGGCCCTTGATGTCGTTCTCGGATCCGCCGCCCTCGACAATGGTGGTCTCGTCCTTGGTGATGACGACCTTGCGGGCGGTGCCGAGCAGGTCGAGCGTCACGTTCTCGAGCTTGAGGCCGACCTCCTCGGTGACGACCTGGCCGCCGGTGAGGATGGCGATGTCCTGCAGCATGGCCTTGCGGCGCTCGCCGAAGCCCGGGGCCTTGACGGCGACCGAGCGGAACGTGCCGCGGATTTTGTTGACGACCAGGGTGGCCAGGGCCTCGCCCTCGACGTCCTCGGCGATGATCAGCAGGGGCTTGCTGCTCTGCATGACCTTCTCCAGTACGGGCAGCAGGTCGCGCACGGCCGTGATTTTCGATCCGACCAGCAGCACATAGGCGTCCTCCAGGGAGGCCTCCATGCGCTCGGGGTCCGTGACGAAGTAGGGGGCGATGTAGCCCTTGTCGAAGCGCATGCCCTCGACGAGGTCCATGTCCATGCCGAAGGTCTGCGACTCCTCGACGGTGATGACGCCGTCGCGGCCCACCTTGTCGATGGCCTCGGAGATCATTTCGCCGATCTCGGTGTCGGCGGCCGAGATCGAGGCCACCTGGGCGATCTGGCTCTTGGACTCGGTCTCCTTGGCGATGCCGTGGATGGCACTGACGGCCGTCTCGACGGCCGACTCGATGCCCCGCTTCAGCGACATGGGGTTGGCGCCGGCGGCGACGTTGCGCAGGCCCTCGCGGACCATGGCCCAGGCCAGCACGGTCGCCGTCGTCGTGCCGTCACCGGCGACGTCGTCGGTCTTCTTGGCCACTTCCTTGACCAGCTCGGCGCCGATCCTCTCGAAGGGGTCCTCGAGGTCGATCTCCTTGGCGATGGACACACCGTCGTTGGTGATCGTGGGGGCACCCCACTTCTTGTCCAGCACCACGTTGCGGCCCTTCGGGCCGAGGGTGACGCGGACCGCGTCCGCCAGCTTATTCATGCCGGTCTCCAGGCCACGGCGGGCCTCGGAATCGAAGGCGATGATCTTGGCCATCAGGTCTCTTCCTCCATTAGCACTCTCGTCTTGTGAGTGCTAACAGGTAACCACCTTAGGGGGCCGGGCGCAAGGGCGGCGCGGTCAGGGCCCGCGACGAGCCGGGGCTCAGCCCCCGGCGACGGCGGGGACGACGGAGAGTGTCTGGCCGGGCGTGACCGGGGTGGCCAGGCCGTCCAGGAAGCGGACGTCCTCGTCGGCCAGGAACACGTTGACGAAACGGCGCAGGTTGCCGGCCTCGTCGAAGAGCCGGTCGGCCAGGCCCGGGTGGGCAGCGTCGACGGCCTTGAGGACCTCGCCGACCGTGGACCCCTCCACCTCGACCTCACCGGCACCCCCCGTCAGGGTGCGGAGCTGTGTGGGGATGCGGACGGTCACGCTCATCGGTGATTCTCCTTGTTCTCCTGGTGGCCGGTCTCGTGGTCGTCCAACGCGGCGTCGAAGGCGTCCAGGGTGGGGGCGATGGTGGCCGTGGGGGTGCTGCCCGGTGCGCCGGCCAGGGCCTCCACCGTCTTGAGCCCGTGCCCCGTCACCAGGGCGACCACACGCTCGTCGGGGCGGATGACCCCCGAGGCGGCCAGCTTGCACAGGGTGGCGATGGTCACACCACCGGCCGTCTCGGCGAAGATCCCCTCGGTGCGGGCCAACAACCCGATGGCGTCGACGATCTCGGCGTCGGTCACGGCGGCGCACGAGCCGCCCGAACGGCGGACCACGTCGAGGGCGTACCAGCCGTCGGCGGGGTTGCCGATGGCCAGCGACTTGGCGATCGTCTTCGGCTTGACCGGCCGGATGGCGTCGCTGCCCTCGAGGAAGGCGGCGGCCACCGGCGAGCAGCCCTCGGCCTGGGCCCCGGAGATCCGGACGGCCGGCTCCTCGGGCAGCAGGCCGACCTTGCCGAGCTCGGAGAAGCCCTTGGCCACCTTGGTCAGCTGGCTGCCCGACCCGATCGGCACCACGACGTGGTCCGGGGCCTGCCAACCCAGCTGCTCGGCTATTTCGAAGGCCAGGGTCTTGGAGCCCTCGGCGTAGTAGGTGCGCACGTTGACGTTCACGAAGGCCCAGCCGGGGCGCTCACTGGTGAGCTCGGCACAGAGGCGGTTGACGTCGTCGTAATTCCCCTCGACCGCGATGACCGTGCCCCCGTAGACCGCCGTCATGGTCACCTTGGCCGTCTCGAGGTCGTGCGGGATCAGGACGACCGAGTCCATGCCGGCCCGGGCGGCGTGGGCCGCCACCGAGTTGGCCAGGTTGCCCGTCGAGGCGCAGGCGGCCACCTTGAACCCGAGCTGGCGCGCCTTGGTCAGGGCCACCGAGACCACCCGGTCCTTGAAGGAGCCCGTGGGATTGGCCGTGTCGTCCTTGATCCACAGCTCGCCCAGGCCGAGCGCGGCGGCCAGGCGGTCGGCCCGCACCAGCGGTGTGAAGCCCGCGCCGAGATCGACCGGCGCCGCGTCGTCGACGGGGAGCAGGTCCCGGTAGCGCCAGATGGAACGGGGGCCGGCCGCGATGCTGTCCCGACTGATGGAGGCGGCGATCCGCTCGTAGTCGTAGGCGACCTCCAGGGGCCCGAAGCAGTAGTCGCAGACGTGCAGGGCTTCGGCGGGGAAGGCACGCTGACATTCACGACAACGCAGCCCAGTGACAAAATCGACCATCGGTCCTCCTCATCGATTCGGGCATTGGCACCTGGTGCTTCGCACTGGTTGCCGCGACGTCGACGGGCCCGTCCCTCAGTCGCTCTGGATGATGGGGTCAATGGTAGCCCGTCGGGGCCTGCCGGCTCAACGCACCGCGGCTGCTTGAATCAGGGGCGTGGCGCAGACCTATCACCACGGGGATTTCCCCAGCCCACCGGTGCTCGAGGCCAAGGCCCGGACCGGGCGGACCGTCTCGGTGTGCATCCCGGCCCGCGACGAGGGCTCGACGGTGGGCTCGGTCGTGCGGGCGGTGGTGCAGCCCTTCCTGGCCGCCAGCGGGGGGAACGGGCTGGTGGACGAGGTCATCGTCTTGGACGACGGCTCGCAGGACGACACCGCCGAGCAGGCCCGGGACGCCGGGGCCACGGTGGTGGCCGGGCCCGGCGGGGCCGGTGGCAAGGGGCAGGCCATGGCGGCGGCGCTGGGCGCGGCCCGCGGCGACGTCGTCGCCTTCCTCGACGCCGACGTGGCCAACACCACCCCGGCCTTCGTCACGGGGCTCCTCGGCCCGCTCCTCGCCACCGAGCACGTCGCCCTGGTCAAGGGCTTCTATACCCGGCCGCTGCACGGGGACCCCACCGGGGGCGGCCGCGTCACCGAGTTGGTGGCCCGCCCCGTGCTCGAGCTCCTCTTCCCAGAGCTGTCCTGGGTGCGCCAGCCCCTGGCCGGTGAGACGGCGGCGCACCGCTGGGTCTTCGAGAAGCTGGGCTTCGCCGGCGGCTACGGGGTCGAGCTGGGACTGCTGATCGACGTGGCGCAACAGCTCGGGCCCGACCGCCTGGCCCAGGTCGACCTGGGCGAGCGCATCCACCGCAACCGGCCGCTGCACGAATTGCGGCCCCAGGCCGTCGACGTGCTGCGCGCCGCCCTCGAGCGCGTCCCCCCACACGCACTGCCGCCCCATCCCGTGAGGGCCCGATGAGCGGCACCATCGTCGTCTCCAACCGCGGCCCGCTGACCTTCCGCGCCGGCGACGGCGGCGAGCTCGTCCCGGCGCGGGCCGCCGGGGGGCTGGCCTCGTCCCTGCACCGGCTGCTGGCCGGGAGCGGTACGACGTGGGCCTCGGTGACGATGGGGGCGGCGGACCGCGAGGCCGTCACCCGGGGTCTCGTGCACGAGGACGGGCTGCATCTCGTGCCGGTCGTCATCGACGACGAGACGTACCGTCAGGCCTACGACGTCGTGGCCAACACGACGCTGTGGTACTGCCACCACCATCTCTTCGACCTGCCGCACCGGCCCCGCTTCGACCGTCACTGGCGGGCGGCCTGGGAGGGGTACCGGACCTACAACCGTGCCATGGCCGACGTGATCGTGGCGCAGGCGGGCCAGGGGGACTCGGTGTTCGTGCAGGACTACCACTTCTCGCTGCTCGGGCGGATGCTGGCCGAGGCGCGCCCGGACCTGCGGACGGTGCACTTCTTGCACACGCCCTTCGCCGCGCCCGCCCTGCTGGGCGTGCTGCCCGACGACGTGGTGGCCGAGCTCCTCGACGGCATGGCCGGCTACGCGGCCTGTGGCTTCCACTGCCACCAGTGGGAGGCCGACTTCGTCGGCTGCTACGCCGCCGCGGACCGGGTGGCGCCACCGACGTTCGTGGCCCCGCTCGGCCTCGATGCCGGCGTCCTCGAGGAAGAGGCCTCGTCGCCGGCCTGCGCCGAGGCGGTGGCCGCGCTGCGCGCCGAGGTGGGCGGGCGCCGCATCATCGCCCGGACCGACCGCATGGAGCCGTCCAAGAACATTGTGCGGGGGATGCTCGCCTTCGAGGAGCTGCTGCACGCCCACCACGAGTGGCGCGGCCGGGTGGTGCACGTGGCCCAGGCCTATCCCTCGCGGCAGGGGCTGGCCGAGTATCTCGCCTACGCCGCCGACGTGGAGCACACGGCGGCGCGCATCAACCATGCGCTGGGGGACACGGCCACCGGTTGGACACCGATCGTGCTCTCGGTCAAGGACGACTGGGTCCGCTCGCTCGCCGTGCTGACGTTGTCCGACGTGCTGCTGGTCAACCCGGTGCGCGACGGCCTGAACCTCGTCGCCAAGGAGGGCGTGCTGCTCAACGCGTCCGACGGCGTGCTGGTGCTGTCACGCCAGGCGGGCGCCTGGGAGGAGCTGGCGCTCGACGGTCACGGCGCGCTCGGCGTCAATCCCTTCGACGTCGCCGGCACGGCGGACGCGCTGCACGCCGCGCTCAGCATGGACGATCCGGCGCGCGCCGCACGGGCGGCGGCCTTGCGGACCGCTGTGCGCGGTCGCACCGCGGCCGACTGGTGGGCCGACCAGCTGGCCGCCGCTCAGCGCTGAACGGACGCTGCGCCGGCCGCCGCGGCCAGATCACGGAGCAGCGCCGCGGCGCCGCCGGCGCCATCCACCGTGAGGTCCGCCGCCGCGGCGACGGCGGCCGGGCTCTCGGCGTCGACCGCCGCCACCCGCACCGCGGTGCGCAGCGGGCCCCCGGCCTCGTGCAAGGTGGCGAGGGCGGCGAAGGCCGGGAGGTCGCCGACGTCGTCGCCGAAGGCGGCGGCGGCCAGCAACGGCTCGCCCGACGCCGCCTGCTCCGCCACCAGGGCCCGGACCACGGTCCCCTTGTCCACGTCGAGCGGGGGACGCAGCTCGCGCTCGCGGCGCCCCTGCACCACCGCGAGGCCGCGCGCCGCGTGCTGACGCTCGGCGAAGGCCAGCACCCAGTCCTCGTGCTCGGGGGCGCGGCGGAAGTGCAGCGTCACCGTCAGCCCCTTGGGCTCGACGTAGACGCCGGGTGGTGCCGTGGCGATGGCTTCGGCGACCACCTCGTCGATGACCGAGGCCCAGGTGTCGTGGGCCGCGCCCTGCAGGGCGCGCTCGAGGCCGTAGAGGCCGGCCAGGACGACGCCCGGCGGTGGGCCCAGCGCCTCGTCGAGGAACGCTGTGGGGCGGCCCGAAATGACCGCGACGAGCGCGAACGGGGCGGCGAGCTCGGCCAGGAGCGTGGGCACACCGGGCAGCGGCACCGCGTCACGCGGGTCCTTCACGAGGGCCGAGAGCGTCCCGTCGAAG
>Ga0307373_10001747_pt1 | contig 40438 bp, 34 predicted proteins | sample OX2MG_FD_202534 | JGI IMG/M metagenome (GOLD analysis project Ga0307373, IMG submission 202534) | Soil microbial communities from Risofladan, Vaasa, Finland - OX-2 | ecosystem: Environmental > Terrestrial > Soil > Coastal area > Acid sulfate soil | place: Finland: Risofladan, Vaasa | collected...
CGCGCGTCCTTCGGGATGCGCCGGTAGGACGCGTCCTCGCGATGAAAGCGCGGTTGATCGCGGTACATGATTCCGCCCGAGCTGATCAGGGCTACCCGCGACTTGCCGAGCGGCTTGCGCAGAGGGGCCCACGGAATCGAGGCGGCGTCATTTTCGACCCATCGATAGGGCTTGAACTCGCTGTAAAGCTCGCGGGTGCGGGGAATGTATTCGACTGGCATGGTCTGGTCCTTCCGGAGTGCTGTGTGACGATCGTGACCGCGAATCATCTTAGCTCTCGGACGCGAAAACATCCACGGTGCTCCGCCGATTGCACGGTGCTCCGCCGATTGGCGACCGGTGGGAATTCTCCCGGCGCATCGATAGTCAGCAAGTAGCGAAGGCAGCCGTCAGAGTTTGTGAGTTTATTCGGAATCCGGGATTCTTCGCGCGGCAGCCACGCGCGAGAATGACATAAGTGGCTTGAGTGCCTGAAGAATTTGACTGACCGATTGTTTCTCTGCCGCCAAGTTTTCAAAAAATCACAAACTCTCAGCTAAGGTTCCGCTCGGCTGGCAAAGGCTCTTAACGCCCCGAATTTCCGCCGCGATGGGATCGGGCGAGAGCTTCCTCGACAGACAGTCGCGTGGGCCTGCGGCCGCAGGCCTCCCCATCAGTAGCCTTGAGTCAACTTAGCTCAACAATAGTTAATTAGGGACAATATATCTCAAGCTCTTGTGACTCGTAACTAAACTAAGAACCACTCGATTACAAATAAGACAGTTGGAAGACATAGTTTTACAAACGCAACTTATTAATTACATATCAGTACGAGTTCATGCTTCCAGAATTGGAATCAACGTTCATTTCTGACACAAGGGTTGACATGGCGACATACTTTTTGCCAAAAGATGAGCACGAGCGGGAATTGACCCGGCGGCGGGTTTCCGCACGGCGCTACAGCCATCAGTAGTTCTACGGCCGCCATCAGGGAGGGGACAAGAATGCGTAGATCTCTCAAGTCTGCCGCACGCTGGACATCCGGCGCTGCCGCAGCGCTTCTGTTCGCGGTCGTCGGGGCGAGCAATGCCCAGGCCCAGACCACGAGCATCTGCGTCAATCGCGCGGGACGAATAAAAGGAATTGACACCAACTGCCGGAAAAATCTGGATTCGCTGTCTTGGCTGCAAAGCGGCATCCAGGGATCTCCGGGACCACTGGGCCCGCAGGGTCCTGCAGGAATCGCCGGCGCTCAAGGTCCGCAGGGGCCGCAAGGAGCGCAGGGACCTGCAGGAATTGCGGGCGCTCCTGGACTGGCCGGTGCGATTGGCGCGACCGGCGCGACCGGTCAGGAGGGTGCGGTCGGTCCTGCGGGGCCGGCAGGGGCTGTCGGCGCGACCGGTGCGACGGGTCCGACCGGGCCAACTGGAGAGCCGGGGCCAGCAGGTCCGGCAGGTGCGATTGGCACGACCGGACCGCAGGGACCCCAGGGTGCGCAGGGTGACATCGGGCTCACCGGCATCGAGGGACCGCAGGGTTTGACCGGATTGGCGGGGCCAACTGGACCGCTCGGCGTCCCGGGCGTGGAGACGACCTTGCTGGTCGGCGGCGACTTTGGCGCCGAAGTGGCCGGCAACACCGGCGGAACGCAGCTAAACCCGGCGACCACCATTTTCATGGGCCCGAATGATGGCGCGGATTCGGCGATCGCGAACGTCGCGGTTCCGCTTCCCGCCGGGACCGTCAAGAAGCTCTTCGTTCAGGTAGATTTTGCCCCGGGAGTTTCGGCGCAAACCGACGTGTTCAGAGTATGCATCGCCGGGAACTGCGATACCGGGATTACCTGCACGATCACCGGCATCGGGCAGACTCAATGCACTGATCCGACCGATACCGCCACCCTAAGCGATGGTCAAACGCTGTCGGTGGAAGCTGCGGCCTCGGGAACCTCGCATTTCACCGAGGTCACCTGGTCGCTCGAGTACCAGCACTAAAAGGGGCGAAGCTCACATCGAGGAACACAGCTATGAGAGCAATGCCTATTACGGATTTGTTCAGGGAGGGGACGAGAATGCCTAGGTCTCTGAAAAACGCGTGGCGAACGCTCGCAACCGCGGGCGGAGCCGCGATGCTCATGATTGCGATGCCGGCGGTGGGCAATGCGCAAGAACTTCAACAGACTCCGATCAACGTCTGCATCAACGGTGCGGGCTTTATCGGCGGGATCAATGTACCCTGCCGCTCGAATGAAACCGGCCTGCAGTGGAATTTCGTAGGACCGCAAGGGGCACCGGGTGCGGCTGGTACTCAGGGCGTGCAAGGCGTCACCGGAGCGCCGGGCGTCGTTGGCGCTCAGGGCACCGTTGGACCTGCGGGCACTGCCGGGCTCACCGGACCTGCGGGCTCTCCGGGACCGGTAGGGCCTGCTGGCCCGATTGGACCGGTTGGAGGCGCAGGTGCGCAGGGCGCCACTGGAGCGACCGGTCCAGCCGGCATTCAGGGAGTGATTGGTAACCAGGGACTAGTCGGTCCGCAGGGGCCGACGGGACCCACGGGAATTGTGGGACCAGCAGGTCTAATCGGATTACAAGGACTTCAGGGCAACCAGGGACCGCAGGGTGCTACGGGACCGGCCGGACCACAGGGAATCGCAGGGACCCCGGGCGACAACATTTCCACCTTGAGCGGCGGAAACTTGGGACAGACCATCGGATCTGCCCGGTTAATCCAGTTTACCTCGATTCGGGATGTGACGCCGCTCTACCTCGGACCGGGCGACGGCGCGAGCTTCTCGTCGCAAAACTCGGTATCAGTACCGGTGCCAGCGGGCACGCTGACCAATTTGAATGTGACGCTCGACCACGCCCCCGGAACCCTTGCCTTTCCGACGCGCGAATTTGACGTCACCGTGTGCGATAACTCGGTTTGCGGCGGTCCGGTCTGCGCGATTGTGGGAATCTCGACCGGATGCGTGGCGACCGGGACGCAGACCTACAATGACGGCGATGCGATCAGCCTTAAGGTGACCTCGGTAACTGGTTTGGAGGCGACGGCCAACGCCACTTGGTCAGCAAACTACCTGGTCGCGAATCCGTAAGCGGCACTAATGATGAAGCCGTACAATCCGAAGCGGTCCGTGTCAGGTATGCGGCGTTGATGATGACGATCACGGCATCGGCCATGTGTCGCAATTAACCTATGGAGCTATGGCCTGCGAGTTCCCGGATTGTCAGATGCCCAAGGAAGACCACGACGACCATGAATACGATCCGCCGGAGCCGGAAAACGAGAGCCGGCCGTGAGAAAGGTCAAAGTCAACATCCCAGTCATCGACATGCAGGATGTCGAACACTGGGAACACACTTGCCCCACCTGCGGCGCCGTCACCGAACGCTACAGCATCGATGGCGGCTTGACCTCGGTCTTTCACGGCGAATGCGGCCATGCGTGGAAGTGCGATCCATTCGCCAAAGGCGGCAAGGAGGCGATTGAGCCATGACCACCGAACGGGGCTGGGCGAGCCGGAGTATGACCCGCCGGATTATCGCGATGAGGGTTGAACTGGCGCCGGAAGACACAAGAGGGAGAGGGAAAGTATGAACCGTAAAGCATGGATAGCTATCACAGGGGCCGCGATGCTTGGCGCGGTGATGTGCGGAAACGCCGTCCGGGCCGAAGGAACTATTACGCATGACGACATCGCAAAAGTCACAAGCAAGCAGGTCCGATTTCCGACCATAACCGCTACCGTTGTCTATTGCGTCGAGCCGGATACAGGCATCGCGGACCTGCTGACTATCGTCAGCAAGAGCAACACCAGCGTGTCGTGTCCCGGAAGTGACGTGTTCATGATCACCAGAAAGTCCGCAAAAATGATCCGGATGACATCATAATTTATGGACATTAACCGACTACCGTACAATCGGAAGCGATCAATGCAAGGATACAGGGAGGGCATCACGATGCCTGGATCATTCAATAAAACGCTGCGCTGGATACTCGGTGCATCCACCGCGGCGCTGATGCTTATCGCAATGCCGGCGGCAGGCCATGCGCAGACGATCAACATCTGCGTGCAGCACGGCCTCGTGAAGTCGATCAATGGCACTTGCGGGCCGCACCAGACTCTTTTGAGCTGGCAGGAAGTCGGCCCGGCAGGTGCCCCGGGAGCGCAGGGTCCGCAAGGCGTGCAGGGTCCGACCGGTCAGCAAGGAATCGCCGGGCTGACGGGAATCATCGGCCCGTCCGGCGCGCAAGGCGCAACTGGCCCCACTGGTCCGCAGGGCCCGACCGGAGCGGCCGGTGCGACGGGACCGCAGGGACCGACGGGTCCGGTAGGCCCGACTGGTCCCGAGGGAGTGGCGGGAGCCGCCGGCCTTCAGGGTCCCGATGGACCGCAGGGTCCTGCTGGTCCAATCGGATTGCAGGGCATCCCGGGCGTCGCCGGTCTCCAGGGTCCGCAAGGCTTGCAGGGCCAGGCAGGTCCTGTGGGTTTGACGGGTGCGCAGGGAACCCAGGGAGCTCAGGGTCCTGCCGCCGTGAATTCGGTAATTCTGTCAGGCGGAACAGGCGGCGGCACGCTAGCGGCGGCATACGGTACCGGATTGCAATCGGCCACCGGGATCGTGCTTGGTCTCGGCAACGCGTCCGATACCACAGCCAATGACGCGGAACTCACGCCGCTTCCTGCCGGCGGGACACTCGCGAATTTCCGGGTGCAGTTAGCTGTCAACCCTGTCGGCAATGCGGGTGCGGGCTTCACCTTTACCGTGAATATCTGTACCTCGAGCCTCATCTGTAATCCGACGCCGGTAACCTGCACCGTCATCGGGCCTGCGACGGCCTGCAGCGACCTCGGGCACACTCAGGCGTATGTGGCCCAGGACCGGATCTTTGTCACTGCGGCCGCGGTTACGGGCAGCGAGGTCGATTTGCCCGGAATGACTTGGTCGGCGACCTACACCGCTCCGTAAGCGGCTTCGCCACAGCGATCGCGACACAAGCGGAAAGCCCCCGCGCGAGAAATCGCGCGGGGGCTTTCCTTATCCGCAGCGAACTGCGTGATTGCTTGACGGTGCCGCGAAGCGCGCTCAGCGCGCCGACAGGCCCCCATCGACGATCAGCTCAGTGGCGGTGATATATGACGCGTCGTCGGAGAGCAGGAACACTATCGCCTTCGCTATCTCCCACGGCGTGCCCTGCCGGCGCATCGGGATGCGCGGGGCAACGGCGGCTTCGCGGTCGCCGATCGCGCGGCGGACCATCGTCGAATTGATGAGGCCCGGCAAAATCGTGTTGACGCGAATTTTGTCGCGCGCCAGCGTCATCGCCGCCGACCGCGACAGGCCCAGCAGCGCCGCCTTGGTCGCTTCGTACGGGATCAGCGAGTTGCTGCGCAATGCCGCCATCGAGGAGACGTTGACGATCGCGCCGCCGCCAGCCTTGGCGATTTCCGGCGCCGCGTAGCGCATGGTCAGAAAATGGCTGCGCAGATTTACGGCGTACATTTTGTCGAAAGCCTCGGTCGAGGTTTTAAGCAGATTTCCGCCGATCCCGATTCCGACATTGTTGACCAGCAGATGGAGCGCGCCGAACTCGTGCACCGCCGCCTCGACCGCGCGCCGGCAATCCTCTTCGCTGCTCGCGTCGCAGGCGACGGCGGCGGCGCGTCCACCTTCGGCGCGAATCGCGGCGACGGTTTCACCGGCCAGTGCGAGTTTCAGATCCGCGACCATCACGGCGGCGCCTTCGCGTGCGCACTGGATCGCCGTGGCGCGTCCGTTGCCGATCGCGACTGTCTCGCCTTCGCGCGGCGGGCCGTCGGCTCCGCCGCCGATCACCAGAACAATTTTTCCGTCGAGCCGCCCCATCGTGGATCTTCTCCAATCAAGCTTGCTTGAGAGTTTCGGCGAACAGCGCGGTCAGCTTCTCGAAAGCGCGATCGGCCTGCGGCTGGTTATAAACCGGAGCGTCGGGGGTCGTCCAACCGTGAAACGCGCCGTCGTAAACTTCACTCTGGAATTTTCCGCCCCACCCGGCGAGCGCATGATCGAACTTTTTGATCGCGTCCTCGGGCATGCTCGTATCCTTGATCGCGTGGCCAAAGTAGAGCCGCGCCTTGACCCGCGGGAGCACCAGATGCGGACTGGCGGGAGTCTCCGTGTAAAGCCCGCCGCCGTGGAATGACGCCGCTGAAGCAATTTTCTCCGGCCGCACCGCAGCCGTCCGGATTGCCATCCCTCCTGTGAAGCAGTAGCCGACAACACCCAGCTTGCCGCCGCTGACGCCCTCGTGAGCGGCCAGAAAATCCACGTAGGCCGCCGCGTCGCGCTCCTGCGCCTGCGGGGTCATCGGGGCGGCGAGTTCGGCGAAGCGTTTCATGGTCCGCTCCTCGCCCATCTTCGGTACGAAGTCGAACATCGGCGGACGCCCGGTCCGGTAGAATACATTTGGAAGCAGCACCGCGTACCCTTTCGCGGCCAGCCGCTCCGCCATCGCGCGATGCGAAGGGCGGATGCCGCCGATATCCGTCAGATGGATAACACCGGGAAGGTGGCCGGCGCCATCGGGCCTGAAAACGAATCCGCCGGCGACGCCGTCGAGCGTACGAATTTCAATAGCTCGTTCGATCACAAGTCACCTCCGGCAAATCACGCTGCGATGTTTGGACGGTTTCGATATAGCACAGTAAATCGCGCAGGCTCCATCGTGAAACCAAGCCCAACCCGGCCGCGAAAAAAAATCGCACCGAGCAAGGCGCTGAGTCTGCATCGGCGCTCGCATCGCACGCGCTGATTCCCCGCATCGCATGCCCGCACAACGCCATCTCGATCGCCGACTAGTCCTGCCCATCGTTGGCCAAGGCCTGGCGGAGCGCGTCTTCGCCGAAGTCCTCGAACGATTTTTCCTCGTGGCGGCCGAACGCGGACATTCCGACGCCAACCACCTACACTTCAGTATTTCCTGCAATTGGTTCCCTTCGGTGCGTCGGCTATGAACCGTCGCCAATTGTTTGCTGCCGATATGCCACCCGTATGACGAAGCCGGTGCGGCGGGAAAAAGCGGATGTGCCGGAAAAGTTGCTGGACTTTTCCAGCGCGTCTAACCGATGTTAGGCGGAATGACGCCGTTACGGTCAGAGCCGATGTAGCGAGCGCAGCGAGCGAAGAAAGCAGTAGCCGATCGAAACACAATGACGCGCCGAAGCATGGAGTTCTTGTGAAATGATCTCGCTCGCGCTTGCCTTCCTTTAGAGATGGACCTAGTGTCCGAAAATCGGAGTGTGCTTTGGCGTCATTGGCGGGAATCCAGGAGATCGAAGGGCGCGCGCAGTTCGCAGTGCGGGATTTTGCGCGCCGCCCGCCAGGACCGTCGCGAAACTGGATCTCACGCGTGAGTGGTCAAGCGAAAGTTGATCCGGCCGAGATGGCGCTCTGTGGACGATCGTAAATCCGGATAAGCCAGGGAGGTGAGCCGTGGAATTCAAAGAAGTTGTCGGCCGGCGCAGATCGATTCGTTACTTCCAGTCGTGGCGTCAGGTCGAGCGAGAGAAGATCCAAGTCATGCTGGAGGCGGCGCGCCTGGCCTCATGCGCCGTGAATGCCACCTTTCTCAAGGCGGTCGTCGTCGTTCGTGACCAACTTGATCACGACACGCTCGAAGCGCTCAAGACTCCCGTCTCGGGCCTCAATATCGAGCTCGCTCCGGTCCACATCTACACGTACGCGGACATGGGTGCTTACGTCGGCGCACAGGGTCGCCTCAAAAAGCTGGTCGATGTCGGCGCGCTCAATGCGACGCACGGCTGGAGCCACAAGTTCGTCGATGACTTCGTGTGGCCGAATATCCTGAAGCCTCTGGCGGACGGCGCGACCCAACCTTCGGTCGCTGCCGCCGCGGCCTCCGATGCCGGCATCGCCATCTGCCAGGCGATGCTCGCGGCCGTCGATGAAGGGCTTGGCGTATGCCTGTCAGCATTCGTGCATGAGCCAATTGCAAAGATCGTGAACCCGCCCAAGGACTGGCTGCCGCTTTGGGTGCTACTGGTCGGCTATCCGGCCGAGTCGTGGGAGGCGGGCGGGCAGCGTCCGCGGCCTCCGATGGAAGAGCAGTTCTTCGAGGGCAAGTTCGGCAACGGATTCAAACCGGACCCGAAAGTCACCGAACGGTTGAAGGCGGCAAAGATGATCCAGGCGCCCGCGCCGCTGCCGTGGCGCAAGGACGAGATCAAGGCGCTGGCACGGATGTTTGGTCTGCCCGAATGAATCGCGAAGCGAGCCGGCGTCGAGGTATTTTCACGGTCCGCATGGTACGAATTGAATCGAGACGGCTATGAGCGCCCCAGACAAACCCCTCGAGGAGTACGAATCGGTCCAAACCTGGTACCGCGGTTTGCGTGAGCAATCCGGAATCGATCCCACCCAGGACCGATCGCGGCTCGATCTGCTGCGGGAATTCTGCACCGCGCTCGATCTCGATCCCGACGCGCTGGTCGCGGCCTGTCTGCTCAAAAAGGAAGGCCGCGAAACCAAGATCAGCGTCAAGGGGAGGCGCTCGATGGGCGAGAGGATCGCCGAGTTCCAGTCTCGCGATGCATCCGCCGACTCTCGCGAGCGCGCCCGCCGCGGCAACACGGTTCGCAGCTTTCTGATTCACAACGGCATCCTGCTGCAATCGGGTATCCAAATCTGAGTCAGATGCCGCAACGAGGTCATGGCGGAAATGCGAGTCATCGAAGAAGGCAAGGCTGAATTCCTCAAGGTCGATCCTGACGGTTACCGGGGCTACGTGCGGGACAACAAGCCGCACCAGATGGTCTCGAAGTTAATGAGCCACAAGGACGCGGTCGAGCGATTTATCCGCGATGGCGACTACCTGGCCTACGACTGCAATTACTTCCAGCGCGGTCCGTCGTCGCTGATTCGCGAGATCATCCGCCAAAACCGAAAGAACCTCTGGCTGTGCGGCAAGTTCACCTACGTGGCATGCGCGCTGCTGGTCGAAGCCGGATGCGCGGATCGAATCGACATCGGCTTCATCGGTTTCGGCCCGTGGATTTCGCGCGCGGTGCGCGAAGGCAAGTGCAAAATATACGAGTATTCCAATGCCCTGATAACGCTAAGGCTGAAGGCGGGAGCGATGGGTCTGCCGTTTCTCCCGGCGCGCAGCTTCGGCGGCACCGACGGCTTTGAACGCTCGGGGTGCAAGTTGGTTGAGGATCCCTACACGAGGCAGCCGGTGCTGCTGGTTCCGGCGCTGAATCCTGACGCGGCGATTATCCACGTGCATCAGGCCGATGAATTCGGCAACGCGCGCGTGTTCGGCACCGGAATCACGCATCAGGAATGCGCGCTTTCATCCAAGCGCGTGATTGTCTCGGCCGAGGAGATCATCTCGACCGACGAGTTGCGCCGCGACCCGGCGCGTACTTCGATTCCTCACTTCGCCGTTGACGCCGTCGTGCATGCTCCGTTCGGGGCGTTCCCTGGAACGGTGCAGGGCTATTACGCGTCGGACCCGCAGGGAGTGGTCGAAGCGATGGGTGCGATGTACCGCGGTGACTTCCGCGACTATCTGAAGAAGCATGTGCACGCAGTCGCCTCACATGAGGAATATCTCGACAAGGTGGTCGGCGCGGCGAAGATGATCGAGATGCGGCGCCGCGAGCCGATCAGGGAGGGCTACGTGTCATGAGCACGCCGGCCGAGCAGTTCAGTGAGCGCGAGTTTGTCATTTGCCAGATCGCCCGCCTCGTCGAGGACCGGTACATCTATTGGGTCGGGGGCGGCGGGGAGCCCCTCAGTTCGGTGCTGCTTGCCAAAAGGATGACCGCACCGAATCTGCAATATCTGACCGAAGACGGCGTGGTCGGCCCCGAGGCGCTGGTACCATTCGATCCGCTGATGACGATGATCAGCTCGCGCGCGAATTACCGTGCCCTTCAGTGGGGCACGATGAACTACGCGGCGGATCTCGCGCACCTGGGATATGTCGACTACGGGATCCTTAACACGCTCCAGGTGGACCGCTTCGGCAACATCAATTCAACGGTGGTCGGGAAGTACGCGGGAGGCGAAGGACGGCGCTTCGGCGGTCCGGGCGGCGCTGACAGTATCGCGGCGCTGGCATGGCGCACCATCCTCATCACCGACCAGCAGAAGCGGAAGTTCGTCGATCGCGTCGATTTCATTTCATCGCCGGGATTCCTCGACGGTCCCGGCGCGCGCGAGCGTCACGGCTTGCCGCCGGATACCGGCCCCTGGCGCGTGTACACGCCTTGGGCGCGGTACGGATATGACAAGAATTGCCAGCTCACGCTTCAGGCGATAGCGCCGTTCGTGACCGTCGAGCAGGTGCTCGAGGAGATGAGCTTCAAGCCGGGAATCGCGGACACGGTTGAGATTATGGAAGTGCCGACGGACGAAGAGTTGCTGGTCCTGCGCACTGAAATAGACGTTGGCGGACAGGTAACCGATCGCGGACGGTGGGTCGAGCTCAAAGACGGGAAGTATCGGTTCGCACAGCAGTGAGGTTGCGGAGTGCTCAGCGATTCAGGATCAGGGTGCCGCTTTCACCATTGGCCGCGGGTTCCGGAGCGCTAGATTAGTAAAGTCCAGCGCACGCAAATCTTTCAGGAGTGCATCGATATGAACGACAAAGAAAGGCTGAAGTGGGCATTCGAGCAATCCGGCACCTTCTTTCAGCTCCTCACGACACTGCGAAGCCGGCGTGTCGGACGCGGCTATCGGATCGATTCCGGCACCGAGATCAAGCATCCCGTGACCGGCCGCGTGATGAAGCAGGGCGCAGGTCCGATGAAGTTCGTATCGAGCAAGGATCCCAAACCGCTCACGAAGCTCGAAGAGGCGTTGATCTGCTGGGCGGCGTGCGGACCGACCGGACTGGTCGCGTGGGATATATCCCTGGATGGCGGCTTCCACGAACTCACCTGGATAGCCGGACGGACCGCGCCGGCGCCGGGCAATTCGCATGCAACCGATCTGCTCGTGATCAACGACTCCGGCGCATACATCTACAAGCCGACGCGCGAGCGTTCCGGGCCAATCGAAATCAATTCGGAGGCCGACTATGACAAGGTGCTGCGCTGGTACGAAGACGGGCTAATCCAGATTCTCGATGAACGGCCCGATATTGACTATGCATTGCGCGCCCCCGGCGCGCCGAACGCTCTGCTGATGGGTCCGTACCAGTTCAATGTCAACATGCCGGGTTCGACCTGGTTCATCCCCCTGACCGACGCCGCGTGGCTCAACTCGGCGCTCATCAACTTTATGGATTTCTGGAAGTACTACATGATCGACGAATGGAACGGGGGCCGCCCGGCCGGAGTCGAGAAATGGATCCGGGAGGGGATGCTTGAGCTGCCGGTGACGATTTCGGGCGAGGAACAACTGATCTTTCAGGTCGAGCAATATCCGACCGGATGTATGGTGCAGAACATGCGCCTGGCGGCCGAAGCGATGGGCCTCGGTGCATGGGTATTCTGCGGATTCAATCCGGAAGTCCTGATGGGGGCGACGCCGGAAATCACGCGAGGCCTTGGCTTCCATATCGAGGCTCCGAATCCCAAGGCCCCGATCGCGACCGGACAGGTCAAAATTTTCGGCATCGAGGGCATCAAGGAGGCCACCTACGTGCCTTCACCCCGGTACAAGAACGCCGAGCAGTTGGTCAAAGCCTGGTACGAGGAGAAATACGGCCCCGGCGGCGCCCTGCATCGCGGCGAGGACAACTACCTGCGCAAGGTGGGTTCGCCCTGGAACAAGGAAACGACCGAGGGAATCATCGCACATCCGGCGACGCGGCCGCCGGAATGGGTTCAGGAAGCGCTCATCGCGTACATTGACTATTGCGTGAAGACATTTGGGCAGTGGCCGGTTACGTATAACCCGATGCAGGCGCACTTCGGAGCGGTTCTTCATAATCTGGATGAGGATTTTTACGACCGCTACTACAAGGAAGGCTACATAAACGACAGGATTCGTAATCGGTCCAAGGTCTGGCACGACTGAGCATAACCCGTGGGCTGGTTAAGATTCTATTGGCTATTGCGGCTAGTGCATATCTATGCCGCGATCGTGCTGGTCGGGGCCGTCTTCTTCAATACGGTCGTTTTAATGCCGGCGCTTCGCCGGATACCTCCGGCGCATTCGGCGGTCGTGGCGCAGAAGATAGGCGCCGGCCTGATGTGGCTCGGCGGCGCCGCGATTCTCCTGCTCGGCGTGACCGGCTTTGTACGATTGTGGATGCTGGGCTATTTCCCGGCGATGCTTTCGCGGCGGGCGCTGAAGATTGCGAGCTTTCGATGGCTCGCGCTGATGATCGCATCGTGGGCGGCGCTGTTCGGGACGGGCACCCTGTCCGCCACCTGGTACAGAACGATTCTGACCAAGAAACTTCCCTATTCCGCCGGGCTGCGTGAACTCGAGGATCGCCGCGCCGAGCAGGCCCGTGTCTCCGGGTGGCAGGACCGCCTTGCGTATATCAATCTCACGCTCGCGGTGCTGGCCGCATTGGGCGGTATCATGGCCTCTTCGTGACGTGGCAATGCCGGCCCTGAAGACCAACCTCGGCAAATACCCATTTTACCGCGAGCGGCTGCGCGCGGATGGGAGGCCGGAGCCTTGGACGATCTCGGAGCTCGAGTCGTTTGCATCGTCGCATCCCGGAGATCCTTACGCGGGCCGCACCGACCCGGCCATGGCGGCGGCGGTGTCGCTGCAAATCGAAGCGACTGGCGAACCTCCCGTCTGGATCGCCCTCAATTCCGCTGAACTGGGTCAGTGGGCCGGCGCTGTGGCGCGAATGTGGACGCGATGGGGAACCGCCCGTGGCGAGACGATCGCGTTTTTCGAATACGGTTCGAGTCCAATCGTGCTATTGGCTTCCAGCGGTTACGTGGCGTACTTGCGGCGTGGCGCGGCGGAGCGCGCGGGTTTGACGGCGATCTGCAACGACGGGGTGGCCACCATGGCCGCGCGGATGGTCAGCATCGTCGAGGCCGTGCGGCCGTCGATGCTGGTTCTGCGGCGTGAGCTGGTCACGCCGTTTGCCGCGGCTCTCGAATCGTCGGCCACCAGTCTCGCAAACCGGGTGCGATGGATTGCGCTTGGCGAGGTCGAAGGAGCCCCCGCGCGCGATGAGGCCGATCGCGTCTCAGCGACCTTCGGCGTCCCTGTTCACCGGATTTTGCGCTGCGACGCCGCTTTCCTGCTCGCGGGCGATTGCCCCGGCTGCGGGGCTTTCCATCTTGATCGTCTCTACCGAGCCGAAACTCTCGCATCGCATGAGGTCGCGGTCACGGCTCGCTTCGCGCGTTTGTGCCCCGCGGTCCGCTACAACATCGGGCCCGCTGAATTACTGGAATCGGGATGCGCCCTCGCCCCCCGGGCGCAGCGGATAAGATGCTGAATCAACCTGCGAGCGTCGCTGAGCCATTTGACGCACTCGACAGTCTGTCGTCAGCCGCGCTCGACAAGTGGTGGATACGAAGATTGCGGAAGGTGTTCACGCTCGCGGCCGAAAGGCTGCCATTTTATCGGGATCGTTTCCGGGCGGCGGGATTCGATCCGGCGCGATTTCGCACCCTCGACGATCTGCGCGCGGTGCCGATTTCCAACAAGTCAGATCTGCTGGCCATCCAGCGCAAGACCCGCAGCCACAACCTCGGCATCGAGTTCGAGGCGGACGCGCCGCAGGCGACGGTTACGCTGAGCCTGAGCTCGGGCACCTCCGGCACGACTTTCATCACCCACACCAGGACGTGGACGAAGATGCAGGGGCGCTCGTCGTGCCGCGCTCACTGGTGGGCGGGTCTGCGGGCGGGCTCTCCGCTGCTGATGTCCGCTCCCGCATGGCACAGCTACGCCGCGATCCAGCCGTTCATCGCGATGCATTTCGGGATGCCATGCGTGGTGGTGTCCGGCACCTATTTGCCCCGCTTTGCCGATCGGGTGGTTGACGCGATTGTGAGATTTCGTCCGCGCTTTGTTACCATGTTTCTGCCGATGGTGTTTTCGATACTTGCCACGGCGCGCCATCAGGGGATCGACGGCGATCGGCTCTTCGCCAGCGTGCAGACCCTGGTGGTAACTGGCGCGCCCATAACTCCCGGAATGCGACAGCATCTGAGGCGCCTGTCCGGAGTTGCCCGAGTCGCCGAAATAGCGGGGTCAAGCGAGAATCTTCTTGCGGTGGATTGCGAGCGGGCCGAAGGACTCCACGTTGTGCCGGACACTTGCCACGTCGAGGTGATCGATCGCGCAACCGGGCGCGCGGCGGCGGAGATGGAGCGCGGCTCGATGGTGCACACCAGCGTAATCCCGGCGGGATCGGTTTATCTCCGTTACGATGGTGGCGACGCGGGAGTGATTAACCGTGAGCCATGCGCGTGCGGGTTGCCCTCGCCCCGAATCAAGCTTCTCGGGCGATGGGAAGACTCGTTCACGATCGGGCCTCATGTGCTTTTGCCTTATGATGTGCAACTGGCAATAGAAGAGGAAGTGCCGGAGCTGAGCGGCGCCGCCTGCGTGATCACGCGCGAAGGTCTCGCGCGCGGCACGCTGCGAGTGCTGCTCGCCGAGCCCGAGCACGCGGCCGCAAGCCTGCTCGACGGTGCGCGCGCGGCGCTGTCGCGACGGTTCGGAGTGCCAGTCGAGGTAGTCGGGGTTCTCGACCTGCCGCTTCGCTTCAAGGGCGTACCGCCAATTCTCTCGGAGCAGGAGGCGGCATCGCAGCTATGAGCAAGGGTGCATTAGGACTGCTCTCCGCGTATTGGCCCGAGGATACGCCGCGCTATGCGCACATTCCGCTCAAGACCGTGGGCGACGGTACGATTCATGCCGTCGCGGCGACCGCCCCGAAACAGGTTGCGCTGGCGAGCGCCGGTGGGATGCTTACATACGGCGAGCTTTCGTCGAGCGCGCGTGTCTTCGGCGATGCGCTGCGAAATCGCGTCGCGCGCGGCGCGCGAGCCGCAATTCTTGCGACGAATGCCTTCGAGATGGTGGTGGGCGCGTTCGGCGCCTTCGAATGCGACGCGCTCGCATTGCTCTGCGATGGGCTGGCATCGCCGGAAACGCTCAATGCGTTCGCACCGGATCTCATCATCGCTCCGCCCGGTTTCGCGCACGGAGCGGTACCCGCCGTCACCTTCGACGAACTGATGCACGGGGAGCGAAAGCAGAAGAGCGGGCGGCCGGAGTTCAGAGCGCCGATTCTCGCGATGGCGATGCCCGGTGGCCGCGGCGAAGCGCTGCATAGCCATCGCAGCTTGATCGGTTCGGCAGTCTCGGTCGGCGGATTCTACATGCTGGCTGAGGAGGTCAGCGTGATGCTGCTCGAGCCGCCAACCAACTGGTGCACGCTCGCATTGATGCTTGGGTCGCTCGCGCGCGGTGCGACGATTTGGGTGGGATGGGAGGAGTCGGCGCCGGAATATCCGGCCGAGATCGATTATGCGGTATGCAGTTGGGAGCGGGCGATACGCATGGCTGCACAAGGCCCGTCCGCGTCGCTACCCGCCCGCGTTCGCGCCGGCATGATCGTCGCCATCGAAGGCCCGTTCAGCGCCTCGCGCCGAATGCAACTGAGCCGCAGACTCAAGTGCGAAGTGCTGACTCTGCTGGGCCGCAACGACCTGGGCCCAATCATCGGCAGCCATCCGGCGTGGTATCTAAAGGACGCCGCCGGAATCCCGCTACCGAACGTCGACCTTCGTCCGCTTACTCCCACCGACGGAACGCCGCTCAATATCGGCTGGGAGGCGGTGGCGTCGGCGGAAATCGGCGTCAAATCCGCGCTGGCGCCGGCGGGCGGAACGATGGTTGAAGGATGGCTCCGCTCGAGAATTGTCGCGGAGATCGATCCGACCGGATTTTACTTCCTGGTGCCGCAGCGAAATTTGCGCAGCGTCTGAGTGCCGCTCATTTTCCGCTGATCGTGCGAAATGCGCCGCCTTCGAATCGCGCGATCGCGCGATCGATCCGGTCAACGAATGCGTCGCGGCCTGCTTCGACTTCGATCCGGTCGCGTGCATAGTCGTCGCACAACCGGCAATCACGGCAACCCATCCGGCAGTCGGTCTTCTTGCGGAAGAATTCGATAAAGCCATCGAGGGCGCGATTGGGTATCCGCACCGGAAGCCGCCCATATGGCTCCAGGTGATCGAAGCCGAGGATCAGATCGTTGAGTTCGCCGTCGTATCGGCGCGCGGCGTATGCCGCGACGGCGCGCTCCACCCAGGGGCGATCCATCTCGCGGCCGGCAATCTTGAATTGATCGATCCCGAAACTTTCATAGACTTCAAGATCTTCGGGCCTGATCCACGGCGACTTCAGCATCTGCCCGGCGTCGCGCGCCTTTTCCTGACTGCACCACATCAATGGATAGTCAACATAGGTACCGAGTTCGAGGCTCTCGTTGGAGTGCGAGACCAGATTGATGTGATACTGGCGGATTGGGCATTGCAGCAGACAGCCAACGTTCGCCAGCAGGACGAGATCCGCGTTGACGCGCCTGCGAATCTGGCGCAGCAGCGGGAAATCGCGGTTGATGAACTCGGGCAGATAAAGGACGCTCGCTCCCTGCGCCGCGTAGAACTGCGCTTTATCGACGCTGTCGATCGCCGCCGCCGTCGATACCGCGATCCTGAGCCGTGGGAAACGCCGGTGCGCAAACGCGATCAGATAAGGATTCGAGAGCACGATGCCCTCCAATCCCATGTCTTGCAGCGATCCGAGGCGCTCAACCAGCCATCGCTGGCCTTCGGCGGTGAATTCGCGGTTTCCGAGGCAGGCGACGTTCAGGCAATAGAAGACCGAGATCCCGCGCGTTCGTGCGCCTTCGACGTAGGCAGCAAGGTCTTCGATCTTCGGCTGCGGCAACCATTGATTCGCGCGCAATCCGACGTCACCACCGAGTGCGCCGTAGAGATGGCCTATCGGGAGCGGCGCGATAGTTTCGAGGAAGGCGGCATCGAACACCGCCGGCGCGATGAGCTTCACGCATCACCTCCCGGAAGAACCGCCACGATTCTGGCGCGATCGGCACAGTCGAGCGATCCGCGGCAAAGGGCGGCCGGGCGTTGCCGCGTCTTCAGGCGCGCGAATCTAGACGCCAAAAATATGAACCGACATTGCCGCGGCTTCGTTGCGCACCATGCCGCCGCCGTTCTCGGTCAAGCCGATCTTCGGATTGCGCACCTGCCGCTTGCCAGCCTCGCCGCGCAACTGCCAGAAAATCTCGCAAATCTGGGCGACTCCCGTGGCGCCAACCGGATGGCCCTTCGCGAGGAGCCCACCGGAAGGATTGACCGGAATGCGTCCGGTGATCTCTGTCGTACCTTCGTCGATCAGCTTGCCGCCTTCGCCGGGCTTGCAGATGCCTAGTTCCTCGTAGGTCATCAGTTCGGCCGGCGCGGACGCATCGTGGAGTTCAATTACACTGAGGTCTTTGGGTCCGACTCCGGCCGTTTCATAGGCTTTCCCTGCTACCCGCGTGACGACGCCCGGATCGTCCGGACCGTGGTCGGTGCCCGACGACAAAACCGACGCGAGGACTTTGACCGGCTTATTGGTGTAGCGGCCCGCAACCGAGGATGCGCACAGAATCGTAGCCGCAGCGCCGTCGCCGATCGGCGAGCACATCAAGCGCGTCAGCGGTTCGGCGACGACTGGTGAATTCAAAATGTCCTCGAGCGAGTAAACGTCCTGGTACTGCGCGTTGGGGTTGAGGCTGCCATTGCGATGATTCTTGACCGCGATGCGCGCGAACTGTTCCTTGGTGGTTCCGTGGCGCTTCATGTAGGCGCGCGCTCCGGCGGCATAGAAGTCCATGAACATCGAGCGCGATTCGCCGGCCCCGCCTGACGGTTTGGGAGCTTCGCCACGCGCGGCGCGCTCGGCCTTGAGCTGCTCCTGCTGGGCATTCATATCGGCGACCATTTTTTGCATCATTTCGACGTCAACCGCCGATCCGATTGCCGCAAACGACCGCTTCTTGTCCTGGTGGTAGAGCTTCTCCATCCCGAGCGCGAGCACCACGTCGTACATTCCCGATGCGACATAGAGCCATGCGAGATGAAACGCGGTCGCGGAGCTGGCGCATGCGTTCTCGCAATTGACGATCGGAATTCCGCCGATTCCCATCTCACGCAGCACAACCTGACCGCGAACACACTCCTGTCCGGTGATCAGGCCCGCCATTGCATTGCCGACTACTGCCGCCTCGATTTTTCCCTGATCCAGGCCCGCGACCCCGAGCGCATTGTTGACCGCATCTCGGGCGATCACTTTCATGCTGGTGTCCAGGTACTTGCCAAACTTCACCATTCCGGCGCCGATAATTGAAACGTCTCGCATCTTGAGCTCTCCCTAGGTTTCGGCCGCGGGCCGGTGCCCGCTTAAATCTTAAATCGACGATAACCCACCGCCATCGCGGCCCGCAAGGCGACGCAAACCTGCCGAGCGGGGTTCGCCGCGCAGCGGCTCAGGGACGCCACGGTTCGCGACTGCATTGCGGCGCTGCCGATTGCGCGACGGGGATTCGCTCCGCCGCGCGTATAAAGAATTTCTCTGGTGCGACAGCCGGAAAAAATCGCAACGGCCGCAGCTCGAGATTCACTTTCAGCGGTCATAGGTGATACCGATCAATTTATCAAAAACATGAATTTGACTTTTTGCTTTCTGCTTATACGATAAGACCGGCGAGGAGCTCTGATTTATGCCGTGTTGTGCTTTCGCAGTGTTCATAATCAGTCAGATCGTGCTCAGTTACGGCGCAATCAAACGATTCTTGCTGAGATCGGGCGATTCGCTCGATGATCTGCCGAGCAATCCCGCCACTGAATGGCGGCTGAATGCCGCCACGCCCGCGCTCGCCGCAGGGTCGAACCGGCGATTCGGACTTCGTACGCTCGTGCTTGCGGCATCGATTGAGACTCTGCTCGCGGTCGGCGCACTATATGGTTACAGCCTGCACGCGCATCATCATCACCACGACCTCGCCGGCGTCGCGGGTGCGCCGGCTTCCGTCTGCGTCCGATAAAATTGGAGGAAAACAGCGATGGCCGTCTTACCGAGCGATATCGCTCAGCCGCTCATTCGGGGGAAAGCCACTGTCGGGCCGGTGACCGCCGCGCGTCATCGGCGCAATGCGATGATCTACGCCGCTATGTGCGTCGTGGGCTTACTTCCAACAATCCTCCACATGTCGCCAGAAATGCAGGCCGCGGGCCTTGGACTATGGATTCCGGGCGGCGGTTTCCTCGCAGTCGGTGGATTTGGGATCCTGCTCTTCCCGGTGACTCTCGTGCTGTTTGCGCTCGCTGTGTTCGCATGGTTCGGCGCCGGAGTGGTGATCGCGCCAATCATTGTCTGGCTTGGTGCGGCGTGGCTGGCCGGCGAGATGGCCGGTGAACCGGCCTGGTTCCTCGCGCCTTACCTGGTTGCCGCGATGGTCGCCGCGGCCGCTGTCTATTCGTATCAGCGGCAGCGGGCGCGCAAGACCAAGGAACTCGCCAAGCTCGAAGCGCGCAACCGCACGATGGGCGCGGCGCTCGCCGAGGCGATCGAAGTGGCGGCGCCCGTGCCCGCGGTCGGCCAACGCGAGCTGACACCCGACGACTTGGCCGCATCGCGCTATGCGCTGGATCGCGCGCTGCAGCCGGTTGGCCAGATGAGCGGCTACGACAAGGTCGATCAGTTTCAGACCGCCGCCTTGCGTTATCAGATCAATCATCTCGGCTACGGGCTTGGCATGCTGCAATGTATGTACACGCCGAGTTTTCACGGCTACCTCTCGCAGGCGCAGCGTAACCTCATCGAGTTGTACCTTGACCGTCGAATATGGAGCTACTGGCTCTGGGAGTCCGCGTGGGGACATCTCAACCTAACCGATCCCGATCCCGCCGCGAAGGACAACATCATGCTGACAGGATGGTTCGGCATCCAACTCGGCATGTACATGTTGAACACCGGCGATCGCCGTTACGCCGAGCCCGGCAGCCTGCCATTTCGCCGCAACAAGCATCGAGTGTTCAATCACGACGCGCACACCATCGCGCAGTCGGTCCTGAAAAATTTCCTCGATTCGGAGTTCTGTCTCTATCCATGTGAGCCGAACTGGGTTTATCCGATTTGCAATCACTACGGGATGACATCGCTGGTCATTTACGATCGCCTGTTCGGCGCCAAATTCGTTCCGAGCGTGCTCGATCGATGGCTCAAGAATCTCGATTCCGAATTCACCGACTACAGCGGCAGCGTCATCGGACTGCGCTCATCGCTAACCGGGATTCGTTTTCCATTTCCGGCGGGAGATGCGGGCTTTGCGGCGTTCGAGAATTGTTTTGCACCCGATCGCGCACAGCGTTTGTGGGCTACCGCGCGGCAGGATCTCAAATACATCATCAAGACCGATGCTACTGGCGCAAAGCGGCTTTCGTTGCCGGGCAAGGGGTTTGACTTCGGCAACTACAAATCGGGCTATGCCGGCGCCTATGCGATGCTGATGGACACCGCGCGCGAGTTCGGTGACTACGAGATCGCGGACGCCGCCCAGCGCGCACTCGATCAGGATTGCGGTCGTGCGGACGATGGTGGCGTCCTGCGCTATTCGAAGGGATCGAATCTTTCCAACGCGATGGCGATGCGGGCGCGAATCCATCGCCGCGACGACTTCCGCAGAACCATCGCGGAAGGACCTCCCGAGGGATCGCTGCGCGGACCGCTTCTCACCGATGCGAAGTACCCTGACGTGCTGGTCGCTCATGCATTCAGCAATGGCGATGACCTCGATCTAGTGCTCTATCCGGGCTTGCAGGCGGGCCAGCAAGAAATCCGAGTTGAGCGGCTTCGCCCGGGCGCGAGGTATGTGATGCGCAACGGATCGGAACACGCGTTTGCGGCGGACAACAATGGCGCGACATCGCTTTCGGTGGCGCTTCGCGGGCGCACGCCAATACATATCGTTCCGGCAATCTGATCGGGGGCGGAAGAGTTCATCGCATCGACAGCAATGATTATCGCCGCGGACGGGCTGCCCCCTAGCGAAAAATAAAACCCTCAGAGTTTGTGAATTTATTCGGAATCCGGGATTCCTCGTGGCACAGGCTTTAGCCTGTGATCCCACACCGGCTGCGCGGTGACATTGCCGACCCTCTGGCGCTCGGATGAACTCGGCGTGCCGATGGCGCCCGCAGCAACCCCGTGGACCGAGCCGCGGGCCGTCTATTGCGCGGCGAACCAGCGCGCTGTGCATCGGCGGGTGTATTGATGGGTTGGAGCCATCCCGTTTCCGTGGATGGTGTTGGGCTTGCTTAACCTGATTGCTTCAGTCGTTCTCCATAGTCGACCGCTTGGATAGATTGATCCGGTATTTTTTCCGCCGCCAGCAGGGGCCGGTTGGTTTTGCCAGCGGCTTGCGGGGTCCCCGGTCAGATCGGTGGTAAGGTCAACTCCGCACGAGGAGCGTTCGCGGATCTGCTCTCGAGCCGACCCGTTCAGTCCAAGAGGGGGACTGGGGATAGGTCCCGGAAATCAACCAACCAGTCGGTAGGTGACTCCAAAAGGCATCTGACTCGCGGGCTGACAGTTTATCTTCGGTCGATCGAGTCGCTACCGACAGTCTGTCGGTGCGCGCAATGATCCCCTTTACGGCAATTGACGCGGATCGCTCCATTCCATTGTAGCCATTAGCGCCAGCAGCGGCGGACGAGAGCGTGTCGAAAGAGAAAACACTCTGCCCGCCAGAGTGGGCGGTCGTGGCACGGGCACTGCATGCCCAAAGTGGCCGGAATCTGCGCGGATGCAATTGGGGATTCGAGCAGGGCGCTGGCATGTTGAGCCGTGTCGAGCAGCATTGAAAATTGAGAGGTTCGACACCTTATGTATTTGGAGCTTCTGCCAGTGTTCTCTACCCGTGACGATCCGCCGTCAAAAGATTGTCGTCTCGCTCACTGGGCCGGACTGCGGTGCGCGGCGGCAAAGGTGTCAAACACGGTGAACGCCGCGGCGATTGCTGAGAAAGCAATTCGCGCCGAGACATCAGCGGCGCGCCGAGGTCTGATCCATCGACATTGCGAGGTCGGCTCATGATCGCGGACACAACCTGAGCGGCAATCGGACGGCCAGGCGGTTCGGCGCAATCAAGCGCCGGCCCGCGACCGGACACATTTGCAATCGAAGGCTGTGGCCTTCGGACCAGTTAACCCGGAGTCGCTTGCCTCCGGGCGGATCTAAGAGGGCAGTGCCATGACCCAACGGCAACTTGCGATGGTGATCAATCTCGACAAATGCATCGGCTGTCAGACTTGCACCGTCGCGTGCAGCACTCACCGCCTTAACCATCCCGGTACCGAGATGCTCCGTTATATCTGGTGTGAGACCAAGCCCGGTGAAGGATGGCCCAAGGGCTGGATGGAGATGGGACGCAAGGTGCCGGACAAGGTGCGTGATTACGGCGGGACCTGGGATTTCAACTGGAACGAAGTTTACACCTCGCCGGTTGGCGCCAAGTACCTGCATCCGGTCACAAGGGAAACCCAAGAGCCGGTTAAATGGGGCCCGATTTGGGAAGAAGACCAGGGCGGCGGCCAATGGCCAAACGGGTACTTCTTCTATATGCCGCGGCTTTGCAATCACTGCACTGACGCACCGTGCATAGCAGCCTGCCAGGAACACTTTTTGCGGGGCGGCGGCAAGGACCCCAGCGCGGGCAACGGACACAAATCCTCGATGCACAAGCGCGAGAAGGACGGGATCGTAATGATCGACGCCGGCTCGTGCGATGAATGTGGCCTGTGCGCCGCTTCATGCCCCTACAAGATTCCGATGGAGAATCTCGAGACGGGCGCCTACGAGATGTGCGACTTCTGCGTGGGCCGCGTGGAGAACCAGTACGCTCCGGTTTGCGCAAAGAGCTGTCCAGCGCGCGGAATGTACTTCGGATACCTGGACGACAAGGCAAGCTTCGTTTCGAAACTGGTCAACGAATATAAAGTGGCGCTGCCGCTGCGGCCGGATTTCAAGACCGGCCCGAACGTGTACTACGTTCCCCCCTTTATCCGGCCCACGACCTTTGGAGCAGGCAACAAGCCGACCGGTCAGGCCGACATTCCAGTCGATCTGCTTCGTAAATACTTCGGTCCGGACCTTGACCAGGCGATGCTCACACTCAAAGAGCATCGTGCGCGCGCCGAGCGCGGCGAACAATCGGAATTGATGGACCTCCTTATCATTTACAAATGGGCCGACGCCTTTGCTCCGCTGAAAGTCGAAGCCCCGACAGAACCGATCGGGGAGGGCGCGGTGCAAGCCGGAAAGGGGCAACCATCATGAGCAAACGCAATACCCAGGAGAACCCGGCCGCCCGGCAAGCGGTCGCTGAAGCCCCTCAGAACTATTGGCAATGGGACCGCTGCCGATGGGGAACCCATCGCGTCAACTGCTATCCCGGCAGTTGTCCATTCCGTGTCTATGCCAAAGACGGTCAGGTAATCCGCGAGGAGATTTCGTGTACCTATCCCGAATTCACCGATCCCGATTACCGGGTACCGGATTACAACCCGCGCGGATGCCAGAAAGGCTATCAGCACTCGAAAGCGATGTATGGTCCCGACCGCCTCGTGCACCCGATGAAGCGCAAGGGCGAGCGCGGCAGCGGCCAATGGGAGCAGATAAGCTGGGAGCAGGCCTACGATGAAATCGCGATCAAGTTAGTCGACATAATCCAGAAATATGGGCCGCAGGCGCTCTCCGACGACCATGGAACAAATGGCGCCGGCGTGTTGCGCGGCGGCGGCGAGGGTGCCGCGACCGGGTTCGTGTCGCGTCTGGGTGGAGTCAGCTACGATCTCAACTTTCTCATCGGTGATTTCAACCCCGGCCAGTATCTGACCTTCGGCCAATTTCAGCAGGCTCCGGGGATCGAAACCTGGTTCCTTGCTGACACGGTAATCGCGCTCTCAAACCCGGCCTACGCAAACATCCCGGACATCCATTATATCCTCGAGGCTCGTTACCGCGGGGCCAAGGTGGTTGCGATTTCACCGGATAAAACCGCAACAGCGCAATTTGCCGATATGTGGCTGCCGGTCAACTGGTCCGCCGATCCGGCAATCTGGCTGGGCGTCTGCAAGATACTGATCGAAAATGGATGGCTCGACCTCGAGTTCATGAAGGAACAGACCGATCTCCCGGTGCTGGTCCGCATGGACAATCAGCAGTTCCTGCGCGCGTCCGACTTGGACGAGGGCGCGGACATGGAGCAGTTCTTCGCAATCGACAGCGCTACCGGCAAGCCCGAGCCACTGCCCAAAGGCACGCTTGCGATGCCGTTTGACTATGCGCTCGAGGGCACTTGGAAAGTTGCCCTGAAGGACAAGAAGCAGGTCGAGGTCACAACGGTCTTCGAGCTGCTCAGGAAGCGCGTTGCGGAATACACGCCGGAAAAGGTCCACGAAATATCCGGCATCCATCCGGACCAGCTTGCCCAGTTGGCCGAGTTGGTCAAACCACCGCGCAAGGTGTTCGTGTTCGTCAACTGGAATGCCGGCAAGCTCTACCACGGCGATCTTCTCGAGCGCTCCTACTGCTACATGCTGGCGCTCACTGGAAACGTCGGCAAGGCTGGCACGGGATCGCGGGGATGGTCAGCCGGAGCTGAGTATATCGGCGGCGCCGCCGTCGTCGGCGGGATGCCCAACGAGGTGCTCGAGACCGGCGATCCGATGCTTCACGCGATGAACATGGCGCAGAAGATACAGGAGGACTATCGGACGCAGTTCAAAATGGACCCGACGATGCCGCAGGCCGAGGCTGCTTTGGGTGCGCTCCGCGAAGGTCTTCGGGCGGGCGGCACACTCTCGCCGCCGGTTTGGCTGTGGTACCACCACGCCGGGTACAAGGAGGTGTGGGACAAGTTCCTCGACGACCCGAACGCGCCCAAGAAAATCAGCGAGTACGCGGAGGAATCGCTCGCCAACGGCTGGTGGAAAGGGTTCGTACGGCCCGCCAAGGAGATCAGTCCAAAGGGACTGCTGGTATCGGGATCGAATCCGCTGCGCCGTCACCGCGGCGGCATGAACACCTATTTGAAGACCATGTGGCCGAAGCTCGAGTGCATCGTGGTGCTGGATCCGCGGTGGAGCACCACAGGCCTGTACGCCGACTACGTGCTGCCGGCCGCATCGTTCTACGAGTACGCCGATTCGAAGTACTCGACGCCGGCGACCCGCTTCAGCACCTTCACGGACCAGACCGTGCCGATGCTCGGCGAGTCCAGAAGCGACCGCCAGATCACGCTCGCCCTGCTCAAACGCATGCAGGAGCATTTCCTGAAGCGAGGTGTGGAAAAGTACAAGTCCGGTGATCGGGAGATCGTGGTCAAGGATCTCTATTGGCGCGCCACCTTTGGCGGACGCTACGGCGAAACCAACGAAGACGAGGAGATGCTGGTAAACGACACCTTTAATGCGCTTGGAAAGATGGGCTGGTTCGAGAGCCTCGACGGTGAGGAGCTTACGCTCGACAACCTGCGCAAGAACGGGAAAGCCTGGCTGAGCGGCCGCCCCGCCTGGCACGCGACCGTGGTCCAGAACTCGGACATGGTTAAAGGCGATATTTTCTGGCCCTTCCGCGATCAGCTCGAGCAAAAGGTGCCGTACGCGACCACTACGCGGCGGATGGAGCTATACCTCGACCATCCATGGTTCATCGAGGCCGACGAGCACCTGGTGCGCTACAAGCAACCGCCCAACATCGGCGGTGCACAGCCGCTGCGCCTGACCAGCGGGCATCTGCGCTGGAGCATTCACTCGAATTGGGTCGTCTCATACGAGATGCTGAAGCTGCATCGCGGCGAGCCCTTCGCGTTCATCAATGACACCGTGGCCCGGCAGAAAGGCATCGCGGACCATGACTATATGCGTGTCTTCAACGATTACGGATCGTTCATAGTCAGAGCAAAAGTCAGTTCATGCACCCGTCCCGACCAGCTGGTTATCTACCACGCGTGGGAACCCTATCAGTATCCGAACTGGATGCCCTACGACGGGCTGCTTCCCGGTCCGCCAAAGGGACTGCACTTTGCGGGCGGTTATCGCCATTACGAGTACACGCTTTGGAACTGGTCGCCCTCACAGTCCGACCGTCAGACCAACATCGAGTTCGAGAAGGTGGAGTTGCAGGCATAGCTCCAAGAGGCTTGAACAATGGCAAAGGCATCGGACGAGACTAGCGGCTTGGCGCCGAAACTGGACGCAGACGAGGCGCAGCGCCAGTACTTTCAATGGGATAGCTGCAAGTGGGGCACTCACCGGGTGAACTGCTATCCGGGCAGTTGTCCGTTTCGCATCTACGTCAAAGACGGCAAAGTAGTCCGTGAGGAAATCTCCTGTACCTATCCGGAGTTTACCGATCCGGACTCGAAGGTGCCCGATTATAATCCGCGTGGATGCCAGAAGGGCTATCAGCACTCGCGCGCGATGTACGGTCCCGACCGTGTGCTCTATCCGATGAAGCGCAGCGGCGAGCGTGGCAGCGGTCAATGGGAAAAGCTGTCATGGGAGCAGGCCTTCGATGAGATCGGCGGCAAGCTTGCCGATGTCATCCAGAAATACGGTTCCAGAGCGCTCATCGACGATCACGCGGCCAATGGCATTGGAGTGTTTCGCGGCGCCGCTGAAGGCTCGACCACGGGCATCACCTCCCTGCTCGGAGGAGTCAGCTTTGATCTGGACTTTGTCACTGGCGATTTCAAGGTCGGCCAGTGGCTCACCTTCGGAGAGATGCATCACGCGCCGGGAATCGAGAATTGGTTTTTGCCGGACACCATAATCCTGATGTCCAACCCGGTGTACGCCAACATCCCGGATATTCATTACCTACTTGAAGCCCGATATCGCGGCGCAAAGATAATCGCCGTCGCGCCCGACAAAAACCCGTCATGCCAATTCGCCGACATCTGGGTGCCTGTGGATTGGTCGGCGGACCCTGCGCTGTGGCTCGGCGTGGCGAAAATCCTGATCGACAACGGCTGGATCGACTCGCACTTCGTCAAGGAGCAGACCGACGGTCCAGTCCTGGTTCGAAGCGACGACGGCCGGTTTCTGCGCGACGCCGATCTGCGTGATGGTGGCGACGCCGAACAGTTCTACGCGATCGACAGCGCGACGGATCAACTCGTGCAGATGCCAAAGGGCACGCTCGAGATGGCTGCTGACTATTCGCTCGACGCCCGCACCACCGTGCCTCTCAGGGACGGCAGCAAGGTCGAAGTCAGAACAGTCTTCAATCTGCTCAAGGAACGCCTGGCGGAATATACGCCGCAGCGGGTACACGAGATGTCGGGGGTTCATCCGGACACGCTCGCTCAAATCGCCGAGTTGTGCCGCCCGCCGCGCAAGATATTCGGCTATATCAACTTTATTACCGGCAAGCTTTATCACGGGGATCTGCTTGAACGCTCATATTGCTACATCCTCGCGCTGACTGGGAGCATCGGCAAACCCGGGACCGGTACGCAGGGCTGGTCGCCCGGCACCGAGGCCGCGGCCTCGATGGCGGCGGTCGCTGGAATGCCAAAGCAGGTAATTGAGTCGGAGCGTCCGGTCGTCGCCGCCGCGACGCTCTCGCAGTTGATGATGGAGGACTACAAGACGCGGCTTAAGATGGATCCCACCATGCCGCCGGTGGAAGCCGCAAACGGCGCCACACGAGAGGGACTGAAAGCCTCTGGTGTGCTCACGCCCGGTGTTTTTCTTTGGTACCGGCACGCTGGATATAAAGAAGTCTGGGACAAGCATCTGCACGACCCGAACGCGAAAAGGTCGATCAGTGAATATGCCGAGGATGCGGTCGCGAAGGGATGGTGGAAGGGATTCGACCAGGAGGTCACACCTCGCGCCATGCTGGTGTCGGGCTCGAATCCTCTGCGCCGCCATCGCGGCGGCATGAATACCTATCTTAAGACGCTGTGGCCGAAGCTTGAATTGATCGTCGTCTTTGACCCGCGTTGGAGTACCACCGGACTTTACGCCGACTATGTATTGCCGTCAGCGTCGTATTATGAGTACGCGGACGTAAAGTATTCGACACCCGATACGCGTTTGCTCTGTTTCACCGATCAGTCTGTGCCTCCGCTCGGCGAGTCCCGGTCGGACCGGCAGATTGCGCTGGGCGTGCTTCGCAGCGTCGCGACGCATTTGAAGGCGCTCGGCATCGAAAAGTACAAAGCTGGTGAGCGCGAGATCATTGTCGATGATTTGTACTGGCGCGCGACCTATGGCGGACGTTACGGAGACAGTAATGAGGACGAGGAACGGATGGTTGACGACTGTCTCGAAGCGCTCGGTGAAATGGGATGGCTGAGCAGTCTGGATGGCGAGAATCTGAGCCTCGATAACCTGCGCAAGAACGGCAAGGCGTGGCTGAGCGGGCGTCCACCGTGGCACGGTATCGTGTGCCAGAGCTCGGATATGGTGCCGGGTCAGGTTCACGTCCCGATGCGCGATCAGGTCGAGAGGAAGGTTCCCTACGCCACGACCACGCGGCGCATCGCATTTTACGTGGACCATCCATACTTCGTCGAGGCAGACGAAGCCTTGGTGCGATATAAGGAGCCGCCCGATATTGGCGGACATCAGCCGCTGAGAATTACCGGAGGCCATGTGCGATGGAGCATCCATGCCAATTGGCATACTTCGTCTGAGATGCTGAAGCTGCATCGCGGTGAGCCTTTCGCGTTCGTCAACAACAGCGTTGCTCAGGAGAAGGGAATCACCGACCACGACTTCATCCGCGTGTTTAATGACTATGGAGAGTTCCTGGTCAGAGCGAAACTGACTGCATGCGTTCGCCCCGATCAACTTGTTATTTACCACGCGTGGGAGCCGTATCAGCATCCCAACGGCATGCCGCATGACGGGTTGTTGCCGGGTCCGCCCAAGGGTCTGCACTTTGCCGGAGGATATAGACACTTCGAATATACGCTGTTTAGCTGGGCACCCTCGCAGACGGATAGGCAGACGAATATCGAGTACGAGAAGGCCGCGTTTCAGGCGTAGTCATGTCGAAAGTTGGCGGTGCATTGCCTTCATGGTACTGGCCCGCAGGCATTCCCCGCCGAGTCCCGGTAGCCCAGCAACCGCTTGGCCGCATGCTTCGGCAGCGATTCGCGACGGCCAAGGACCGCCTTGCAATCGCACACCACGACGTCGAGATCAGCTACGGGCAGCTACTTGAACGGTGTCTTGCGCTGGCCGGCGGCATGCAGGCTGCGAACCTGAGCGGCACGATCGCGATCGCCGAGCCCGATCCGGTCGAAGCTTTGATGCTGTGTCTGGCCGGGTGGTTCGCAGGGCGGTGCGTCTTCCTCGCCGACCCGAAGGCGCGCGGCGAGCAGCTCGAGTTGCAACTCGCACAGGCAAAGGCCTCCGCGCTTATCGCACCGGCGCCAATCGGCGCCACGCGGTTCGTCGCGCGGAGCGAACTGACTGGCAACTATGCCGAATCTGGCACCGCGCGTCGTGCCACAGAACCCGCCGTGCTGATTAGGGGCAGGCGTGGATTGGTGGCGCATTCCCACTTTTCACTGTCAGCAATGGTCGCCGCCATGGCGGCCTTCATTCCGCATCTGCGCGAGATCCCATTCGTCTGTACGGAGCCCGCGCTGGGTTCGTGGGAAATGCTCACTGGCATTATCCTTGCGTTGCTCCATGGCATGCCGATCAAGTTTGACGAACTGCAAGCGCACGAGCGATCCGATGAACATGAAATCGAGAAGTTCGGATATGTTATTATCCCACGCGATCGCGCCGACATCATGCTTGCTGACAATCGCGTGCCGTCGGTTGTGCGCCAGGCGAACTATGTATTTGTGTCCACCGGATTCTTCGCCTGGCGATGGCGCCAGCGCGTCGAAACGGTATTGCATCGGCTGGTTTTCCCGGTCTGGGGTCTCCCCGAGAGCGGACCGCTGGTCGCCGCCCATCCCACCTGGCTACCGACTCACGGCCACGGGTTCCCGCTCGTCAACGTTTCTTTGATTCCTATCGACCCCGGCAGCGGAAAAGTCTCGATCGTGCCATGGGAGATGCTCGAGCAGGCGGAAGTCGGCGTCGAAACGTTATCCGCGATGGTAGGTTACGTCGAGCCGTCTCACAACGTCGGGATCAAAGCCGGCACAGCGGTGCGAACCCGCCAGGTGGCGAGCATGGATCACGTCGGTGTAGTGGTCCTGCGGGAGAGTCTATCGGTTGGACAGGAGACGCTGAGTGCCAACTGAGCAATCATATCTGTCTTTCGATGTACCTGGCGGCCGCCTGAGTTTCGGATCCGGTGAACTGGATGGCTGGGCGGAGCATCTGACCTGGTGCTATCGAATGCTCGGGGTTGCTGACGGCGCGACAATCGCGGTTCAGGATTTTGGGAGCAGTCCGCTCTCGTTTCTCGGTTCGCGATTGCTGATGCCGTGGCTTGACTCGGGAGTCGCCGAGCGGATGGGTGGTCGGTTCGTCTGTCTGGACGCGTCCACCGAACGCATAACGCTTACTCCGGCATTGATGACGCAGCTTGCCATCGACGCGCTTGTGATCAGGCGGGACGTTGTCGAGTTGCTGGAAGTCGAACTGCGCAAAAAAGGATTTGCCGATCTCGCACATCGCGCGATGAAGACCATTGTGGTCCTGGGCGACGAGCCGCATGGCGCCGATCCCGCCGGGTCGCAGGCCTGGGCCCGGCTGCTGCATGTCGAATCCGCCCTTATTCTGGCGCCGGAGTGCGCACGATGCGGATGCTTTCATTTGCGCGACGGAGTGTACCAGGTCATGGGCCGGCAGATTCACAATCTTCGACTCGCCGTGCCTCCATATGAACTGTATAACGGCGCCATCTTTCCGCCGTCCCGGTGCGATTCGAAAAATCGCGACTGGTGCATACGCGTTTCAGGCCGCGATCGAGGCAATTGATGAATCATGTTTGATGCCGCGGCCATCGCTACACCGGGTGACGCTGTCGAGGCGCTGGCCGGCAGCCGACTGCTCGCATGGCAGACCAAGCGCCTGGCGAGCGTGATCGATTACGCGCATCGGCAGGTGCCGTTTTATCGCGATCTGTGGGCCGCGGCGGGCGTTGATGCATGCGCGCTCGATTCGCTCGTCGAATTCGAACGCTTGCCAATAATCAGCAAGCCCGACTTGGTGCGCGCTGGGGAGCGGTGGGCGAATCCGCATCGAGGTCCCGTCGCGTTCAGCACCCGGGGCACGTCGGGAGATCCGCTGCTGGTGTGGCTCAGCGCGGAAGAGGAGGAAGCCTACATTGCGCCCACGATGCGCGGCTTTCGATGGGCGGGATTTGAGCCCCGGATGACGGCGATGCTGATGAGCCCGGTGTGGCATCGTCTTGCGGCGTGCGAGGCGCATGCGATCGCGCGGCTGGGCGGACGATGCGCATTCTTCTGGGGCAGCATGGGTCCCGAATATGCTGATTCGTTTCTGCACACACTGTTCGCGACGCGTCCGGAATTCATCACCAGCGCCGCACCGTTCATGTTGGCCCTGATCCGGGGTGTCGGCGGCTCACTGGGTCAACTGCACGAGGCGATGGCAAGTGTGCGCTCGATCTCGCTCGTCGGCTTGCCGCTTACGCCGCGGATGCGTGAGTATCTGCGCGATCGCCTTGGGGTTGGCGACGTGTTCGAGCGCGGCGGAACGCAGGAGGGAGCGGCGCTCGACGAGTGCGCAATGCACAACACTCCGCACGCACACGAGGACGTCTGTTATCTAGAGGTTGTGGACGAGAGCGGCGCCCCCGTGGCGCCCGGTCAGCGCGGCCGACTCCTGGTCACCAAGCTCAGCACGGCGGGCAGCATCTTCGTTCGCTACGACACCGGCGATATTGCCGCGTTTGCTCCGGGCGAATGCGCCTGCGGAAGCGGCTTTCGCCGACTCAAGATCTACGGACGTCCGGAGAGCAGCGTCCTCGTCGGCGGACGGCGGATCACTGCGTATGACGTCCGCATGTGTGTCGAGGAAGACGCCGGTCTCGTAGGCCGCAACGTCCTGTTGGTCCGCGACGCAAAAGCGCGCGCTGATACTCTGACCATCGCTCTCGAGGGTGGTCCCCACAATCCTTCACAGCTCGAAGCGCGGCTGTGCACGCGGCTCGCGGTTGATGCCGTACGCATCGTCTGGCTTGGCGACCTCCGAATAAATTGGGGATTTCGCCAGGTGTTCGACAGTCGCGAGCTCGCGCTCGGCGCGGGGTGACGGAGTAGCTCATGAAGTTGATGCTGCCGACCAACTGGGACCCGGAATTGCTTTCGAGAATCGAAGCACTGAAGCCGGACTATCTGTATGGGAGTCTGCCCTCCGAGGCGACTCTGCGATCTTCTCTGATGCTGTCCACGGCAACCGAAGACGATATCGCACGGCACATCGCGCTCGCCTCGGACCGCGGTATACGCCTGGTCTATGTCATGAACGCGACCTGCCTGGGGAATGTCGAATACTCGGATCAGGGCCGCGGTTACCTGCTGCAGCGTCTTCAATGGCTGGTCGATATAGGAGCCGCCGCGGTCGTGACCGCGAATCCATTCGTGATGGAGCTGGTGCGCGAAAACTTTCCTTCACTCGAATTGCACATTTCGGTGCTCGCCTCGGTCAACGACGCCCGCAAGGCGAAATTCTTCGAGGACCTTGGCGCGACGGTGATTCACCTCGATCCTCAGGTCAACCGCGACTTCCGCCGTCTCAAGGCGATCCGCAAGTCGGTCGGCTGCCGTCTGTCGCTGGTCGTGAACGAAGGATGCCTGCTGAGCTGCCCCATCCGCCAGTACCACTCGAACATGATATCGCATTCGAGCGAGAGTATTAAAGCCAGATACTACGTTGACTACTGTTACTATCGCTGTTCGCTAATGAAGATGGATGATGCGGCCGAGCACCTTCGATCGCCGTGGATCCGGCCCGAAGACCTTGGGGTGTACGAAGACCTTGGAATCGATTTATTCAAGATTGCCGGACGCGAAAAAATGGAGGAAGGGCCAAGTTCCCACACCGACTGGATTGAGATGGTAGCGAAGGCCTACTACACGCGGCACTGCGACGATATAGCCCGGTTGCTGGTCGGTATCCAGCCGCCGTACACACTGCGCGGCGAGGAACCGGAGCCGGTTGCGGTGCATATCGACAGTGCCGCGCTGGACGGGTTTTTGCGCTTCTTTCAGGAAGATCATTGTTCGCTTGATTGCAGTCAGTGCGACTACTGCGGCGTTTGGGCCCGGCGTGCGGTCAGAGTCAGCGGCCGCCCGGGCGGCTGTGCGAGCGCATTGGCTCAGGACCTCGAGACGATTCGGATCGGAAGCTATCGGAGCGGCATGTGAAATTGATCATTCTGCAAATGCTGATTGCGCTGCATCTCTTGTTTGCAGCGGTGTTCGTCGGCTCGAATATCTTTCTGGACTTTCTTCTGACCCCTAGTCTGGATGTGATTCCCCCGGGTCAAGCCGCGCGGCTTGGTGACAAGCTCGGAACCCAATTTGCAATCCTGAACTGGATCACTCTGCTCGGCTTGCCGCTGACCGGGTTTCTGCTGTTATGGAGACTCGGCGATCTTCCCGCCCTGATGAACCATCGCTACTACATGACCGGGTATGGCGGGGCGTTACTGTTGATGATCTTGATATGGGTTTCCCTGATGGTGACCGCCGCGATTCTAACCTTTTATCTCAGGCCGCGCGTGATCGTGAAGCTCCCTTTTGACACCACTCGCCAGCAGGTCGAAGGCGCACGCGCGGATTCGATTCTTTATGCGGGTTGGATGCAGAAGCTGGCCCGCTACAACGCGGTTTCATCGAGTGTCGCCATAGTAGTTGGCGGCGTTCTGAGGTTTGGTGGATTTCATCTGTAAGACGGTGACGTGAGGCTTTCGGAATCGAGTTCACAACGGCACGGAAAGCGGTATCGAAGACGCAACCGACGCAATCATGCTTGCGGAAAAGCAAACTTCAGACCTCGCGAGTGGGCGAGCAGCGCTGTCCGACCGTTTTGGCCGGACCATGAAAAAGCTTCGCGTTTCACTGACGGACCGGTGCAACTATCGCTGCATTTACTGCATGCCTGAATGTCCCAAGTGGGGCGGCAGGGACGAAATTCTAGGCTTCGAGGAGATCGAGCGCCTGGCCCGGGTATTCGTGGTGCGTTCGGACGTGGACCAGGTGCGCCTGACCGGCGGCGAGCCGCTGGTGCGCCACAACGTCGCCGAGCTGGTCGGCAAGCTTGACGCGCTGCGCACTGCCGGTCTTCGCCGCATCTCGCTCTCGACCAATGGGGCGCTCCTGGCACGGTACGCGCGCGATCTTGCCGACGCGGGACTGGACGACGTCAACGTCAGTCTCGATTCGCTGTCGCCGCGCCGTTTCGAAGAAATCACGGGGGGTGGCCGTCTTGCCGACGTGCTCGCGGGGATCGAATGCGTGCGTCGCGCCGGTATATCAGTGAAGGTCAATTCCGTGGTGATGCGCGGAATTAATGACGGCGATGTGCTCCTGCTGGCGCGGTGGGCGTTTCAGGAGAACCTCACCCTGCGTTTCATCGAATTCATGCCCTTGGACAGCCGCGGTCTGTGGAGTCCTGAGAAAGTCTTCACGGAGCGCCAAATCATCGCCACCTTGCAGCAAGAGTTCAGCATTGTTGCCGAGCCGCGAACGGCCGATCCCGCGCGAAACTACCTGATCAACGGGCGACCGCGGCTTGGCGTTATTTCGACGGTGTCCAATCCGTTTTGCGCCCAATGCGATCGCATCCGTCTGACCGCGGACGGCCGACTGTTTTCGTGTTTGTTCTCACCGTCGGGTATCGATCTCAAGGGCGCGATGCGTGCCGGGGCCGACGCCGATGGACTCGAAACGCTCATCCGAGCAGCGGTGGCCGGAAAGCCGCGCGGGTTTGTCGAGCAGTCCGAGGAGCATCGCAACGCTCATGTGGGGATGCATGTACTCGGAGGCTGAGCCGCATCATGCAGTGCATCCAAAGTCGAGTTAGCGAAATGCGAGAGTATCGAGGCCAGTCATGAGTAATGCACGACGGTTGGGCGCCATGTCGTTGGAAACTTTTCGAGCATTGACGGTGCTTGTGATCCTGCTCGCCAGTTCGCTCCCCGCCACGGCGCAGGTCCGCCCCGGCGATATCATTGGGGCCCAGAACGCGGAACGGGTGAAGAACCTCGTCTCGCCCGGGGTTCAACTGCGGGTGACACGTGGAATGACGCTCAGAATCGTGCCGAGCGAGCGTCTCGAATGGCCGCCGCCGTACCGGGAAGCAACCGAGAAATATGCTGCGCAAGTGAGACTGTCCAAGGACCATCGCAGTGTCTCCGGCTATGTCGCGGGTATGCCGTTCCCGTTCATCGATCCTAACGATCCCGATGCCGGCACCAAGATAATGTGGAACAACACGTTCCGCCCGACATCGACCGACGATTACGACGCGCGCGACTTTTCGTGCATCAGTGAGTATGAGGGTTTGAACCGTCATTACGCTCCGATCGATTACTACGAGATGGGCCACCTTGCGAGCTACAACCTGATCGGCCGAACAGAGGTCGAGCCAACTCCAATCGATCCGGACTTTCTGACCAGTGGCCGCTACCTGCTGATGGCGTTCTACCCGATGCTCGCGCCGCAGAGTGATCGTGGGCGTGGATTCGTGCGCGTAAGACATTCGGAAGCGGAGATCGGCGACGATGTCTGGAGCTGGAACCCGGGTGACCGGCGCGTCAGACGCCTGGATGAGGCATTTCTGGGAACCTCAGCCGGTCCGATTACGTGGTCGCTGGATAATTTTCAGGGGTTCGCGGCCAAAAACGAAAACTACACTTGGCGCTTTTTGGGCGAAAAACCGATGCTTGGATGCGTCGCCGCGGCTCACGTGCCGGAAATAACCTGCGCGACTGATGGTGGCGCAAGCGCGTGTCCGGAGCGATGGGAAATGCGGCGGATGTATATCGTCGAGGGAGTGCCCCGGACTTCCCGCGTGCCCGAGGAGCTGTTTGGCCGCCATATCATGTACGTGGACGCTGAGATGGTGTCGGTGATGTACCAGGACTTCTATGACCGGCGCGGCGCGTTATGGAAGAACTATGTGACCTGGATGGCATATCGCGATCGTCCGATGCCCGACGCTCGTGTCGCAATTTATCCTTTCAAGCGAATGTTTCAGGTCGGCGCCAGCATCGACGACTTCGACGGCCATTTCGCGTCGATGTGCTATCTGCCAGCACAGGATACCGCGGAGCATGAGTGTTGGTACATCAACATGGGAGCCGTGGACAAAAGCTTCTTCACGGTTAAGGCGATGACCGAAGCGGCGCCGTGACGGCAATATATCTGAATCGTGTCATCGCGTTGGGCGCGCGAGCGATTTCCGAGGTGCAGCGATGTTCAGGCGTTTTGAATTCGAAAAGGATGTGTACGAGACCCTCGAGCTGGTACCGATGGCGGTGCGGCGCAAGCTCGACCTGCTGGGTTTGAAACTCCATCTCAAACAGTGGCAATCGCTCTCGCGACCTGAACGATTGATCGTGTGCCATTTTCCGGTGGGTTCCGCCGAAGAGATCGACGTGCTTGCGGCCTTCCTGCGCGAAGCGGTGATGCGCCGTGACGGAAGCGAGTTGAAAGAGATCGCACCGGCGGTGAGCGATGCGCAATCGAAACCGGCTCGTATTCCCCCGGATGCGGAGCAACTGATGTGTCAGTTCAAACTTTCGGAGCAGACGTGGCACCGGCTCGATCCAGATGAGCAATTCGCGCTGGCGCGGCTGGCACGCAGCGGCGTGGACAAATTCGTCAATGCCTGGCGCGAGTTCGAATCAAATCGAAACCCAATAGGCCCCGTGAATTAACAGGAACTGAGAGGAGACAGGGTATGGTTAACTGTTCAACCCATGGGGGCGTATCTATCAGGGCGCTCGATCGCGCCGTCGCGGGGCATCGGCTCAGCTCCGAAGAGATACTTCATCTTTACGAGGTGCCGCAGGACGAGCTGGCAGCCGCCGCGAACGAAGTGCGAATGAGCCGCACCGATCCGAAGATCGCAACCTATGCTATCGGCGGCAATATCGACTACACGAATGTCTGCTCGGTCGCGTGTCGATTCTGCGCGTTCTATCGCGCGAAGCATCAGGACGGCGCCTTCACGCTTGCGATCGATGAGATCGTTCGGCGCGTCGGGCAGCTCAAATCCCTGGGCGGCGGCGATGTATTGCTGCAAGGCGGCATCAATCCCGATCTGCCGTTTGAATGGTATCGCGACATGCTGCGATGCCTCAAAGCGCTCTATCCCGAAATGCACGTCGATGCGTTCAGTCCGGAGGAGATCCTCGGATTGGAGCGTCTTACCGGGCGCGATGCCGGCGATATTCTCGGCGACCTCAAAGAGGCCGGACTCGACGGAATGCCGGGTGCGGCGGCTGAGATTCTGGTGGACGAGGTTCGCAGCCGCATCGCTCCGACACGCATCGGCACCAGGGACTGGTTCAGAATCATCGATGCGGCGATGAAGCTCCACCTGCACAATCCATGGGTCGGTATGGTCATAAATTTCGGCGAAACTCTGGACCAACGCGTCGCCCATCTGACGGCGTTAAGGGCTCAGCAGGATCGCGCGGTGAGCCGCTATCGCAGCGGCTTTACCGCATACAAGGTGTGGCCTGCCCGCCTGGAGCATACCCGGCTGAGCGCGGTATCTCCTCAGGCGCGCGAGGAAGCGATCGTACAGGAATACTTGCGCGACGTGGCGGTCGGTCGGCTGGCGCTCGATAACATCGATAATCACCGGGCTGTTTGGCGAACGATGGGGTTCACGGTCGCCGGCCGGGCGCTGCAAGCCGGCGCGAACGACCTGTGCGGTACTGGATCGATAAACGCGATCGACGCCTGTATCAAGGCTGCGGGAAAGCAGGTTCCGGACTCGGGAACCACGATAGTCTCAGACGTTGTGAAATGCATTGAGGACGCCGGCTTTAACGCCGCGCTTCGAGATCCCCATTACAATATCATCGCGCATCACGAATCCGGAAGCGAGTATGGTGCCCGGGCGACAACATAGTATAGCAATCGAGATCATCGGGTCGGTTGGGTATTGCCGCGGCGCCGCTGGCACAAATAAACGACAGGAGTCCATCGCATGAACGCGATCCACGCCGGGCGGCAGTCGGAAATGATCAGTGTCGATGATGCGCTTGCCCGCTATCGGGTCGAGACTCGCGCGCTTGCGCCGCAGGAGATTGCGCTCGTGACGGCGCTCGGCCGAACGCTCGCCGCGGAAGCGCGAGCTACGACGGACCTGCCGCCTTTCGCTCAGAGTGCGATGGACGGTTATGCGCTGCGCGCGGCGGATACGTCAGATGCGGCGCCCGGCCATCCCGCGAAGCTGCGGGTTGCCGGCGACACTCCGGCAGGGCCGGTACGCGCACTGCAGTCGCTGGGTCGTGGAGAGGCGATCAGGGTTTTCACGGGTTCGCATATGCCGCTTGGGTCTGACGCCGTCTTGCGGCAGGAGGACGTATCGGTCCGCGACGGCATTTTGCTGGTTACCCAACCCTGTCGTGCGGGAAAAGACTTTAGGCAGCGCGGTGAGGAGATTCACAGCGGCGAGCTGCTCGCACGCAGTGGCGTGCGGCTAACCCCCGCGTACGTGGCCGCTCTCTCGGCCGCGGCGGTAGCGCGTGTTTCGGTCCGGCGCGCGCCACGAATCTCGGTCGTGGTCACAGGCGATGAAGTGGTTGAGGCTGGTTGCTCGCGCGAACGCGGCGAAATTCCGGACGCGAACGCTCCGATGATCGCAGGATGGTTGCAATACCACGGTTACGATGACGTCGAAGTGACGCACGTAGCCGATGATCTTCGACACACCGTGCAGGTTCTGGGCTCCGCTCTGGAACGGTCCGATCTGGTTATCAGCACCGGAGGGATTTCCTCCGGCGATCGTGACTATATCGCTCGCGCCGCCAGCGAGCTCGGCGTTCGCCGGGTCTTCCACGGCGTCCGTCAACGACCGGGGAAGCCGTTGTTTTTCGGGGTCTCCCGCCGTACGCCCTTCATTGGGTTACCAGGTAATCCGGGCGCGATGTTCGTCGGTCTTGTCGTCCACGTGCGCGCGATCCTGGACACCCTCGAAGGTGTGGCGCCGCCCGGGCCGGGCTTCTGGCGCGGCCGGCTCGCGCAAGCGGTACCGATGGCCTGCGACGACGAGCGATGGCTGCGGTGCGGCCTTGATGTCTCGGCGACGGGGGAAGTCGTGCTCGTCCCACAGGACAATCAGGCTTCTCACATGATTACCAACTTGGGCGAATGCGCGGCTCTGGTTCGAATCCCTGCAGGTGTGGGGAGCGTCGCGAAAAACAGCCTCGTCGAATGGACGCCAGTCGACGGACCGATAGGCAGCCGCGCGGGGATCGGTCCGGAAACCCGCACCGGAGTCGCACGGCGCAATGTGCTTCCCTTCATGGTTATTCGGCAGTGAATGGGTTGAATACAAGCGACTAATCGTGGGAGCGACATCCGGGGAGAATATGACTGCAATGGGTTGAGACCACGGCCTATATCGGGTCACATTGCGGCAACGGCGGTGCCGCAAGCTCATCGCATTTAGACCTGAGGTCGCCAAAGGAGTGATTCCAACGGCGTCAGCCGTGGTTCCGTCGGCGACACACATTAATGTCCAATGAGCGCCACAAGGCCCCCCAGAGCTGGCAAAGACTCATGTTTCTTAGCGGTACGATGGATGCATGCTGAAGTAGTAGGCCGAAGGCGGCAGCTTGTGCGCTGCCGGAGAAGCGTGGGCAATATCCGCAGGAGATAACTCGCAACGGTAGTAAATCTCGACAATTCCATCGGTTGTCACACCTGGTGGAGGATCTCTATAGTTCGGCGGTCAAAAGCGCGCACCTGCCCTCCCGGTCCAAGGAAACCGGGGTTTTCCCTTCATGCGGCCCACTCGGCTCGGGGCGGATAATCAGCCCAAAGAACGCGCGGATTTCCCAAACCATTAGTGTAATCGTTATGGAGGTAACACGGATGTTCAAGCAGGTGCTCGCACAGTTTCGGCTCGCTGCCGTTGTCGCGATTATCATGATTTCGGCGGGATGGCAGGGCCGCGCCTTTGCCGTGGTTAAACCGGGAGATGTTGTCACCCCGCAAAACGCGGCTACTGTCAAAGACATCGTCAGCCCCGGCGTCTATTATATGGTCACGCATGGGATGAGCATGAACATCGTGCCCACCCAGCGAATCGATTGGCCGCCGCCTTACAAGGACGCGACCGAGAAGTATTCGGCGCAGGTTCGCCTCACCAGCGACCATCGCTCGGTCGCCGGCTACGTCGCCGGGCAGCCGTTTCCGATGATCGATTCAAATGATCCGTATGTCGCCAGCAAGATAATGT
>Ga0307373_10001749_pt1 | contig 40403 bp, 42 predicted proteins | sample OX2MG_FD_202534 | JGI IMG/M metagenome (GOLD analysis project Ga0307373, IMG submission 202534) | Soil microbial communities from Risofladan, Vaasa, Finland - OX-2 | ecosystem: Environmental > Terrestrial > Soil > Coastal area > Acid sulfate soil | place: Finland: Risofladan, Vaasa | collected...
ACCGCCAAGAAGGCCACCAAGCGGGCTCCGGCTCGCAAGGCGACCAAGAAGCGGGCACCGGCACGAAAGGCTGCGAAGAAGAGGGCCCCGGCTCGCAAAGCAGTCAAGCGTCGGGCCAAGAAGGCGCCTGCGTCTCCCAAGCGGGCTACGGCTCGTCGGGTCACGCGTCGGGCCCCGGCTCGTCGGCGGACCGCCAAGTAGACGAACACCGTCCGGCCGGGTTCACCCGGCGGTCGGATCGGTCCCTGCGGGCTTCGGCCCGACTCAGGGGCGAGACATTGCCAGAAGAGGGGCCCTCGCGGGCCCCTCTTCTGCGTCATCTGTCAGGGACGTGTCATCCAGGGACCGGAGGGCTCAATCCGGCCGGGATGTCAGTCGGGACGTCGACGTCCCAGCTGAGCTCGGGGTCGCGCACCACCCGGTAGTCGAGGCCCAAACGCTGCGCCTCGGCCTCGTGGCGATGGAAGGACCCGGGCCCGTAGTGGAACCGGAAGCCCGCATCCGTCGGGACACACACCACGTTGGTCCCGTCGTCACGGCGGTCGGGGACGAGGGTGACACCGCCGAACCCCGCCAGCTGGGTGACGTCATGGGCGAAGGGAAGATCGGCGTGCGCCACCAGGACCTCGGTCGCCCCGGCCTCGCCGAGTCGTTCCACCCCGGCTTCGACCGCCCCGTTGAGCCCGCGCCCGGGCTCGGGGAGGACCATGGCCCCGTGGCTCATGGCCCAGCGCGCCACCTCGGGGTCGTCGCAGACCACCGCCACGGGCAACGCGCCGGCGGCGGCGAGAACCCCGTCGGCCATGGCGCGGGCCAGGGCGTCGCGCCCCGCCGCGTCGAGCGAGGGCGCCAGGCGCGCCTTGGCGGCACCGAACGCCTTCACGGGGATGAGCACCACGCAGCCTGACAAGGGGGGCAGGCGCACCGGCGCTGCATTCACGGCCTCAGTGTACGGGCACGGGTCGTGACCAGGTCCAGGCCGTAGGGTTAGTCCCATGCTCGACAAGGTGGCGGTCATCGGCGCGGGCTCATGGGGCACGACGGTCGCCGCGGTGGCGGCGACATCGGCGCCGACGGCTTTGTGGGCGCGCCGCCCCGCGCTGGCCCGGAGCATCGACACCCTCCACGAGAACCCCGACTATCTGCCCGGCGTCGTCCTGCCCGAAACGCTGCGGGCCACGGCGTCGCTCGACGAGGCCGTCACCGGCGCCGCCCTTGTGATCATGGCGGTGCCCTCGCACGGCTTTCGCGCCGTCTTGACCGAATTGTCGGGATCGATCCCTGACGACGCCCCCGTGCTGTCGTTGGCGAAGGGGCTCGAGCAGGGCAGCCGTCTCCGCATGACCGAGGTCATCGCCCAGGTGGTGCCGGGCCATGTCGCCGGCGTGCTCACCGGGCCGAACCTGGCCCGCGAGATCGCGGCGGGACAACCGGCGGCCACCGTGGTGGCCATGACCGACGAAGCGATGGCCCGCCAGGTCCAAGAGGTCCTCCGCACACCCTCGTTCCGCGTCTACACGAACCCTGATGTGGTGGGATGCGAGATGGCGGGGGCCACCAAGAACGTCCTCGCCATCGCGGCCGGCATCCTCCAGGGACTCGGGCTCGGGGACTCCTCGTTGGCCGCCCTCATCACCCGGGGCCTGGCCGAGCTGGGACGGCTCGGCGTGGCGATGGGGGGCGAGCGCATCACCATCGCCGGGCTGGCGGGCGTGGGCGATCTCGTGGCCACCTGCACCAGCTCCCTGAGCCGGAACCGGATGGTGGGGGAGCAGCTCGGCCGGGGCCGGACCCTCGAGGAGATCATGGCGGAGATGCGCATGGTGGCCGAGGGCGTGAAGACGGCTCGTCCCCTGCTCGAGCTGGCCCGGGCCCGAGGGGTGGAGATGCCCATCGGCGAGCAGGTCGCTGCGGTGCTCGAGGGGGAGACCTCTCCGTCGAAGGCCATCCTCACCTTGATGTCGCGCTCGGCCAAGCCGGAGTTCGACGGCCTCCAGGGATGACATCGGAGACCGCGTCGACGGCGCAGGCCGAGGCACTCGTCCGGGTGCGTGGCTTCCTGCGCGCCCATGGCACGCCCGAGGACGAGATCGCCGAGGCGGAGTCGCGCCACGTCCTCGACCTCCTCGTGGCGGACCGTCTCCTCGTCCCCGCCGAACGCCGCTACACCCAGGTCGAGGTGGCGGAGATGACGGGGATGGACCTCGACCTCGCCCGGCGCTTCTGGCGGGCGCTGGGATTCCCCGACGTGGAGCTCGAGGAGCGGATGTTCACCGACCTCGACATCGAGGCCCTCGTGATCCTCCGCTCGATGATGGACCTCGGGGTGGCGGACATAGAGACCAGCTTGCAATTCGCCCGCGTCATCGGGTCCTCGATGGCCCGCATCGCCGAAGCCGAGGTCTCCCCCCAGGCGCGCGGGCTCGCCATCGCCGGTGGCACGGGCTCGACCGACACGGTGGAGGCGGCCGACCGCTTCGCGGCGCTGGCCGACCATTCACTTCCCGCCATGGCCCGGCTGCTCGAGTTCGTCTGGCGCCGTCATGTCCAGGCCGCGGTCCGCCGGGCCATGTTGTTGCGCAGCCGGAGCGACAGCGGCGCCCTGCCGGTCCTGGCCGTGGGCTTCGCCGACATGGTGGGGTTCACCACCTTGAGCCAGCAGCTCTCCGAAGAGGAGCTCGCCGCGGTGGTGGCCCGGTTCGAGGAAGTCGCCCACGACACCGTGACCGCGGGAGGCGGGCGCGTCGTGAAGATGATCGGCGACGAGGCCATGTTCGTGACCGAGTCGGCCCTCGACGCGGCCCGGATCGGCTTGGCCCTGGCCGAGGCCTACGCCGGTGACGAGCTCCTCTCCGATGTCCGGGTGGCCCTGGCGGTCGGGCCCGTGCTCGTCCAGGACGGCGACTTCTACGGGCCTGTGGTCAACCTGGCCAGCCGGGTGGTGAACATGGCCGCACCGGGGTCGGTGATCGTGACCGACGAGTTCCACTCTGCGGTCGGTGCTCCGCCGGGGGAGTTCGAATTCCTGGCGATCCGCCCACGCCGGGTGAAAGACGTGGGCCGCATCGCGCTCTATGCCCTGCACCGTCCCGGGGCGGACCCCGTGGCACTCGACCGTCGTCTGGGTGGTCGCTTCGAGCGGATCGCGGAGGTCTTCCACGATCTCGACGAGTTGCGCGAGAAGGGCGAGCGCCTGATCGCGGGGGCGAGGTCAGCCGGGGGAGCGGAAGGTGGCGATCCCGAATCCTCGGAGCTCGAATGAGCCGTCGACGGGCTCGAGGGTCCGTCCCCGCAGGTCGACGAGCCAGCCCGAGCGCGCCCCGAGTGTGACCGTGGTGGGCCGCTCGGTCGGGTTGAACACCCGGACCTCGAGCATCCCCGCCACACGGCGCACGGCGGAGACCTCGGCCCCCTCCACCTCGAGGGCGCGGCCCGACTCCGGCCGCCATCCCCCGCCTGGCGCGTAGACGACGTCGAGAGGCACGAAGGCATCGTCGACCATTGCGTAGGGGTCGTCACACGCCACACACAACGCATAGCGCGCCTCGATGGTCCGCCCCCTCAGCTGCAAGCCCTCGACGGGCGTGAGGGGCCCCGCCGGGAGGGGCCGGTAGGCCATGCCGAGCCGAGACAGCATCCCCGTCGAGCGCAGCAGCGTGAGCGCCATCGTCTTGGCCCGGCGTGCCGACTGCGCACCCTCGATGTCCACCAACTCGTACTCGAGGAGCCCGTCGTGCGCCACGGTGAGCCCACCGGCGGACACGAACCGACGCGACGGGAAGGTGGGGAGCCCGAACTCGTCCACCCGGCCCTCGGCGTCGAGACCCCGGTGCACCACGGCGAAGGCGCACTCGGCGTCAGACCCCTCGGCCGGCGCGGGCAGGGGCAGATGCACGCGCAGGCGGTGATCCGAGGCGGGGTTCACGAACCGCGTGACCACCCGCACCACCCGCTCGTCGGCGCGCACCTCGATGTCGGTGCTCACCTCGACACCGACCTCACCGGTCCGGGCCCGGGTCACCCCGTCGACGTGGTCGGGCCAGGTGTAGCGCGCCGTCACGGTGACGATGGCCCGCACCGGGCCCCGGTCGCCCACCGTCACCGTCACCTCGTCGGGGCTGTCGACGACGACGTCCCCGGCGGGGGGGGAGTAGTTGTAGGAGTCGCCGTGGTCCCCACCGTCGACGAGCTTGCCGAAGCCGGCCACGCCGTCGATGGAGAAGGTCCCCACCCCGGGGTCGACCGCCACGGCGACGACGCCGTTGGCCATGACCACCGGCCCGTGGCCGGCCTCGGGCTCCTCGACGGTGACGGGATGGCTCGGCACTGTCGCCACGAGCGCCCGATGGCCGAAGCCGGGGACGTCGTGGACCCGGGCCAGCACCCGCCGCACGGGGGCCTGGTCGATCCTGATCCGCACCATCGAGTCGGGCCGCGCCCCCAGTCGGGTGTAGAGGTCTTGCTTGATCGAGGCGATGGGGACGTCGAAGCGCTCCTCGCTCCCGAAGGCGATGGTGATGTCGATCCCCGACTCGTCCTCGTCGACGTGGACGTCCTGGATCCACGTGTGGGCGTCGATCTGACTCCCGTTGGGGAGCATCCCCAGGATCGTCTTGACCGTGTTGGCGTCGAGGGTGAGCGGGCCCAGACCCCGGGGGATGCCGAAGGCGCCGGGCTCGTCGGGAAGGGCCTGGCCCCCGGCGGGGACCTCCTCGCCGGCGATGACGACCTCCACCATGCCGCTGCGGGCACGGGCCGTCGCGTTCACGACGGTCGGCCCCGCCTCGGCCAGCGAGCGCGTGAAGGCACCGAGCGCCTGCCCGGCCAACCCCTCGGCGATCCGGAAGGCCTCGGCGTACCGCACCAGCACGGCGTCGACGACCTCGTCGACCGAGCACGCGCAGCTGGAGTCGTGCGCCGAGTTCCGCACCATCTCGCGCCAGGCCAGATCGAGCAACCGCTCGGGGAACTCCGTGGGCGCCATATAGAGCGCACACAGCGGCTCGGCCATTCGCTCCAGGGCCCGCTCGGCGCGCGCCGCGGCGACTTTCACGTCGACCCGGTTCGACGCCACCCCCATCAACACGTTCGCCCGCGCCCCCGAGCGCAATTCGCCCTTCCACCTCTCGAGGCCGTCGGTGGGAGCGGTCCTGAGATAGTCCGGCAGGGTCGTCACCTCGAGGACGTAATCGTCTTGGAGCTCGTTGGCTTCGGCCACGACCCGCCCGAGCCAGGGTTGGGGCTCTTGGTGGTCGGTCCCGTTCATGAAGAGCATGCCGCCGATCAGGAAGTCGCCGATCTCCTTCTCGTGGTCCGCCACCCTCCGCACGAGTGCCTTGGCGTCGTCGGGGATCGAGGCGCCGTTGCCGTAGCCGGTGGGCAGGTACTCGGCGCGCACCGACGACCCGTCGGGCGCCTCCCAAACGAACCCGGTCCGGGTGATGACCGAGGGCACCCCCCGCCACACCACGGCGTGACTGAACCCGGCAGCCTTCAGGATCTGGGGCATCTGGGCGATGTGGCCGAACATGTCGGGCAGGTACCCGACCTCCATGGCCCCGCCGAATGCCGCACCCCGCAACAGCCCGCTCTGGAGGTCCCGGACGATCGTCTCTCCCGAGACGAGGAACTCGTCCATGAGGATGTACCACGGGCCCATCGACAACCGACCCGCCGCGGCCAGGGCCCGGATCCGCGCCTCGCTCTCGGGCCGGACCTCGAGGTAGTCGTCGACCACGGCCATCTGCCCGTCGAGGAGGAACTTGGCGTACGAGGGGTCGCCCTCCAAGAGGGGGATGAGCCGGTCGAGCATCTTCACCAGCCGCAACCGGAAGCTCTGGTAGGGCTCGTACCACTCCCGGTCCCAATGGGTATGGGGGACGATGGCGATCTGTCTCGGTTTGTCTGGGGCCACGAACCGAGATTACCGACCGGGCCCCGCATCGGAATTGGAATCGTGGCCGGCCACTACCGTGTGCCGCCGTGCACCCCCGACCCTGGCGCGACCACCTGCCCCTCGGTTCCACCTTCGATCCTCGGAACCTGACGGCCCGCGCCAGCCTGCCCCGGGCCTGGGCGGAGACCTGGGCCCGCCATTCGGGGGCCCCGCTCCTCCTGGACGCGGGTGCGTCGGGCGCGGAGCAGTGGTGTAGCGCCGGGGAGCTCGAGGAGAGGACACGGACCCTCGCCCACGGTATGGGACGGCTGGGCCTCGAGCCCGGCGACCGGGTCCTGTGGAGCACGGCGTCGTCGCTTCGCGCCGTGGCCGCAAACATCGCCGCGCTGCGGGCCGGGCTCGTGGTGGTGCCGGTCAACGCGGCCTACACCGAACGCGAGCTCACCCATGTCGTGGGCGACGTCCGGCCCGCGCTCGCCATCGTCGACGACCCGGACCGAGCCGCGCTGCTCTCGCGCGCCGACGGCGATCTCGTGGTGGTCACCCCCGAGTTCGAGGTGATCGGCGGGGACGCCGGGGTCACGCCCGACGCCGGGCTCGGATCTCTCGTCCTCGACGCCGCGCAGCCCGACGACGTGGCGCTGATCGCCTACACCTCGGGAACCACAGGCGCGCCCAAGGGGGCGGTGCTCACCCACGGAAACCTCCTCGCCAACAGCGAGTCGATCGCGCTGACGTGGCGCTGGGAGGCCGATGACCGCCTCGTCCACGCCCTTCCCATCTTCCACGGGCACGGGCTGTGCGTGGCGCTGTACACGTCGCTGCTGGTGGGCTCCTCGGTCGTCCTTCTGCCGCGCTTCGATGTCGACGCCGTGCTCGACGCCGCCAACGAGCACCGGGCCACGATGTTCTTCGGTGTCCCCACCATGTACCACCGGCTGGCCGCCTCGGGCCGGGTGGAGGAGCTCGGTCGTCTGCGCCTGGCCGTGTCGGGCTCGGCACCGCTCAGCGCCGAGTTGCACCGTGTCATCGGCGAATCGGCGGGGACCGCGGTGCTCGAGCGCTACGGGATGACCGAGACACTCATGACGCTGTCGAACCCCTACGAGGGCGAGCGGCGGCCCGGAACGGTGGGGTTCGGATTCCCCGGTGTCGAGGCCCGGGTCGAGGACGACGGCTCGTTGTTCGTGCGCGGGCCCACCGTGTTCTCCGGCTACTTCGAACGCCCCGCGGCGACGGCGGAGAGCTTCGTCGACACCTGGTTCCGCACCGGAGATCTCGGTGTCGTCGAAGACGGATACGTCCGGCTGTTGGGTCGGTCCACCGAGCTCATCATCTCCGGTGGCTACAACGTCTACCCCGCCGAAGTCGAAGACGTCTTGCTCGGCCATCAGTCGGTCCTCGAGGTGGCCGTCACCGGGGCACCGTCAGAGGAGTGGGGCGAGGTCGTCTGCGCCTGGGTGGTCCCCGACGGCGCGTCGCCTCCCGACGCCGACGCCCTCATCGCCTACGCGGCGCAGCGTCTCGCCCCCTACAAGCGGCCCCGCCGCGTCCGGTTCGTCGACTCCCTGCCGCGCAACTCCCTGGGGAAGGTCCGTCGTTCCGAGTTGCGCTGAGTCGCGGCCCTGTCCTCAGGTGGAGGAGGTGGCGGTCCTCGTGGTCTCGGCGTCGATCCAGGCCAGGTAGTCGGCGTCGCCGCTCTCGATGGGAACGGCGACGATCTCCGGCGTGGTGAAGCCCATGTACCCCTGGGTGTCGCGCAGGACCGTCTTGAGGGGCTCGAGGGCCAGAGCGGATGTCTTGAAGGTGCATACCCACTCGTCGGTGGTCTCGAGCTGTAATTCCCACCAGTAGGTCGATGTGATCGGCCCCGACACCTGCGCGCACGCGGCCAGTCGTCGCTCGACGGCGAGATGGGCCAGGTGGGTGGCCTGCTCCTTGGCGGTCGTCGTGGTCGTGACTTGGTAGTGGTTCGCCATGCCCCCAGATTGTATTTACAGCCGATCCGCACCCGGGGGAGGGTGGTCCCGGGCCCGGCGGTCCGGGTATCGCGCCCCGGCGCGGGTCGACAAGCCGTGGGGTAGCGTGCCCGCATGCCGACGTTCCTCATGCTTTCGACCCTCGGGCCCGAGGGGATGGCGACGCTGCGTCAGAACCCCAAGCGGTTGAAAGAGGTCAACACCGAGGTCGAGGCCATGGGCGCGCACGTGGTGGCTCAGTGGGCGCTGCTCGGTCAGTACGACTTCGCCACGGTGCTCGAGGCGCCCGACGAGAAGGTCGTGACGCGCGTGGCGGTGGCACTGGGCGCACGGGGCACCTTGAAGACCAAGACCTTGATCGCGGTGCCCATCGATGAGTTCATCGAGACGCTCGGCACGCCCTGAGCCCATGGGTCGCGGCGACCTCAGATGTTGGCGCAGTCCTTGCTCAGTACCACCACATGCCCTGCTTGCGACGCTCTGACCGGACGTCCTCGCTCGGGAAGACGTCGGGCAGGACGCTGTTGTCGGAGAGCCGCCGCACGCGGTACCCACCTTGGACGCGCTCGGCCACTTCGAATCCGTGGCTCCACGAGCCGACGAAGCGGTTTCGAACGTCGACGGCAGTGCCCTCGGCAAGGTACGTGTCGGGCATGTCGGTGGTGACGTCCATCAGGCCGTTGGTCATACGGGTGACCTCCTGTCATGCCCCGAACACCTCCCATGATGGGCGCTTGGACCTCCCGCTACAAGGGCCACTTGGACAACACCGAGCCAACGCGGCCGGCCCCCGCCCTGCCTAGGTGATGACACCTAGGGCCCGACCACGACCGTCGGTGAGTTCCACTTCACGGCGACGGGTCGTCCCGGCCCGGCCGGGGCTGGTCCACGAGCGCGATCTGTGGGGTGCGGGGCACCGGATGGTGGCGGGCATCGACGAAGTCGGTCGGGGAGCCTGGGCCGGGCCTCTCAGCGTGGGAGTGGCGGTGCTGTCGGAGACTCCCCGCCGGATCCCGCGGGGACTGCGTGACTCCAAGCAGCTCACCGAGGACTCGCGCGAGGCCATGTTCGAACGGGTCGCGGCGTGGTGCGCGGGTTGGGCGGTCGGCCACGCCGGGCCCGAGGAGTGCGACCGGCTCGGTATGACCGCGGCGCTCCGGCTGGCGACGCGCCGGGCAGTCGACCAACTGGCTCCCGACCTCGTCCCCGACGCCGTGGTCCTCGACGGGACCTTCGACTTCGTGAGCCCGCCGGCACTGCCCCAGCTCTTCGACGCCGACGGTGCGGTGGAGCCCGATGCGGTGTACGCCGCTGGGGGCGCAGCTCCGGGCGCGCCTGGTGGCCCGGTGTGGGCCCCGCCGGTCAAGACCGTGATCGGCGGCGACGCCCGGTGCGCGTCGGTGGCGGCGGCCTCGGTGCTCGCCAAGGTGACCCGTGACCGGATGATGCGGGCCAGCGCGGACTACTACCCGGCCTTCGACTTCGAGCGGAACAAGGGCTATCCGTCCCCCGCGCACCAACGGGCTCTGTGCGGGTACGGGTTGAGCGCGGTCCACCGACGGTCGTGGGCCTTTGTCGACAACCTTCCCTGGGAGCTCACCACGTGGCCCGGTGACTACCGGACCCGGGGCTCAGACCTTGACGGGGGGCTCCTTGGGGAGCCCGAGGACGCGCTCGCCGATGATGTTGTGGAGGACCTCGTCGGTTCCTCCCGCGATGCGCATCCCGGGTAGGCCGAGGAGGAACTGGGACCACGCGTAGGTCCCCCACTCGCCGGTGTCGGCGACGAGCTTGGGACCGAGGACCGAGGACAGCAGGTCGGTCATGCGACGCATGTTCATCGTGAGCGAGAGCTTGGCGATCGACATCTCGGGCCCAGGGAGCTGTCCCGACGCGATCTTGGCCATGGCCCGGAGGTTGGTGTAGTTGGCCACGCGGCCGTGGATGAAGATGTCGGCAAGTTGCTGGCGGACGAGGGGGTCGTCGGCTTTGCCGTGATGGCGGACCAGCTCGATCAGCCGGGGCGTGGACAGGTTGCCGTTGCCCGAGGACATCGAACCGCCGCCGATGGCGGCCCGTTCGTTCATGAGGGTGGTGAGTGCCACGGTCCATCCGCCGTTGACGTCACCGAGACGGTGGCTGTCGGGCACCCGGACCTCGGTGAAGAAGACCTCGTTGAACGAGGCGCCGCCGGTGATCTGGCGCAGCGGTCGGATCTCGACTCCCGGGGCGCGCATGTCCACCACGAATCCGGTGAGGCCCTTGTGCTTGGGGGCGTCGGGATCGGTCCGACAGATGATCTCGCCGATGTCCGACAGGTGCGCGCCCGAGGTCCACACCTTCTGTCCGGTGACCAACCACTCGTCGCCGTCACGGATGGCCTTGGTCTGGAGCCCGGCCAGGTCGCTGCCGGCCCCGGGCTCGGAGAACAATTGACAGGCCACGATGTCGCCGCGCCACAGCGACTTCAGGTAGAGGTCCTTCACCTCGTCGGTGGCATGGGCCAGGATCGTCGGTGCCACCATGCCGAGGCCGATGCCATAGGCGGTCATGGGCGGCGTGTCGAAGCCGGCTTCGATGGCGTCGTAGAGCCGTTGGTAGTCGCGCGTGAGCCCGCCGCCGCCATAGGCCACGGGACCGGCGATCCAACCGAAGCCGGCGTCGAAGCGCTGCTGGGCCCAGGCCCGGGCCGCGGTGAGCTCGGCGAGCTCCTCCTCGAGGGTCCGCTCGGGAAGAAGCGAGACCTGGTCCGATCCTTCACCCCAGCTCTGCTCGGCGACGACCCGGGGCTCGGCGTTGGTCTCGAGGAATTTCCGCGCGGCGCGCTCGAACTCCTCCTCGGTGATGGTGTCGACCATGGGGACATCCACCTTTCGCCTCGCTCATTCACTTTGGCCCGTCACGGCGCTCTTCGCGTCGCCCTTCACGGCCTAGGCCACCCTCCGGGGCCGCGTCACGACGCTGTGGGCGGACAGAGGTGAGTCTCCCAGCGTACCGAGGGGCCCCGAACGGCCGCCAGACCATGGCCAACCGGACCGACGGGCCGGCCGGTGCGGTAGAAAGGCCTTGATGGCATACGTGCTCGCTGTCATGGCGGCATTCGCCAACGCCTTGACCAGCGTCCTGCAACGGATGGGGGTGGAGTCCGCCCCCGCTGATACGAACCTCAAGCTGAGCCTCATCACCTACGCCATACGCCGGACGGTGTGGATCGCCGGCTTCTTGGTGTTGATCGCGGCCTTCCTCTTACAGTTCCTGGCCCTGCACTTCGGGCGGCTCACCACGGTGCAACCCATCTTGACCTTGGAGCTGCCTTTCCTCGTCGCCATTCTGGGGATCTGGTTCCGGTTGCCTCTCACCTGGAGGGAGTGGATGGGCGCCAGCATGGCCGCGGGAGGGTTGGCCGCCTTCCTGGCGTTGTCGTCCCCGAGCGGGGGGAACGTGACTCCCGACTTGGAGAACTGGGGGATCGTGTCCTTCGCCGTGATCGCCGGGTGTTCGATGTCGGTCTTGCTCACCCGGACCGGGTCACCGGCGTGGCGGGCCGCGTGGTTCGGCACGGCGGGGGCCATCGCCTTCGCCTTCACCGCCGCGCTCATCAAGACCGTCAACGACGAGATCACCCGGGGCTGGGCCCACGTCTTTGTGAACTGGCCGCCCTACGCCCTGGTCGGGGCCGGACTGGCCGGGGTGTTCCTGGCCCAGAACGCCTTCCATGCCGGGCCGGTGACCGCGTCGCAGTCCGCGCTCGTCATCGTGGACCCCCTGGTGTCGATCGCCATCGGGATCGGTCTGTTCGGCGACCACGTCCAAACCGCGGGTGGGAGGCTGATTGGTGAGATCCTGGCCATGATGGTCCTTCTCGCCGGCGTCTTCTCACTCACCCGGTCTCCGCTCGTTGTGCACGTGAAGAGCGAGGACGGCGAAGACCCCCATGTGCTCGGGGCCCGTCGACGGGGCGGGCCGGGGCCCGTGTTGGAGCCGGGGTGAGCACCGAACCGACGCCGCGGCCGGCCAAGGGTCTGCGCCGGCGCCAGAAGCGGCCTGTCGGGGCGGATGTGTCCACGGTGTCCACGGTCCGGGCCGTGGCCCCTCCGGGGTCGGTCGGGTCGGGAGTGCCGGCGGTGGAGGCGGGCCGGTACGACCCGTGGGCAGCGGTCCTCGAGCGTCTCGACGACGCCGCCGAGCTGGCCGGTCTCGACCCCGACGTCCATCGGCTCTTGCAGTTGCCCGACAGAGTCCTCGAGGTGGCGGTGCCGGTCCGGATGGACGACGGTCACGTCGAGGTGTTCCTGGGGTGGAGGATCCACCACAACCTCGCCCGGGGCCCGGCCAAGGGGGGGATCCGGTTCCACCCCAACCTGAATGCCGCCGAGGTGGCGGCCCTGGCGGCCGACATGACCCTCAAGACCGCCGTGGTCAACCTTCCCTTCGGTGGGGGAAAGGGCGGCGTCCGCTGCGACCCCCGTGAAATGTCGGCGGGAGAGCTCGAACGGCTCACCCGGCGGTACACGTTCCAGATCGCGCCCATGTTGGGGCCTGATCGCGATATCCCCGCCCCTGACGTCAACACCGACGAGCGAGTCATGGCCTGGTTGCTCGACACCCTCGGCATGCTCCAGGGGAACCTGCTCCCCGAGGTCGTCACGGGCAAGCCGTTGTCGGTGGGGGGGATGCGGTTGCACACCGGCGCTACGGCATCCGGGGTGGTGCGGTGCGTACGGGCTGTTTTCGCCGCGCTCGACATGCCCGTGGCCGGAACCCGGGCCATCGTCCAGGGGTTCGGCAAGGTGGGTGGTCCGCTCGCCTTCTTGTTGTCATCGGCGGGCATGCGGGTCGTGGCGGTGGGCGATGTCGGGGGCGCGGTCCACAATCCCGGAGGGCTCGACCTGAGCATGTTGGCCGACCACTGCTCGACCACGGGCTCGGTAGCGGGATTCGCGGGGGGCGATGCGCTGGTGTCGTCAGCGTTGTGGAGTGTCGAGGCGGAGCTGGCCGTCCCCGCCGCGCTCGAAGGGGCCATCGGCGACGCCGACGCGCGGGCCATGCGGGCCCGGGTCGTGGTGGAGGCGGCCAACGGCCCCACCACACCCGACGGCGACCGGGTCCTCGCCGAGCGGGGGATCACCGTCGTTCCCGACATCCTCGCCAACGCCGGTGGTGTCACGGCGTCGTACTTCGAATGGGCCCAGTCGCGCCAGGGCTACGCCTGGGACGAGGAGCTGGTGGCGTCGCGGCTGGCGAAGACGATGGACGATGCCTTCGCCGAGGTGTGGGGGCGCGCGCAGTCGCTGGGCGTCTCCATGCGACGCGCTGCTGGGGTTGTGGCGGTGGAACGACTGGCGGCGGCCATCAAGGCCCGGGGTCTGTTTCCCTAACCTCCGCTTTCCCGGGCTACTTTCCCGGGCTACCAGCCCCGGTCGACCCACTCCTGGAGCTTGGGCCGCTCGGCGCCGATCGTGGTCTCGTCACCGTGGCCGGGGAGGACGACGGTGTCGGCCCCGAAGGGGGAGAACAGCCGGTCCTCGATGGACTTGATGATGGTAGGAAAGTCTCCCCCCGGGAACTTGGTGTTGCCGGGCCCGCCCGGGAAGAGCGTGTCGCCGCTGAAGAGTAGCGGCGTCTTCTCCACTGCGAAGCACATCGACCCCGGGGTGTGGCCCGGTGTGGCGATGGTGTGGAACCGCATGTCGCCGACCTCGATGACGGTCTCGTCTTCGAGCAGGAGATCGTAGGAGGGGAGCATCTCGGCGTCCGCGGCGGTGACCGATACCTCGAACCCCGCCTCACGGACGGCCGGGACGGCTTGGATGTGGTCCCAGTGGCCGTGGGTCTCGAGGACCTTGCGGACCCCGAGGTCGCGGCACATCTGGAGCAAGAGCTCGTGTTCGTTGGCGGCGTCGATGAGCACGCCGTCGCCGGTGGCCTTGCTGCGGATGACGTAGACGTTGTTGTCCACGGGGCCGACCACGACCTTGTGGACCTCGATGAGGCTGTCTTCGTAGTGGGGCATGTCCGCACTCTAAAGCCCGGGCGGCGTGAACGGAACCGGGCCCCCGGACGTGGAATAGACGATGCGACCGGTCAACTCCCCGAGAAGTGCGCCGGCCGTGGCCATGGTCACCACGTGCCTGGCGCTGGCGGGATGCGCCCATGCGGCGCCTGTGGCTCGACATCCTCCGACCACCGGCGCTCCCACGACCTCGCCCACACCGTCGATGTCCACGCCGACGGCGACCACCACAACCATGCAACAGGTGGCGTCGGACGCGTGTGACGAAGCCGCCATCGGTGACGCCGCCTCTCCCGCGCCGTTCAGGCCCGCACCGACCACCACCGGACCGGGCCCATCGTGGGACGAGCACACCCTGATCGCGGGAACCTGTCCCCAAGTCGTCGATCCCGCCGTCGGCGCGGGCTTCGCCCTGGTCTCCCATGTGCCCACCGATCAGGGCCCGTGGGTCCTGCAACGCATCGATATCGACCGGGCCACGACCGAGACCGGTGCCACGTTCTCGGTCGGCTCTCTGACCGTGGCGGCGGGGTATCTCTGGATCTCGTGCGGGCGGAGCATCGCCGGTGACAGCACGGGCCCGCTGTTGTGCCAGGTCGATCCGAGTTCTTTGGCGGTGGTTCGCCAGATCCAATTGCCTCGGCCTTCGCCCCCTCCCCAGAGTTCGGCTCCCCAACGATCGGTGTCGAACTCGTACCAATTGTCGGTGGCACAGGGTCCCGGTGCCACGGTGTGGGTCGGGTACGACCGGACCTTGGTCCACATCGCGACCGGTGACGGGGAGCTGCTGACCTCGGTGCCGATCGCCTCGGGGACGGTGGCGAGCGTCTCGGTCGATCCCGCCCTTCACTCCCTGTACGTCGCCTTGTCCTATCCCACCGTGGCGGGCCAGACCGTCGATGCGGCCGTGGTCGAATTCGATGCCCGCACCGGTCAGCTGCTGGCGGCGACGCCCGAGACGAGCGAGGTGACCGACTCCGTGGCGGGCGGGGCGTTGACGGCCGTGCCCGGCGGAGTTTGGATGTCGTTTCGGACCGGGATGCTCGGGGAGACCCTCCTCCTCAGACAGTCCGATCTGGCCGTCGTAGGGCCTTCGGTAGCGTCCCTGGCCGGGCAACCCGACGGTGTCTTCCGGTGGATCATGGACGCGTCGACGATCTACGGCGACGGGGCGTTGTTCGTGGTGAACGAGAACGGCGTCATGGCCTGTGCCGACCCGCGCCTCGGCGTGGTCCGGGCCCAGCAGCACCTGGCCGCGGCGCAGGGCAACAGCTTCGAACTCCTGGCGGTCGACCCCACCTCCGGTCAGGTGCTCGCCACCGACGGGAACGGGCTGCAGTCCATCACCCCGCCCTCGTCGTGCCGAGTCTGAGAAGGGCGAAGGGCCGACCTTGGGATTCCCGGTGTCGACGTCGCCTCCCGGCGTCAACGCCCCGGGGTCGCCGGACGTGAGAACTGATAGACCCGTGGACCAGGCGAGGAGGGAGCGGGCCGTGGCCGAGGCGGTGCGTTTCGAGGAGGTCTTCCCCGACCTGTACCGGCTCGCCTACCGGGTGTCGTTCCGCGTGCTTGGTGACAGAGGTGACGCCGAGGACGTGGCCCAAGAGGCGCTGGCCCGCACCCACGTGCGGTGGGCCCGGTTGTGCGACCGCCCCGAGGGTTGGATCGTGCGGGTCGCCACCAATCTCGCCATCGACCGGCTGCGGCGGCGGGGGAGGACGACGGAGTCGACCGGTGAGCCCGTGGCACTGGTCGAGACGCACCTGTCCGAGCGCATCGACCTGGCCCGGGCCCTGCGGCGACTGTCACGTCGACAACGCGAAGTCGTGGTGCTGCGGTACCTGGCGGACTGGCCCGAGCTCGAGGTGGCCGACGCCCTCGGTTGCACGCCGGGAACGGTGAAGAGCCATGCATCACGTGGTCTCGCCCAATTGCGGCATCACCTCGAGGACAAAGGAGTTCGAGGAGGAGATGATGTTCGAGCATCTGGATGACCCGGCGCCGCCGGAAGCGACGGCTCGGACCCTGGGGGCGGTGCTGGCGCGCGCGGCGCGTCTGCGACGACGACGGGCCACGTCCGCGCTCGGCGGCGTCGTGGTCGGTGCGCTCGCCCTGGGTGTCGTCATCGGCGTGGTCGTCTCGGGCCCGCCGCGGTCACAGACCTTCGCCGCCTTCGAGTCCGAGTCCGGCCTGTTGGCGACGGGGACGCCCGTGCCCTCGTCGGACCTGGCCTCGGTTGTGTTCGTCGGCGACCTCCATGGGTTCGCGCTCGTCGTCCACGGCACCCAGACCTTGTTGGCGGTCTCGGTCGACGGTGGCGACACCTGGACCGTCGCCGACCCGAGCCTGCCGGTGAGCTTCCCCGCTCAATTCGAATTCTCCGACACCGGCCATGGATACCTGTGGGGCGGGCCGCCGTCGGCCACCGGCACCGTGGCGCTGTGGGTGACCTCTGACGGTGGGCGGAGCTGGGCGCGGGCCGGACTCGGGCCGGTGGTGTCCGACGTCAGTGCCGTCGGGCCCGATGTGTGGGCCGTGGTGGGGACCTGTCCCATCCGGCCGCTGGCGGGACCGGCGTGCCCCGTGGTCCTCGAGGTCTCCACCGACAACGGACAAACCTGGACAGGCGCCGGCGCGGCCCCACCGTTGTCGGAGAACGCCGAGGTGACCGTCAGTGACGAGAACATCGAGCTGGCCCGGATCACCCGGGCGCGCGCCTATGTCCTCACCTTCGCGGCCGAGGCCGGTGCTCCTGGCGTGACCGGCTCGCTCACCTACACGGCGGACGGAGGACAGACCTGGGCGTCGCGCCCCGACCCCTGCCCGCCGTACTTCGACTTCGGCGAGCAGATCGCGGCGTCGGGGACGGCGGACCTGTGGATGATCTGCGCGTCACAGGCGAGTGCGGGGACCCAAGCCAAGGCGCTGTACCGATCGAGCGACGGCGGCGCCCAGTGGAGCCTCGCCGCCGCCGCCAACGCACCGGTGTTGACCGGTGGCAGTGTCCTCGGCGCGGCGGGTGGTCTTCCCACCGGTGGATACGTCACGCCGTACTCGCTCGGTCACGAGAACCTGGCCGTGCTGAGCGCGACCGGTGCATGGCTCTTTCCCGACCGGTCGGGTGTCTACGAGACGACCGACGGGGGCAAGACCTGGGGTGTCGTGGCGGGGTTGGTCGAAGCCGGCTTGGTGGCGGGCGGGACCGGCAACGTGGTGTTCGCCGATGCCACCCACGGCTGGGTGTGTGAGACCGGGACCGGGTTGTGGCGGACCACGGACGGGAGAAATTGGCAGCGCCTCGGTCAGTGACGAGCCCGATCGCGGCGAGGCACTGTTCTTATTGACATATTGGTCAACAACGCTCGGCGTCTGGTAGACAACGGACGTCACGAGCGGCGCGCCGTGAAGAGCCACGAGGCGCCCGCCGAGCACCCGACGAGGGGGACCCAGAGTCATGAACTTCGCCTTCAGCGAGGAGCAGGAGGAGCTGCGTCGATCCGTTCGCCGCTTCCTCGAGGACAAGTCGCCCTCCACCGAGGTGCGTCGCCTCATGGAGACGACCGAAGGATTCGACAAGGCCGTCTGGGACCAGATGGCCAACCAGCTCGGGTTGCAGGCGCTGGCCATCCCCGAGGAGTACGGCGGCGTCGGGTTCGGGTACGTCGAGTTGACCGTGGTGTTCGAGGAGATGGGCGCGGCGTTGTTGTGTGCCCCGTACTTCGCCACTGTCGCCCTCGCCGCCAACGCGCTCTTGTCGAGCGGTGACGAGGCCGCCAAGAAAGAGCTCCTACCGGGGATCGCGTCGGGTGAGACCATCGCCACCCTGGCGCTCACCGAGGACTCCGGTCGCTGGGACACCGACGGGATCACGCTGGCCGCCACCCGCAAGGGCGACGAGTGGAAGGTCGACGGACACAAGATGTTCGTGATCGACGGTCAGAACGCCAACCTCGTCCTCGTCGCCGCCAGGACCGACAAGGGGGTCAGCCTCTTCGCCGTCGAGGGCGGCGCGGCCGGGATGACCACGACGCCGTTGGCCACGATGGACCAGACCCGCAAGCAGGCCCGGATCGAGTTCGCGTCGACACCCGCCCGTCTGATCGGAGAAGACGGTGGAGCCGCTCCCGTGGTGACCCGGACGCTGGACCTCGCCGCCGTGGCGCTCGCCGCCGAGCAGGTCGGGGGCGCCCAACGTTGTCTGGACATGGCGGTCGAATACGCCAAGACCCGTATCCAGTTCGGTCGGCCCATCGGGTCCTTCCAGGCCATCAAGCACAAGTGTGCCGACATGCTGCTCGAGGTGGAGTCGGCCAAGTCGGCGGCCTACTACGCAGGGTGGGCCGCGGCCGAGGACTCCGAGGAGCTCCCCGTCGTCGCCAGCCTGGCCAAGTCGTACTGCTCGGAGGCCTATTTCCACGCCGCCGCGGAGAACATCCAGATCCACGGCGGCATCGGCTTCACGTGGGAGCACGACGCCCACCTCTACTTCAAGCGGGCCAAGTCCTCCGAGCTCATGCTCGGGGACCCCAGCTACCACCGCGAGCTCCTCGCCCAGCGGATCGGGATCTGATCACCCACCGGCGCCGTCTCGCTCGGCGCCGGTCGCGAAGCGACATCCACTGGGCCTCCTGGCGGCCCGTTCCTGCGGGATACTGAGATCGTGCAGGACGTACCGGACAAGAGACCCGACGCCTCGTCCCCGGCGTCCTCGGCAGGGAGTGGTCTGCGGGCCTCTGACGCCGATCGGACCCGGTTCGCCACGATGCTCGAACGCCATTTCGTCGACGGGCGGCTCAGTGAAGAGGAGTTCTCCGATCGGATGGACCGGGTCCTGGCGGCTCGGACCCTGGTCGAGTTGTACGCGCTGAGCTCGGATCTTCCTGAGTTCCCCGCCGTCGACGTTCCCCACAGGCCGCCGGGCCAGAAGCGCCACGCGTGGCGCTTCTGGCGGAGCTGAGCTCGAGCAGTACAGACGAGCCGGGCGGACGGGAAGGAAGCGAGGGTGGCGACGACGTGGGAAACCATCGACGGTCCGTCGGGCGCGTTGGCGGTGCATGTTGCAGCCGGGTCACCGACCCGAGGAGATCAGGCCAATGTGCTCGTGCTCTGTCATGGGTTCCCCGTCGAGCGGGACTCGGCCGAGCGCGTGGCCGACACCCTTCCCATGTTGGCCGACCGCATCGCGGCCGAGAACGGATACCCCGTCGTGGTGGGATGCCTGCGTGGCGTGGGTCGATCCGAGGGTGACTTCTCGCTCGGGGGCTGGTACGAGGACCTGCGGGCCGTCATCGATCACGCCGCGCTGATCGGTAACGGAGGCGGAGTCTGGATCGTCGGGTTCGGGACCGGTGGTGCGCTCGGCCTGTGCGTCGCCGGCGAGGACAGTCGGGTGCGGGGAGTGGCATGTTTCGGGTCACCGGCCACGTTCGCCGACTGGGCCAATGAGGGCGTGGGGATGATCGAATACGCCCGGCGGGTGGGTGCCATCAGTTCAGCGGGATTTCCCTCGGACCGGCGCGAGTGGGGGGCCGCCTTCACACTGCTCCGACCCGATGCCGCAGCGGCCAAGTTGTCGCCGCGGCCGCTGCTCGTCGTGCACGGTGCCGACGATGAGGAGGTGCCCATCGCCGACGGACGTCGTCTCGCCGAGTTCGCCGGTCCGGGCGCCGAGCTGCGGGTCCTGGCCGGGGCGGGGCATCGCTTGCGCGCCGACCCCCGCGCCGTTGCCCTGTTGGCAGGGTGGTTGGAACGGCAGGGGCCTTGATCGTCGCAGGTCTCCCGGCCGGCGTGACTCACGACGCGTCGGCGTTCTCCACGTGCAGGTCGATGGCCGCCCGGAGTTGCGCCGCGGCGCGCTCGGGATCGTCGGACTCGGTGAGGTAGCGGACGACGACGAAGTGACGGGCACCCGCCGTGGTGAGCGCCGGTACGGTCTCGGGCGTGACGCCGCCGGTCACGAAGACCGGCCGGGGGGCATTCGCCACGGCGAAGGTGACGTAGTCCGGGCCCGTTCCCGATCGGCCCGGCTTGGTCGGTGTCGGAGAGACAGGCCCGGCCGAGACGTAGTCGACGGGTTCGGTGCGGCTGGAGTCGAGCTCCCCTGTGGCGTGGGTGGAAAGCCCGACGATGGCGGTAGGGCCCAGGATGCGGCGTGCCAGCGCGGGTGAGGCGTCGTCCTGGCCGACATGGACACCGTCGGCGCCCACTTCCAGCGCCAGGTCGGGACGGTCGTTGAGAATGAACGGGACGTCGTGCGCGGCGCAGACGCGTGCCGCCAGGCGAGCCCGTTCGACGACGTGGCGCGCCGCGAGGTGCTTGTCCCGGAGCTGGACGACGTCCACACCGCCGGCGATACAGGACGCGAGAAACAACTCGAGGTCAGGACGATCGGCCGTGCAGAGGTAGAGCCGCCGTTGGGCGAAGCGCCCCGCGTGGCGATCGTTCAACGGGTCCGAGCGGATGCGGTGCTACGGCTCTGAGTCTTTGTCTTCGTCGTCTTGGCGGCCTTCTTGGTTGTCTTCTTGGGCGGCTTCTCCGCCGTGTCGGCGGTCGCCTTGGCTTTGTTGGCGGCTTTCATGGCTTGCTTGAAGGCACGAACGGTGTTGAGCGATTCGACGTCGGTGATGTCTGCCACGGAGCGGAAGCTGCCGGGTTCGCTGAAGGGGCTACTCACCGACTCCCAGCCCGCGGGGCGCACACCCAGTTGCTTGCCGAGGAGGGCGACGAAGATCTTCGCCTTGTGCTCGCCGAATCCCGGGAGCTCCTTGACGCGCCGAAAGAGCTCTTGTCCGGAGTCGGCTCCGGTCCATATCGCTTCGGGCTTGGCGTTGTAGCGCTCGACGACGAGCTTGGCCAGCTCCTGGACACGAGCTGCCATCGATCCGGGATAGCGGTGCAGCGCGGGCTTCGATGAGAACGCGGCTGCCAGTGCTTCGGGGTCCATCTGGGCGATGCGCTTGGGGTCGAGCGCCTTGCCGAGTCGCCGCTCGAGCTCCAAGGGGCTCGCAAATGCCCACTCCAGGGGGACCTGCTGGTCGAGGACCATCCCGACGAGCAGGGCGAAGGGGCTCTTCGAGAGCAGTGCGTCGGCCTCGGGCTCCTGGCTGAGATGAAGTTCCACGAGTCGCCAGCGTACCTACTGCGCCTGGAGTGTTGGCCAGGAGCGGGAGTCGGTCCAGCTCCGTGGCGACGCCCGGAGGACCGAGCTCAGTCCTGGGGTGTGGGCTCGGAGTGGAGCATCCGCGACATCAACACCTTGAGCGAGGCGATGGCGAATTTGCCGTCGCCGACTTCGGCCATCCACGCGCCTTCTTCGAGTGCCTGACAGCCCTCGTAGAACCAATAGTTGCGACGTTGACTCGATGACGACTCGGCGCGCCCGGGCGGGTCGGGGAGTTTGGCGATGTCAGCGGCGTCATGCTTGAGCCATGCATGGAGCATGTCGTCGAGCGAGAAGGGGCCGTAGAAGCCGGTGCTGCTCGCTTCTTTCACGATCGCCGAGAGGATGCCCTTCCGAACGAGCGTGACCCTTTCGTCGGTATCCGCTGCCATGTATCGAGGCTAACCGGCGCGCTGGTCAATTCGCGGTTCATCCATCGGCTGTCAAGGGCTCGGAGTCTCAAATTTTTCAGGGGCAACCGCTGAACGTGGTCGGGGACGAATTCGTGCCCATCAGCGCCCACATAGCGTGGCCACTTCTTCCTGCGGGCTAAAGGCCCTGCGTGGGAGTGTCGAAAGTTTGGACATGACCAGCCTCGCAATGTCCGCCGAGTCCGGGTGTGAGATCGCCGACGAGACCGAAGCCGAAGACGTCTCCACCGTTGTCGTCCAACTGTTGCGCCGGCCCCGGTGGCAGTCCGTGGGTGCATGCCGCGGTGAACGCGTCGAGATGTTCATCCCCGATCGTGGCGGTCCCACTGCCCGTGCCAAGCAGCTGTGCGCGCGTTGCACGGTCCGTGCCGAGTGCCTGCGCTACGCGCTGGCCGTCCCCGACCTCGTGGGGTACTGGGCCGGGACCAACGAGCGCGAGCGGCGCAAGCTGCGGGCCGCGAGTCGTCGCGAGAAGCAGTCCGCCTGATCCGGCTGTTGTCGGGACTCCGCGCCGAGAGCCCTTCTCACGGTGATGTGATTCGCCGGTTCGGTGGGTACTGTCCCCGGTCATGGCCGAGGATCGACCCATCGCCCTGGTGACCGGCGCGAGCCGGGGCATCGGCAAGGCATCGGCAATCGCTCTGGCATCGACAGGCTTCGATGTCGCCATCACCGCCCGCACCGTCCGAGAGGGCGACGCCGTCGACGAGTCCGGTTCGACCGGCGGTGACAATATTCCCGGGAGCCTCGAGACCACCGCGCTCGAGATCGAGGCCAGCGGCGGCCGCGCCTTGGCCATCCAGGCTGATCTCCTCGACCGGGCATCGCTGGTGCGCGTCGCGCAACGTGTTCTGGAGGAGTGGGGGCACGTCGACGTGCTCGTCAACAACGCCGTGCACACAGGCCCGGGAAGCATGGAGCTATTCCTCGATCTCGACATCGATATGGTCGCGGCCAAGCTCGAGGCGAACGTGATCGGCCAATTGGTCCTGATCAAGGCGATCCTGCCCAACATGCTCGAGCGTGGCGGAGGCACCATCATCGACATCACCTCCGCCGTGGCGACGAGCGATCCGCCCGCACCCACGGGCAAAGGAGGCTGGGGCCTGGGCTACGCCGTCACGAAGGGGGCGTTTCACCGGGTGGCTGGCATCCTGGCTGTCGAGCTCGGTCCTCGGGGGATCTTCGTCGTGAACGTCGAGCCCGGCTATGTCCTGACCGAGCGGATGCTGCTCGGTCAGGAGCGCCTGGGACTGGCCGGCCGCTTTCCCGGCGCTCCGCCCTCGGTCCCGGGAGCGGTGGTGGCGTGGTTGGCCGGGGGAGAGGGGGGCGTGACGCCCGACGAACGGGCCGCACTCAACGGCTCGACCATCTCCGCGCCACGTTTTGCCAGAGAACGCGGCCTCCACGCCGATTGGCGAGAACACTGACCGAGACACCGACAGTCAAAGGCGCGGCGTAGTCTCACGTGGACCGTCGCCGAGCGAGACGGAGGGTGTGACCCGTGAACAATTCGTCTTCTGTACGTCGTGACCCCGATGTCGAGCTCAGCGCGGACATCTTCCGTGACCAACTTCACCACGAGATATTCGAAACCTTGCGGGTGAGCGATCCCGTGCACTGGCACGTGGACAGCGCTGGCGTCGGTTTCTGGTGCCTGACGAAGCAGGCCGACGTGCAGATGGTGAGTCGAGATCCTGAGACATTCGTCAGCGGCAGAGGGTTCACCCTCATCGACATCGACCCTGAGGACCTGCAGGGGATCATGATGCAGCAGATGCTCCCCGGGATGGACCGCCCCGAGCACACCCGGTATCGCCGCATCGTCAGTAAGGGTTTCTCACCACGGACCCTTCGACTCGTCGAAGATCATCTGGCCTTGAAGGCGAAGACGATCATCGACCGGATCATCGACCGCGGATCGTGCGACTTCGTCGACGAGGTCGCCGCCGAGCTCCCGCTGCAGGCCATCGCGGAGTTGGTGGGGGTCCCGGACGAGGACCGGCGCAAGATCTTCGCGTGGGGCAACCAGATGACCGGCATCGACGACCCCGAGTTCGGCGGTGACAGGGAGGCCGCCATGGTGGCATCGGCCGAAATGCTCGCCTACGCCGATCAGCTTCGTCGTACGCGGGCTGCGGAGCCCCGAGACGACATCATCACCATGCTCACGGGGGCGACGAACGACGTGGACGGACTGACCGACGAGGAGCTTGCTGTCTTCTTTCTCCTCCTCGTGGTGGCGGGGAACGAAACGACCCGCAACGCCACCTCGCATGGCATGCGCGCCCTGATCGAGCATCCGGTCGAGCTGGCGAAGCTTCGCGCCGACGCAAGCCAGGATCGAATCACCCGGGCCGTCGAAGAGATCCTCCGGTGGGCGTCGCCGATTCTGTACTTCAGGCGTACCGCAACTCGCGATGTCGAGCTTCGGGGCAAGACGATCAGGTCAGGTGACCGGGTCGTCATGTGGTATGCCTCGGCCAACCGAGATGCGGAGGCGTTTTCCGATCCGTTCCGCTTCGACATCGAACGTTGGCCGAACGACCACGTGACCTTCGGTGGTGGAGGCCCGCACTTCTGCCTCGGTGCCAGCCTGGCCCGGATGGAGCTTCGGCTCATCTTCACCGAGTTGGTCACCCGCATGCCTGCCGTGGAGTTCGATGGACCGGTGGAGATGCTTCGTTCGAACTTCGTCGGCGGGATCAAACACATGCCGATCCGCTGGGACCCCCGCCAGGCGTCCGCATCTGCGTGAGCCCATAGTCGGCCGCGGGCGACCTGCCTGTCGAACGAGGCCCTGGCATCCCCATCGTTTCACTATCGCTTCGCAGTAGCATGACAAATAGGCGGCGTAGGCACGGGGGCGTCGGTGGCCATCGGCAACTCACGCACGGACGAAGTCCAAGATACGCCGACGCCTGTCGAACAATCATGGGCGGAGTTTGGATTCGCTCCATGGGTCCAGCCCACCTATATAGCCCTTCGGCGCAAGACCCGGGATTGGATGAGGCCCGAGGTCGTGCTGGGTCTGATGATCCTCGTGTACGGCATCGTCTTCATCCGGCTCACGTGGCTCCAGCAGTCGCACTACGGCACGTTCGACTACGACATGGGGGTCTTCGACCAGGAGATCTGGCTTGCCGCTCACCATCTGAACCCGTTCATCACGATTCGCGGCCTGAACATGTGGGCCAATCACGTGAATCCCGTCATCTATTTGCTCGTGCCGTTCTACTGGCTCGGAGCCGGGCCTCATTTCCTGTACATCGTGCAGACCCTGGCGTTGGCCGCAAGCGCGATCCCGCTCTGGCTGCTCGCCCGGGACCGATTCGGCAATCCGTGGCTCGCTCTCGGCATCCCGTTGGCGTGGCTCCTCTACCCGGCTGTCGAGTGGATGACCAAATGGCCCTTCCAGCCCGAATACCTGGGCGTGCCTGCTCTGCTCTTTGCGTACTGGCTGGCGGACCGGGGCCGCTGGCGATGGTACGGAGCCTGCGTCGTGTTCGTCCTGGCTACCAAGGAGGATGCGGCCCTGCCGATCATCGCGCTCGGAATCCTCCTCGCCTTCCGGCACCATCGGCGGGCAGGGCTGCTCACCATGGCGGGTGCTCTGGCGTGGTTCCTCGTGTGCATCGAAGTGATCATGCCGAGCGCAACCCCCACTGCCGCGCCCTTTTTTGCCTACCAGTTCTCATCGCTCGGCGACTCGATGGGTCAGATCCTGTTCAACTCGGTGCGTCACCCCTCACGGATCCTTCGGCTTGCCTTCCGCCATGACCGCTATCAGTACTACTCCCAGCTCCTGGTGCCGGTGGGCGGGATGGCGCTCCTTGCCCCGACGACGTTGTTCCTGGCGATGCCGACGCTGCTCGTGAACGTCACGGACAACCAGGGCTACACCCACGACATCCGTTTTCAGTATGGCGCCTTCGTCGCCGCCGGCATCTTTCTCGCCGTCATCGAAGCAGCGGGACGTCTGCGACACCTCGGACTCCGACGTCTCCAGATCGGCCTGGTCTGTGCTTGCGCATTGGCGTCGAACGTTGCGTGGTCGCCATCGCGACTCAATCACCAGCTGTTCAGTAGCGGTATCTGGATTCTGACCTCGGATGCCCAGAGGAACACGCTCGACCAGATGGTCCACATGGTGCCGGCCGGCGTAGGAGTCTCGGCGACCTACAACGTGGTTCCTCACCTCTCGCATCGCGACCAGATCTACACCTGGCCGAATCCCTGGATCCGGTCGTACTACGGAACAAGCGCGACCCAACCTCCCGAGAGTCCGAGAAGCGTCCAGTATGTGGTGTTGGCGACGTCCAACGACGTTTCTCTGGCCGACGAACTGCTGTTGCGTCGGCTCACGAAGCCCGGTGGACCTTTCCGTATCGTGCTCCAGGAGAATGAGGCGGTCCTTGCCAAGCGCGTTCGGCCCGGCCCGTAGACGGCTTCGGGACTCGACCTCGAGAGGCACCTACGGCTGCTGGTACTTCTCGATCGTCGCGCCCATCTGGGTCTCGATTTCCTTGAGGTCGAAGTAGTCGCGCCACCTCGTCACCTGTCCATCGGCGTCGAGCTCGACCATGGTGCACCCGTGCATCTCGATGCGGATGCTGCCCCCGATGGTGCCGCGCCCGATCCACTCGAAGGCACCACCGGTCGGGTCTCCGTGAGACTTCGTGACCTCTTGCTGCCAGTCGGGGAATGACGAGTCGGTAATGTCCTCGACGGACTTGATGTCGGTCGTCGACTTGGTGACCGGATCGCTGAAGACACCCCCGGACGCGAAGAGCTCACGAAGTCGGACCGTGGCATCGGCACCGAGTGCGGTCTTCAACCTCTTGGTCCAGTCCTCCCAGTCCACGACGACCTGCCTCCTTCTTCGTTCGACGGATTCAGTTCAGTGATGGGCAGAACGATTCGAGGACTCGGGCTCCTTGGGCCGGGTCTTGGAGCATCCACCAATGACCGATCCCCTCGAGCTTCTCGATCGACGCTCCCGCCTGGCGCGCCGCGTTCGCGGCACCGGTATCGGAAAGGAAAGGGTCTTCGCTCGGGAGGAGGACCAGACCCGGCTTGAAGACCGATCCGCGTACTTCGGGTGTGGCCTCCATCTGCTGCTCGAAGAACTGCTCGCCTTCTCCTGGGGTCTGCCAGATCTTGGCGAATTCGTGCCACTCGAAGTCGACGTCACCGATCCCGGCGGCGTCGGTGACCCAGGAGCAGACCAGGTCAGGGCGGGTGCTGACGACGCGTACGACGAAGCCCCCACCCCAGTCGTGGAGCTGGGGAGTGACGACGTCGCTCCGGGTCAGCTCTGAGCGCAGGTGCTCTCCCAGATGACGGGGGTCTCAGGGACTCCGTGGACGAGGACGATTGGCATAGGGGCAGCTTGGCAGCCGTCGGGCACGCGCTCAAGCGGTCATGGGAGCGCCCGCATGCCTAGGGTTCGTCCCGTGCGATTTGGTGTGGTTCTTCTTCCGGAGTTTCGCTGGTCTGCCGCCCGATCGTTGTGGCGCCGGGTGGAGGAGCTCGGTTTCGACCACGCCTGGACCTACGACCATCTGGCCTGGCGATCCATGCGCGACGAAACCTGGTTCGGTGCGGTCCCGTTCCTCACGGCCGGGGCGGTCGTCACCGATCGGATCCGGCTCGGCACGCTCGTGGCGTCTCCCAATTTCCGACACCCGGTGCCATTCGCACGTGAGCTCGTGACGCTCGACGACATCTCGGGTGGTCGACTGACCTTGGGCATCGGCGCGGGAGGTCACGGCTGGGACGCGGTCATGCTCGGACAGGACCCCTGGTCGGCGTCGGAGCGTGCCGAGCGTTTCGCCGAGTTCGTCGAGGTGCTCGACCGAATGCTGCGCGAGCCGGAGGTGTCGTTCGACGGGCGGTTCTATGTCGCCGTCGACGCCCGGACGTACCCCGGTTGTGTGCAGGCCCCACGCATCCCGTTCGCAGTGGCCGCGACCGGCGGCCGTGGAATGCACCTCGCTGCCAGCTATGGCTCGACCTGGGTGACGACAGGCGACCTCGGTCCCGAGGGATCGCTGCTCGGTGTGGACGAGGGTGTGAAGGTGGTGCGCGCACAGATGGACCGGCTGGACGAGAGCTGCGTTGCGATCGGGCGTGACCCCAGGTCGGTCGACCGGCTCGTGCTGACAGGGCCGCGTCTCGACGCCGGGTTGACGTCGCTCGACGCCTTCGACGAAGTCGCGGGGCGGTATGCGGAGGCCGGGGTCACCGACTTGGTCGTCCACTGGCCCCGACCGGCGGCTCCCTATCGGGGTGACGGCGAGATCTTCGAGCGGATCTTCGCCGAGGTCTGCTCCCGACGAACGCCTCGCTGAGAGAGCTGCATAACGCCCCAGCCCCATACCGACGCACCGTCTCGCTGAACCTCCTGTTACACGCGGCCGGGTGATCGTTTCCCCACGGTCGACCCAGGCTTGTCACCATCGGAGTGATGTTGAGCCTTCACGAGGTACATGGCCTGGTCAGCACAACGGATCGCGTCTGCAACCGAATTGCCGGACCTGGCGAGGTGGGATCCGACACTGCCACATACGTGGACTTGCCTCCCGTGAATCTGGTGTGGTTCGCCCAGTGCGGCGCTGATCCGTTGACTGAGGGCCAGCAGTCCGGCCGGGGAGATGCGGGGGGCACAGACGGCAAACTCGTCGCCTCCCAGCCGTGCCACGGTGTCTTGCGGTCGTACTTGAGAACGCAAGAGATGAGCAGAAATTTGAAGGACCTCGTCACCAGCGTCGTGGCCGAAGGTGTCGTTGATGGCCTTGAATCCGTCAAGGTCGATGTAGAGGACACCGACATCGGCACGAGGCCGTCGGTCCGGTCGCGGGCTGAGCGCACGTGACAACTCCTCGGAGAAAAGGACGCGGTTCGCCAATCCCGTCAACGAGTCGTGAGAGGCCTGATATTTGAGTTCCAGCTCCGAACCGATCCGACGGCTGATGTTGACGTGTGACGCGACTGCCCCACCTGTTGGGCCGCCGATCGGCGTGATTCTCGAATTGAACCATCTGCCCACTGTCGGCGACGAGCACGGGTACTCACGGTCGCTCTCCACGGTCGCGCCGGCCAGAACGGCCTTCAGGCCTCGGATGACTTCCCCGGCGTCCTCACAGCCATTTGCAGCAGCTCGGGTACACACGTCGAAATAATTGGTGCCGACTCCCGTTGCATCCGCTCTTCCGCCATTGTCGACGGCGAACATGCGCCACGCCCGGTTCACGGCGATGATCGTTCCGGCGTGATCCAGGATTGCAGTCACATCGGGTAACGCGTCCAAGACCTCGGTCGCAAAGCTGGACTCCACGAGTAGACGGGATCCAGAAGGCACCCATCTTGTATCGGCAGCTGTGTCCTCGAACTCAAGGAAGCTCCGGCAGCCCCGCCAGATGCCGGAATGGGCACGAGGCCTAGCGGGTGCGTCGAATGACTCCGAAGCCTCGATGATAGAATAGGTGTTCGGGTTGCTGCTGCATTGGGAAGCACAGGTAAGGCCATTGCCGTGCTCCGCATCCACACTCGCCCTCGACCGAGATTGGCAGCCAAGTTCGGAGGGCTCGATGATCTCAGCAATCGGAGACCATGCATGAGACTCGAGAACGTCGTGGCGTCACTCGTTCTCGAATCGATCGGCGTGAGCATTGCGTCGTGTGGGTCCTCAGCGACAAGGGTCAGCCCGAAACTCGATCGGGCCACCGCCAAAGCCATTGGCCTGACGGCGAATGATCTCCCGGGGTGGAAGCAGACACCCAACTCTTCGAGCTCCTCGGATCAGGCCATGGCCAGTCGCCTGGCGACGTGTGCGGGCGCCAAGGATCCGAATGTGGTCGACGTCGTGGACGTCCAGTCGCCCAACTTCGACCAGGGGCAGACCGAGGTCAGTTCGGACGTGACCATGGTGAAGGCGCACGCCGACGGAGTTTCAGATCTCGAGACATTGCAGGGCTCCAAGCTCGATGCCTGTGTCCAGGAGATCGCGGTCCCCGAGTTGAAGAGCGAACTGCCTACCGGGGCCACCTTGTCCAACCTCCAGATCAACGCCATCCACCCGACGGGTGTGCCCAAGGATTCGTTCGCACTCCGTCTCGGTGCCACCGTGGCCATCGCACAGGAGGGCTCGGTCTCGATCAGCTCCGACGAGATCGGCTTTCTCTCGGGGCGAGCCGAGATCGAGTTGCAAGCGAGCCAGGTCCAAGGAGGTGCGCCGAGCGAGACGTTGGAGCAACGAGTCCTGTCGATCCTCGTAACGCGGGCTCAGCGACACCCCTCATAGGGCGTTCTCTATCGCTGCAGCACCACGACGATTCCGAGATGGGAGAGGTCCAGCCATCTCGTGGTGAGGGTGAGGCCCGAGACCTCGTACGTCGTGGTGTCGATCAGCATGGTGAGCACCGTTCCCCGTGGAGACGCTCGGGACGGTGAGCCGAAGCAGGCACTGCCACATTGGAATCGCCCGGCGACTTGGACGACCCAGACGAACCCATCTCCGGTGACCGTGGCGCCGGTTGTGTAGTGCGCCGCATTCTGGCCATTGGCCTCCACCGCCACGGCCTTCGTCACCGTGCCGTGGTTCTCCTCGGCAGCGGTTCGGGCGGCGGCCAGGAGCGTGGCTCGGGTCGAGGGAGGAACAGGGTCGGGAACGCAGATGTCTTCGCGGCCCGCCGGATGATGCGCACCAAGGATGCAATCCACCACCGTGGTCGAGTAGTCACAGCTCGAGAGTGTCGTCACGAGCGGCACCACTGAGGCCAAGAGGAGGCACAGGCGTCGAGTCACGGGAGATGACCACATCGAGGGTTGGACGACCGGCGAGCCCCCTTGGTTCCCGGCAGTCGATGAATCGACCCCAGCGTCGCGGCGAGGTCAGCAGTACGCTCGAGCGGGGCGACGGCTGGCCGGACGGAAACCACCTCGTCAACCAGGACGGGAACACCGTCGTGCTGCGGGGGCCAACACATCGGGGACCGAGAACGCGTGTGTCGAGGAGAACAGCATCTTCGACGGTGCCCGGGAGGCCAGCCCCGGTTCGATCGCGGGGATGGCCTCCTGGGGATTCAACGTGGCGCGCGTCCAGGTCAACGAGTCGTGCTGGTTAGGCGTGCAGGGAGTCGAGCCCGCCTATTCCGGTGTGGCCTACCAGCAGGCCATCGAGAAGTACGTGAGCGCGCTCAACGCGGCAGGCATGTACGTGATCATCGACATGCACTGGTCTTCCAAGGGGACGGCCAAGAAGGCCGTCCGTCAGTTCCCGATGCCCGACGAGCGGTAGGGGCCGTCGTTCTGGAGCTCGGCGGCGTCCAGCCTCCACGTCTACTGGAATACCACTGCCAGCCCGAGTTGGTCGCCCTGCTACCAGTCGTCGTGCTGGAGAAGCGTCCTGGCTCCTTTGTCCACGCAGGTGCCGATCGTGGTGGGGGAGTTCGGGGGCTCGTCTGCGGCGACAGCCTCTACCCGCTGTTTCTGAACTTCGCCGACCAACATGGCATCTCGTACCTCGGCTGGGCCTGGTTCGTCGGGAGCTGTGAGGGCGAGCCGTCGCTGATCACCGATTACTCCGGCACGCCCTCGACCTACGGGATCGGCTACCAGCAGCATCTGGCTTCATTGGGGAGCTGAGCCCGCCGGTATCGTGAGGGCCGTGGACGGCCCCACCACCCGCAAGGCGAACCGCACCGACGTTGACGCGCTGGCGACGACGTTGGCCGGTGCCTTCGATGACGACCCCCTGACGATGTGGCTCTTCCCGAAGACAGACCCACGGCGCCGCAAGCTCCCGGCGTTCTTTCGATCGTTGCTGCGGGCATCGCTTCGGTTCGGCGAGGTGTACACGGCCGGGAACGGGCAGTGCGCGGCCATCTGGAACCCGCCCGGGACCTTCCCCATGGGCTGGTACACCGACACCAAGCTGGGGATCACCACGGCGCGACTGGTGGGTCCGCGCATCGGGCTGTGCGCGCAGGGGCTCATGTACTTCGCCAGCCATCACCCGAAGGAGCGGCACTGGTATCTGCAGATGCTCGGGACAGAGCCGGCGTCGCAGAGCAAGGGGCTCGGCTCGGCCATCTTGGGCCCGGTCCTCGAACGATGTGACCGGGAGGGCGAACGGGCGTACCTGGAGTCTTCGAAGGAGCGGAACATCCCCTTCTACGCCCGACACGGGTTCGCCGTCACCCAGGAGATCCAGGTGCCGCGTGGGCCGGTGGTGTGGGCCATGTGGCGCGACCCTCGCTGAACGACCGCGACGAACAACAGTTCCATGCACAGCACGCAGATGATTCGATAAGACTGGTCTGCCACCGCGACAGTCTGACGTGTCATCTCGTCGACCCCGCCTCATGTGACTCTTCGCGATCTCCTGAGCGCGATGAAGCGCCGAGGGGTCTGGTGTGTCGACATGGCACGCGGGACTGACGTCTTGGCATACAGCAGTGCTCATCAAAGTTGGCGATGGCGCGCAGATCGTCTGTAGGTAATCGTCAGTGCGCGATAAGACTGCTGAGTGGAGTCGGTTGCACTCGCAAGCGAGTAGGGGCTTTCGACCCACTCGTCTGTGTCCAGACCCAGACAAATCCAATCAGACAAACATTCCAATTGGCATTGGCTCTGAGGAATCCAGAGAAAAGGCGGCGGAAGAATGCGAAAGATCCTGATCGGAGTGTCGGCAATATCCCTGCTGGCACTGCTAGGAGTGGCAACAGCCCCAGCGGCAATCGCCAAGACCCATCGTGTCAAAGCGGCGAAGATCGCAGTGCATGACCCAGTGATCTACGACTCCATCATCGATCCCAACCCCGGCAATGTGCCCAGCATGAGCTACGAAGGTGATGGAGTACAAGAACTCGGAAACCAGATCAACTTCGACACCACTTCTCGAGTATTGAGTAGTGTCGTCGTGCAGATGAGCAGCTGGGCTTGTCAATCAGGAAGTTGGACCGGAAGTCCTAGCCCTTGCGTGACTGCACCCGGAGCGACGTTCAGCGTCCCCATCACCTTCAACATTTTCGGTGTGGGTCCGGCTTCGGCCAACGGGCCATCGACAACAGGCGCGTTGCTTGCAACCGACACTCAAACCTTTGCCATCCCTTATCGGCCGTCAGCAGATCCCACAGACTGCCCATCAACACCTACGACGTGGTATGACGCCGGGTTGGCCAAGTGTTTCAACGGGTACTTCACCGACATCGAGTTCACCTTCGGGCACGTCACTTTGCCCAGCAATGTGATCTACGGAATCACGTTCAACACCAACACCTCAGGCTTTTCCCCGCTCGGGCACACTGGTCCTACTGATTCGTTGAACGTGGCGTTGTCAAACGAACCCAAGTCTCCCAGTGTGGGGAGCGACTCATATCCAGGGACCCTGTACATGGCTGTTCATGGCGGTGGATATCAAAGCAACTACTGCGACGGTGGAGCGGCAGGCATCGGTGTATTCCGCATCGACGAGCCCGCTGGGTATCCCACCAATAACGGAACGAACTCCGGGTGCTGGGGTAGCGGGACCGCAGCATCACCGTGGTACATCCCCGCAGTGCAGTTCAACGCCGTGAACAACTCGGCACCATCCATCACCAGCCTGGCGACGGGTGCTGTGGTCGCCGGAACGCCGTTCTCGTTCGCCATCACCACGACCGGTGTTCCCGCACCGACCATCACCGTGACCCGACTTCCGAAAGGTCTCAACGTGGTGAAGAACGGCAACGGCACCGCCACAATCTTCGGCACTGCACTCAGGACCGACAAGAACAAGACATACGTGGTGTTGGTGCGCGCCAAGAACTTCCGCCGGAACTCGGTTGCCAAGCAGCGCCTCCTCCTTACCTTGACCGGCGGGAGATAGCTGTCGGCACTCGCTGCGCGCTGGTGCTCCTCGACGCGGTGCGACGGGGTGTCGCCCTTGCGACTTCTTCCCCCCGGGAGGTCGCGGGGGCGACGCCGCGTTGTTCGGCCACCCGACGTTCTTGCACGCTGTCGCGAGGTCCGGCGCTCCATGAATGGTCGGTGGACGTAGGTGTTGAAGGGCGCATCGTGAGCGTCGTCTGGTATGAGCAGAGTCGCCGCATCGAGGTTCACTACTTCGATACCGAACCTGACTATCTCGAGGGCGATGAGCAGATCGTCCGTGAGATGGCGGAGGACGAGGGAATGTGCTTGGTGTCTACCGAGGATGGGATCCGGGGCTGGGTACGACCGTGACCGATGGCAGGCCTCTTGGAACCTGACATGACCGCTGGATCTCGGTGACGGCTGGAGATCCCGAGGTCAGCGGCGATACTCCAACGCCGATCCACGACCTGCCCGGAGAGTCCAGTGGACAGACTCCGGAGCCCTATCCTCCTCCTTCACCTTCGCTGGCCCAAGCGCAGAAGCAACTCACTCGCATTAGGAACGCTGCAATGGAGGCATTAGGAATGCTGCAATGGAGGTAGTGGCCCGCCGGGGTTTCGATGCCACGGTGCCGGAGATCGCCCAGGTGTCGGGTGTGCCAGCTGATCGTCTCCATGGTGAGAGACATGTTCGAGGAGTGTGGCCGGACGCCAACCGAGGGATTGCCCACACCGACCGATAACCTCGACGGTTGGATCGACGGACTGGCCATGACATTCCATACGAGAAATGTCGAGGTCGTCGGGCAGGGGTTCTGGGACATTCACGCTCCAGATCAACATGCCTCAGAGGTCCTCGCCGAAGTGAGCGCCCTGCGATGCAGGTTTCGGACCCAAGGGATCGAGTATCTGGCGACCCCTGCCTGGCAAAGGGCAGGTGCGGAGGGCGAACTTCCGCACCAGCTTCCCATGGCCTTCGCTCTCAACTTCTCGGCATTCACCACGCAGGCATTGATGGTCGACTTCAACCAGACTCCAGCCCAGATCGGGTCCCTCACTGCCGACATTCTGAAGGCGCTGCTCAGGCGGGCGGTCGAGGTGCAATGCTCACAAGGTCCCTTGGACTGAGAAGGAGTCCGCAAAGAGGCCTACGACGTCATGGAGTTGGACCTTCGGTTGAGCTCGGCGTGCCGACCTCGAGGAGAAGAATGCGCGACGAGGCGAGCCCGTCGGCTCCACTCCCGCCCATCGTCGGCGCGAAATGCAATTGTCAGTCGTCATCAACGTGAATGACCAAGGATCGCTTCGGGGTCATCTTGCCTTGGGAGCCGTGCTGAGAGGCGAGTTCCGGCCTCTCCTCCCAGCGAGGACACCCTCGGACCCCTCCGAGACCGTGAGAGCGACGACCTTCCACGACATTGTGGTGCTGGCACCAAGGCCGATCGAGGGGCTGACCACCTTGGAGCGGGCTCCGAGGTAGGCCAGACTTCGATGAGGCCATCAGAAGCCGACGGACGACGAGAGCGGGAGCGTGCGGGGCCAACTGTCGGGCGGTGGAGGGGCGTGAACGGCCAGGACCTTCGAATCGCCTGGTATCGGTTCCGGATCGAATTCCGCCGCCGGCGCGCCGGCTACCTGACCATCGTCATGCTGGTCGGGTTGGTCGGTGGCGTGGCCATGGGGTCCCTGGCTGGGGCCCGACGGACCCAGTCGTCGTTCTCCACCTATCTGGCCAGCACCGATCCGTCCAACTTCAACGTGCCGGTCTACGGCGGCTTCAACAACGGCAGCGGCGCCTTCTACTCCTCGGCGGTGACGAAGAAGATCGGCGCGCTGCCCGGCGTCAAGGACGTCGAAGCGTCCATGATTCTGGTCGCCGCCCCGCTTCTTCGAAACGGTGCCCCCCGGCTCGACGCCAACGTCCTCGAGAACAGCTTCGCGGTGGCGAGCGTCGACGGTCTGTTCTTCGACCAGGACCGGCTGGCGGTCACCCAGGGCCGGATGGCCGACCCCCGACGGACCGATGAGATCGTCATGACTGCCGTCGCCGCGCACCTGCTCGGGTTCCACGTCGGTGAGATCATCCCCTACGGGTTCTACACCCAACAACAGCAAGGCCTGCCCGGGTTCGGCACTCCCAAGGTCCCGCCCCACCGAAGGATCGATGCCAAGTTGGTAGGCCTGGTCCAGTTGAACAACGCCATCGTGCAGGACGACATCGATCGACTTCCGACGTTCATCTTCTTCACACCGGCGCTGGGCAGAGAAATCGTGGCCGACGGAGGCCAAGGTGAAGGCGGCGCTATCACGTACGGGTTGCAGGTCGACGGCGGGAACGCCGGCGTAGCCAAGGTCGAGCGGGAATTCGCCGCCCTGGTCCCGAGTCGTTCCACGGCCTCCCTCCATGCCATCGCTCCCGTGTAGGCCAAGGTGGACCGGACGGTGAAACCGATCGCCATCGCCCTGGGGGTGTTCGGAGTGGTGGCCGCTCTGGCCGCGCTGCTCATCGGGGTCCAGGTCATCGCCCGCCAATTGGGAGCCGCGGATGAGGACCTGGGCGTGCTGCGCGCCCTGGGCGCGGCTCCCGGCACCACCATCGCCGATGGTCTGATCGGCATCGTGGGAGCGATCACGGTGGGGGCGGCGCTGGCCGGGGTGGTGGCTGTCGCCCTGTCACCGCTGTCGCCGCTCGGGCCGGTTCGGTCGGTGTATCCGGGATCGAGTGTCGCCTTCGACTGGACGGTGCTCGGTATCGGGCTCGCCATCCTGGTCCTTGGGCTCGGGGCCGTCGCGTTCGGGCTCGCCTATCGGGGGGCGCCGCACCGGGTCGCCCAGCGCCAAGCGAGCAGCACCCCCCGGACCTCGAGAGTCGCGGGCGCGGTGGCGTCGACGAGACTGCCCCCACCCGCGGCGGTCGGGGTTCGGTTCGCGCTCGAGTCAGGGCGGGGTCGGACCGCGGTGCCGGTGCGCTCCGCGTTGTTGGGCAGTGTGCTGGCCGTGGCCCTCGTGGTCGCCACCCTCACCTTCGGGAGCGGGCTGGGGTCACTGGTGTCGCATCCCTCGCTGTACGGATGGAACTGGACCTACATGCTCAATCCGACCAACACCGTTCCGTCCCAAGCCGAGACGCTTCTCGCCCACGACCACGACGTCGCTTCGTGGGCCCGGTACGACTACACCGACGCCGAGATCAACGGCCAGACCGTTCCGTTCCTTTTCGAGGACAGCCAGTCCGACCAGTCGGACCCGGTCGCCCCGCCCATCCTGAGCGGCCACGGACTGACCGGTAAGGATCAGATCGTCCTCGGGGCGGCCACGGTGAAGCAGTTGCACACCCACCTCGGCGGCACCGTCTCGGTCAGCTTCGGCCTCCCCAAGGATGCTCCGTTCTATGTGCCCCCCACCAATGTCGTTGTGGTGGGGACGGCCACGATGCCCGCTGTCGGGTTCTCGAGTGTCATCTCCGATCACACCTCCATGGGGACCGGCGCACTGGTGAGTCGGGACATCGAGCCTGATGCCTTTCAAAAGGCACAGCTCAATACCGACCCCACGCTGAACGGTCCCGACCTGATCTTGGTGCGTCTCCGGGCTCATGTCCCTGATGCAGTCGGCCTCGCCGGCCTGAAGAAGAACGCCGCCTCCGCCACCCGCGACCTCGCGGCCGTGCCCGATGGCGGCGGGCAGGGCAACAGCGTCACCGTGGTCGGAGTGCAGCGTCCGGCGGAGATCGTCAACTACCGGAGCACCGGGGCCACCCCGACGTTGTTGGCGACCGCACTCGCGGCCGGCGCCGTGATCGCGCTGGGCCTGACCTTGGCCGTCTCGGTGCGGCGGCGACGACACGATCTCGCTCTGTTGAAGACACTGGGATTCACGCAGCGCCAGTTGGCCGCCGCCCTGGCCTGGCAGGCATCGGTGGCCGCGGTCATCGGCGTCGTGGTGGGCGTGCCCGTAGGGATCGCGCTCGGGCGGTGGTTGTGGGATCTCTTCGCCCACCAGATCTACGCCGTGCCCGACGCCACCGTTCCCGCCCTCTCGGTCGTCGTCGTGGCGCTCGGCGCGCTGGTGCTCGCCAACATCGTGGCCGCGTTGCCGGGTCGGAGCGCGGCCCGGACGCCCACCGCGGTGCTGCTTCGCTCCGAATGACGAAAGCGGACCTCGCCAGGTGACCCTCGCCGGGTGACCCTCGCCGGGTGACCCTCGTCAGGTGACCTCGTCAGGTGACCTCGTCAGGTGACCTCGTCAGGTGATCGGGAGCTCGCCTGCCGGGCACCGGAGGAAGAGCCACGAGATGACCCGGGCCCAGCCATGGCGCGGTCGGGAGTGCGAGAGGATGGCGGTATGAATCCAGCGAAGACGAGCAACTCGAGTTGGTCCTTGTGGTCGGAGAATTCCCTCTTGTCGATCGGGTCCAAGGGCTCGGTCCTGTCGATCGGGTCGATCGGGTCCGCCTGCTCGATCGGGTCCATCGGATCGTTCTTCTCGGCATTCTCGATCGGGTCGGCCGGTTCCCTGGGCTCGGTGCTGTCGGCCCGGTCGCGATGGTCGGCGATGTCGTTCAAGTCGGCCAAGGCCATCCTCGCCGAAGCGCCCGGAGGAGGTCAGTCGGTCCAGGGGTCGGCGGAGTCGGCGTCGATCTCGTAGCGGGCGATGGCCTCGGCCACCTCGTCGGGTTTGGCGTCACCGGTCTCGGCCAGCGCGGAGAGGACCGCCACCACGAGATGAGAGGCGTCGACTTCGAAGAAGCGACGGAGCGCGGCGCGGGTGTCGGAACGACCGAAGCCGTCCGTGCCGAGTGAGGTGAAGGGCCGGGGGACCCACCGCGACACCTGGTCGGGGACGGCCCGGAGGTAGTCGGTCACCGCCACGACCGGCCCAGTCCCGTCCTCGAGTGATCGGGAGACATAGGGGACGGCGCGCTCGGCGTGGGGGTGGAGGCGGTTGGCGCGCTCCACCGAGAGGGCGTCCTCTCGGAGCTCGGTGTATGAGGTCACCGACCACGCGTCGGCCGAGACCCCCCAGTCCGAGGCCAACATGGCGCGGGCCTCTATGGCCGCCTGCCACATCGGGCCTGAGAAGAGGAGGGTGGCCCGGCGCGCCGGGCTGGCAGTCTCGGCGGGCTCCGCGAAGCGGTACATGCCGCGGAGGATGCCCGCCCGGACCGCGTCGCCGGCGTCGGCTTGGGGGAGGGGGGGCATGAGGTTGTTCTCGTTGTAGAGGGTGAGGTACCAGAAGCGGTCCTCGGGATCGGGCCCCATGATCTTCGTGACGGCGTGCTCCATGATCACGGCGATCTCATAGGCGAAGGCGGGGTCGTAGATGTGGGCGGCGGGATTGACCGAGGCGAGGAGAGGGGAGTGGCCGTCGTCGTGCTGGAGGCCCTCGCCCTGGAGGGTGGTGCGGCCGGCGGTGCAGCCGGCCAGGATGCCGCGGCCGCGGATGTCGCCGAGGAGCCAGGCCAGGTCGCCGATGCGTTGGAAGCCGAACATCGAATAGAAGAGGTAGATGGGGAGCATGGGCCGGCCCCAGGTGGCATAGGCGGTGGAGAGCGCGATGAAAGTGGCCATGGCGCCGGCCTCGGTGATGCCCTCCTGGAGGATCTGGCCCTTGCGGTCCTCGGCGTAGCGGAGGATGAGGTCGGAGTCGACCGGGGTGTAGCGCTGGCCCTCGGGGGCGTAGATCTTGGACTCGGCGATGAGGGGCTCGAGGCCGAAGGTGCGGGCTTCGTCGGGGACGATGGGTGCGACGTAACGGCCGAGGGCGGGGTCGCGGGCGAGATTGCGCAGCAGGCGGGCGAAGGCCATCGTCGTCGAGGCCGACTGGGCGCCCGAGCCCGCCAACATGTCGGAGAAGACCGCCGGGTCAGGTACCGCATGGGGCGTGACGGCGCGGACGATGCGGGTCGGGAGAGGGCCGGCCAGGACCTTGCGGCGGCCCGTCAGGTAGTCGTACGCGGGTGAGCCCTCGGGGGGTCGGTAGTAGGGGGGTTGTTCGGCGTCGAGGGCTTCGTCGGGGATCTCCTCTTGGAGATAGAGGCGGTCGCGCAAAGCCAACAACTGGGCCTTGGTCATCTTCTTGATCTGGTGGGTGGCGTTGCGGGCCTCGATCTCGGGCCCGAGGGTCCATCCCTTCACCGTCTTGGCGAGGATGACGGTGGGCTGACCGACCTGTTCGGTGGCGAGCTTGTAGGCCGCGTAGAGCTTGCGGTAGTCGTGACCACCGCGCGGGAGCGCCTGGAGGTCCGCGTCGGAGAGGTGTTCGACGAGTCGGCGGAGACGGGGGTCGGGGCCGAAGAAGTGCTCCCGGATATAGGCCCCGGTTTCGGTGGCGAACTTCTGGAACTCGCCGTCGGGAGTGGTGTTCATCTTGTCGAGGAGGACGCCGTCGATGTCACGGGCGAGGAGGTCGTCCCACTTCGATCCCCAGATGACCTTGATCACGTTCCAGCCCGCGCCGCGGAACATGGCCTCGGCTTCCTGGATGATCTTGCCGTTGCCGCGGACGGGTCCGTCGAGGCGTTGGAGGTTGCAGTTGACGACGAAGATCAGGTTGTCGAGGTGCTCGCGTCCGGCCACACCGAGAGCGCCGATGGACTCGACCTCGTCGAGCTCGCCGTCACCGAGGAAGGCCCAGATGCGGTTGGCCGAGGTGTCGACGATCTCGCGTTGGAGGAGGTAGCGGGCCGCGTGGGCCTGGTAGATCGCACAGAGGGCGCCCAGTCCCATCGAGACGGTGGGGTACTCCCAGAAGTCGGGGAGGAGGCGGGGGTGGGGGTAGGAGGGGAGGCCTTGGCCCGAGACCTCCTGGCGGAAGTGGTCGAGCTGGTCCTCGGTGAGACGGCCCTCCACGAAGGCGCGGGCGTAGATCCCGGGAGATCCGTGGCCCTGGAAGTAGACGAGGTCGCCGAAGCCGCCGTCGGCCTTGCCGCGGAAGAAGTGGTTGAAGCCGACCTCGTAGAGCGCGGCCGAGGAGGCGTAGGTGGCGAGATGTCCCCCGATGCCCTCGGAGCGGTGGTTGGCCCGGCTCACCATGGCCGCCGCGTTCCAGCGGATGTAGGCGCGGAT
>Ga0307373_10001750_pt1 | contig 40398 bp, 31 predicted proteins | sample OX2MG_FD_202534 | JGI IMG/M metagenome (GOLD analysis project Ga0307373, IMG submission 202534) | Soil microbial communities from Risofladan, Vaasa, Finland - OX-2 | ecosystem: Environmental > Terrestrial > Soil > Coastal area > Acid sulfate soil | place: Finland: Risofladan, Vaasa | collected...
GCCGATGGCGGCCGCGAGGCGCCAATCGGGGGCGGGACTGAAACGGTTTGCGGATCCCAGGCATAAATGCCTGGGCTACATAAAAATGCAGCATCCACGCCCTCTCACAACGGTCGAGATGCTGGCGTCTGACTTGTGTAGAACAACGAGGGCGAAGCCCCAGTCGTCTGGGGCATCGCTTCGCTCAGCCGCCAGCCACCCCCTCGGCGATTCACTGGCGCCTTGTCAATTTTTTATTTAACGGCGGCCGTTTCGGTCTTGGCGCGGGCGGCCTGCTCCGAGTAGCTAGCCGCTTGCACGCGGTCGCCGAGCTGTTCGTGCATGGCTGCCAGATTGGCGTATGGAACGGCCAGCAGAGCCTTGTCGACGTCGCCACGCTCGACCGCTTTTTCTAGCAGCTCGATGCCGCGGGCCGTCATGGCTAGCGCCTTGTCTCGCTGACGTACGTTCCAATACGAGATGGCCGCCGTCACCCATTCTTCGCCGCGCCGGCTGGGTTCGGCGTCGCCGGCGCGTTCGACGAGCGGCAGCGCCCGCTCGTACCAGGTCACGGCCGCTCGATGTTCGCCCAGGCGCCGGGCGTGCAGCGTGCCGAGCCGGTAATAAAGGCGGCCGAACATCAAGGTCTCGCCGCTGGTTTCTTCGCGGCCGGGCCGACCTTGTTCGAGGTAGGCGACCGCCAGCTTGCCGTACCGCAACGCCTCGTCGAATTGCTGCCGCATCTCGAACGCTTGCAGTGCGTCGTGACAAGCCAAGCCAAGCTGCCACTGCAACCGCTGGCGGCAGAGCAGGTCGCTCGCCTGCCCCACGAGCACTCGGCCTGTTTCCAGCGTTTGCTCGGCCCAGGGCGCCGGGTCGAGCAATCCTTGGGCGCCTACGTGGGCCGCCAACGCCATTTGGCAAACGCGAAGCTGGTAATCGGCGCCTAAGTCGCCGCTTTCGACGGCCCCGTCGGCGAGCGAATCGGCCCGCTGGAGCCAGCGGGCGACGGCTTCCTCTTTCATTTTCCAGCGTCCCCAGGCGATCGAATAAGCCATCTGCAGATGAGCCTCGACGAGCGTTTCGTTCGCCTCGCGCCGCACGTCGGCCTGCGGATCGTCCACTAAGGGTTCGACCAGCTTGATGGCCTGCTGATAAAAGGCGATCGGCTCTCTAAAATCGGGCGTTGGCCCCTCGGCCAGCAAGCGTCCCAACTGCACCAACATGCGCGCTCGAAAGGCAGCCGGCCTGGCTGTTTGCGAAAGCAGCTCCTGCGTTTCGGCGATGGCTTCGTCGTGATTGCCGACCTTCGCCAGCAATTCGGCTCGCAGCAACCGCAACTCGGGGTTGCGCGACGAAGGCGCCAGCGCAGACTCGATCGCATGCATTGCGTCCTCGATACGCCCAGCCCCAGCCAAAATCTTGGCTTTCATTGTCAATGCCGCGGCATCACGGGGCTCTAGCGCGAGTGCGTAATCGAGATCGTCCAAGGCGCCGCGTTCATCGCGCCCCAAGCGCGACTGGGCTCGCAGCAAGAAAAGCTGCGATTGAATCTCGCCGAAGGCGATTTCCATAACCTGGAACGTCTCGGGGGCTTCGCCGGACTTGGCGTCGCCCAGCGACCGCAGCGCCACGCCCCGCTCGGGGTAGACTTTTTCGCGGCAGACGCCCGTGCGGTCAAAAATCGAGACCGGCTCGAATTCCCCCACTTGCAGTTGCTCGGCGACTTCCCGCTGGGAGAAGCGTTCGCGCAAGCGGACGACGATCGACTGCACCTTTTCATCCGCGATAGCCACCTCGACCTGTTCGAAAGGTTCGCGAGCATATTCGTGCATCGTCAATGCGGAATCTCGCCGTGTTCGCAGCGGTTCGCCCCAGATCTGGCGAACCGCCGCCATCGTCGAGCCTCCCGGCTGGATGCCGTCGAACTCGAAAGGCTCGATCTTCGCGGCGCCGCCTGGCGGGGATGGATCGGCGACGGCATCCGCCGGCGCGTCGGAAACAAAAACGACGTCATCGGCCGCTTCGCCGTCGTCGGGCGATTGTCCCCGGCCGATCGCAATACACAGAGATAAGGCGCCGAAGGCAATCAGGCCGCGGGCGATGAAGTGCATAGCGTGTTCCTCCTTGAACACCGCGGAAATCCGCAAGCTCGGCAAGTATATCGAGACGGGCCGCGGCGTCTATACGGCTCTCCAGGTTGGCAAACTTAAGTCGGGCGTAAGTCCACGTTCGGAGTGCAGTCCGTAGGGCACGCCCTCTGTGGCGTGCCGAGGAGTGCGGAAATCGCGTCGATTCATGCTTTCCGGAACGCCACAGAGGGCGCTCCCTACAGAATCAACCGCCCGAACCCCTACTTTCGACCATTTACGTCGGCGATCTCAATCGACGTGCGAACAGGCGAAAGCGGCAAACTCCAAAGACTTCGTGGTTTGGGAAAGAGGGCTCGCTTGCTGCCCCCTGCGCGATCCAACCCGTAGCCATCTTACAAGAGGGATTGCAAAGCCAGGGCGGCGCCCGCCGATTCCCCGCGAGCCAGCGATTCTGCAGCGAGCAAGATCGCTTGAAAGTGCGATTCGTCAAAGGGCACTGCCGACCCCGGCGCCGGGGGAGCGGGCGCCAGCCGGGCGACCACGGCGCCGATCAACGCATCGACGCCGGTCGACGTCAAAACGCTCGTACTGATGCCAGGGGGGCGAGCAGGCCTGCCGACCGCGGGTAAATCGGCTTTATGATGGACTACGACGGCATCAGGCCACGCTTCATGCAACTCCTGATCCTCGGCGGACCAGGCGCGCGAACGGTCGAAAACCAGCACTCGCAAGTCGGCCGCCGCCAGGCTCATTTCGGCTCGCGATACGCCCTCTTGTTCGAGCAAATCTTCGCCAACGCGCAAACCGGCCGTATCGGCGAGTTCGACCGGCCAGCCGTCTAGCGCCGTGGCGGCCGTGACTACGTCGCGGGTCGTACCCGGCTGGTCGAAGACGATCGAGCGGCGATAGCCCACAATTGCGTTAATCAGGCTGCTCTTGCCCACGTTGGGTCGGCCGGCCAGCACGACGCTAAACGGCGCCATCAAATGGCGGCCGACGGCGATGTTCGCTTGGAGCGCGTTGAGCGCCGCCTGGGCCGCGGCAAGGCTTGCGGCATCGCTTCGGGCAAGCAAGCGTAGCATCGCTTCGATCGCCGCGGCGAGCGCGCCGTTGAATTGATCGAGTAAAATGGCCGCCGTGCGATCGGTCGCTGCGCGAGACAGGGCTTCGACGGCTTGCGACTGAATGCGATCGCCGCCGCGCTCCGCGATCCACTCGGTCCAGGGTTGCGCCGTGCAGCCGGCGGTTTCGAGGGCTTCGAGCACTGCGGCGACCGCGGCCTGGCCGCCGTGGCAATGGATCTCCACCTGTTCGACCGACCGCCGGGATACGACCAACTCTTCGCCGGCGGCCGAATGCCAGCGGCCGAAGGCGATGCTTCCCAGCCGATGTCTTTCCAGCGGCTTTCCGCTCGCCGAAGCGAAGAAACGGCCCACGAGCCGTGCGGCCGCGGGGCCTTCCACCAGCACGGTGGCGACGGCTCCGCGTCCCGCAGGGGTGAGCACCACCGCCCGGCAGACGCCAATCATTGCGCCGCCGCCAATGCGATGCCAGCCAAGGTCAAATGCGGTTCGTAGCGAGCCGACTGCGAGAGGAGCCCTGCCACGGCCGGAGCAGCGCCGCCCGTCAGAAAAATAGCCGGCTCGCCGGTGATCGAACCGCCGAGCAACTCGATCAATTGCTTGACCCCGCCGACGGCGCCCCAATACAAGCCCGAGCACATCGCTTCGATCGTGTTCGAACCCAGGGCCGGCGGCGGTTCGGCCAATTCGTGCATTTTTACCAGCGGCAACAAGTCGGTGAACTGGTTGAGCGCCCTGGCCGAAATGCCGATGCCCGGCAAGATGGCGCCCCCAAGAAATTCGCCGTTCGACGACACCAGGTCGACGGTGATGGCCGTACCCAAATCGACGACGATCGCCCCCTGACCGTCGGTCCGGAGGCGATTGGCGGCCACAGCCCCCAGAAGCCGATCGACGCCCACCATATCGGGCCGAGGCAGGCGAACCGCCAGAGGCAAATCGCTGGCCGAGAGCAGCATCATCTGGGAGACGTCTGCTTGACGCAGCCAATCGACCAACCGCACCGTGACGTTTCGCTGCACGCTGCCGATCCACCATGTAACGGTGTGTGGCGGCATCGCCGGCCCTAGCCAGGCCGCGATTTCGTGAAACCGTTCGGGCTCAGGCTCCAGAGCGAGCGTTTGCGAGGGCGCGGGCAGACCGGCTGCGGCTGCGTCGGGCGGCGAGGCGAACAGGCCCAATTTGATGCGACTGTTGCCGATATCGACGGCCACCAAGGGAAAGCGAATCGAGCTTGTCATACGGTGGAATCCGGCCCCGTTTCATTCAGCGGCGACGGCAAGCCGCCGCGTCTCGAGTTCGCGCGCGATCGCGTACAGCAACTTGTCGAGCCCGACGCCCGTGACGGCTGAAATTGCCAACACCTCGCGCTTGAGATCCTCGCTCAGGCGTTGTTGCACGTCCATCGCGGCGGGCAGTTCCGCCTTCGAGACGACGACGATTTCCGGTCGCTCGACCAAGGCCGGGTCGTAGAGCTTCAACTCGTCGCGGATCGCGTGATAGTTGGCCAGCGGCTCGCTGCCGTCCATCGGCTGCGGTTCCACCAGGTGCACCAGGATTCCGGCCCGCTGAATGTGCCGCAAGAATTCGTGCCCCAAGCCGTGGCCAGCGTGCGCCCCTTCGATCAGCCCCGGAATATCGGCCAGAATGAAACTCCGCTCGAAATCGATTTGCACCTGGCCGAGATTGGGGAATTTGGTTGTGAACGGGTAGTCGGCGATCTCAGGCTGGGCTCGCGACAAGCGACTCAACAGCGTACTCTTGCCGGCGTTCGGTTTGCCGATCAGCCCGACGTCGGCGATGACTTTCAATTCGAGCACGATCTCGCGAGTTTCACCCGGTTCGCCGGGAGTGCTCTCACGCGGCGCGCGATTCGTCGAAGTTTTGAACCGCAAGTTGCCTTTGCCGCCGCGTCCGCCCTGCGCGGAAATCACCCGATCGCCCGCGCGCGCCAAATCCTTCAGGATGAATCCGCCAGGTTCATCGACGACGGTCGTGCCCGGCGGGACGCGAATGATGAGATCCTGGGCGCTTTTGCCGTGGCGGTTGGCGCCGCTGCCGGGCTCGCCCGAAGCGGCCCGCCAATGCTTGCGCTGAGAGAGCGAGGCTAGGCTGTCGACGCCGGCCTCGGCCAAAATGATTACGCTGCCGCCATCGCCGCCGTCGCCGCCGTCAGGACCGCCGCGCGGAATGTATTTCTCGCGCCGGAAGCTGACGCACCCCTTGCCGCCTTGGCCGCCCTGCACCTGAATTTTTACGCGGTCGACGAACATCGGGAGAAAAGCCGCACAAAAAGGTGTCAGGAACCCTTTTTGCCTCGTCGATTGGCGTCCACGCCGCCGTTGTTTTCTCAAAAAGGGTTCCTGACACCTTTTTGTTTTTGGCCGCCCGTTAGACGGCGTCGACAATATTGACGCGGCGGCCGCCGCGATCGAATTTGACGTAACCGTCGACCAGTGCGAACAAGGTGTAGTCGTTGCCCTGCCCGACCCCTTTGCCGGGAAAGAAGCGGTTGCCGACCTGGCGGACCAGGATATTGCCGGCCCAGACTTGCTGGCCGCCGAACCGCTTGACGCCGCGACGCTGGCCGTTCGAATCACGTCCATTGCGGCTGGAGCCTTGTCCCTTTTTATGCGCCATGGTCGAAAATCTCCGCTATGCTGCACCAGCCGTAGGTCAGGCTTTCCAGCCTGACAAAATTCAGGCTGGAAAGCCTGACTTACGAATTGTTCTGCGTCTCGAAACCTGTCACGCCGCCCGTGCCAGCGGCGAATCCTAATGTTTAGCGATAAACCCAGAGATAGTCAACCTTCTCTTCCGGCTTCAAATTGAAGCGTTCGTCGCCCGATTCTTCGAAGAAGCCGTAGCGGATTTCGTCCTCGTGCTCGTAATACTTGTCGCTGGGACGCCAGAAATTGAGTCGAAGCGTCTTCTGCAGCAATCGGCGTCCTTTGCCCGGTGGATCGCCCGCTTTGAACACATAGCCCGGAGGGTCGCCTTGCTGGGCGTCTTCCCAACGATAGGCGTTGGTCAACCCCCGGATGTAGACCGAAAAGTGGTCGGTGCTCGGGTCGATGTCTTCCCAGGTGGCGACGCCCCAAAAGCCAAGATCCTGGCCTTCAGGGCTGGCGGGAATCTCCCGTTCCATCTCGATCGTGTTGAACAGCCGCGAGGGATTCTCGGGCAGCACCTGCTTGACGTTCGCTAAGCGGCGGCCGGCGTCTTCACGCTTCTCGATTCCTGGAATCGCGACGGGAATGATGTGATCTGGGTAGACCTTGCCGGTGTCCCAGCTTTCCAGGCGGAATTCGGGCACAAAGCGGATCGGGCCGGGCGCGTCGATCTCGGCGACCGTCACCTTGCCGTCGTCGCTGGTGGTTTGGTGCAACACTTTGCCGTTGTTTTTGACGCGGTAAATCAGGTACCAGATCTGTTTCCGGTCGAATCGCCCCAGCTTCGACGGCACGTCGACCTCGATCATTCGCATTGGCTTGAAGGTGAATTCAAGCGTCCAGACGTCGTGGGCGACTTTGACGTCTTTGGCCGGCGACGTGCGGTTGGCCTTGGGCCTGGCGCCGAATTCAGGATCGGAAGCGAGCACTTCCACCAAGTCGTGACGGCTGGAAACCGCTTCGTAGTCCTGCTCGGCAGGAATCGTAATCTCGACGCCTGGCGCGAGGGCGCGGAAACGCCCGGCCGTATCTGTCGATGCCTTGCCGCTGGCACGATTTCCCGCGGAAGGGGCCTGGGCCTGAACGATGCCAGCGACCAGCGCAATGCTTGCGGTCAGGGCAGTTACGCGCCCCCATTTGCCAGAAACTGCACGCATGTGCCAACCTTTGCAGACGACTTGCGGAAAGGAAGAATCTCCGAACTTTATAGTCTACTTGGACTTTTCGCCGCCGGTCAAGCTTTTTTACCCAAACCCCCTAGAAGCACCCATTTAAGCTTGGCTTGCGTGGCCGGAGAGACCGCCAGGTCCGCTCGGCTCCGATAGCGAATTGCGGGGACCGAACGGCCCGCCACCTCGATTTCCAACCTCGGCATCGCAAAGGGCCAGGGGGAAATCTCCGCCTCCGAGGGGGCGACGGAGCGAATGGTTGTAGCTGAGCCCCCAGGCAATTCGAACGTTTCCGGAAGGGGGTGCTCCGAGCAACAGAGCCATAGGCTAAGCGCGTCGAAGACCTGGAGCACCTTCAGGGCCGCTCCGGCGATTGCGGGGGCATCGCTAACGTTTGCCCGTCGACTCCATGTCTTCAGGCATTCGGCCTGGTATCCCTGCTGGCAGGCTAAAAACTCGCCCGCAATGGCGGCTTTCGCCGGGTCGTTTCGCCAGTTCGACGAAAATCGCTGCAATAAACTGCAAAAGTGAGCGCTGACTACATGCCCGGCCAGGTCGCCGTGCCGGCCCGCGGACGCGATCGAAGCTCGCCAAATCGCTAGGGACTCGGCCAGCGGCATTTCCGTAAAACTCAGCGGGCGGCCCGATTCTGGGTCGACGCCGGCCGTGCGTTCCCAATCGGCCCAGCCGTCGTCGTGGCGGCGAATGGCCGCCAGCAGCTCTTCGCGGCAATTGAGCCGATCAAATGGGGCTGGATCCCATCGTTCGGCCAGCAACCCGCTCACGCGGGCGTGCTCGACCTGAGAAATGAGCAGCCAGCATTCAGCGCCTGTTTCGTCTCGTATCGCGCGACGGATCATGGCAGGCTCCTCTTTCCAAGGAAGCCTATCCAACAGCTTGCGAAAAGAAAAGTTGCCAGCGAGTCAGGCAGTTTGCGGCCGCTCCTACCTGCGCTTTGCCTGCACCTTTTTGCTGACTTTGGGCGTCGCCGCATCGACCGGGGTCGGCCGGCCTGAGCCGCCCGGCCTCTTGACGAACTCCAGCGTGGAAACCAGTTCCTGGTCGGCGTCGCCGAGCTGCGCGGCCAGCTCGCTTTCGAGCGTGAAGGCGTAGATCGCCTGGCGCCCTTGGTCGTCGGCCACCAAGTAATAACGCCATTGAATGGGCAATTCAGAGACCTTGCCTTCGGCGACGACGCGATAGACGACGTGTCCCGCGGAAGTGACCGATTCCGACGCTTGAATGAATTGGCCGAAACTCTTATCGAGCCCGGTTTGAATTTCACGCTGAAACGAGGCGAGCGTCGGGCTTTTGCCAGGCTCGGCATCGGGCGGCGCCGACACGTTGCACTGGGCCACCAGTTCTCCTCGATCGACGTAACGCATGGTCAGCACCTCGCTCGCATCGTTCATCACGTGCCAGCCGCGGCTGTGCTGAAAGCGGAATTTGCCGGTCGGCGACTGGCATTCGAGCGTCGTCGGCTGAGCCGGCGAGTCGAGCGATATCCGCTTAAGCAGACTCGCGGGCAAATGCTTCGGCTCGGCGCGGGGCGACAAAGCGATCTGCATCTTCGCTACGACGTCCAGGCCGGTCGCCACGTGGCCGACCGAACGCTTTTCCTTGACCAACAGACCGGCCCAGGCGACGCGGCGCCGTTTTCGATCAAAACGGTATTTGGCCTTGAGGCTGATTTCGGTCGCCACGCCGCCGATCGCGCCGTGAACTTCGCCCGACAGTTCGAAGCGGGCGTTTTCGGCGTCGATGGCTTTCAGTTCACTCGTCACGTCCGATTGGCTCACGGCGTCCAAGCCTAACAATGAAGCCAGCAACTGATCGCTATGCCGCCATTGATCGCCGATCGCCACAGGTTTGGCGGGCAGCAACTCTTCGAGCCAAACGCTATTTCCAGGCACATCCAGCAGATCCAATTCCTCGCGAGTCAACGGTCCTTGCGGGCTGAACAGCAGCGTTTGAACTGCGGCGGCGTCGACGACGATCAGTCTCCGCTCATCGCGCAATCGAGGCAGGATTTCGCCATTTTCGATGTTGATTTTCGCCTCGGCCTGGTCGTAGTGCCGGGCATATCGCATTCCAGCCGACTTGTCTGCAAGAACGCCGAGCAGCTTCTCTTCGTAGGCCAATTTGCCCATGACGTTCATTTTAAGCGGCTTGACTTTGCCGTCCGCCACGACTTTCAGCTCGCCGCCGACCTCAAGCTCGACTCGCACCGCAGTAAGATCGCCAGGCCTTCGGCTGCTCTCAAGGCGGTGCTTTTCGGCCGCCGGGGCCGCGTTGCCGGCCGATAGCATGCAAGATGCCGCCAGCAAAATCATCCAACCCGGATTGCGCACGCTTCGGGGCATGCCGAACTCTCCTCACTTCACCATTTGCCGCGCGGACCTTCAGAGCCACCCTCGCTAGATCGACGTTGCCCGCGACGGGAGTTGAGTTCAAAAGTCGGGTATTTCGAGACGCGGCAATTCTGGGCGGGGCGGACTCCAGCCAGTTCAAGTCCGGGCGGTTGCGAGCGCGTCGAGCGAGCTTGACCAAGTTTGCCAGTCTGGTAGGATTCCGCCCCCGTCAAGGGCCATCCGCCATTCGTAGTCAGGGCAAGCATGTCTCTCCACAAATCGCGACTCTCGGATTGGGGGCGAAAGAGTCTGGTAACGGCGGTCGCCGTTTTCGCAATCTTGCAACTGGGGCTAGCAGCGGCCATCGAAACCTGGATGCCGCAACTCAGAGATCCGCTGTATGGCGACAAGTTAAACCAACTCAAAAGCCGGATTGCGCAGGCGCCCGCCGACACTCCGCTCGTCGTCATGTTGGGCAGTTCACGGACCGTGCATGGTCTCGATGCGGAGACGCTCGAACGAGAAATGACGCGGCAGCAGCGACAGCCAGTCGTCGCATACAATTTCGGCCTGCCTGGCGCCGGGACGTTTACGCAGTTGGTTTGCCTCAAGCGTTTGCTCGCGGAAGGCATTCGTCCCGACCTTACGATGATTGAAGTCTTGGCGCCAGTGCTGTCGGGCCTGATTCCCCCCCACGAGTTCCAACAGTACCCGGCCGATCGGATTTGGCGCCGCGATATACCGTTAATCGAGCGATACACTCGCGACGCCTTTCCCGGACGGCAACTCTCTGGCGAGTGGTGGCGAGGCTGGTGGACGCCCTTTTATACGCACCGCTTCGCCATCATGCGAACGATCTCTCCCGCCTTTGTTCCGTCCGAGGGACGCAGCCACCTCTTCGCCAAGTTCGACGAACGAGGCTGGAATGCCATGCCGGTGCAGGTGAGGACTCCAGAGCGATATCAAGCGGCGCTGAACACCGCGCGCCGCGAATATGCGGCTGAACTTTCCGACTTCGAGCTTGGCGGGCCATCGTGCCAGGCTCTCCGAGAGATGCTCGAGATTTGCCGAGCCGAGGACATGCCGGTTGCACTGGTGCTCATGCCGGAAGGCGACGAGTTCCGCAGTTGGTATCCGCCTGGGGCCTGGGACCAGATCGACGCGTTCCTCAAGGGGCTGAGCGACGAGTTTTCCGTGGCCCTCATCAACGGCCGCGAATGGATCGGCGAGGACGACTTTCTGGATTCTCATCACCTGCTCGTTCCGGGCGCCGACCGCTTCAGCCGCCTGCTGGCGCAGCAAACGCCGCCGGCGTTGGGGGACAGGCAAGCAGCCGGACGAGGACGTAAATCGTCCGGAAATCTGCGGTTGCGATGACGATTGGGCTCCTGCCACAAAAAGCCCTCCCAGGCATCCCGGCGGTTTAAATCGCCGCCCAAGGCGTATTTGATCGAATTCGCCTACCGGGCCTCGAATTTTCCAAAAAATCGATAAGTCACTGTAAATAGATGACTTATATCGCATTTTTAGTCATCGGCAGCCCAGCCAACTTTAATAAAACTCATGCAGATGGCGAACTTTTGATGGGCCACTGGACACTTCTTTGCGTAGGACTACTGTCGCGAAAGACAAGCCCTGCGAACTGATGGACGGACAACGAAACGGCGCCCTGGGCTTTCGGTAACCCGCGACGCGCCAATTGTCAAAAAGAGAGGGGAGCGAGAGGCCCGGATGAGCTGATCGCAACCCCTTGGTTTTCAGACGAATATTGCAGCATGGCGGGCGCAGGAGTCGCAAGGAACGCCGCCAGACTCGCTTAAGAAGGGGAAGCTCGATGCATACTGATTATTTGAACCCCGTGATGCGGCAACTCCGCGATCAGCAGGTTCGTTTTGCTCCGCGAGACAAAAAGCTCGATCAGGCCGACCGCGCCGAACGTTTGCTCAACGAACTGGAGCCAAACCGCACCTATACATACGAATATCTTTGTTTTCGCATTACGGATTTTCGCCCGGAGTCGTATCCAGGCTTGAAACTGTCGGGCGAAGAGGCGCGCCACGACCTTCGCTTATTTGTCGAAGACGTTTCCGACGCGGCCAACTTGCCGGCCGAAGCGGCGGCCGAGCGCGTGTTGACCGTCGAAGAGCTGAGCAAATTGTTTCAGGTCTCGACGAAGACCGTCTCTCGCTGGCGCCAGCAAGGTCTTGTCAGCCGCCGATTCTTGTTCGACGGCCGCAAGCGAGTTGGCTTCCTCCAAAGCTCGATCGATCGCTTCGTGAAAGGCAACGAGGACCGCGTCAACCGCGGCTCGCGTTTCAGTCAACTCACCGAGGAAGAGCGCAGAGCGATTATCGAACGGGCGCGACGACTGGCCCAGGCTGGGGGGTGCCCTGCCGATGTTACGCGGCGCCTTGCCGAGCGCATGGGTCGCAGCATTGAAACCATTCGCTACACGCTCAAGGCGTTCGATCAGGAACATCCCGAGTCGGCGATCTTTCCTGAGAACTCGGGCCCCTTGTCGGACGAGGCGAAGCGGAAAATCGATCAGCAATACCGACGCGGCGTGTCGGTCGACGTCTTGGCCAAGCAATTCTGCCGGACCAAGACCAGCATCTACCGCATTATCAATGAAATGCGCGCGGTGCGCATCTTGGAATTGCCGCTGGATTACATCGGAAACGAAACGTTCGGTCGGCCGGAAGCCGAAAAAACGATGCTCGGCCCGATGCCCCAGAGTCCGCCCGCCAAAAAGAGCCGATTGCCCAGCGGCCTGCCGCCGTACCTGGCGAGCTTGTACGAGGTTCCGCTGTTGAACCAAGAGCAGGAAGTGTACCTGTTCCGCAAGTTCAACTTCCTGAAATACCGCGCCGCACAGTTGCGAGAGGGCTTGGATCCCGCCCATGCCAAGAGCACGGTCATGGACCAAATCGAAAAGCTCTACGAAGAAGCGGTGGCCACGAAGAACCAGATAATCCGAGCCAATCTGCGACTGGTGGTCTCGATCGCCAAGCGACATGTGGGGCCTGCGGACAATTTTTTCGAACTGGTCAGCGACGGCAACATGTCGCTGATGCGAGCTGTGGAAAAGTTCGATTTCGCTCGCGGCAACAAGTTCAGCACTTACGCTAGTTGGGCGATCATGAAAAATTTCGCCCGCACCATCCCCGACGAACTCAAGCATCGGGATCGGTTCCGCACCAGCAACGAGGAGATGTTCTCGGCGACGGAAGATGATCGCAGCGACCAGTTCGAGCAGGAAAACGCCCAGCACCTGCGCGAAAAGCAGATCGGGTTGATTTTGGAACGGCTTGACGACCGGGAGCGAAGGATTATCATGAGGCGCTTCGGGTTGGTGCGAGGCCAAGAGCCGATGACGCTCAAGGAAGTTGGCGCCGAAATGGGCGTTACCAAGGAGCGGGTCCGGCAAATCGAAGCCCGCACCTTGAGCAAGCTTCGCAAGGCGGCTCTGGAAGAAAAAATCGAGACCTAAACCAAACCTTCGGATTTTTGTGGTCCATCGCGACCGCAATTCGAGGGTTTTTTGGGGTGAGGCTTTTTTCGGCCGCTCGCCATTGTTCGGCAGCATTGTTCGGCAGCGGCCGAATGGCATTTATTGGCGCCCCAAGACAGGGGATCTAGCACGACGGGGGGATCTGGCACGAGAGAGGCTGAAGACTGCTAGCGTGGCGGCTGCTCGTTTCGAGGCTTGCGCGACAAGGGTTTGGGGTTTCGCGGCACCGACGTGGCGGCATGCTGCTGGAGCGGCTTTTGGCTGGCGTTGGCTCGGGCTGGGTTTGTGCGACGCGATCTTGGCGTTCGCTGGCTCTTGGCGATTTCTGGCCCCGTTCGTCTTGCAGGCTGCCAGTGTGTCGTTATATTTAGTGGTTTTCGTGGCGGGTCTCGCAGGCTAGCGTAGCTCAATTGGCAGAGCAGCTGATTTGTAATCAGCAGGTTGTGGGTTCAAGTCCCTCCGCTAGCTCGTAAAGAATACTTGGGTTTTGGATAGGCGATGGCCCGCGGGCTGGCGGATTGGGCGTCTGGTGCGACGGTAATGGCGGTCGCGTGGCGTTTTCAGTATGTCAACGGCGAGGATGGCCTCTCTGAAGCCTTGAGTTTCAAGGCCCGGCTGTGGTCAGCAGCGGCAGCGGGGGGTTTCCCGAGCGGTCAAAGGGGTCAGACTGTAAATCTGATGGCTATGCCTTCACAGGTTCGAATCCTGTACCCCCCAGTTGAAGTTGATGGTTGTCGGCGATTTGGAGCGAATGAAAGTTAGTTATGGGTTATGGGGCCCGAGTCAAGGCGGGTGTGGCTCAAGCGGGTGTAGCTCAATGGTAGAGCAATAGCCTTCCAAGCTAAAGACGAGGGTTCGATTCCCTTCACCCGCTCTCGACTGGCATGGCGTCAAGGGCGAGCGAGCGGATGTTTTTTTGGCGGCGGGTTGGATGACGGCGGAGCGTGGGTGGCGAGTTGGGATGGATGGCGTGCCCGGCGGATTGATGGGTTGGTCGCTGGCTGCCGGGCGCACGAAGTTGCCGCGGTTGGTACTGCGGCTTGAGGTGATCTTGCGGGCTCAGGGCTTGCCGTGACTCACGCTGCTGTAGCTCAGTTGGTAGAGCGCGTCCTTGGTAAGGACGAGGTCATGGGTCCGAGTCCCATCAGCAGCTCTTTTTGCTAATTCAATCTGGTTAATCAAGACAGTTAATCAAGACAATCGTTTGATCTAAAACGCAGGAGACAGCATGGCCAAGGCAAGTTTCGAACGAACCAAACCCCACGTCAACGTCGGCACGATCGGTCACATCGACCACGGCAAGACGACGACCACCGGCGCGATCCTGGCCGTGCAAGCCGCCAAGGGATTGGCCAAGACCAAGTCGTATGCCGAAATCGCCAAGGGCGGCACGGTCCGCGACGAAACCAAGACGGTGACGATCGCCGTCAGCCACGTCGAATACGAGACCGATAAGCGTCATTACGCCCACATCGACTGCCCGGGTCACGCCGACTTCATCAAGAACATGATCACCGGCGCCGCTCAAATGGACGGCGCAATCCTGGTTGTGTCGGCCGCCGACGGCCCGATGCCGCAAACTCGCGAACACATTCTGTTGGCTCGCCAGGTCGGCGTGCCGGCGTTGGTCGTGTTTTTGAACAAGGTTGACCTGGTCGACGACGAAGAACTGTTGGAATTGGTCGAGTTGGAGCTCCGCGAACTGCTGACGCACTACGGTTTTCCCGGCGACGAGATCCCGATTATCCGCGGCGCCTCGAAGCCGGCTTACGACAATCCGTCGGATCCTGCGGCCAGCAAGTGCATTAGCGAGCTGATGGACGCGATTGACGCCTATATTCCCGAGCCGGTCCGCGAGGTCGACAAGCCCTTCTTGATGGCGGTCGAAGACGTGTTTTCGATCGAAGGCCGCGGTACGGTCGCCACCGGCCGTATCGAGCGCGGCATCGTGCACGTCGGCGACGAAATCGAGGTGATCGGCCTGGCCAGGAAGCCGTTCAAGACGACCGTCACCGGCGTGGAGATGTTCAATAAGACGTTGGATCAAGGCCAAGCGGGCGACAACGTCGGCTGCTTGCTCCGCGGTCTGAAGCGCGATGACATCGAGCGCGGCCAGGTGCTGGCCAAGCCCGGTTCGATCACTCCGCACACCAAGTTCGAAGCCGAGGTTTACGTCCTGTCGAAGGAAGAAGGCGGCCGACATACGCCGTTCTTCAGCGGCTACCGTCCGCAGTTCTACTTCCGCACGACGGATGTCACCGGTTCGGCCAACTTGATGGGCGACGTCGAAATGTGCATGCCTGGCGATAACGCTAAGCTGTCGATCGAACTGATTAATCCGATCGCCATGGACGACGGGGTGCGCTTCGCCATTCGTGAAGGCGGCAAGACCGTCGGTTCGGGCGTGGTGACGAAGATCATCGAGTAGCGAAAAAGGGGGTCGTGTCGGGCTCGATGCCCGTTGCGGTCTGTGAGAATACGAGAGTTGCCAAGATAGGGGTGTAGCTCAATTGGCAGAGCGCTGGTCTCCAAAACCAGAGGTTGCGAGTTCGATTCCCGCCGCCCCTGCCAGTCAGTATCGCATCGGCCGGTCTTCGCCGGCCGGCCGATGCTCGAAATGTTTGCAGCCCCAAGGACGAGGTTGAAAGGTGAAAGAAAACGCCGCGGCTAATACGATGTGGCAGGACTTATTTAGTCTGAGCATCTACAAGCGCAGTCAGGGACGGATTGCGCGCCAGGTGACGTTTGCCGTACTGGCCGTGGCGCTTGCCCTGGGGGCTTGGACCTTGCAAGATTCGTTGGCCGACCGCGCTGCATCGTTGAGGATGGGCGCTTTCGGCACGGTATTGCTCGTGGGCCTGTGGTTAAGTTACCGGGTCGTCAACTTGCCGCGATTCGCCGACTTTTTGATCGCGGTCGAGGCGGAGATGAACAAGGTCTCCTGGCCTTCGCGCTCGGAATTGTTCCGTAGTTCGGTCGTGGTCATGGTTACGATGTTCGGTCTGGCAGGCACGCTCTACGCATACGATCTGTTGTGGCAGTTCTTATTGACCATGCTGGGCGTGCTCCAAGGGGGCGGTTGAAGTCGGCACGGGCGGCCCTTAGCGCCGGCTCTTTTGGCGAGGTATTTGGCGTGATTGACGAACCAGACAATTCGACCGCGGATGTGGGCGATGCGCCGGCCGCAGAGGGGGCCGCGTCGGCGCCCCAAGCGGAGATTCGGGCAACGACCGAAGCGGATCAGTCGTCGCCCGCCGTCAATTCGGCCGGTGGAGGCAATTCGGCCGGTGGAGGTCGTGCCCCTCAGTCGCCGTCTGATTCGCCGGAACAGCCGGAAGGCGGGGCTTCGAGCGAGAAGCAATGGTACATCTTGAAAGTGCAAAGCAATCGCGAGGACTCGATTCGCGATGCGTTGCAGCGGCGAATCGCCGTCGCCGGACTCCAAGACTATTTCGATGAGATTATCGTGCCGATCGAAATGGTCTCCGAGTTCAAAAACGGCAAGAAGCGGGTGGTCAAGCGCAAGCTTTATCCGGGCTATATCGTCGTTCACATGGAATTGAACGAAGATACGTGGTTTTTGGTTCGCGAAACGCCCGGTATCGGCGACTTCACGGGTTCCGGCGGCAAGCCGACGCCCATGCAACCGCACGACGTCAACAAAATCGTCGCCAAGGCCGAGGGGCCGACCGACGAGGCGCCGCCGTTGCAGATCGGATTCAACTCGGGCGACCGCGTGAAGATTAAAGAAGGCACCTTCGAGAACTTCGAGGGGGACGTGGACGCGATCGATCGCGCGAACGGCCGCGTGACGGTAATGATCAATATTTTCGGCCGCTCAACGCCCGTGGAATTGGAATATTGGCAGATCGAGCCGCTCTAAACAGCGAGCGGTTTTCAACAGATAGTCCGGCGAAAGATACATGGCAAAGCAACTTGTAGCACAGGTCAAATTTCAGGTTCCCGGCGGCCAAGCCACCCCCGCCCCGCCGGTCGGCACCGCGCTCGGCCGGTTCGGCGTGAACCTCGGCCAGTTCGTGATGCAGTTCAACGAACGCACGCGAGAAGCCGGCGGCATGCCGATCCCGGTGGTCGTCAGCGTTTACAACGATCGCAGCTTTGACTTCGTCACCAAAAGCCCGCCGGCGGCCGCGCTGTTGAAGCAGGCGGCCAGCATCGCCAAGGGCTCGGGCGTGCCGAATCGCGAAAAGGTCGGCAAGGTGACCTCGGCCCAGATCGAAGACATCGTCAAGCAAAAGTTGGCCGATTTAAACGCACGCGACATGGCGCACGCCAAGCGAATGATCGAAGGCACCGCCCGCAGCATGGGGCTGGTGGTCGAGGGCTGAAAGTAGCGAAAGCGAACACGGGCGATTCCTGCCCGGTCTGCCCGTAAGATTTCGAGCGAAACAAGAGCAACTAAATCCGCAAGCAAACTCGGTAAGCGACAGATGGCGAAGCAATCGAAGCGCATGAAGACTCTCGTAGCCAAGCATCCCACGGGCGAACTCATGCCGTTGGATCAGGCGGTGACTCTGTTGAAGCAGTTCAACACCACGAAGTTCGACCAGTCGGTGGAAGTCGCCGTTCGGTTGGGGATCGACGCCAAACAGGCCGATCAACTCGTCCGCGGCTCGATCGTGCTGCCGCACGGCATCGGCAAATCATTGCGGGTCGTGGTATTCGCTAAAGGCGACCTGGCCGAGCAAGCCAAAGCGGCCGGCGCCGATGAAGTCGGAACCGACGATCTGGCGAAGAAGATCAAGGATGGCTGGACCGATTTCGATGTCTGCATCGCGGCGCCCGACATGATGGGGCTCGTCGGGCCGCTGGGTCGCGTGCTCGGGCCGCGCGGGTTGATGCCGTCGCCGCGCGCCGGAACGGTCACTCCCGAAGTGGCGAAAACAGTCAAAGAGTATAAGGCGGGTAAGGTGGAGTTCCGCAACGACGCGGGCGGCATCGTTCACGCGGCCGTCGGCAAGCTGAGTTTCGACGCCGCCAAGCTGGTCGACAACATCAACGCCTTCGTCAACCACGTTCAGAACATGAAGCCCAACAGCGTGAAGGGGCATTACCTCAAGGGCATTACGATTTCCGCCACGATGAGCCCGGGCATTCGTATCGCCGCCTAGCCCGCCCGGCAAAGTCGAAACGACCGATCAACGTCCAAATAACGAAGAGCCGCGGCGTCAATCCGCGTTCGCCGCAATTGCAACCGTAAATAGCCTGAAAATAAGCCGCTACCATGAGCAAGTACGTCAAGAATTTGATTACCGACGAACTGCGAAATCGTCTGACCGGCGTGGAACACGCGCTGTTGGTGAGCATCGCAGGGATGGACGCCAACAAGAACAGCCGTCTGCGCACGGAACTTCGCGGCAAGAACATCAAGCTGTTGATGATCAAGAACAGCCTCGCTCGCCGCGCCGCCGAAGGCACGCCGCTGGCCGCAGCGTTCGAGGAGATGGAAGGGTCGCTGGCGCTGGTCTGGGGCAGCGAAGACGTCGTTTCGCTGGCGAAAGAGGTCGTTCGCCTGAGCGAAGACAAGGAATTCGCCCTGTTGGAACCTCGCGGCGGAGTGATGGACGGCGGCCGCTTGTCGGCCGATCAGGTCAAGCAGGTCAGCAAATGGCCCAGCCGCCAGGAACAGCTTAGCATTCTGCTCGGGCAGATCCTCAGCCCGGGCGCCAACCTGGTCAGCCAGTTGAAGAGCGCGGGAGGCGCCTTGGCGAGCCAGATCAAGCAAAAGTCCGAAGGGGAATCTTCGGAGGACGCGGCAGCGCCAGACGCGGCAGCGCCAGACGCCGCAGCGCCGGAAGCGGCAGCAGGTTGATCGAGCGGGCGATGCAGCAAATTCAGGGGCAAACTTCTCCGGCCAGCCGGGGATATTTCAACAAACAGCGAAACTAGTAGACCCAGTAACAAGCGTTCGGCCGACGTGGTCGTTGCCGGCGCCCCCAAGCAGACAGAAAGGAACAAGTTTCATGTCGACCGATGCAGCCACCATGGAATACTCCGCCGCCACCAAAGAGCTGGGCGACAAGATCGTCGGCCTGACGCTCAAGCAGGCCAAGGAGTTGAGCGATTACCTCGAAAACGAGCACGGCATCAAGCCGGCCGCCGGCGGCGCCGTGATGATGGCTGGCCCCATGAGCGGCCCCGCCCCCGAGGCGGCCGCCGAGAAGACCGAATTCGACGTCGTGCTGGAAGGTTTCGGCGACAAGAAGATCGGCGTGATCAAGGTCGTCCGCGCGGCGACGGGCCTCGGCCTGAAGGAAGCCAAGGACCTGGTCGAAGGCGTGCCCAGCAAGGTCAAGGAAGGCATCTCCAAGGAAGACGCCGAGAAACTCAAAAAGGAACTGGAAGAAGCCGGCGCCACGGTTTCCATCAAGTAGGACGCAACTTGGTCTTTTCATCGCAGGCATTCGGAACAGCCTAGGCGCTCGCGGTGCGTTGGCGCCGCGCGCCGGGCTTGCGCCGATATCGAAGTCTTGCACATCGAAGTCTTGCACTACGTCGAACTCTAAAGGAGTACGATCCCCTATGGCCACCTCGGCAGAACGACGTCTCCGCCCTCAGGAAGTCCGCCGCTTCGGCACGATTCAAAAGCACCAGAGCATTCCCGATCTGACCGAAATTCAGACTCGCAGCTACGAAGCCTTCCTGCAACTCGACGTTCCGCCCGAGAATCGCAAAGATCAAGGCATCGAAGGCGTACTGCGCGAGATCTTCCCGATCGAGAGCTACGACAAGACGCTGCAACTGCAGTACGTCCGTTACGAGTTGGGCAAGCCTCGCTACGAACCCGACGAATGCCGCCAGTTGCGGCTGACGTACGGCCGCCCGTTCAAGGTCTGGCTGCGGCTGACCAAAGAGCAGCCGATCGAGGAAGAAGTCTATCTCGGCGACATGCCGATCATGCTGGGCGGCGGCGAATTCATCATCAACGGCGCCGAGCGCGTCGTGGTGAGCCAGTTGCACCGCAGCCCTGGCGTCGACTTCGTCAGCGAGATGGAAGGCACCGAGCGCAAGCTGCACAGTTGCCGCATCATCCCCGAGCGCGGCAGTTGGATCGAACTGAACGTGAGCAAAAAGGACGTGCTCACGGTCCGCATCGACCAAAGCGGCAAGTTCTCGGCGCTGACGCTGTTGCGGGCGATGGATCCGAAATACAGCCAGAACGTCGACCTGATCCGCTGTTTCTACGAGACCGCGCACGAGAAAATCGTCGACGGCCGCAGCGCCGCGAAGATCGAAGGCAAGATCGCGGTCGGCGACGTCGTCTATCCGGCCGACAGCGACAAGGCGGGCGAGATCATTCTCGAAACCGGCCAGAAGATCACCAAGAACTCCGCGGAATTGATTTGCACCTCGGGGTTGACTTCCGTCGAAGTCATGGCCGACGTCAAAGACTCCCTGATTTTCAACAGCTTGCAGGAAGACGCCACCGGCAGTCACGAAGAAGCGCTGTTGAAGATCTATCAGCGTTTGCGGCCGGGCAATCCGCCGCAGTTGGAGAAGGCGCGGGCGCTCTTCCATGAGAAGTTCTTCGATACGAATCGTTATCGATTGGGCAAGGTCGGCCGCTTCCGCATCAATCGCAAGCTCGGCTTGAATATCGCCGAAAGCGAAATGACGTTGCGTCCGGATGACATGATTGCCGCCATCAAGTATCTGCTCGGGCTGCGCGCCGACGAGCCCTCGGTCGAGATCGACGACATCGATCACTTGGGCAATCGGCGTTTGCGGACGATCGACGAGCTGGGTTGCGACGAACTGCGCAAGGGATTCTTGAAGCTCCGGCGCACAGTGCAGGAGCGGATGAGCCTCAAAGATATCGAGGACATGACGCCCCGCAGCTTGATTAACCCCAAGAGCATTTCTGCGGCCATCGAATACTTCTTCGGCCGCGGCGAGTTGTCGCAGGTGGTCGACCAGACGAATCCGCTTTCGATGCTCACGCACGAGCGGCGGCTCTCGGCGCTCGGCCCGGGCGGCTTGAACCGCAAGCGGGCCGGTTTCGAAGTTCGCGACGTGCATATCTCGCACTACGGCCGCATTTGCCCGATCGAGACGCCGGAAGGCACGAACATCGGCTTGATCTCCAGTCTGGCCATCTACGCGGGCGTGGACGAATACGGCTTCCTGGTCACCCCCTATCGCAAGGTCGTCAAGGGGAAGCTGAGCGACGAGGTCGTCTGGTTGCGGGCCGATCAGGAAAGCGAGGCTTACCTGGCGCCGGCCGACAGCCCGTTCCAGGACGGCAAGCTGCAAGGCGGCTCGCAAGGCGACAACATCATCGCCCGCTATCGGGCCGACTTCGAGTTGGCGCCGATCGACAAGATTCAATACATGGACGTGGCGCCCAGCCAAATGGTGGGCGTCTCGGCGGGGTTAATTCCCTTCCTGGAACACGACGACGCCAACCGCGCGTTGATGGGTTCCAACATGCAGCGGCAAGCCGTGCCGCTGTTGGTCACCGAGCCGCCGATCGTGGCCACCGGCATGGAACGCGACGTGGCCCAGAACTCGGGCATGTTGGTTCGCGCTCGCAAGAAAGGCACGGTCGCTTACGTCGACGCCGAGAAGATCGCGATCGGCGACGAGACGTATGTGCTGCGCAAATACGTCGGCCTCAACGAGCGGACCTGCCAGAACCAGAAGCCGATCGTCAGCCTGGGGCAGAAGGTCGAAAAGGGCGAGGTGATCGCCGACGGCGCCGCCACCTACAAGGGCGAATTGGCGCTGGGCCGCAACGTGCTAGTCGGCTTCATGGCCTGGGACGGCTTCAATTTCGAAGACGCGATCATCATCAGCGAAGAGTTGGTCAAGGACGACACCTACACGTCGATCCACATCGAAGAATTCGACATCGAAATCCGCGAGACCAAACTCGGCCGCGAGGAATTCACCCGCGACATTCCCAATGTCAGCGAAAAGGCGTTGCGCAATCTCGACGAAGGCGGCATCGTGCAGATCGGCACCTTCGTGCGACCGGGCGACATTCTGGTGGGCAAGGTTTCGCCAAAGAGCAAGACCGAACTGACGCCGGAAGAAAAGCTGCTGCACGCCATATTCGGCCGGGCCGGCGAAGACGTAAAGAACGACTCGCTCGAAGTTCCCTCGGGCGTGGAAGGCATCGTGATCGACACGCAGAAGTTCTCGCGCCGGCTCAGCTTGTCGGAAGAGGAGCGGAAGGCGTTCGAGAAACAGCTCAAGGACGTCGAAGCCGATGGCAACGCCAAGATCGCAGCGGCGTTCGGCGCGCTCGTCGAAGAAATCGAAGGCATCCTGCAGCGCCCCCTGACCGACGAAGACGGCAACGCGCTGGTTCGAGACCAAGAGCACAAGTACGTCGCCGAGCAGGCTCAACGATTCAAGATCGAAACGCTCGACATCCGCAGCCCGCAGCGCAAGGCCGACGTGGAAAAGGCCTGGAAGACGGGTTGGCCGGCCGTCGAGGCGACCATCGACGAACGCGACCGCCGCTTGAATTCGATGAAACGCGGCGACGAGCTGCGCAGCGGCGTGTTGCAAATGGTCAAGGTCTACGTCGCGGCCAAGCGCGTGATTTCGGTCGGCGACAAGATGGCCGGTCGACACGGCAACAAGGGCGTGATCGCCAAGATTCTGCCGCAAGAGGACATGCCCTTCCTGGCGGACGGCACGCCGTTGCAGATCATGCTGAACCCGCTGGGCGTGCCTAGCCGCATGAACGTGGGCCAGATTCTCGAGACGCACCTCGGCTGGGCCGGCGCCAAGCTCGGCTTTCAGGCGATTACGCCCGTCTTCGACGGCGCCACCGAAGAGACGATCCGCAAGTGCCTGGAAGACGCCGGGTTGCCCACGCATGGCAAGGCCCAGTTGTACGACGGCCGCACGGGCGTAGCGCTCGAACAGGAAACGACGGTCGGCTACATCTACATGCTCAAGCTGCACCATCTGGTCGACGACAAGGTCCACGCGCGCTCGACCGGCCCCTATTCGCTGATCACGCAGCAGCCGTTGGGCGGCAAAGCGCGTTTCGGCGGCCAGCGATTCGGGGAAATGGAAGTCTGGGCGCTCGAGGCTTATGGAGCGGCTTACATCTTGCAAGAGTTGTTGACCGTCAAGAGCGACGACGTCGAGGGCCGGACCAAGATTTACGAATCGATGGTAAAAGGCGAAAATACGTTGGAGGCCGGCACGCCGGCGAGCTTCGACGTGTTGACCAACGAAATTCGCGGCCTGGGATTGAACATGCAACTGGAGAAGCGGCGAGTGTAATTCGCATTTCTCCGTTTTCGCTCGATCGCCAGTAGCCGAACCTATACAACGAAGACGACCCCATCCGCCGCAAGGCGCCCCCGATAAGGAGCATCGCTAGTGAGTACCGTAGAAAGCTCTTACGATCGGATCAACGACTACGCGTCCGTGAAGATCAGCCTCGCTCGCCCGCACGACATCCGCAGTTGGTCGTTTGGCGAGGTCAAGAAGCCGGAGACGATCAACTACCGGACTTACCGTCCGGAAAAAGACGGGCTGTTCTGCGAGCGCATCTTTGGCCCCGAGAAGGACTGGGAGTGCTCCTGCGGCAAGTACCGCGGCATGAAGTACAAGGGCATGATCTGCGACCGCTGCGGCGTCAAGGTCACGCACAGCCGCGTCCGCCGCAAGCGGATGGGCCATATCGAATTGGCCGCGCCGGTCGTGCACATTTGGTTCTTCAAGGCCATGCCCAGTCGGCTGGGCAACTTGCTCGACATGAAGACCACCAGCCTGGAAAAGGTGATCTACTTCCAGGATTACGTGGTCATCGACAACAAAGACACTCCGCTCAAGCGGCAGCAACTGCTCACCGAAGAGGAATACCGGGCAGCGCGCGAACAGTACGGCGAAGGCGGCTTCGAAGCCGACATGGGCGCCGAAGCGGTCCGCAAGCTGCTGTCCAACCTCGATCTGGTGCAACTCTCGGTCGACTTGCGCAAGCAACTGGCTGAAACCGGTTCGAAGCAAAAGCAAAAGGACCTGATCAACCGGCTGAAGATCGTCGAATCGATCCGCGACAGCGACAACAAGCCCGAGTGGATGGTGCTGGACGTGATCCCGGTGATCCCGCCCGACTTGCGCCCGCTGGTGCTGTTGGACTCAGGCAATTTCGCCACCAGCGACTTGAACGACTTGTATCGCCGGATCATCAACCGCAACAACCGGCTGAAGAAGCTGGTCGACTTGAACGCCCCCGAAGTCATCATCCGCAACGAAAAGCGGATGCTGCAACAATCGGTCGACGCGCTGTTCGACAATAACCGTTGCAAGCGCCCTGTGTTGGGCAGCAGCAACCGCCCGCTGAAGTCGCTGACCGACATGATCAAGGGCAAGCAGGGCCGCTTCCGCGAGAACCTGCTCGGCAAGCGCGTCGATTACTCGGCCCGCAGCGTGATCGTGGTCGGCCCCTACCTGCGGTTGCACCAGTGCGGCTTGCCCAAGAAGATCGCCCTGGAGTTGTTCCAGCCGTTCATCATCCGGCGTCTCAAGGAACTCGGCCACGCCGACACGATCAAGAGCGCCAAGAAGATGCTCGAGCGGAAGGACGAAGAGGTCTGGGATATTCTCGAAGAGGTGATTCGCAACCACCCGGTGTTGTTGAATCGCGCTCCGACGCTGCACCGCATGGGCATTCAGGCCTTCGAGCCGACGTTGGTCGAAGGCAACGCCATCAAGCTGCACCCGCTGGTCTGCAAGGGTTTCAACGCCGACTTCGACGGCGACCAGATGGCCGTCCACCTGCCGCTGTCGATCGAAGCCCAGGTCGAGGCGCACACGCTGATGATGTCGACCAACAACATCTTCAGCCCGGCCAATGGCGCGCCGATCATCAGTCCTTCGCAGGATGTGGTGATGGGCTGCTACTACATGACGATGAGCCTGCCCGACCGCAAGGGCGAAGGCATGGTCTTCAGTTCGATGGCCGAAGTACACTTGGCTTATGCGCTTGGCAAGGTCGACACGCACGCGCGGATTCGCGTCAAGCTGCCGCCCTCGCGGCGATTGAAGGGCGACGGCGATCGCGAATCGAAAGCCGGCGCGATCATCGAAACGACCGTCGGTCGCGTCATGTTCAACGACGGGTTGCCCGACGGCATGCCGTTCTACAACTTGCCGATGCGCAATAGCGAGCTGGCCAAGGTGATCTCGGATTGCTACGCCATTCTGGGTCGCCGCGCCACGATCGACTTGCTCGACAACATGAACAAGATGGGCTTCCGCGAGAGCACTCGCAGCGGCCTGTCGTTCGCTACGGACGACCTGATCACGCCGCCCAGCAAGCAGCGGATCATCGCCGATGCCGAAAAGACGGTGCTCAAGTTCCAGAAACTTTATCAACGCGGCGTGATTACCGAGGTCGAGCGTTATAACCAGGTGCTCGACGCCTGGACGCACGCTCGCGAACGAATCACGACCGAAATGATGGGCGAGTTGGAAAACGACCATCGCAAACCCGGCTACGTGAATCCGATTTACCTCATGGCGCACTCCGGCGCCCGCGGCGGCGTCGAACAGATTCGCCAATTGGCCGGCATGCGCGGTTTGATGGCCAAGCCCTCGGGCAAGATCATCGAAACGCCGATCAAGGCCAACTTCCGCGAAGGTCTCTCGGTGCTGGAGTATTTCAGCTCCACGCACGGCGCCCGCAAGGGCTTGGCCGACACGGCCTTGAAGACGGCCGACTCGGGCTACCTGACGCGCAAGCTGGCCGACGTGGCGCAGAACGTCGTGATCACCTTGCACGACTGCGGCACCACGCAGGGCATCACCAAGGGCGTGATCTATCGCGGCGAAAAGGTCGAAGTGCGGTTGGCCGATTCGATTCGCGGTCGCGTCAGCCGGGCGAACATCGTCAATCCGATCACCGACGAAACGATCGTCGCCGAGAATGAGATGATCACGCTCGACATCGCGAGGCGCATCGAAGAGCTGGGCCTGGAAAAGATCCAGGTCCGCAGCCCGATGACTTGCGATGCGGCGCTGGGCGTTTGCCGCTGCTGCTACGGCATGGATCTTTCGACCGGTTCGCTCGTCGAAGAAGGGATGGCCGTGGGCATCATCGCGGCCCAGAGCATCGGCGAACCGGGCACGCAGTTGACGATGCGAACGTTCCACATCGGCGGCACTGCGTCGCGGCACGTCGAGGTCAGCGAAATCCGCGCCAAAAAGTCCGGCGTGGCAAAATTCACCCGGCTTAAGGTGGTCCGCAACGACCAAGGGCAGCATGTCGTGCTTACCCGCAACGGCGAAATCTCTTTGGTCGATCCCAAAGGACGCGAACTGGAGAAGTACGAAATTCCCGCCGGCGCCCAGTTGCAAGTCGATGAAAACCATGAAGTCGCGACTGGCGCCGTGCTCTGCCAGTGGGATCCGCATAGCATTCCCATCCTGGCGGAAGTCGGCGGCAAAGTGCGTTATGAAGACGTGATCGAAGGCGAGACGATGCGCTCCGAAAAGGATCCCAGCGGTCACGTCCGCAAGCTGATCATGGAGCACAAGGGCGACTTGCATCCGCAGGTCATCCTGGAAGACGCCGGCGGCAAGATCTTGGACTTCTACTACTTGCCCGAGAAGGCTCACATTGAAGTGGCCGAAGGCGACCAGGTTTCGGCCGGTACGCTGTTGGCCAAGACGCCTCGCGAAGTGTCGGGAACGCAGGACATCACCGGCGGTTTGCCTCGCGTGACGGAAATCTTCGAGGCCCGCAAGCCGAAGGATCCGGCCGTGATCGCCGAGATCGACGGAGTCGTCGAATTGCTCGGCGAAAAGCGGCGCGGAAAGCGGACGATTATCGTCCGCAGCGAAAGCGGCATCGAACGCGAACATCTTGTTTCGCACGGCAAGCACTTGCGCGTGCACGCCAGCGATTTCGTGCGGGCAGGCGAGGCGCTGGTCGACGGGCCGCTGGTCCCGCACGATATTCTCCGTATTTCCGGCGAAGAAGCCGTGCAGCACTATCTGGTGCGCGAAATCCAGAACGTGTATCGCAGCCAGCGGGTCGAGATCGACGACAAGCACATCGAGATCATCGTCTCCCAGATGCTGCGAAAGGTGCGCATCGAGAGCGTCGGCGATACCGGCTTGCTGCCAGGCAGCGTGATGGACAAGTTCGAATTCCGGGCCGTCAACCAAAAGCTGACCGGCTGCGTCCGCATCACCGAGAAGGGCGACAGCGATTTCGCCGAGGGTTCGATCGTGCCCAAGGACGCCTTGGAGCAGGTCAACGCCCAGATCGAAGCCTTGGGCGGGGAGGCGTCCAAGGGCGGCAAGCCGCGGCCGGCCACGGCCAGCACGCAGTTGCTCGGCATCACCAAAGCCTCGGTGCAAAGCGCCAGCTTTATTTCAGCGGCCAGCTTCCAGGAAACGACCAAGGTGCTTACCGAAGCAGCCTTGGCGGGCAAGATCGACCGTTTGGTCGGTCTCAAGGAAAACGTGATCTTGGGGCACCTGGTGCCTGCGGGCACCGGATTCCATACGTACCAGGAGTCGGAAGTTCGAATCCGACCGCAAGCTCTGTTGGATCTGGCGCATGAAAAGGACCGCGTGCTGACCAAGGCCTTCCCGCTGCTCCAGGGCGGCGAGGAAGCCAATGGCGGCCACGCCGCGGAGGAAGTAAAGCCGACTTCGACCGGCGCCTCGGCCGGCAGTTTGGAAGCCCTCTTGGGCGGCGCCGACGACGAGTAAGAACGTCGGCTTGACAAGGCGAGACGAGGCGATAGGCTGATAAGTTCTCCCATTGTTGTCGCTAGCAGGCTGCCCGAACCGGCGGCTGCAAGAAATAAGCAAGTACGGAAAAGAAAGCGATCGATGCCCACGATCAATCAATTGGTCAAGAAAAACCGCCGTCCGCCGCGCAAGTTCAGCAAGTCGCCGGTGTTGGACAAATGTCCGCAGAAGCGCGGCGTGTGCCTGCAAGTCAAGACGATGACTCCCAAGAAGCCGAACTCCGCGCTGCGGAAGATCGCCCGCGTGCGGCTCTCCAACGGCAAGGAAGTCACGGTTTACATTCCCGGCGAAGGGCATAGCTTGCAAGAACACTCGATCGTGCTGGTACGCGGCGGCCGCGTGCGAGACTTACCGGGTGTGCGCTACCACGTGGTGCGCGGCGCGCTCGACACATTGGGCGTCGACGGCCGCAAGCAGTCTCGCAGTCTGTACGGCGCCAAGAAGGCATAACGCCGATCGACGGGCAGAGGCTCGAGCGCGTCTGGGGGCTGCGCCGTCGGCCGGCCGCGTTTGACGAAAACTACAGATAACACAGCCGGGCGGCGGCGCCCGGAGCTATGACATAAAACCCGGCGCCTCGGCGCCGCTCGATCAAGAGGAAAACTAGCATGGGTCGCATTACCGCCAGCCGCGAGACGCTCGCTCCGGATCCCCGCTACGGTTCGCTGCTGGCCAGCAAGTTCATCAATTGCCTGATGCACGACGGCAAAAAGAGCACCGCCCAGGGCGTGTTCTATGACGCCTTGGACATCGTCAAAGACAAGATCAAGGACGTCGAACCCATCGAAGTGTTCACCACCGCGGTGAACAACGTCAAGCCCGAGGTCGAGGTCCGTTCCAAGCGCGTCGGCGGCGCCGCCTATCAGGTGCCGATGCAGGTCAACCGCAATCGCCAGCAATCGCTGGCGATTCGCTGGCTCCTGGCCGCCGTTCGCGAGAAGAAAGGCCGCGCCACGCATCAGAAGTTGGCCGACGAAATTATCGCCGCCTACAACCGCGAAGGCGTGGCCGTCACCAAGCGCGAAAACGTCCACCGCATGGCCGACGCCAACAAGGCATTCGCGCACTTCGCCTGGTAGCCATGCCTCGCGAACTGAAGACCATTCGCAATATCGGCGTCATCGCCCACATTGACGCGGGCAAGACGACCGTCACGGAGCGAATGCTGTATTATGCCGGCGCCACGCACCGGATGGGCGAAGTCGATAAGGGAACGACCGAAACCGACTTCGATCCGGAAGAGCAGCAACGCGGCATCACGATCTATTCGGCCAGCGTGACCTTCGATTGGAAGGGCGTGACGGTCAACCTGATCGATACGCCGGGCCACGTCGATTTCACCGCTGAAGTCGAGCGCAGCCTGCGGGTGCTGGACGGCGGAGTCGTGGTGTTCAGCGCCCGCGAAGGGGTCGAGGCGCAGAGCGAAACGGTCTGGCGTCAGGCGAACAAGTATCATGTGCCGCGGATCGCGTTCATCAACAAGATGGACCGCGAAGGCGCCGATTTCTACGCCGTGCTCGACGAAATCCGCGATCGCCTGGAGGCCAATCCGGTGGCCGTCCAACTGCCCGTCGGCGTCGGTCCGCCGCACATGCCCGGCGCCTTCCGCGGGGTGATCGATCTGGTGAGCATGCAATTGCTCTCTTTCAAGCCCGAGAGTCTGGGCGCCGAGGTCGTCGAGCAGCCGATTCCCGACGACCTGGTCGACGAAGCCAAGCTCTGGCGCGACCAGATGCTGGAGAAGCTTTACGACTATAGCAACGAGTTAATGGAACTGGCTCTGGCGGAAGCCCCGGCGCCGGCGGAGTTGGTTCGCAAGGTACTGCGCGAAGCGACCGTACATCAACTCATCGTGCCGGTGCTGTGCGGATCGGCCCTCGATCATATCGGCGTGCAGCCGCTGCTCGATGCGGTGGCCTATTACCTGCCTAGTCCCGCCGACCGGCCGCCGGTCGAAGGCGTCGATCCGGCGAAACTCGAGAAGAAACTCCTCAGAAAACCCGATCCCAGCGAGCCGTTTTGCGGGCTGGTGTTCAAAATTCAAGCCGAGCGCCACGGCGACTTGCACTACGTGCGGGTCTATTCGGGAACCCTGAACGCCAACACGCGCGCCTATAATCCGGGCAAAGACAAGAAAGAGAACGTCAGCCAGCTCTGGCACGTCCAAGCCAGTCGCAAAGAGCAAGTCGATTGCGTCGAAGCGGGCGATATCGTGGGCATTATCGGCTTGCGGCATTCGATCACCGGCGACACGCTCTGCGACGTGAAGCAACCGATTCTGCTGGAGACGATTCAGTTTCCGGAAACGGTGATCTCGATGGCCATCGAGCCCGAGAGTTCGGCCGAGCGCAAAAAGCTGGCCGAAGCCCTCGACATGCTCAAGCGGCAAGACCCCACGTTTCGAGCCATGACCAGCGAAGAGACCGGCCAGACGCTGATCAGCGGCATGGGCGAATTGCACCTGGAGGTCATCAAGCACCGGCTGCTGCGCGACTTTCGCCTCAACGTCCGCGTTCACAAGCCGCGGGTCAGCTATCGCGAAACGGTCAAGCAGCGCGTCGAAGCGACGGGCGAGTGCAATCAGCAAGCCGCAGGCCAGACGCTCTTCGCGCGGGTCAAAATCCGCCTGGAGCCGTACGATGCCGGCGACCGACCCGTGGCGGTCGTCCCCGGCTCGACCGAGGGCATTCCGCCGAACTTCTTGCAGGCCGTGCTCGACGCCTTGAGCGAAGAGTCGCACGGCGGCGGTTCGCTGGGCTTTCCGCTGCTGAAGGCCAAAGTCACTGTGCTCGGCGGCGAGGCGCGCGAAGATTCCAACGAAATCGCCTTTCGTCGCGCCGCGGCCGACGCTTTTCGCAAGGCGTTGCAGCAGGCCGGCATCGTGCTGCTCGAGCCGATCATGAAGCTCGACATCACCACGCCCGAGGAAAGCTTGGGCGACATCGTCAGCGATTTGCAGCAACGCCGCGCCATCATCACCGAGACTCAAGCCCGCGGTCGCAACACGGTGATCAAGGCCGAAGCGCCGCTGGCGAATCTCTTCGGCTACTCCAGCGCCATTCGCAGTCTGAGCCAGGGCCGCGCAAGCTGCTCGATGGAACCGACGGCCTACGGTCCGGCGCCGCAAGAAGTGCTCGACGCGTTTCTCTAATCGCCCGCCCTTGAGAGGCAAACGCCTCTTAGGTATACTACCGGATTCACTACGGCGCGCTGGGCCGATTTCCGGTTGGACGGGAGAATTCACGCTATGACGATGGATAGAAGCTTGCGGATTTCCGCCGGTTTGGTGCGCTCGCGCAGCGTCTTGTCGCGAGCCGAGCGGATCGTGCGGTTGCAAAGCTCGGATAAGTGGAGCGACGGCCAAAGCCCCTTGGGGCTTCCCAAAGTGCGCGTCTACAAGCTCTCGATGAAGAAAAAGAAGAAGGCCAAGGAAGAGGGCGAAGGCGAAGCCGCCGGCAAGGGCGGCGCCAAGGCTGCTGCGGGCAAGAAGTAAGTTGCTCGCCGGGAGTGAAAGGCCGCTATGCGCTTCCGCCTGGAATACGGCCGCACGGGGTTGGAGATCGATCTGCCGGGCGACCGCGTCGTGCGCTCGCTGGCTTACAAGGACGCGGCTCCTTTGCCCGATCCCGAGGCTGTGTTGGCCGAGCGGCTCGCTCGGCCAACGGGCGCCGCGCCGCTAGCCGAACTGGCTCGCGGCCGCCGGAATGCCTGCATTCTGATCTGCGACGTCACGCGGCCCGTGCCTAACGAGCTGATTCTGCCGCCGCTGCTGGCGACGCTCGAAGCCGCCGGCTTGCCGCGCGAGCAGATCGCGATTCTCGTGGCTACCGGCTTGCACCGCCCCAACGAGGGCGACGAGCTGATCGAGATCGTCGGCCGGCAGATCTATGAAAACTACCGGATCGAAAATCACCACGGCAAAGCGCTCGACGAACACGTTTATCTGGGCGACAGCCCGCGCGGCGTGCCGATCTGGCTCGACCGGCGGTACGTTGAGGCCGACCTGAAGATTTCGATCGGCCTGATCGAGCCGCATCTGATGGCCGGTTTTTCCGGCGGCCGCAAGCTGATTTGCCCAGGCATCGCCGCCTTGGAAACCGTCAAAGTCTGGCATGGCCCCGACTTCTTGGAGCACCCCAACGCCGACTGCGGCATTCTGGCGGGCAATCCGGTACACGAGGAAAACACCTGGATCGCCCGCCGCGCCGGCGGCGACTTTATCGTCAACGTGGTGATCGACGCCGAACGCCGCCCGTTGTGCTTCGTGGCCGGCGACCTGATCGAGGCGTTCGAAGAAGGGGTGGCTTTCGTACGCGGCGTGGTGACCGATCTCGTGCCCGAACCGGTCGACGTGGTGGTCACCTGTTCGGCCGGCTATCCGCTCGATACCACCTTCTATCAGTCGGTCAAGGGCATGACCGGCGCGCTGCCGATCGTCAAACAGGGGGGCACGATCGTGCTGGCGGCCAGTTTGAGCGAGGGGATCGGCAGCCCTGAGTTCGAGCAGCTCTTCGCCGAGCACGCAAATCTCGACGCGTTCGTCGAACGGATCTTGGGCAAGACGTACTTCAAGATGGACCAATGGCAGCTCGAAGAGCTGGCCAAAGTGCGCCGCAAGGCGAAGGTGAAGATGGTCAGCGACGGCGTGCCCGCCGCAACGCTCAATCGGCTGTTCGTCGAGAGCGCCCCGAGCGTCGAGGCCGCCGTGGCCGATTCGCTGGCCGAATATGGCGAGCAGGCGACCATCGCCGTGATTCCCAAGGGACCTTACGTGCTGGCGCAGGTCGGTTAGCGCTCTGTCAGCCGCAAGTCGATGCCTTTCCAAGCGACGGGGTGGCTGGGTCTGAGCCTGGGCGAAGGCCCAGTTCGCTGGGGCGCCGCCTAGGCTCTGCCGCCAGCCACCCTGGCCGCGGGCAGTCGTTTTAGCATGGCGAAAGAGCCGTAGGGCAAAGTCGTTCAGAGCGTTGACACTTCTGGCAGCGGGCTGAACAATGAACTGAGTCGCGTCAAACTTCGCCCTGCGCCCGGCACGTTCACCTCGCTTTTCGCCGTGCCCAATCGCGGGCCGTTCGCGAACAGGAAGGTGGCCCGTGCATTTCCGCTTGCGTTCTCGTGCGTCGTGGGCAGGAATCGTTCTGGCCGCTTGGGCGGGTTGGCTTTGCGGCGCTTCGCTGCAGGCGCAGTCTCGCGAGCAGCCCGCGGTTGCCGGTGCGGAGGAAGCTTCGGTCAAGGAACAGGAGTCCGGCAAACCGGCGGCAAAAACGGCCGATAAAGAGCGGCTGCCCGGCAACTTGCAGCGCACCGCCGTGCAGCGGATCAAAGGCAAAAAGCCCGAGGCCCGGCTGGAAGCGGTCCGCGAACTGGCCGAACATCCGTGCGAGGACGCGGCCAAAATCCTGGTCTTGCAAGGCCTGACCAGCAAGTTCGAAGAAGTCCGCAAAGCGTCTTATGAGACGCTGCTGGAATTCAAGAACAACGAACAGGTTTGCGACTACCTGTTCGACACGATCAAGAAAGACATGAAAAAAGGGATGCCGCGCGACGGCGCCAGCGCGGTTTTGGGCGTGGTGCTGGCCGCCGACTCGCCGTCCGTGCAAAAACAGGCCGAGGCGGTGCTCGAAGAGGCGGCGAAACAGCCCAAGGGGGGCTTGCTGCTCTTGGTCACGCTAGCCGACGGGCTGGGCCAACAGGGCGACCCGACCAGCCTGGCGACGTTGTTGAAGCTCTCGAAGCTGCCGCTGTTCGAAAACGAATTCGCCGTGCGGCGCTCGGTCGTGCTGGCGCTGACGAACGTCCAGGAACCCGAAGCGGTCGACGCCTTGATCGACATGCTCGGCCAGTTGCAAGGCGAAGTCCGCGGCGATATCGCCCGCTATCTGACCTCGATCAGCGGCGAGCAGCACGAACTCGATGCGGCGGCCTGGCTCGAATGGTGGAAAGCGAATCGCGAGGGATTTCAGTTCCCGCTGCGCGGCCAGAAGGTCGTCGTCGCCAAGCCGAAGCCGCAGAGCATGTCGCAGCAATATTACGGCATTCCGATTTACGCCGAGCGGCTCGTGTTCGTGATCGACACCTCGGGCAGCATGCGGCGCGGCGGGCGGATCGAAACGGCTAAGCGTGAGTTGATGGACGCCATCAACGCTCTGCCCGAAGGCGTGTCCTTCAACGTGCTCGCGTTCAACGAGCGCGTTTTCCGCTGGCGGCGCAAGCTGCTGATCGCCTCGCCGGAGAACAAGCAAAAAGCCGTGCAATTCGTTGAGCAGCAAGGCCTGGGACGGGCGACCGCCTCGTACGACGCCTTGGAGGCGGCCTTGGACCTGGACGCCGAGGCGATTTATTTCCTGACGGACGGGGCGCCGCACGGCGGCAAAGTGACTCAGCCGGCGGAGATCGTCGACGTGCTCTCACGGCTCAACCATACGCGCCGCGTGACGATCAATTCAATCGGCATCGGCGTCGGTCCCGAGGGCAATTTGTTCGATACGTTTCTGAAAACGCTTAGCGAAAAGAACTACGGCGAATATCGCCGGGTGGACGAGTAGCCGGCCGCAAACCTGACACGCAAATGATCGTCTCGTTCTTGCGTCGATTTGTTTATTTCGGTCCACCGAAGACCGCCAGCACATCCTTGCACGAATGGCTGAGCCAGCCGCTTTTGTGCGATCAGCCTTGGCGGCCGGAAAGCGGCGACCAGCACGACGCGCGGCCGCCGGCCGAGGCCAGCGAGTTTTTCGCCTTCGCGTCGATTCGCAATCCGTACAGCCGCGCGGTGTCGCTATGGCGGCATCGTCTTGGGTCGGGGGCTACTGAGAATCCGCCAGTCCCGCAACTTAGCTTCGCTGATTTCCTTGCTTGGCTGCCAAATGCCTCAGACTTTTACGCAAGAAGTCAAGCGTGGTGGTTAGCTGGCGCGATGCTTGATTTCCTGTTGCCGTTTGAACGAATCGAACGGGTGCTCGACCTGCCGCCGATCGCTCCGCTCAAGTCGAGCTTATTGCCACTTCCGCACCGCAATGCCACGAGCCACGCGCCGTGGCCGAGCTATTACGACAGCGTGCTCGCTGAATCGGTATACCGATATTTCCGTGACGACTTCGAGATTCTCGGATACCGGAAAGAGATTCGGGCGGACTCACGCTAGGGGCGCGGCGTCGATTGGCCGCAGCGCGGCGAGATCTCGCGCCGCCGAGGCCGTTTCGGTCAAAAACTTCGTCCAGCGATCGCCCATCGCCTGGGCCGTGTAGTTCGCCCACGCGAGGCGCTTCGCGCGCTCGACGACGACCCGATTCTCGGAGGAAAGCGCTTGGCGCACCGCCTCGGCAAGCTGCTCGGCCGAGGGGCGCACGGGAACCGGCGTTACGAGTTGGCCGTGAATCGCTTCAAGCTCCGGCACGGCGCCAACGCGAGTCGCAACGGCGGGAAGTCCGCAAAGTCAGGCTTCGGTCAAAGCCAGCGAAAAACCCTCGCTGGGACTCGCCAGCAACAGCACGTCGAGCGCGTTGAGGGCGTTTCCGATCTGAAATTGCGGAGGCACGAAGATCGCATCGGGCGCCACGCCTAGCACCGCTCTTTTGACTTCCTCTCCTTTCCAGCCACCGCCGATGTAGGCCGCGCGAAACGGCGGACCCAGTTCCCGCGCCGCAACCGCTGCCGCCAACGGGTTCTTTTCCCAGGAAAATCGTCCCACGTAGCCGACCAGCTTTTCGTCGGCGCCCGCCCCCCAGGCGCGCCGCACATGGTCCCGCGGCAGTGTGACTTGGCAGCGCTGGTGGTCTCCGCCGTTGTGGATGACGGAAACGTCCGATACGTGGAACGATTCGGCGGCGGCACGCGAGACGGCGACGAGACGGTGCGCCGCGGGCTTGCTCGATTCGAGGACCGACTCGGTCCACTCGCCGGCGCCGTGCGAAACGAGCACAACCTGGCCGGCAAACCCTAATCCATCAAGGTAGCGTGGCAGGTTCGGCACACCCCACGCGACGACTACGTCCGAATCGCCGCACAGCCGGCCGAACGCCTCGGACAGGGTGGCGAAGCGCCGCACGTCGCCGCTGTCCGAATGCCGCGTCTCATTTCGCTCTTTGAGCGGACCGCCGTAGATGGGGGCATAGTTCGCGGCTTGACGCCAAATCGCCGCGTCGCACGCCTCCGCGTTCGTGACGACCATGCCGCTGAAGGCGATTCGCGCCGGATCGCAATACTTCAGCAGTCCGAGGATCCAATACTCCGCGCCGCCCAGCACGAGGTTCGGGGTAACAAACCCAACCCGAAGCAAAGGGCGTTCCGCGGTTCCTTGGGACTTGCCCGACGCGCGAGTCTCTTGCCGGCAAAGGCAGCTCGCGCAGACGGCCGCTGTTACCAACCCACGCCGCGATCGAACTCGCGGGTTGGAACAGACGAACACGCCGTCGCTTTCGGCGATTGCCTGCCGTGAGTCACATTTCAGCAGCGGCGCCATTAGATACAAATTGCCGACGATGGATGGCACTGACGCGTCATCGCGATTGCCCGCTGACAAAATCGATCGTCTCGATATCGGTCTTCAGATGGAACTTGGCTATCTCGTCAGTTTCCACCGCGAGCGCAGTGCGGATCGCGTCGCGCGACGCCTTTATGTAACGGGCGGCGGCTCCCTGGGGATTCGACTGGCAAGCGATCTGCTCTAGGTGTCCCGCGGCCGAGACGCGTAAATCTTTGTCGTCGTCCGCGAGCAACGAAACGAACGTCCGATGGATTTGGTCCGAGGCGGCGTCCGGCGATTTGAAATGAAATAACGCTTCCGAAGTCAACGGGTCGGCCGCGGCGGACCTGGTCTCCTTTCTTAGTTTCACATCCGCGACAGTCGCCGTCAGGAATTCGACATTCTCTCGTCGATCTTGTGGAAACTCCGCCAGCCGCCGCACGAGTGGCAGAAGTTGCAGAAAATCGCACGCTTTTGCGTCGCGAATCGACGCGCAGAGCCAATGGCGCTCGTCCTCGTCCGCGATGGCTGCGTCGCCTTTCGCGGCGACGACCGCGCCTAGGCGAAACGATAGCAGCCTCGCCGTTGGATGGACCGCCTCATTGTTGGCCCGCCTCCGCAGTTGCGGCACGTACTCAGCAGGCAACTCGCTGGCGTGCTCGGCGAGGAGCCGCTTCAAGCAAAATGCCGCGAGCGTCACGTTGTCCTCCAACGCGGCGCTTTGCAACTCCGCACGCGGCAAGCCGGCCGCTGAAATCGCGGCGATGCGCAAAAGAGCCGACGCTTGCGGGGAACTCGCGGCATCCCCCTCGATGACCTCGGCGACGACCATGGCCGGCCACTTGTCGGCCTTGTACATAATCAATAGTTGATCCCCGACTTTGATCTTAGGCCACGCGTGTCGAGCGAGTCCGAACCAAAGGTCGTTCTCGCGTACTGTTCCCGACGGCACTCCGGCCTTGCCGACAATCGCAATCAACGGCTCCAGCGCTACGCGGTTGCGCCCATCGTCGCCCCGATCGATGCTTGTAACTCGAACGATCGAGGCATTGTAGGTCGTCCAGAACTTTTCGTCGGTAACGTCTGGGCGGTGGTTCGGGTTCTTTCCTGACGATACCTGAGGGCTCATCGAGGCAATAAGAGCAGCCATTTGAAATGCTCCAGTAAAAAGTTTGCTACTTGCCATTTCGGCAACCTCCGAGTTCTGAAATACTGTGCTCTATGGCGTCATCGCAGGGAGCCAGCGGGTGTGTGGCGCGAAGTCATTCGATCAGCCTTGGGGCCAGCGTCAATCCGGTCCAGGGCGTAGGTTGCTTCTTGCGTTATAGCCAACCCCGAGGCTCCGCGGGCCAGTCGCTGCAATGCCTCGACTGCCGTCTTTCCGCCGATTCGCTCAAGGATGCCAATTGCGCGCAGCGTGCGAAGTACGTCCGGCGCGCCGATCCGAATTCCATCGTAATTGGCCTGGATCGATCTAAGGGCCCGCCGGACCTCGGCGGATTCGGTCGTCGTCGCCAACCGTTGAACGTCAGCGTCGATTGCAGGCATCAGCGCGGCAAGCTCTGCACTGGCGCGCCGGCGAGTGACGAATCGATCCGCGTCCAAGTCAGCGAACAGTTTTGGCAGGCGGTCGTTCTCAACCGTGTGCGCGTGCAGTAAAGGCGCAAGGCGGCGCGAACTCTCGTCTCCCGCGGCGATGAGGCGTTGCGCGGCGGCATAGGCCGCGCCGCAATCGCCGCTTCGCAGCCGCTCCCACTCCGAATGGAATTCGCCGTCAGCCATGCCGGCCCTGTCGCCGTCCACGGCGGCATCCCGTTTGAAACTCGTTTTTAGACCGCGCAGCCTCCAAATGACGACCGTGTCGGTCTTTCCAGACGATGCCATCAACCGCCCGTCGGCAGAGAAAGCCAACGGCTGCTCGCTCTCCGCGCGGACGTACCCGACCTGCTCGCCCGTTGCTACATCCCAGAATAGAACCCGTCGGTCCCCATTCGCGCAAGCCCCGGAACTCGCCAATACCTCCCCGGGCGGCACGAAGGCAAGATCGTACGGATACCATTTATCCTCCGCGAAGCACCGGTGCAGACGGCCAGTTGACACCTCCCAGATTCGCACGGATCGTTCTTTGTCGCACACCGCCGCCAAAAATCGCCCGTCGCGTGAAAAACGCAACGGATGCAAGCTGCCGCTGGCACGCTCGCATTCCAGCGCACAGCCGCCCGAAGCGACTTCGAAAAGCCCAAGCGACCCATCACCGCGAGCGATGGCGACGAACTGCGCGTCGGGCGAGAACGCGACGTGCGGCATGTCTCCGGCCACTTCAGTCAGAACGATATCGCGATGTGTGATGAGATTGTAGACGACAGCCGAGTGGCGGCCGCAATATGCCAACAACCCGCCGCCACTCGCGACATCGACCGATGAAGCAGCATCGTAGCCCAAGTCAACGCGGTCTCTGCGATGTCCGTCCTCCAACGAATAAACGCCGATGCTTCCAGGAGCACGTCCGCGTCCGCCGCGGATTTGATCGCGATGGGCAACCGCGGCGATCTCCGCGCGTGACGATAACGCTATTGCCGTTACATGACCGTCTCTTGAGAGCCGGCGATTCGAGACGATCTCGCCCTGCGTATCAACAGTATAGAGTGATTGTTGCAAGCCTCGCGGTCCAACCATCGGGTGCAATCTTGGCAAGACGTAAACATGCCTGCCACTAGGAGAAAACGCAATGAAGCTAGCTCCCCCGATCGGAATGGCCTCTTCCGCGCGCATTCTGCCTACAACTTCCGTGAAGAGGTCGACGTCTTGCCCTGCATCGCAGGCCGTTGGATCCTCGGCCACGGCAAACCTTGCAGCGCTAGCAAGGATGCAACTTATCAATCCAGTAACTCGCATCAACGAGAAAAGCTGCATCGCTCCGAACAGTCTCGATTTTATCCGCCATAACATTGGCTCATTCCGATTCATTGAATCTTTGCGCGTTATGCTTCGCGGCTTCCTCGGGACTCACCGCGGAGGAATAATGCGTCTGCTGATCGTAGATAAATGCGTGGCGAAATACTGTCTGGCGACCCGGTCTTCCTCGGCGGTGAGCGCGTCAACTAGAGCGGCCTTCGAGGCAGTCACGTATTTTCGGACGTATTCAGCGCTTCGACGAGGCTCATCTGGGTTCCCGACGCGATTGCAGATCCATGCAAGGCAGCCCGCCGCGGCGATCCGAATTCGCGCATCGCGGTCCCGAAGCAAGCTTTCACAGGCGTCGAAGATTGCGTCCGACGTGGCGTCCGGATGCTTGGGGTGAAACAGTCGCTCGTCATCGAACGCGTCGAATCCAGCGAGCCGAACCTCGTCGCGCGCTTGTTTATCGGTCGCGATCCGGATGAAGAAGGCTGCATTATCGAGGCGCTCCTCGGCAAGATCGAGAGCGCGCCACGCGAGCGGCCGCAACTCCACGCAATCTGCGACAGTAGCGCTCTCGATCGACCGCCGCAGCCAATCCCCCTCGCCGCTGCCGCCGTCGCTGGGCTGGAGGTAAAACATCAACTGAGCACAAAGAGCGCGAACCGTTCCTGGTTTCCCTTCATCGCTTGCGGCGTCGCGCAATCTTTCAATGTAATGCGACTCCTTCTCGCCTGCGAGCTCTTTGTGTGCAAGCAAGCGCTTGAGGGCGTACCGGGAAACAGTCTCGTCATCGTCGACTGCCGCCTCGCGAATTTCGCTGGCCCCGCCCTCGCCGCGCCGCAGCGCGGCGATCCGTTTGATGCGTGCGATCAGGGCGGTATGCTCGGCGGCGCCCGCGGGCTTGATCACAACGATCGGCTCGACTCGCGAAATAGTGCGAATCATAACTACCGTATCGCCGGTGCGAAGCGGCTGTGGACGCGGAGCTTCGTCTACGCCAAACCATAGGGAGGACGCCGTTACTGATTTCAGTTCCTGACACGATTGGGACGACAGTCTCGCGATGACGTCGAGGGTAATCGTTTCCTTGCCGTTCGCCGCTGGAGGTACATCCGTGACTCGCATCAAGCAAATCGAATGAGCATCCCAGTATTCATCGGATGTAAGGTCCGGCGTGTAATCGATTGATTTCGCGCTGCATTCTGCCCCTACAAACATTGTGTTGAGCGTCGTAAACATGGCAATGACTCCGAAGATTTGCAGAACTGGTCGATGGTCCATTTTTTCTCCGATCGCTTAGAGCCTATCCGAGAACCGAACTGCATGGCCGCTAGCATCCGTAATACAGGTAGAGGAGATCCTTTCTCGAACTGCATGGAGGTGCAAAATGGCCAACCGACCATCATCAAAGTTTCACCAGATTCC
>Ga0307373_10001752_pt1 | contig 40377 bp, 38 predicted proteins | sample OX2MG_FD_202534 | JGI IMG/M metagenome (GOLD analysis project Ga0307373, IMG submission 202534) | Soil microbial communities from Risofladan, Vaasa, Finland - OX-2 | ecosystem: Environmental > Terrestrial > Soil > Coastal area > Acid sulfate soil | place: Finland: Risofladan, Vaasa | collected...
ATATAAGGAGAGCACCGAGAACCGAAAAAACCAAAGACCACAGGAAGGGAAGAGAAAGTGAAATCAGCAACTTAGAGTGGGCCAAATGAAATGATCAAAGTGGGCCAGATCAGATTGACAAAAGCACGTGAGGGAATCGAACCCCCAACCTACTGATTAATAGTCTCATTGTTACCCTGTTTTGTCGGACACAGTTCGGACACAAAACAAAGCCCCTTTCTCACACCCGCATAAAATCTAAGTAATTATTGACAACCCAAAGACAATGTGAGACAGTAAGAGACGTATTCTTCGGACATGGGTCGGACATAGGATTCTTTAGGGTTTGAGGTGCAACGATGAAAATTCGCCAAATTCGCATGACTCAGACGTTCGCCACTCGCGTTAAAGCGCCGGTCAAGGGCAACCGGATTTACTACGATTCTGGGCTTGCCGGGTTCGGCTTGCGCGTCACCGAGAAGGGCGCAAAGAGTTTCGTGCTCAACTACGTGATTCACGGACGCGAGCGCCGCTATACCATCGGGTCTCTGGGCGAGTACACGGCGGAAACGGCCCGCGATAAAGCTATCGAGTTGCGCCAGCAGATACGGGATGGCGTGGACCCGTTCGCCGTGCTGGAACAGCGGAAACAGGAAGCCCGCGAAGCGGAAGCCCGCGTTCGCACCGTCAAGCAGTTGTCGGACGCCTATCTTCAGAAGTACGCAGAGCCGAACAAACGCCCCGGCACTGTTTACGATGACAAGAGTCTTTTGAATGGCGTCATCCTGTCGCGTCTCGGCAAGGTGCCCCTGGGCCAGCTTACCCGCCGTGACATTGCCGATCTGCACGCTTCCCTGAAAGCCACCCCGTACCGTGCCAACCGAGCCTTAGCTTTGCTGCACCACATGTTTACATGGGCCATGTCGGAAGAGAGCGGCGACGAATGGACAATGGAGAAGAACCCTGCCGACGGCGTGCGAAAGTACCATGAAGAAAAACGGGACAGATGGTTGTCGGAAGAGGAACTGCAACGGCTGGCGGACGCCTTGGAAGCCTATCCGCGCCAATGCGGGAATGCCCCCGGCGTCTCGGACAAGCAACGGGATTGGTTACAATCTGAAGCGCGGCGGGCAATGGACGCCTTGCGCTTAATCATGGTTACGGGATGCCGCAAGGGTGAAGCTCTCACCGCGAAGTGGGCCGACTTCGACTTTGCCCGTGGTGTGTGGACAAAACCAGCCCACAAAACCAAGGAAAAAAAGACTGAGCATGTCGCTTTGAATGAGCAGGCATTGTCTCTGCTCGAACACATGGAACACACAGGCGAGTATCTATTCCCGGGCAGGACGGGCGAACATCTGAAGGACGTAAAGTATCCCTGGGCGTATGTCTCGAAGCGGGCAAAGCTCGAAGGGGTCCGCATCCATGATCTACGGCACAGCTTCGCATCGCACTTGGTTTCCAGCGGTGTATCCCTGACGGTTGTGGGCAAGCTCCTGGGCCACACTCAAGCCTCGACAACACAGCGCTACGCGCACCTTGCCGATAGCCCACAGCGGCAAGCAGCCAACTTGTTCCCGGCAATCCTGCCAACCTCCCGCATGGTGCAATAAAGCGTAAGGGTTTTGGCTGTAGACAAGCGAAAAGAAGAAACGCTTACAACGAGTGCAAACGTAAAAAAAAGATGCGGGCGGCTTGCGGACACGCCAGCACTGATTACTTGTCTCTGGGTTTAAGGTTGGCTCCCGGCGAACTCACCGCGTTCCAAAGCCGCTATTCATGCGGCCTTTCTCACATTCACGCAGATTCTTAGAAGGGGTGACAGTTTGCGCCGTGTCCGTCCCCTGTCCGACTGCCGCTATCGGTGCATCCTGCGTCACGGACGGCCTGTAATCGTTTGGACGTGGAATCGTATTAACTGCCCGCCAGGGATTGAACCTTGGTCACGCAGTGCCCTTGCTGCAAGGCATTGGCGTGACTGCGGCGCAAGGTTGCACGCTGCCAAGTCCTGAAGTATCCCGGCGCATGGAGCAGGGTAAGGAATTCTTTTTCTGGGACAAGGCTTGCCCCCCAAGAAGCCGGGGGGCGCTTTTCTGGTACCGTGCCACCCAAACAAGTTGCAGACAAAGGCGTTTTCAAAACACTTACGGCTGGGCTTCGGGCAAGGCGGGCGGATCATCGCGGTGTTCCTCGATGCGGATGGCCGAGGCGATCTGGAGTAAGACTTCGACGTTGACCGATGGCAACTCTCCTCGCAGCAATGCGGCTTTATCGACGCAAATCCCGGCGCTAACCATTTTTTGTTGGAGGCTGGCCTTTTCGACATCTTCAGGCGTCACGCCCCGCAAGGTGCGCTCGGCAACGTTGTCAAACATCCAGGCCAATTTTTCCCTCTGGATTCCGACCTGCTTGACGATCTCGGGCTTACGCAGGAATTTCTTGACGGTATGGGGCGAACGGTCCAAGGCTCGCGCCGTGGCATAGACGCTCTTGCCGCTGGCGTGCAAGGTTGTGGCTCGCGTTTTCTCTTCCTCCGACAACGCGCTTCTGGCTTTCATAGGGTTCCTGCTTTCCGGCGTCTATGCTCGGCCTGATACTTTCGATTCTTCACTCGATCGTGCGCCCCGCCGCAAGGCGAACACCTTATCTGGCGGTTCGAGGTCGGCACAAAAGGCTTACGGCAATCAGAACACACTCTTTCGTGAACCGGAGGGTGGTGTCGCTGCTCTGCCGGTGCTGGGATCTCCGGCTTAACCGCTGTCGTGGCGCACCAGCCGCACAACGGTCGCTCAGGCTGGCAGGGAATCACAACATGCGCCAATGGGCAAAGTCTCACGTTCGTCCTTTATACCAGCGCTGCCCGGCCACCCACTCCGGCGAACGCACCGGCGCAGTCAAATTCTCAACAGGTAATTTTTAACGAGGCGGGACTCCGGCTTTTCAGTCGTCGCGCCTAAGTTGTGCTGCCCTTGGAAGCGGTAGAACTCATTGAGCGAAGTTTCCAATAATTCGATAAAGAGCCCGTGCTCAGTCGCCCGGATTAGTTGTTGCAGGTTGCCGTGCCATTGCTGGAAGACGCGGCGCGCGATGGCTTTCTTTTTTTCCTCAATCTCCGCCAAGTGCTCGGCAATTTCCTGCTGCCGTGCGAGCATCCCTTCCGGCGCGTGTTTTGCCTCTTCTTGTTCCGCCAGCTTTGCGGCTGCCCCCTCGCGGTCCCCCGCCAGCAACAGACGGTCATGCTCGGCTTGCGCTTTCCTTGCGAGGGCGGGCAATAACTCGCGGAGGTTCGCGGCGGCCTCGGTGATGGCGCGATATTCCTCTTGCAGATTGACTCTCTCCGCGTCCAATGGCGCGTTGGCGGCTGTGATCTGCTCATCTCGTTCCGTGATCAAAAGGTCACGGGCTTCGGTGATGGCCTGCCCGACATACCCCGCCAGTTCTGCGGCGCTATCGTTGGTTTCCGTATCCTGCTCAAGCTGTTCTGCCATGATGCTCATCCTCCCCTTGTCCTTTTACAATGCCATGGACTGCCTGCAAATGGCTGATCGCGGATTGAAGGCGGTCAAATTCCGCCACATCCCCAGCTTGCAGGGACAAGTCGGCTTTTTTCCGCAAGTGAAAAATCTCGGTTTCAACGAGGCGGGTCTCTCTGCGGTTCGGGTTTTTGCGCTTCATGGGTATCACCTCTTTTTCGGTGTTAAAGAGAGCAAGTAGGGCCGAAGAACCTGCTCGAAATACTCGCGCTGATCGGGTTCCTCTTCAAACTCCCTGGCCAGTTCCTCCATGCGGGCGATAGCGCCACCGTCCATCAGCCCATATCCTTTGACGGTGCCCGTGTAGTGCCGAAATACGGCACTCGGCCTTTGCTGCGGGCCACTCCGCAAATAACCCTGCCGGTTCATACTGGCTTCAAGCTTCCCAACTACAAACGGCCCGAAGTCGGCCACGTGAAGCCGCTCGACCGCGTTAGGGCTTCCGGCCAGGCCGGGAACTTCGATTTCTACGCGGCCCTCGGCTGCTCCGGATGCGTAAGCGAGTTGCCCGTCGTTGACTTCGATTGCCTTTTTCCCGTCCGCCTTAGATGTCGGCATGGTTTTAGATGTTTCGCTCATGGTCCGTGTCTCCTTTCAGTTGTGATGTTGAACCATCGGTTTTGCCCGAAGGCGCGGGTTCGCGCTCCCGGCGCAATTCGATTGTTTCATCCAGACGGTTAAAGGCGAGGCGTAGCCGTTCAATGTCTCTCACATCGTCCTGCTTCAGATAGCCGTCCACTACATCGCGCACCCGAAAAAGCTCCTGTTTCACTTGGGTCTCGTCACTCAATTGTTGTGTCCTTTCCTAAATTTTATTCCACTACCGTTTCAGAAGTCCGCGCTTGCTCAAAAAGGCAAGTCGTCATCACTCACCCAGATTCGCCCATTGAAAAACTCATTCGGCTTTCCTGACGGGCGCTCAGAATCCGGGTTCGGTTTCGCTTCCGGTTCATCCGGGCAATCAAAATTCAGCGGGAGTTGTTCGCTCATAGGGCCTCAAACCCGTGCTCCAGGTCCGTCAAACGTCAGTTCAAGCCCCGCGTCACCCAACTTGCTCAAGATGTCCGCCAGCGGCGGGGCCGCGTAACCGTCAGGGTGTTCAAGCCGCCAGCGCAAATCTCTCAGGTAAGCGTTAAAGAATTTTCCGGCATTAGTCACAATCGACACCGGCGCAACCGGGAACGGGGTGGCCTTCGGGGTGTAGGCGATGAGCCGGACTCCAGGGGGCAATGCGGCCTTGACTTCCTCAATGGACGGCGCTTTGCTCTCTTGTTCACGCAGCATTTCCCGGATAGCGTCACGGTTCGCCCGAATCTCTTGCACTAACTGGCGGCTTCCTCCGTGGCGGGAATCCTGTAACGGATCACGTCGCCCGAAAGAAACAGCTCCCCGCCAAGCTCATGCAGACGGTCAATCGGGCTGGTTGTGGTCCTCATAGCTGGCCATCCTCGAAGGTGCTCAGTTTGCGAAGATGTTCATGCATAGGGGAGTGAGCATCTTCGGGCGAATGGTTGGCGCTATCTTTTTTGTTTTCAGTCACGCCCTCGAAGGTGCTCACTTCTGTATGTATAGGGTGAGCATCTTCGGTGTGAGCAGCTTCGGCAAGTGACCATTGCCACCCCGCCCCGAAGCCGCTTTTGCGCTTAACGATCCCGAGAGAATCCGCAGCCCGGCGAATCGTTATCCATGACAAGCCAGCCTGCCGGGACTGCCTCTGAATTTCCGGCACGGGTTGCGGCCCGTTCCCCAGGAAGTCTCGCAGCCAATCGGCTGCCTCGCGCCGTTCGGAATGATCTTCGCGTGTTTCAAAACCGCCCATCAAAATGTTGGCATCAATCGAAACCGCGCCCGGCTCCCACGCGATGCGGGCAACGTCGTCTAGGGTTTCGATTCGGTAGGCGAGTCCGCCGCCGTCCGGCCCAAGATTTTGTTTGATTGAAGCGAAAAGACGCCGCGCTCTATCATCCGGGTCTGCTACCACTCCCCAAACTGCCCGGCCAGCCGCCGCAAACGCTAGGCTCCCCATCGTCCGGTAAATTGCCGCTCCCGCGCTTTTCCGTAAGTGAGTGACCGCGATAACCGCCGCCTTATATTTGGACGCCAGCTTCGCAAGGGGCTTGAGCAACCCTCGAACGTCCGCATTCGCGTGCGAGTCCGTCCCGCCAAGGTAAGCAGAAATGGGGTCAATGATGACGAGCCGTGCTCCGGTTTGGCGAAGCGCATCTTCAAGCGCAGCAACATCGCGCTCCAAATTAAATTCGGTTTCCGCGCTCTTACCATCCGCCGTTACATTTCGCACAGCGTCAAGTTGGTGGACGCGCGAAATATCTGCGCCCGCCGCGTCCAGGCGCGGGCGAATGGTGTCCGCCGCGTCATCTTCCGCCGACAGGACTATCACCGGCCCTTGCTCAGGCTTCGCACCATCGGGATAGCTCGCGCCGGTCGAAACGCGGGCCGCGATGTCAACCGTAAGCAAAGACTTTCCAAGCCCCGGATCACCGGCAATCAAGGTTAACTTTCCAAGAGGAATGCGCCCCGGCCATAGCCAAAGTAAAGGCTCTGGGGCGATGTCCGAAAAGGTCCGCATCTTTGCAAGCGAAATTGTTTCGCCGGACGGTTGCGCTCCGGACTTCGCGGGAGTCCCTGCCGGGTAGCGCGTGCAAACATCATGCGCCAGCGCCCGGACTTCATTCGGCGGCTTTGGTGGCTCGCAGCGCGCTGAATTTTCCGCAAGGCAAGCGGCTAAAACGGCCTGCTCTGAAACATCCTTCGTGCGCAGTGACCCCGCGAGTTTAAGCAGGTGAGCGTGCCGCTGCCCCGGAGGTATCTTGGCCGCCGTGCTCGATTCACCCGATGGTTTGCGCTCCGGCTCGGCCAGTAATGGAATCCACTTCGCCGGCAATGGCACGGGCTTGACATGGTTCGCCCATGCATACGCCTTTTTGCTCGCGTGAACTGAAGGCGGGAGAATCGTGTAGCTCCCCCCGGCGCGGATGTCGAAATGTTCTCCAATCTTGCCCGCGCTTGGCCTGATTCGCAACCCGTCCGCTTGAAAGTAACGGTGCTCGCCGCGTCCAGTTTTCGCCATGAGCGTTTCGGGCAGCGTGCCGTATTGCGCTTCAAGCTCCGCCAATGCCCGCAAACCTTCCTCGCCATCGGCGTCAAACACAACATGCCCGGTCACTGCGTAACCGATGTTTGCATCGGGCCAGCGCATCCACCATTCGCGGATTTTCTTTTCGTGTTTGCTCGCGTCTTTGAAGCTGTGCTTTGTGCGCGGGTGCTTTCCCGGACTATTGCAATCCGCCTTCCCGCAAGTGCAATGGCCTTCCCTGATGCCATGCAAGGGGAACACCTTCCAACCCCTGTCCGCGTACCTCTGCGCCGCTTGGCCGAGGTGCGAGAGTGAGGCAGGAGTGGCCGGGGGATCGCCGGAGACGTTGACACCCGCTCCGCGAAGCTGCGCGTCCGTCAAGCCAGCGCGTTTGAGGATGCCGTCAAGATCCGGGCTTGCGCTCGTCATTAGCGCCCACCCCGCCGCTTCGTTTTTGGGCGGGCCGGTGTCTCGCGTGATCTGAGCCATTGAGCCACAGCCTCGCGCCGGAAGAGCTTTGTGTTTCCAATTTGAACGTAAGGCGGCCCTTCCCCAATCAAAATCAGGCGGTCTACCGAGCGAACGGTTTTTTTTAGTCCTTCGGCAAGCTCGTGCCGGGTCATGTAGAGGGGGAAGATCGGGCGGTCGCTCTTCGGTTCTTTTTCAACCATTGTCGTTGCCATGTCACTCCTTTCTGTAACACGTAAAAAACTGTATTGATTTTCCCTCGAAGGCATACTAAAGTAAAATCACTTTACCTTGTAGGACACGGAAAGGCCGCATATGCAGCGAAGAAAACCGAATGCGAAAATGAAAAAACTTGTGCAAAGAATTGTAGGGGAAGAACCGGGCCTCGCTGGCGTGGCGTGGGCGTTTTACTACCGGAACGATGACCTGTTCAAGCTGGAGGTTCTGGCGTCCGTCTTGAACGATGTGCCGCCCGATTCTCCTGAGCATTGGCTAGCTGAACTAATCGAAAGGCTAGTCACTACACCGCCAGCGAAACAGGAATGGGTGAAATTAGCGGCCCCGATCATCGGCCCCACTCCCTGTACCCCGGCTCCAGGTTCGCCGCTGTATGTGCTCAACAAGTTCCTCGAAACGAATCCCTGCATCCTGAGAATCGAGGGACTCGGGCGCGCAAACGGCATCATCGCAGTCAACGCTACGCACATACCTTTTTCCGTCGTTGCGGGAATGAGCAGGGACGTGGACAGGATTCTTTGGCTTCTGTGGGAAGTTCTTTATCGCGCCGTCGATCTAACCCGGCTCAAAACCTGCCCGATCTGTCATAAATGGTTTGTCGATCACACCAAAAACAAGTCCAAGGCCCGGTGTTCCGCCCGCTGTACATGGCAATGGTGGTCGTGGGAGGCACGGAAGAAGGCCCGCCACAAGCGTCTACCAAAGAAAGGCGTGGAAAGGCTACATAGGGCCGCATCTTGTTCTCTGTCGGACACCTGTCGGACACGGGAGCGATAACAGTTTTTGCGAGCGGAATGCTGAAGTGCGATAAAACCCGCATAAATATTGGCTTAAGAAGTGGTGAGCCGTGAGGGAATCGAACCCCCAACCTACTGATTAAGAGTCAGTTGCTCTGCCAATTGAGCTAACGGCCCATCAATAACTTACGGACTGGATTTCCGACGCGCTTTTTCGCAGCGCGGTGAACGTCCGTTTGACTCAATGCAACGTTCGGATGTCAATCCAACCCGTTTTCGAAAACCTACCGGGTTGGGTTTTGCCGAGTTCCGTTCCGTAAGTGTATCGAAGTGAGTTTAACACAAAATCACCGGACAGTTTAAGAGGCTTCCGCAATTGGACATGCTGAAGGTCGAGAGATGTTAATGGGAGTGGACTGCCGTCGGCCGTCCCAAATACCCGGCATGAATTGAGACCTGCTATCCGTGTGTGAAGAGACTGGCGGGTGCGCTTGGTGAAGAGAACATTGCCAGGAGCTTTTGCCAATCCCAAAAGTTGAGTATAGCTTTCGCTGCGTCTGACGGGAGAGTATGACTGGATTTTTGCCCTTTTTTGATCAAAGCTAAGGTTCGTCCGGGTACGAAGTCTTAAGCCGGTTTCGGAATCCGGCCATGGAGCCAACCTTATTCGAAAGGAGGCAGAAACGAAACACTCGTGAGCAGCTACAATCGAAGAAAGTTCTTAACCACGCTTGGCGTTGCAGGGGCAGCGGCTGGCAGATTCCCCAGCCTGAGGGCGCAGGAGCCCTCCACATTGGCCCGCCGACGGCCCAACATCCTGCTCTTTTTTCCCGACCAGCACCGTTTTGACTGGCTCGGAACAACTCCTGGACTTCCGGTCCGAACTCCCAACCTTGATCAAACGGCCCAAAGGGGCGTGCGCTTTACGCATGCACTTACTCCCTCTCCGCTATGCGCCCCGGCACGGGCGTGCCTGGCCTCCGGCAAAGAGTACGCGCGCTGCGGAGTTCCAAGCAATGCGGCTAACTATCCGCTTGATCAAACCACGTTTTACTCTCTGCTGCGTGCAAGTGGCTATTGGGTGGCCAGTTGTGGAAAGCTGGACCTGAACAAGCCCGATCTCAACACGGGAGTCGACGGGAGGAGGTTCCTCAAGCAATGGGGCTTTTCCGACGGCATCAACAATCTTGGGAAATGGGATGCCGTTAGGGCCGGCGCGGTAACCCCGACGGACCCCTACATGGCCTATCTTCACAAACGGGGTTTGGCCGCGACGTACGTGGCGGACATGCGCAAACGCGCTTATGCAAAACATGCGGCATCGTGGCCTTCGCCGCTTCCCGATGACGCCTATTGTGACAACTGGATTGCCCGCAACGGTCTGAAGCTCATGCGACGCTTCCCGAAAGACCGGCCATGGTGTCTGATGATCAACTTTGCCGGCCCGCATGATCCGTGGGATGTCACGCGGAGAATGTGGGAGTGGTGGCGAGGCGTCAATTTCCCTCCACCCAACGGATCTGATGGGTATTCCCAAGAAGCCAATAATGGCATCCGAAGAAATTATTCAGCGATGGTCGAAAACATTGACCGATGGGTGGGTATTTACCTCCAGGAGCTCAGGAAGCGGGGCGAACTGGAAAACACTTTAGTGGTGTACAGCAGCGACCACGGCGAGATGCTGGGCGACCATGGCCTTTGGTCTAAGAGGCTTCCTTATCAACCGTCGGCGGGTGTGCCGCTGATCGTTGCGGGACCCGGCGTGCAGCGAAACGTGGTTAGCGATGCACCAGTGAGCACCATGGACTTGGCCGCCACGTTCTTGGATTACGGAGGAGTGGCGCGGCCTCAGGATATGGACAGCCGAACGTTTCGCCCGTTGCTGGAGGGTCGAACACGGCACCATCGCGACTGGGTTTTATCGGGTTTGGGTCCATGGCGGCTCTCCTTCAACGGACGCTACAAGCTCATTGACGGTTATCCTGCGGCAGCCGGCACGTCTCGAATCGGCGACGCCCCTTATCGCCCGGCCGCTGACCGGCAACCACCCGTGCTCTTTGATCTGCAACAGGACCCCAGAGAGAATAACCGCTTGTAGGCATTGCTCTTGCCACAGGCACAGTACCAGACTCGTAATCTGCCGGGCGCAACCTTGCGGGTGATTGCGAATCAAGGGCTGAAATATTCACTTTCTGGGAGCGGCTTTGGCGATCACTAGGATTCGCCCTTCATCCGGTTTTTTTGGCGTGGAGTTTTTTCGTGCCTCCTGTTCAATATTGAACAGACAGGCAGGGGCCAGTGAATGTAATCAGTTACCTGCTGTCATTATTTATGGAGTGCTGGGCTCTCAATCCCTATCTGAGTTCAATGGATGGATTGGGATAATTCCTTTGGGGCTGGAAGGTCTTTTCCATGTGCGAGATGGTTTCTGGCGGAAAGGGAGGAATGGGTGCATGTTCAGCACGAGAGGGAATCGTGGTGGTTTGTGCAGGAAGCCCTGGAGTCCCAAGCGGCGACACCGGACAGCGCATTCTAGTGTTCTGCCTCACGGGTAGCTTTCCCCGACTGTCAAACGCGCTCAAATCCGGATTTCCGATGCAAAGTGTTGGGAAAAATAAAATGTTGTTGTCCGGGTACAACTTTTTCGACCGTCTGCCGATCCCATAAGGTAACAAGTATGTATGGAGGTGGAATGCGATGACCTCGGCCAACAAACTTAGAGAAACCGGAAGTGGGGGGAGCAAACCTTCTCCGATGCTAAGGCTACTGTTGATGTCGGAAAATAGTGGAGACTTCGCCGTCTGCAGAGACCGGTTGCGCCTGCCCATGTGCAGAGTCCAGACGTGCTCGGACTATTTTGAGTTGCTTTTGCACCTTCAACACGAGGCTTTTCAGCTTGTGATTATCTTTGAGGGGGAGAATGCCCCCCCTGAATGGAAAGCTGCGATCAAACAAGCCGCTGCTGAAGCGAGCGGAGGCACGCCTATCCTCGTTTTTAAACGGACGGAGGAACTCACGAATTTCGCTGAGACTTTGGCAAGCTAGAGAAATTGAGAGGAACTTCCGCGAGTCTTCCCTGTCATGCGAGGCAGGGCCCTTGCCAAGGGACGCGCACTGGAAGCCTGGGGCAGGCGCTGAAACGAAAACCGGGAAAAAAGACGCCCAGGCTTTGACTGTAGAAACACCTTTTGCAAGGCCGGGATTTCTGGGTGAGGGATCAAAGCCGCCAATAAACAGCTAGATAGTCCTCAGCAACAGGGAGGAGCTTTATGCCTGCCGGTATCGATAAACAAGACACACGCCTGCTTGCTCCCGGAGTCCGCCGGCCTCTTGTCCTCTGGGTGGACGAAAGCGCCGGGGACTGCGACTGCTTCAGCCGGTTATTGCGTGACAATGGGTATGACGTATGGATTAGCTCGAATTATGACGACGGGGTGCGTTGTCTGGGTGGGCGGCCGTTTGATTGTGTTGTGGTTGACCAGGGAAGCCCGGCCTTTGAAGGACGCCTAATCCTTGAGTACTCGGTCGCATTGGATCGCCGCCTGCCTGTCATTGTCATCACCCGCTTTCACGATATGGGTTGTTATCTAGAGGCGATGCAACTGGGTGCTGTCGATTATTTGGAAAAGCCACAGGCTGCGGCAGAAATTATTCGCGTGCTTAAAACCCATTTGCCTTCCAGGTACCTGGCCGCCTAAAAGTATCCGCACGAGCTTGCAACATAAGTTGAAATACGAGGATAATCTGCGTCTGTGACCTGAAGGTGGGCGGGCCGTCTTCACGGGGAGTAGTTTGCCTAGGAATATCCGCGATTCACCCGAAGATGAACCAGCCGGTCTGGCAGGATGAGAGGGGAAAATTGAAGTGCAGAGAGTTCGTTAAGGCGCCCATTGGAGTTTTTGGCGGCAGGCATTACCTTCAAAGCTGACAAAGCCAAGGCAAGCTCCGTTAGGGGCCGTCCATGATGTTGATCTCTCGGAAGAGGCGACGATGAAAGTGCACAGAAGAGAATTTATGGGACTGGTGGGGGCGGCCATGGCGACCGCATCAACCCCGTTGGTGGGTTTTTCAGGGTTAGCCGGGGAGTTGGCGCACGGCGTCGAAAAGAACGGGTGGCGGCTGCAAGTGAGTGCGGCGGGAGAAATCGTGTCGTTCACGGACGGCAAGTTGGAACTGCTCAATCGCCGCCTGGGAGACACGCGGCCTCGCGTAGTGGTGGGTGGAATGCGGCAATACTTCTGCGAGCGGCCGGCCGTGTCGCGCCGGGAGGGTTCCAGTCTGTTGTTCCGATACGATTTTTCGGGCCGTGACAACTTTTCGGTGAATTACGAATTGGCGCTTACGGCTACTTCGCAGGGTCTCGTCGCGTTGAACCAGAAGGTGGGCCTTCAGGCTCCCGCCAAGATCAGGGAAAACATGAGCGTGTTTCTTCCCAAGAACATCCAGTTGCCTTTTGAAAACCGGAAGGTGTTTTTGCCGATGAAAGACGGGATTGGGCGGCAGAAGCCGATCCAGGGATTCGAGAGCGACGACGAGTACGTATACGCGATGGCCGGGGGCTACAAAAACATGGGAAAGCCTCAACAATTGGCGATTCCCCTGGCCAATGAATATGCGGATCAAATGGACCTGCGGCTGGCCCATTGCGCAGACCCTTACTTCAGCTCGTATTTCCGCCTGCCGTATGGCGGGAAAGCCGGCAATTTCAATTGCCTGTTTCTGGGCGAAGTGGGGATCGAGAAGGAAGAACGGGCCGTGTACACGGTGTTACACCGGGGAGGGGAAAAGGCGGCCATGCAGGTGTTCTATGAAACCGCGCTGAGTGACGTGGAAGCAGGGGCGGATTGGCAGCATGAGGTGGCCATGGTGGACTACGACTACCTCAGCAAGAACGGGCAGGGATGGTTCCGGGACATCGACGCTTTGGCGAAGCTGATTGCGCCGCGCGACCGCGGCAAGGTCTTTCTGGCCTTGCATGGCTGGTATGGCTACGTGGGGGAATATGCCTTCGACTGGCGGCATGGAGCGTTTTTCAAGGAGTGGACGGCGTTCCCGAGCGCGCTCAATCCAAAGCTTCAGTTGCTGCCCGATGCCCCCGACAGCGGAACCGGATACATCTGGAAAAAGAAGCCCGTGAGAGCGATGCGTCCCGTCCCCATGTCGTTGGCCGACATGCACCGGCGAATCCGCTATGCCAAAGACAAAGGCTTCCGGGTCGGCATCTACTACGCGGACGGCACCAACGCGTGTGAGGGAGTGAAGGCGATCTACGATCCCAGCAAGGTGCTGCGCTGGGGCGGCTGGCAGGGTCCAGACACAAAGGGGAAAACCTATGCCCAGAATCCCTTGCATCCCGAGGTTCGGGAGTTTTATCTGAAGTATATCCAGGCGCTGGTTGAGGAATACGGGAGGGAAGTGGACGGCTTTATTTGGGACGAGACCTTTGTGATTGGGCGTGATGCCTTGGGAACCGCGGCTGCTCCGGGTTATGCGAGCCGGGCCATGATGACGTTGGTGAGGGATGTGGCGGCGACGGTGGCCGGATTCAACCCTCAATTGGCGTTTTTCGCCTCGGATTGTATCGGCCTCGGCTTGTCGTTTGACCAAGCTGTTCCCTATGCTCTGGTCGCTCACGGAACTTACCAGGATAGCGGGTGCGCTCCGGTGGCTTGGTCCTATGGCTTGTTTCCCAACTACCGCAACGTCCTCTGGTCCTGCAATTGGGCTCCGGTGACGCGGTTTGAGTACAGCCGCTACGCCGTGGAAACTTTTAATGTTCCTGTGCCGATTTCGAACGGAGCCTTCGGGGACGATATCGGCATCAGTGACATGACCGCGGAACAGCAGAAAAACATTATGGCGTTGTTCAACATGCGCAAGAATGAAAGGATGGAAATCGGCTGGATTAAAGAGGATCCGTGGAACCTGGATTATTTGGGTAACGACGTCAAACTCAAATGGAGCTTTTAAGTGAAACGCAGAGAGTTTGTTAAGACAACCATCGGTGCCTTGGCGGCTGGAATTACCCTTGAAGGGGATAAAGGAAAAGCAAGCTCAATTCCTGATCCGGCACTGGGCCTGGAAAATGGACAGATCGGCTGGCAATTTTCAAAACGTGGAAAAGGCCTGTCGAGTACTCGTCTGAGAAATGAGCTAACAGGCAAAGACTACCCTCTTGCTGAGGCGCGAGAGTTACGGCTCACTTTTTCCGCAGCCAAGGCCAGAATTGAGATTCCCTGGTGGCGGTGTGCCTTCGGAGGGGACAACGACATGGCGCCGCCCGAGAAAGAAAAGGGCTGCCTCGAAGGGTATCAGCGCAAGGACTTTGATGATGGAAGCTGGCATACTTCCATGAACTTCGGCCTTCGCTATCTTGATGCTCGATCCAACCTGTCGTTCAATCAAGGCCGGCCGCCGATTGTGTACAAGGGATATGGATGGTTTCGTGCAGGGTTTAAGCTGCCCGCCTCGGCTCAAGGCGATGTGGTCGTCTTTAACCTAGGGGGATACGACCGGACAGATTGGGAGGAATATTGGATTTACGTAAACGGAAGCGAAGTGGGGCATCGAACAACGTCGGGACCGTGGCGGACACCGGGGCGCTTTTATCTCAAGCCCGGGTCAGATGCGTATGCTGCCCTTGACTTTGGAACTTCGGGCAAAAACGTAGTGGCCGTTCGAACCCGCTCTTACGACCGGAGGTTTGGGAATTTGAGCGAGGATATTTTGGCGCGCCATATTTTTGACCCGGTGCTGTGGGACCAATTCATCAGTGTCGGTGAGCCTTATCGTACGGTTGAAGAGTTTGATGTGATCTCTGTGCTGCATCAAGAACAGGGTGGCCGCCCTGGCCTGGAAATTAAGGTGGAAAACCGCGAGGAGCAGATTCAGGCCACACTGCACTATGAACTTCAAGGCGCCCTTCGCCGCAAATGGGCGGAGATTCGCAATGGGAGTTCAGAACGAAAGTTGCTGCTGGACGTGGACCTCGATTGTTTTCAACTGGAAGGAGGGTTTGCAGAGGGTGGTTATGGCTATCCACTGACAATTGACGACGGAGTTTTCGCGGCGGTTGAGCATCCATCGGGCTTCAATCGATGGCAAGGACACACGATTCAGCTCACGCACTTTCCGGGGCAATGGATCGATCCGGGCAGGGAATGGCGAAGCCAGAGTTCGATCATTGGCGTGGCGCCGGCCAAAGAATCCAACCGCTGTTTTCTTGATTACCTGGAACAGCGCACTGTCCGGAAGAAACAAATTCTGGCTCAATACAATACGTTTGGCATCACGGCGTTTACCGAGGGAATGAACTGGGGACTCAATGACGATCAGAACCTTGGGACGCTTGACCTGCTGAAGGATTGGCGGAAGAAGGGAATCAAGTTCGACTACTATATTCCGGATTCAAGCCTGGACACGACGTCGGACCTCAAAAGGTTCCGGTTATTTTCTTTTCCCGACGGACCCGGCAAGGTGATCAAGCGTACAACAGAACTCGGCATGAAATTCGGCCAATGGTTTGCCGTAACAAATGGGATTTGGTCGGACTATCGTTACCCCGAGACCCGACCCAGCCGGATTCCGTTGCCCAAAGGAAACGGGAATGTTCTTTTTCGGCATGGGTTTGTTGAAGTCAATCGGATGAATTTCGAATTGTGCGTGGCGTCTGAACCTTACTTCAGCATTCTGAAAGACGCGGTCGTCTATCACATCAAAGAGAATCAAGTTCGCCTCATCAAGCTGGACTCAGGGTTTTATTATTGCAACTCCACGGAGCATGGGCACCTTCCGGGAAAGTATTCCACCGAGGCCTGCTTTGAAAGAATGATCGACATCACGGCGGCGGCGGCGCGGCCAACCCAGACGTTTTTATCGCATGGTACTGGGGCTCCTATTCGCCTTTCTTTGCCCTCTACGGCGACGTGATCTTTGATATTCGCCTGTCGCTCGAAGCCGCCAGCACGGGCGATTATCCGGCTCTGTTTTTCAGGGATGCCGTCACGCAGGCGCTGGACCAGGGCTCGCATTACGCGAAGTGGTTGCCTCCCATGAATCGCGACAGTCTCGGGGTATGGTTGGCGGGCAACGCGTGGGGGAACCAGATGGAGACCGTGCGATGGCAAGAAGCGCTGATCATGGATCTTGCCCGGGGCAACTTGTTGTTCCCGCAGATTTGGGGCGATCTGCAAAATTTAGAGGAGCGTGACGTCGCGTTCCTCGCTCGAATCCAAGCGCTCGTCAAACAGAATGAACAAGTGCTCTTGAGCCGCCGCCACTCGATAGGCGATCCTTGGAAAAATGAAATCTACGGTTACAGTTACTTTGACGGTGGGCACGGGTTTATATTCCTCAACAATGTGTCTTTCGGTTGCCGCAAGGCAGTTCTGAAGCTGGATGAATCAATTGGGCTGAGAGATCATCGCAGTCTGCCCGTACGCTTGCTGACCCATTATCCTGAAGTTGCAGAACTCACACGCCATGGGAGCCCAGAGTGCCGGATTGGCTCCGAGGTCCAAATTCAGCTGCGCCCGTTTGAAGTGATGATGATCGAAGTTCAGCCCAGGAAGGAGAGTCATGGATCGCTACTCGCCTCACGCGAGATGATCGAAAGTTCTCCGATATTTTCGTACCCTCTGACGGCAAATCGAATACCCGAGGTAGCTGAGCTGGAAATTGAGTTTGCCGATGCTGAGAAACTGGCGGGCGAAGGATTGGACAAAAGGAATTTCGCCTTCCGAGCCACTCTTCCTGATTATTCAGGGGCACGCTACCATCTCGCCATTGTGAATACTTTTAAGATAGGCGACCGGTGGTGGCGGCAGAAGCAGATGAGCGAGTTCGTGCAAGCCATCGCGAAGGTGGATGACTTTGTAGTGGAATTCACATCGACTCCGGACTTTCGCCAAAAGAGCAATAATCAATGGTGCCCCTGGATCGTTTTCAGCTGTCCTCTGCCGCGGTCTTTTGCTCAAAAGCAGATTCAATTTGCCATCAGTTCATACCTGCCTGCTGCAGTTGATGTGACGACAGATTTGTGGTTGGTAAGGGAGTGGTGGCCGAAGCGGTTGCGGTCGCTACCGAATTATTGGGTCTAGGTTCAGATGCTTATCCAGCGTCTCGATGAGACCCTCTGCCTACCGGCTCTCAAGATAGAGTTTAAAGATGCGCCGTCGAACCGGATCGGGTGAACTCCCGTCAGATTTGAGCGCCGCCTCCAGACCCATTCCGTCGTTTCGGGCTTCCACAGCCCAGACGTTAGGGTAAGGAGTTCCGCGCTGGACGGATCGCCTTAGGGCTGGTGATCGGTAGGAGCCATTTCCTTAGGAGCCGAGGCTGGCGGGTTAGGTAAGCAACAAGATATGAATAATTGTCACTGAGATATCCTTCATAACCCGCGGTCCCGCGGTCCCATCGGCGGACTTCCGCTCCGGCGTACCCTTTGTTGACCACGCCATTTTGAAACCCGCCGGCTTCCGCCGTGGCCAACATGGCGTTCAGGATTCGGTCAGCTTCCTTGTGGAGGCCCGCCGTTTGCAGACCGAGCAGATACCACAAAGTCTGCGCCGGAGAAATAATTCCGTTGTAGGCCACCTTCCCAAAACTCGCGGTGCCGTCGTCGCTTAGCGCCCAGTCGTCGGGCGCCAGTTGGCCGTTCAACAGGCGGCGCGGTTGGATGGTATCCGCGCGAAGGACGGGGATCAGGTTCATGGGAACGCCCAAGTCCCAGGCATCAAAACCAATGGAATGCATCTTCCGAACCACACGCTGCATGATCGGAGCAGCCTCGGTTTCGGGGACCAAGCCATAGGCGACGGTACGTCCGATGACATTTGTGTAGCAATAGTCGTGCATTTTACCGTCCTGGCTGATCCAGCCTGCCAGCCAACCGGTCTTGGGGTCGTAAAACGTCTTGAAATAGGCATCCTTCAGACGGCTGGCGCGGCGGCGATAATAGGAGGCGCCACCGGCTTCACCCATGGCCTGAAGCATCTCGGCCATGCAAAGATACGCCCGATACGCTTGGCTGTTGGTCCAGGCGCTGGTGCCGCCAAAGTCCACCATTTCCCACCAAGCATCGGCCCGGTCAGGATCCCGAAGCGAATATCGGTTGCCGCTTTGAATCGATTCTGTGAGCCCATCGCCGTTCTGGTCACGCCGGACAATGAAGTCGGCAATGAGGTGCAATCGCTCGATGTGTTTTCGAACCCACTCCACGTCGCCGCTGGCTTTCCAATAATCCCACGCCGCCACGATCAGGTTCGGGTTGGTTACAAGATAGAGGTCGTAGTTGTCGAAGGCCTCCACGTTTCCTTCTCCGCGCACCTTATTTTCCAGCCAGTAATCGAGGGAACGGCGAAGGAGAGGGCGCAGGTCAATCCCCGGCGCAAGGACCGGATCCATGCGGATCGCGCCGGAATAGTACCAATAAGATATCCCGGCGGAATTGCTGAGGACATTATTCGCAAGGAGCATCGACTTGCCGGCTCCTGCCCACGTAGACGACGGTTGGAAAATGTTCAACCACGGCCGTTCGATTCTTCTCCACGTTTTCGCGTCGTTGAAGCCCGGCGGCGGGGGGATGTCACACCGGCGGAACTTCAGGGTTAGCCATCGTCCTTTTGCCGCACCCGGCTTCAAGTGCAACCAGAGATCAAGCTCACCCTGGCGATTTGGCCTGCGCTTGCCTTTCATCACTGCCCACCAAGCGGATGAAGAATCCGCCTCAATCAACAGGTGGCCGTAGTCCGGCGCTACGAACAACCACGGAGGCAACATTCGGCCCTCGTTCCCGACGGCATGGGGGAGAACAACGCTTGGAGTGATCGAAGGGTCCAGCGGGAACACAAATGCTATTCCGCCCGCCGGCTTTCCCTTCTCACGAATCTTCCAGACCATCGCCTTCCCGGCGCGGCTGATCGTCCATTCAACCTCTCCGCCGTCAAAGCGCTCGCGGTAGCGCACGGCGCTCTTGGTGGCGTTCTCCACCACAACGGCGCCTCTGCTCGCCTCTCGATTGTCCAACCGGAGCGTGATGGGAGCGCGCAGCAAGTTTCTTGATTCGCGGCCGGTGCCTTCAGAATCCAAACCGAAGTGAAGGATTTCGGGGCGTGAAAGGGCAAGCTTAACCAGCCATGAGTGGTCCGGCGGGCTCAACTCCAGCACTTTATCCTGTGCTCGGCAGGGCTGTGCCGCGCTGAGGCAAAGAACCGTGAGCAGACCGAGGCCCCAACAAGCGGATGAGCGGTTTCGCCGATCCCGAAGAGCCTTCCTCATATCATTGAACACGATGACCTGCCTTCAGTGGGCAAGTGTGGCAGTGGTTCCTATGAATGTTCAGCGGCTCGCGCCTGCCTTGACGGATCCTTGATTTCCAGGCTGGCTTTGAGAATAGAGTCGGAAGATGCGCTGCCGGAGCGGATCAGAGGAACTCCCGTCAGATTTGAGCGCCGCAGCGAGACCTTCGATGAGTTTCGCGGCGGTATCCCGGTAAGACTGGTCGGCAGCTGCCTGGGAAACTGCGGGCAATCGCGCGAGTTTGCCTGCGGCGAGCATCTCGCGACGTTCATGAATAACCTTGACGGCCTCCACCACCAGTTGCGCGTGCGCGGCCTCATAGGTTTCGCCGAGCCCTGAAGCCCGGAGCTTATGATCGAACGCGCGCAGCCGCTGGGCTTGTGCATCGAGATTCCCCAGCCAGGGAGGAGTTTCCTGGTTCGCAGCTTGCTCATGTGCTGCGGGTCTTGGAGCGGGCGGGAGCTTACGGAGCTTGCCATTTCCAAGCGAAATAACAATTCGCGCGATCTGTGGAGTTACCCCATAAGGGAGAAAGACGGACTGTTTATTAAAGGATCGCCAGGCTCGTCCGTTGACCGTGACTCGCGTGATCGCGCCACGGCCGGCGGTTGAGAGATACAGTCTCTTTTGCCCGAAGCGGATAGGATCAAGCTGCTCGAGTTCAGTGATTCCCGGGGGAATGTGAGGACGCAGCGTCAATCCTTTGGCGCCATACTGATACTCGAATAGGCCGCGAATGAACGCCGCTGGCGGGGCGAATGCATCATAAGTAAGATTGATGGGCTGTTTCGGCTGATAGACTGCGTTGCCGAAGTCCGTCAGGTTATTGTCCATCCGGAAACGCCGGGCAAAGGTCAGCAGCTTTTCCATTGAACGGCGCGCATCCCGGTACTTCCCCAGGCGGTAATAGGCCATGATTGTCCGCGCTTCACAGGTGGACCAAGCCCCGCCGTTTACCCACTCGCCGAATCGCCAGAGCCCTTTGGGCGCTGTCGACATGTCGTCGAGGGAAGGGTAGTTCGGAATCAAAAAGCTATAAGGCCGCAACCCTGGGATGGAAGCAATTTTGGCGTAAATCTTTTCGGCCTGGGCGCGATTGACAACCCGAAAGCAGATAGCGTCCATATTGGGCGTGGTTGCTAAGTATCCGTGTTGAGGGACGCCGTACACTCCGTGCCGGACACCGTCCGGGTCAAGAGACTTGATGAAGTAGCCGTCCCGAGTCACGAGGAGCGGCAGTCCCTTTCTTGCCAGATTGCGGCGCCTGGTGTAGAGGCTCACTTTGGCGGACGCCCCGGCAAGCTTTTCAAGTTCGATCAGCCGGTTGAGCGCGGCAATGTAAGTGATGGATAGCCCCGCCAGATAAGCTTTTCCGTAAGTGCCGTCAGGGCGATGCCAACCCGCGTAGCTTGGCGCCAGGAGGTTTGCCGCGGGTCCGGCCAGGAACAGGTTGTTCTTGGGGTCGCGTCGCGTGTCCAGAAAGTTTGCCGAGCGCTCGAGCAGCGGCAGGTAGTGGGCGATGGCGTTCCGGTCACGGCTGATCAGCAGCAGTTCCGACTGGAGCACGATACCGGCAGCCGTGAACTCAAGTCCCCAATCGTGAATGCCAATCCGGCCGTCGCCTTGCTTGTAGATGATGCAGCCGGGCCTTGCTGCGTCGCATAACTGTCCGTCCGGCGCCACCCAATTGATCCTCGGAGTGCCGGGACATCCTTGACGCTTGCCATTGCCCATCTGATCGAACCACAGATCTTGCGAATTCTGTAAAAAGGTAAGGAAGGGTTCGCGCAAGAAGGGAAGCGCCGCGTAAGAGGTCCCATAACTATTCTGAATCCACCACATGTTCCATGTCGGTCCCTCGACGAGGCCGTTCCACTCCGGTGTATAGAGCATGGACAGGTTCTGGAACTGCGGATCGGGTTCGAACATGCGGCGGGCGGTCTCGAGTAGCCGCAGGTACTCCACGTCCCCGCAACCCCGAAAGTGTTTTCCAGCAAAACAAGGGGGTGCGGCCGCGCTGGCTGGAACCGCCATGCTGGCCGCGAGCGCCAAACCAGCCATAAACCGTAAAATCAATCGAACTCTGATTGCCATGTTTCGCTCCGGCGTGCTGCACTAGCCACGAAATAATATTGATTTTGGGATGCTCCCCGCCGCATTACAATACCAAATGTTGCCGGGATAACAACTGACATATGAAACGCGGAGAGAAATTCCAAACCCCCGTTTTAACTTGATTGAGCTCAGAAGAGAAAGGAGTATAATCTTTTTTTCGTTGAGGCGGAATGAATATCCTATCGCCTTGCGCACAGAAGGGGCGGTCTGGCTTTACATGGATTGGCAGGCATCTGTTGAAAGAGGGCGCGACGAGCGTCAAGCCGCCCGGGATGGCGCGCTACGGGTCCGGAGAATGGTTCCATCCAAACGGCGGCGCATTTCACCGTTATTGTGAAGGAGTAAATCGATGAGCGAAAGTCGGATGACCAGGCGAGATTATTTGAAGCTTTTGGGGGCGGGCAGTGCTGCGGCTGCCGTTGGTGCAAGTGCTGCGTGCACGTCCGGACAAAAAGGTGTGCCCAAGCAGGAACAGGCTGCCGAAGGAGCGGGCGAGCCTGCTTCCGTCATAGCGGATCGAGCGCGCCGGATGGAGTGGTGGCACGCGGCGAAATTCGGAATGTTTATTCACTGGGGACTTTACAGCGTGATCGGCCAGCATGAATGGGCGATGGAATTTGAGGGCATTCCGATTCCTCAGTATGAACTGCTCGCCAAACACTTTAATCCCAAACCCAACGCAGCGCGCGACTGGGCGAAGTTGGCCAAGCAAGCCGGTCAGAAATACATGGTGATGACCACCAAGCACCATGAGGGCTTTTGCATGTTTGATTCCAAGCTAACCGACTACTGCGCGCCGCGGCAGGCCTGCGGGCGCGATCTTGTGCGTGAATACGTGGAGGCGGCGCGCGCCGAAGGCCTGCGCGTGGGCTTCTATTATTCTCTGATGGACTGGCACCACCCGGATGGAGCGCGCTGCGCGACGGACGAGGCGGCGCGCAAGCGCTTTGTGGCCTATACGCACGGCCTGGTCCGGGAGCTCATGACGAACTACGGCAAGATCGACGTTCTCTGGTATGACGTTGACTGGCCGCTGACGCCCGAGCAGTGGGAATCGAAAAAGATGAACGACATGGTCTTTAAGCTTCAGCCGGACATCATCGTTAACAACCGGACCGGCGTGGGGGGGGATTTTTCGACGCCGGAGCAGCACATCCAGGCGGCGGAAAAAGGCCGCGCGTGGGAAACTTGCATGACGATGAACGACAGTTGGGGTTACCAGCGGGCGGACGATGACTGGAAGTCTCCCAAGACGATCGTGCGCAATCTGATCATGTGTGCACGGGGCGGTGGGAACTATCTGCTAAACATTGGTCCTAAGCCGGATGGATCGGTGCCGGAGGAAGAAGTTCGTACCCTGGAAGCCGTGGGCAAATGGATGAACCGGAACGGCCCGACGATCTATGACGCCGAGCCTTTCGAGGGCGGTGGAGCCCCGTTTGCGAATTTCACGCGCAAGGGGAACACCCTTTACGTCCACGTGCATTTCTGGCCGGCCAATACGCCCGCTGCTAACTGGCTCTCATTTTTCCGGCCAACGACGGTGGTAGCGATCGGAGGCTTGCGGACGAAAGTGAAGTCGGCGCGGCTGTTCGCTTCAGGGAAGAAGGTGGACTTCCGGCAGGACGACATTTCCGTGCAATTCACGGGGCTTCCCGCCAAGGCTCCCGACGATCCGGTTACGGTGATTGAGGTGGAATGCGAGTCCGTACCTAGCCACGACGGCGTTTACGTGCGCGAGCACCGCAAGCGCTACAAGGTTGGAACCATCGAGTCCTGAGGATTGAGTTCTGAGGGGAATTTTGTGCGCGTCCCACTTGGCCGGCACTGTTTTGGGTGGAGCAGTCGACGGGCGCAATCTGCGCACAGAGAACTCCGGGTGAATTGAAAGGAGTGTAACGCATGAGTTGCCGTCCCGCACTTTGGCGCCTGCGCGCGTCGTTTGTGACTCTATTTGTTTGTCTCGCAACTGGAGTTGCGATGGCGCAGAGCCTGAAGCTGGCGAGCACGCCGCCCATGGGCTGGAACAGTTGGAACCACTTTGCGTGCAAAGTCAGCGATGCCGTTATTCGCGAGCAGGCTGCCGCCATGGCCTCGAACGGCATGAAGGCCGCCGGTTACGAATATATCAATATCGACGACTGCTGGCAGGGTGGCCGTGACGCAAAGGGAGTGGTCCACGGCAACGCCCGTTTCCCGGACATGAAGGCCTTGGCCGACTACGTCCACAGCAAAGGGCTGAAGCTGGGCATCTACTCTTCCCCAGGACCCAAAACCTGCGCTGGCTACACGGGAAGCTATGGACACGAAGAGCAGGACGCCAGGACGTACGCCAGTTGGGGCGTGGACTACCTGAAATATGATTGGTGCAGCGCCGGCAGAATCTACAAGCCTTCCGAAATGCCCGCGATTTACAAGAAGATGCATGAAGCGCTGGCCAGTACGGGACGCCCGATCGTCTTCAGCCTGTGCCAATACGGTATGGACAACGTGTGGAGGTGGGGTGCGTCGTCAGGTGGCAACTTGTGGAGGACCACCGGCGACATCAAAGATGATTGGCAGCGCATGTCGCGCAACGGATTCGATCTCCAGCCTGGCTTGGCCAAGTACGCAGGTCCCGGCCATTGGAACGATCCGGACATGCTGGAAGTGGGCAACGGCGGCATGACGGAAATGGAAGATCGCACCCACATGAGCCTATGGTGCATGTTGGCGGCCCCGTTGATTGCCGGCAACGACTTGACTCGCATGTCACCGGAAGCACTTGAGATCCTTACCAACCGTGAGGTTATCGCTGTTGATCAGGATCGGCTCGGACGCGAGGGATATCCTATCGCCCACTACAAGGATGGGAAAAGAATCACGATCCACGTGAAGTTGCCGCTCCCGCGTAATTCGAAATTGGCACTCGGCGGCGGCGATGACCAGGAAGTGTGGGTCAAACCGCTAGCAGGGGGAGCGATGGCTGTTGCCTTGTTTAACCGCGCGGATACGCCCGCGCGGATCTCGGTGCGGTGGCGCGAGATCAAGATGCGCGGTACGCCGCAGGTGCGTGATCTGTGGGCTCACCGCGACCTGGGCCGCATAAAGAATGGGTACTCGGCGGAAGTGCCGGGTCACGGCGTCGTCATGCTACGCGTTTCAAAGTAAGCTCGTGAATACGGGTTTCTATTCTAATGAGCCGGAATATATCAAGGACTTCGGGTGGCCCGGTGAAGGCGATAAATCGACCCGCTGCGGATATTCTTGTAGGGCTGGACTCCGGCAAGATATAATTTCCCCATGGCTTGAGGATGGGTTGACCGGAAGCACGTGGGTATCAAAAAGCGTCGTTCCTAGACCTGAGTTTCTTCCGGCCAGACAGCCAAATCGATTTCTAAATACGCGCCTGTAGCTCAGTTGGATAGAGCGGCAGACTTCGAATCTGTAGGTCGGGGGTTCGAGCCCCTCCAGGCGCGCCAATATTCATGCGGGTTTTGTGATCTTCACCGTTTTCGTTTCTGTTTCGTGTCAACACCGTGTCAACAAAAATGAAGGGACACCGCCAGAGGGGGGGCAGGCGGCCTAGAATCCCCTGACAAGGCCAGCCGCCCACAAATGCAGCCTTGCCCGCCCTGTGCTTCACGCGCAAGGCCAGGAATTAACCTTCGGCATGTTTGGAAAGGGAAGCCGGGGGAGGGGCGGGAGGAAAAGCCGCCCCCGGTTATGACGCGACGAAAGGAGCACCCAAGCGCCGCGTCAAGGTCAAAGAGAAGGCCGAGTCTGAAGCCCGGTGAAGGGGTCTTGATAACGCTGCCCGGACAACTCGCCGGACAACTGAATTTGGCGCTTGGTCAGGGCTTCCAATTTTTCGGTTTCGGCGGGGAGCATCCGCTCCTGCTTCCGATATTCCTGGTGGGCCTCGGTCGCTTTTTCCGCCGCTTTTTGAGCTTTCGATTGAGCCTCGGCTATCCTGGCCTGCTCCTGTTTCAATTCGGCCCGGCTCCGCCAGCGCGAGCCTTCCTGGTAACGTTCGCGCAGCCCCGCAGCCTGCCCCCCCAGCGCCTTGGCTTCAGATGAAAGTGTCATCCACGCTGCCTGCGCCATCCGGCATTCAGAGTCGAGCCGTCGAACCTTTTTAGACTGCTTAGAGCCCGCCTCAGTGACCTCATCGAGCTCATGCTCAAGCTGCGCCCGGCGCTCTGCTCGAACTGCGACGATGAGCTTTTCGACGCGCTCACCGAGGGCGGACAGAAGCCCGAGCAGTTCGCTTTGCTCTTTCCTCAAAGGCTCGTCTGCGGGCTTGAGCCGAGCGATGGGCGACAAGATAAGCCCCACGTAGCCGGAGTCTCCCGGTTTCGCCTCTTGGCGCGCCGGTTCGCTTTCGGTTGGTATTGCCCTCGGCATTTCCGGCAGTGGACCAGCCTGGACAACCGTGCCCGAAAACGGATTATTCGTCATTGATCTAGAAAACATGTCGTGCTCCTTTTCAATTTTAGATTTTTCCTTCAACTAATCTGCTGATAGTCAAATTCAAAACGTCCCGGTCCATGTCTCGCACCAAGGAACCGGACGGAAGTTTTGCCGCATAGCTTTTAAGCACCGTCCAGTAGGGCCAGAACGACGGGTCGGCCTGGCGATTCGCCAGACTGATTTCGAGCCGGGCAAGCGCGTCTTTCACGGGCTCCCGAGGATTCGGCAAGTATTTCGCCTCAGCGGACGCCGCGCGATCGTGGATGTAGTTCCGCCGCGGGCGTGCAGGATGCCGGGCTGCAATCTTTTCCAGCCGTGAAATCAGCGAATCCCCGCCGCCATGCGGGAAGTGGCGCACGCCGTCATAATCCCCCGCATGGCGGCGCCAGTAGTTGCGCTCATTCAAGGGGTTTGTCAAAACGGATTCCGGCGTTTCTTCGATCTGCACGTCCGACCAGTGGGGCGGGGTGCCGTCGATGATTGCCAGCTCGTTCGATATTTTGTCTTGAAATTCCTTCATGGGGTCTCTCATAATTCACCTCTCTCTCTTTTTCAAAACCAAGTCAAAAATGGGCTGATCGCTTTCTACTGTTTCCGCCGCGTCGAAAAGGTCCAGGGCCGCATCATACTTGCTCTCTGGGGCCGGCTTGCCTGTCGTTTCAGAATGCCGCCGTGACCAGGACGCGAGCACGACGCTCAAGGGATCACGCACACGCACCGCCCGCGTGCTGCCATCATCGAACCGCAGCACCACGTCGCGCGCGACGCTTTTTTGTTCTATCTTCAACAACCGATTTTTCAAACCGCTAAAGCTCATCCTGTCCCTCCAGTTTTCGAAGTCTCTCTTCAAGATTTTCCAATTCGAAGGCGTCCAGGCTCAATCGCAGCGTCGCAATAGCCGCCGTGACTCGGCCCCCCTGATGAGCGGTGGGCTCATCCTCGAATACTTCCCGCAAGACTTGCGCCGCCCGGCCAGCATTGCGCGTGAGTATCCCCGTGGCACTTCGCAGCACGTCCGCCTTCGCACGGGTGTACTGTTCCCGGAAGTCCGGCTGCTGTAACCAGCGCAGCAGCGTGCGCTTGCTGATTCCGGCTTCCCGCGCCGCCGATTCAATGGTTGGAGATGTAAGTAAAGCGGTTATTGCTCGCTCGCGTGATCGGACTTTGCCGTGTTGGCTCATTTCCTGTCACCTCGCGGCACCGCTGGGGAATTTCTTGCGCAGTGAAGCAACATTTCCGGAGCGCGAAAAACGAACATCGAACCGAAGCGGATTCGCAGCCGATGCCCAAAAAAACCTTCGATTACGCCTACTTCGCCCCGGAACATCGCGTCCTGCTCTGCAGGCTTCAAAGTTACCCGATCGCCAGAACTGAAACCCTCAAGCCCTTTTTTCACAGATTGCCTCCCTTGTTGACCGGCTTGCATGGGGTGATGCCGGCGACATCACAGAGGACGATTGTCGATAAGCAGTCAAACTTGACGCGGCAGCGGCCATCCTTGGGACGAAGCCCGAGGAAGCGCCCGGCCAAACGCTCGTAACCGCGCCGATTGACGTAAACCGAATCGCCGATTGCGACCGGGCCGTGGCTTGTCAAAACAGATGGTTTCATTGCTATTCCCCTCCTGGCGCGAGCCGTTCGATTTCCCGCAAAAAAATTGTGTGCATGATCCGCATGTGCGGCCCGATGTCCACCGCGATCTGTGCCCGGCCGCCCGCGATTGGCCGAAGGAATGTCCCGACACGCCCTTCAAACTCGCCCGCGACAACGCGGACCCGCTGGCCTGTCGAAAAGCCCGTTGTTTCCTCATTCATGGCTTATGTTCTCCCAAGGATGTTGACACCGTGTTGACACCGTGAAACTTGAAGAAAGGGGGACTGCGACATAACCAGCATTAACAAAGGGCTGTAAAGGGATGTCAGGGCACATGGTACGCTGATACTGTATCAGAGCATCGGGCATCCGGGGATGTTTCGTTGCCGGGATCATGCGGGCCTCTCAATCTTCAATTCGAGTCCGGCATCACCAAGTTTGCTCACAATGTCGGCCAGGGGCGGGCAGTGATAACCTTCCGGCTTTTCGAGCCGCGCCTTCAAGTCTCGCAAATATGCCCGGTAGAAAATCCCGGCATTAGTGACAACCGACACCGGCGCAAGCGCGAAGGGCCCTTGCTTGGGCCGATAGGAGATAAACCGGACGCCAGGCGGCAACGCGGCCTGAATTTCCTCAAGGGACGGCGCTATGCTTTCACGGGCCCGAAGCATGGCAATAACGGCATCGCGGTCCTTCCGAATCTCCTCGAGTAATTCGCGGGCCTCATCCGTGGCGGGAATTCTGTAGCCGATCATGTCACCCGAAAGAAACAGCTCCCCTCCAAGCTCTCGAAGACGGTCAATCGGGCTCGCTGTGGCACTCAAAATTTCCCCTCCAAAACTCGCGCTCTAACAGCCTCTTTTTCACTGTCACCGGGTAAGAAAGTAGTATTGGCGGCGGAAATGCGGAAATGATGTAAACCGCTTTTTTCGGGGCTGTTATCAGGGGCTATTTCCGCCGCCCCCTGTTCATGCACCCGGCGGAAATCGGCCTCTGTTTCACCCAATGTTTTTGCGGGTTCCAGAGAAGGGGTATTTCCGCCGTCCTCTCTTTTTATTCGGGGGGGAAAGAGCCCAATCGGATGCCCTTTTTCGCCCTTGATCGCCGCCATCCCCCATCTTCCAAAGGGGTTATTGATAACCTCACGGGCAAGGTTCCTCGTCAGTTTCAAGCGTTTCATCAAAAACGGAATCGCATCACGGTCTTTCAGCATCGGCGGTTCGGAAGCCGCCGCGCGCCTGAGAATTTCGGCAGCAAGAGCGTCTGCAGCCTGGGTCATCGTTTCCGCCCGGTCCCGCATTCTTTGATTTCGTTCCGCCGCCCCTTCGCGGTCAACATCGTCTGTCGCGTCCCGCACTTCCCAAGGCTCAGTAGTCAAGTCGATTTCCAGAGCAAACGGCTCTGGTTCGGTTCCGAGCCGGAATTTACTGGCGACAAAGGCAAGGCGGAATTTCTCGCGCCGTTTTCGGCGTGTTGCGCGGCCCGCCCATGCTTCCGCGCCGCCGGCTGGCAGTTCCTCGATCCAGGACGATTTTGAGCCGGTGAAATGAAACCCCGTCGCGTCCCGCACTTCAAAAACAATATCCGCCCGGTCCTCTACCACGCCGGACCCGCGAGAGTGAGCGGCGCTTTTGATTGTATTTCCGAGAATCAAGACCGCCGGACCGTTTTCTCTGCGGGCGAGGTCAAGTACTGGCGCAATTGCCCTCGAAGGCTTGGCCGAATCTTGCTCTCCGATTCCTTCAGCCGCCGAATCGAAGGAATCTAGCATCACCACGTCATAATCGGAATAAGGAAACAGCGCCCACGCGCCCGCATTGGTGAGGGGCGGGCATTTTTCGCGTGTGATGATCTGAAGGTTTTGCAGTTCGCCCGTTGCGCCAAAACCTCTCAGCCTGGTCCTTACCACTTGCCGGGGGTTGTCGCGGTCAATGTAAAGCACTCGCAATCCGCTTGTGGCGACGTTCACGGCCAGCCACAGCGCATAGAGACTTTTGCCAAGGCCTCTCGGGGCAAAAATTTCCGTCACGCCCGCGCGGGCAAGGACGCGTTTTTCGGGGTCAAGGAATTGCGCTTCATCGTCGCCATTCTCAAGAAACGTCGCGAGCCCCTCAACCGATGTCCAGGGGTTGAGCATTTCCGCCTTCGCTGGCGTACCCGGTTCGTAGCGCCGGAAAATATCGGCGACTAAGGCGCGGACTTCATTCTCCGGCTTTGGTGGTTCGCAACGCGCTGAATTTTCCGCAAGGCAAGCGGCTAAAACGGCTTGCTCTGAAACATCCTTCGTGCGCAGTGAACCCGCGATTTTAATCAGGTGAGCGTGCCGCTGGCCCGGCGGTATCTTGCCCGCCGCTGGTGTGCTTTGCTGCGGCTGTGTGGGCTCGGAAAGCAATGCTGCAATCCATCCGGGCAAAGTGGCGCGCTTGGCCTTGTTCACCCATTGGTAGACGGACCCGCTCGCATGAACCGAAGGCGGAAGGATCACATAGCCGCCAGCGCCGCGAATGTCAAGATGCGGTCCGAGTTTTCCGGTCGAATTGCGGATCGGCGTGCCGTTCGGCGTGAAATACAGGTGACGGCCCTTGCCGGTTTTGGACACGAGCGTCAAGGGCAGCTTGCCGTGCTTTGCCTCAAGCGCCGCTAACGCTTGCTCGCCCTCAGCGCCGTCTATGTCCAGAACAACCCCGTCGCCGGTCGGATGGCCGATATTCGCCTCCGCCCAGCGTGTCCACCATGCGCGGATCACTTCCTCTTCGGTTGTGCTGTCCTTCAGTCCGTGTTCACACAGGGGCTTTTTTCCGCGCGGCTCGCAAGGGAAAACGGGCCATCCTTTGCGCGCGTAAGCCAGCGCCGCTTGACCGAGTGGCGAGAGCGCGCCGGGCTCTGTCATCGCGCGCCCCTGAGCGGGCGCTCTTCCCGCCCGCGAAGCCAGTCCTCAACGGCCTCTCGGCGGTATAAAATCGTCCGGCCAACCGTGGTGCGGGGCGGTCCAATGCGGCGGGAATGCCACCTTGCCAAGGTGCGGGGAGAAGCCCCAAGATCGCGGGCCAGTTTTTCAGGGGTAAGGTATCCATCCATGACGACGGACGCCTTGTCGTTGCCGGTCGAATTTTTTTGTCCGTTCTTCATGCGCATAGAATCCCACTGGCATCCAATACGCACAATCCCGCTGGCCTCGCGGAATTGAATCGCGGACAAAATTTGAACAGAAAACCCGCTGTTTATGCGGGTCAAACCGCACATGCGAAAGTTGTCCGCGCACCCGCGCCCAGACAAAGACGGCGCGCCGATTGTTGACAGGATGTTGACACGGTGGGGGCGTGAAAATGGCAGGCTGTGTTGAAAGCCGCTATTTATGCGGGATACGTCACAGCTTTTCGATGTGGGCTACGCTGATAGACTGTCTGCGGTCCTATCGCTCCGCGTGAATCTTTCTCCAGTTTTGCGCCGCCCGTGACAGCGCCCGCCGGACTGCGTACCGTGGGCTGAATCCGCGCATGACAGGCGGACTAGCCTCGGCGTCGATGGCCACTTTCAGAGAGGTTTTCTCGACAGCATGGCAAAAGGTTTGAATCGGCCTTCTGGGATTTCGTTGGTTCCAGGCTCCGAGTAATCGCCCGTATTTCGGCTCAAGATGTTCTTTCAGTTTGAATCCTTCCCGGTCAAGCTCTTTGGCGATTTCCGCAAGCTGTGCATCGGAAACCGGGCCATTTTTGCGCGGCGCATCGGGCCACAACCGGCCCGCCGCTTCGTCAAATTTCGAAAGGATCTTCGCCCCTATTCTTACCCGCAGCGTCCCATCGGAAAAACTCCACCACATGTTTTCATGTTTTGCAGTGATCCAATCCATGTAAGCCCCAGCGGACCCGTCGAAAACGCGGCCTTTGTCCTTCGGATAGTCATAAGTGAACTCGCTCAACCATTTGGGCAATGGGTCCAGGCCGATTTTCAGACGCTCCGCTATCTTTCGGATAATGTCCGCTTGCGTGAATCTGCCCGTCATTGTAAAAATCACGTAGTCAGGGGGGGCGGATTCAACCGGCCCGTGCCTCCATTTGATCTTTCTGTTTTTCGCGGTCATCATTTCCCCCTTCGCGGTTCGGACGTTTTCCCATCGTGCCGGTCAGTGAATTCCAGCCTTATCTCGAAAGGCATATTTTTTGCCGTGCGAATCGCTCTTTGCAGAGCGAATATGCGATCTATGAAAGCCTCGGTGCGATCAAAGGGCTCCATCTCAGGGCTGCCAGGGGCCAGGTGCTTTTTTTCAGTAGGCTTAGTGCAACCCGGACTCTGACACCAAGGCGGAACATCCGGCTTGCTTTTGCGGTTGTATCCTAACCGAGTCCCGCACTTTTTGCAGACCAGAACAACTTCCAGAATGTCATCTACCGATTTCCAAGACTTTTCGCTTGCCATCTGTAACACTTCCTTTCTTGTGTATGATGAGCACGTCCGCTTTCTTTTTCGGCTTGGCCGCCGCTGCGAAAACATCCCCGAAAATGTTTGTTGCGTCCCTCAGCGCAGAATCCGCCAGGTGCGCATAGCGCATGGTTGTCGCAACCTGAGTGTGCCCGATCAGACGGCCCACTATTTGCAATGACGTGCCTCGGCTTACAAGGTGGCTTGCGAAGCTGTGCCTCAGGTCGTGAATCCGCAGAGTGGGCTTCCATCGCGTGACCATGCGCCGCTTGCCCTTCTTGGTGATTGCCTCAGCAAGTCCAGCCGCCTTGCACGCTTGTACCCACGGCCGGCGCAAGGTGACGCGGGCACCCTTTCCGTACCTTCCGGGGAACAGCGGACCCGTTGCGTCCTCGCCGCCCATCTTGCGAAGCAAGTCAACCGCCGTAATGCTTAACGGGACGTGTTCGAGTTTCTTCTGTTTGGTGTGATGGCTCGGCTTGCTCCAGACGGCGCGCTCCAGGTCGAATTCGCTCCAGTCCGCCTTGAGTACTTCGCCTTCCCGTGCGCCGGTCAGAAGTAACAGCCTCAGCGCGTTTGCCGCGTTCTGGTCGGAGTAGGAATCCAATGCCTGAGTGAAGGCGTGCATTTCATCTTCAGTCAGCCAGCGTTCGCGCCGGTCCTCATGGTAACGCGGTATCCCGCGCGCCGGGTTGCCCGCCGCCCATTTCCACTCAATAGCCTTGCCAAACATGTGCGAAACCAGGGCCAGCACGCGGTTGGCTTGGTAGGGTGTCGCCTTCAGTGATTGGTGCAGGTTTTCAATGTCCCGCCTGCCAACTGCCGCAACGCGCAGCTTTCCCAAACGCGGCTTGACAATTCCCTCCAGCATTTGCCGGTCATTGCGCAAGCTCCCAGCCCGCTTGTTCGGAATGGAGTGGCGCTCCAGGTACTCTTCGGCTAATTCGGCAATCGTGGGCTCTCCGCGCGCTCTTTCTTTCTCTTGCAGCGGGTCATAGCCTTTCGAGATTCGCGGCTTCAGGCTGGCGGCTTCGGTGCGGGCGGCTTCGGAAGTCCATTCAGGGTTGCGCCCGATGGTATAGCGCCTCTGCCGTCCATTGACCCGGTAATCGAGAATGAAACTGATAACGCCAGCCGCCGTGATCCGCACGCCGAAACCCTTCAACTCAGAATCCCAAAAAATGCGGCTTCCAACCTTCGGGGCGGTCAGATTTTTGACGGTCCGCTGATTGATTTTCGCTGCCATACGCTCTCCCGTGTCAACACCGTGTCAACAATTAATGCGCACTTGTGGCATTGACTGTCTGTCATTGTCTGTTAAGCGTATGAGTATGTCAAGGGAAATAAAAGGCTTATTCGGTAATCCCTTTGTTTCGTGTCAACTCTGTAAATTAGGAAATAAGACTTCGAATCTGTAGGTCGGGGGTTCGAGCCCCTCCAGGCGCGCCATTTCTTCCCTCAAAATATCGGAGATTGAGGTTGCTGGTAGTGAGCTGCTGACAGCGCATCGGACGGCTTTACCTGCCTGCCTGCTTTGGGTATATTAAGTACAGAAGATAGAAAGAAAACATTCGTATCTCATCGTTCTTGGACTATTAGGTAGCGGGGCAAAGGCAGCTCCGCTGGGAAGACCGAGGTCAGAAAGGCCGAGTTGGGTCTTAGGGTAGGGCCTAACGGCATGGGCGGGCGTCCGGTGCTTGCCGGGAATTCGCCTGAGAGTCTGGAAAGGGGTGCGAACATGTCTGCTGGCCACCATCCGCTGAGCACGGAAAAACTAATCGAGCGGCAAATCAGATTCTGGGAATTGCAACGCCAGAAAGGGAAGGAAAGAGAGCGGCCCGGCCGAGGGAAGTCTGGCCCCGTCATGTTCGGCCCTTATTTGTTAATCTCAAGAGAAAAGGCAGCCGGGGGGCGCACGGTGGCCGCACTGGCCGCAGAACGGCTGAATTGGCAGGTCTTTGACCGTGAGATCGTGGATGAAATTGCGCGGCGCGCCAAAATGCGCCAGCAATTGATCGAAAGTCTGGATGAGCGCGGGCGGGGCGGCTTGGAAGATTTTATCAGGGATTTTCTGGGAAGTGAGCCGATCGCTCCGGGAGACTATCTTTACCAGCTGAAGCAAGTTCTACTGACGCTGGGACATCAAGGGGACGTCGTCATTGTGGGCCGGGGGGCGGAATATGTTCTGCCGAGTCAGTTCGGAGTCCGCATTCGGATGGTGGCTCCGCTCGATGTAAGGATCGAGCGAGTCCGCAAGGCGCAGGGGCTTACTCTTGAGGCAGCGCGCTCTCAAGTCGCGCAGGTTGATAGAGAGCGAGAGAAGTTTATCCGCAGCCACTTCCATCAAGCTCTGCGGAATCCGCTTGACTACGACGTCGTCATTAACACGGGTCAGATGAGCGCCGAGGGCGCCGCTGAAATTGTGCTGGCGACCCTGCAAAACAAATTGGGCGTATTGCCGGGCAACGTTACGACTGTTGTAGGAAAGTAAAGGTTCTCAACTGGAAGAACCGGCGCGTCCAGCCTTGACCTCAACTGTTCGCGCTTCCAAGCCAGGGAAGACAGGTTGCTCCGATTCAGCAAGGGAATTGTTAATGGAGCCCAGGGTCGAACCCCTGGAGCCGCGGGGCAAACCTCACTTCAGTTAGTACGAATCCTTGACACCTTTTCAAACTTCATAGTATCAACTTGTAGGAACTTTCAATCTGCAAAAAGAATTTCCGCAGAGGGGCGCTATTCAGCCTTTTACCTTGGAGTGGAAGAGGCAGCCATGAGAAGAAAATCACATATTACGCGGCGGGAATTTATCGAAGCCTCTGCCCTTGCCGGGGTGAGCCTGGCAATGAAATCTGAACCTTCCGAGTTGATGTTCGGGGACGGAGATGCCATCTCCGTAGTGACCGAAGGGAATCCGACTCCGAAAGTGGCCTATGGAGTGGATCTTTTATCCCGCGCTCTTCGGGAGGCGGGGATTTCCTGCCGGATGCCAAGCGCAGGTTCGGTGCCTCCAGGAAGCCGTGTAATCAGGGTTCAGGTTAACCCTGCCAATGTTCCGCCAGACGCCAGGCGCGGGGAGGCGTTTTCAATCAAGTCTTATGGCAACGGAATTCATGTGAGTGGTTTTGATGAGGCGGGCGCCTTCTATGCCTGCGCCGAGTTGGCCGCGCGCATTCGGAAGTCGCGCGAACTGCCGATGAACATCGATGTCGCCGACTCTCCCAAAATGAATATGCGCGGGATTCCCCTGTTTCTGATGACGGCAGGAACCTACATGTACCCCATTGTGAAAAGTCAGTTTCCGTGGTTTTACGACCAGACCCTCTGGATTAAGACGCTGGACTTCCTTGCCGAACACCGGTTGAACTTCATATCGCTCTGGAACGCGCATCCCTTTCCCTTTTTTGTGAACCTCGATAAATATCCTGAGGCGAGAATGATCGGTGATGTGGAACTCGAAAGGAATGAGAAGCTGCTGGGGTGGCTAAGCTCGGAGGCGGACAAGCGAAATATATGGCTGATGTTCCAGTTCTATAACATTTATGTTCCTGAAGGCGTTGCGAAAGCGGGCGGGGCGGATGAGAGCGATCGGGACATCAAATTTTCTCATGGTTATGCAGTCTTGCATAAGCCGGCTCCCTGGGCTGCCGAGTATACTCATTACGCCATAAAAGAATTCGTGCAGAAGTATCCCAGCTTGGGCTTGTATGTTTGTTTGGGAGAAGCGCTGCATCAGAATCAGAGCGAATGGATGGACGATGTCATCCTGGCAGGCGTCAAGGATTCAGGCAAGCGCCCTCCGGTAATTCTTCGAAATTGGGCCCTTCATGATGGCCTGCAGATTTTGAAAAATGCTGTTGCGAACTACTCCAATCTTCATACGGAAATGAAGCACAATGACGAAATGTACGCTGTGCCGGAGCCGGATCCTGCCAATGTCGAGTGGATTCAGCACAGCCCGAGCCATATCATTAATGTCCATTTGATGGGCAACTTGAAACCGTTTCGATGGGCCCCGCCGTCCTTTATTCAGGAAACGGCTAAAGATCAGCAGGCGATGGGCGCCAAAGGGGTCCAAGTCTACCCGCTTTGGGTTTGGTATTGGCCTTATAGTGCTGATAGAAATCGTTTGCTCCAGATCGATCGGGACTGGCTCTGGTACGCAGCCTGGGGCCGGTACGCCTGGAATGCAGACCGTCCCCAGGAGCAGGAGAGGCAATACTGGGCGGGGAAGATTGCCGAGAAATACGGGGAGAGCGTCGCTATCGATATCCTGGGCGCATACGAAGCCGCCGGCAGAGTTATGCCTATTGTGCCCAGGATGTTTTGGTTTAAGGGATGGAACCATTGGTTCGCGTCGAATGGGCTGATGTTGGACCAAACCCTTATGTCGACTCCCATCCCTTACACGAACATTGAAAAAACTGTGAGTGTCAAAAACTACGCTAAGAATCTCGCGAATGGGAAAATGGCTGGGAATGGCGTGTTGACTCCCGCCGTTTTGACGCAACGGATGGTGAACCACGGTGCGCGAGGAGTGGAACTGATCCGGAAAGCTGCTCCCGCGGTGAAAAAAAATAAGGAGGAATTTGATCGCCTGCAGATTGACGTTGAGGCCACCTCGCTGATAGCCCAAATTTACCAGGCCAAGGTTGATGCGGCCGTGCATTTTGTTGCCTACCAATTCCATCCGACGCCCCAAAATAGCGCCAAAGTAATAAGCTCGCTGGAGAAATCAGTCGATCGTTACCGGCGGCTCGTGGCGAGAACGAATAACGCGTATCCAGTGGCGAATGACATACGAAACGATATTCCTTTCCGCTTCAACCCGCCTTCTACACCTCCTGCGGCGAATAGCATCCCCCGCCTCCCTCATTGGCGGGACTTTCTCCCGGTTTTCGAGGCCGAATTAGAGGTGTATCGACGTCTTCTAGGTAATAACTCAAGTCCCGGCAAGTGATGTGGTTGTCGATGGCGTTCGAACGCTGCTGAATCAATTCCAAGAATCGTGGGACAATCTGTTTTATTTGCCTGGGCAGCCCGCCAAGATTAGAATGCTAGGTCACTGCACGCCGTCAGTCGTTTAATGCGGTTTGGGCGCAACGGCACTTCAAGGGGAAGCGTGTAGGCGCAAAGCGAAAGCTGGCGCGCAAGAGGGATTGGAGGATTGATGAAGGATCTGACGCGGAAAATCAGCATCTGCTTTGTTGCGCTGGGAATCGCTCTGCTTTTGCCGGCGGCCTTGCGGGCGGCCAAGTCAGCCGGCGGGTCTGTTGACATCGTGGTGGAAGGGAACGCCTCGCCACGTTTAGCTTTTGGCGCCAAAGAAATCCGAAGCGCCCTCGCAAAGAAAAACCTGGAAGCTCGAATTTCATCACATTCTTCAAGCGCGGCCATAACCATTTATCTGAAAACGCAGGCTAATTCTAAGCCCGAGGGCGTTCGATCTCGGCCGGCGCCTTCCGCAGCAGAATCCTATACCGTTTCGATTCCCTCACGCAAAGTGATTGTGATCAAAGGAAGTGATGAAACGGGCGCAATGTATGGTGCTCTGGATTTGGCCGAACAAATTTCCTGGGCGGAGGCTGATAACCTCGTTAGCCAAATTAAAGCCCGGAGTAAGTCCCCCTATCTCAAAATCCGGGGCATCAACTATTTCCTGACCACCCAGGATATTGACCTGCCCGGCGGAGCCTTCTGGTCGGACGCCTATTGGTCGGAATTGTTCGCCATGATGGCTCGTGATCGATACAACTTCCTTGATATTCATGGCCCGTGTGAGGCGGTGACGGTGGGATTCCCGGACGGCTTTTGTTACTTTGTCCACTTGCCGGATTTCCCGAAGGTGGGAGTGGGTATTGAACACGCAGCGAAAAACATGGCGCGCTTCCGTGAGATTGTTCATATGGCCGCAGAGCGGGGGGTGAAGGTTGGCTATATGAACTACTCCTCCGAACCCTTTTATGGCCCATGGCACACCCGGCGCTTTGGTGTGGACCAGCGCTGGACTCGAAGCACTCAGAAGTATCTGACTGACCCCGGCGAAGTTCAAAAGTACACCCGGGAAGCGGCGGGAGTTTTTCTCAAGCAAGTTCCGGGACTTTGGATGTTTGGCTTTCGCATCGGGGAGTCGGGACAGCCCGAAGATTTTTACAAGAATACCTATCTTGAGGCCCTCAAGAACGCCCCGGCAAAGCTGAAAATTTACTTGAGAACCTGGATTGCCGACCCCGAAAAGGTCCGTGAGATCGGCTCCTTAGCGAAACAACATCTCTACATCGAGCCTAAATACAACGGCGAACATCTGGGGTTGCCTTACCAGGCGGTTCTGGGCGGCCGTCAATATCCTCCGAGTGGCTCGTATGAAAACTACAATGATTACCCACGAGATTACTCAATTATCTGGCAGATTCGCGCTCATGGCACGACCCGAGTCTTCTATTGGATGTCACCTGACTTTGCCCGGCGGACGGTTCGCAGTTGCAAGTTCGCCGGGGGCGTCGGCTTTTCAATGGAACCGATGAATGCTTACTGCCCTAGTTCAGACTATCTTCATAACAACCCTACGATTGACCATCACTTTTACAAATGGATGTTTCAACGCTATTGGACATGGAACCTTGTCTGGGGCCGCACGGCTTATGATCCGGACGTTTCCAATCGCGTGTTTTTGGAGGCCTTTGTAAGCCGATTTGGTCCCGAAGCCGGGCCGGTGGTCTATAAAGCGCTTGTGGAAAGCAGCGAAATCGTTCCGTTTATTTATTCCTATCATAATATCGGCCTCGACCACCAGAATTTCGCTCCCGAATTTGAAACGGGCGACCATGCTTTTGGAGCGCGGTCGACATCCTGGCATGCAGGAGCGCGGTGGCGATCCTGGACGGGGACCCGGCTGGTTCCTTACGGCGGCAATAACCAAGACTTCCTTCGCGTCAACACTCTGGACCGCAGGTCCATGGCCAGCCCCGAGGTCTATATCAATGACTTGTTAACGGGGCGCTCAAGCGGAAAGATGGGTCCTTTCGCGGCAGCGGCGTATCTTGATTCCGCAGCAGAATCGAGTGAATCAGAGATCAAGCGGGCGGCAAGTCTGAACCCTGGTTCCCCGGAGAGTTTTGATTGTATGCGCAGAGATATTGACGCAGTTGCGTGGCTGGGACGCTACTACGCCAGCCGGATTCGCTCCGTAACGCATTTGGGACTTTATCTGGATACGTACGCTCATCCGCAGTTGACCGAGGCCTATTCTGATTTGGAACGCGCGGTGGGAGATTGGGACCGGCTTTCGCAGGTGACCGAGGAGCACTACGGCTACGTTCCTGAATATATTCGCATGGGAGTGCCGCGTTTCCGCTGGCGGGATGAAGGAAGATCTCTTGGAGTGGATCTCGATCAGATAAATAATCTTGAGGCCCAATTCAGGAACCTTCCCAAGGAAGAAGCGTACCGAGTTCTTCTCGGGCATGTGCCGCCGGATAAGGTTCGTCCTGGAGAGTCGTTGAAGCTTACCGTGACATACGCCACAGACGCACATCCGGAATCAGCGCACGTCAATCTGTTTTATCGGAACTCCCAAAAGGCTGAGTATTCGATGATACAAATGGCGCCAACCAGCCGGGCCGCGCGCACCTGGACGGGCGAGATTCCCGGCAAAGAGGTTGTCCCGGGTAAACTCCAGTACTATTTTCAAGCCAACCAAGGCATCCACGGATCTTACGGAGGCACCCTGCAATTTCGTTCGCCGTACCAAGTGTTTGTCAACGATGACAATGCGCCGCCTCGGTTTGCGTATACTCCGCCTGCCGGAACTGTGCGCGGGAAGGCGGTGACGATTCAGGTTCAGATCGAGGATAAAGCCCTAATCCGTGGCGCTTACGTCTATTACAAGCCTGCTCCGGCCTACTACAATTGGCTAAAGATCAAAATGCGGCATGTAATCGGTGACCGTTACAGCGCCTCCGTTCCATTGACGCCGGAAGGCATCCTCTATTATTTCGAGGCGATTGATACTGAGGGCAATGCGGCAAACTTTCCGAATTTCATGAAACGGACGCCGTATTTTGTGATCAATGGCTGGGACAGCGGAAAGAGTATCTCTCGTCTTATAACCGGGGAACCGTAAAGCGGTTTGGGAAAATGCGAATGGCTTTTGCAAGGCAGCATTGTTTCGCCGTTCACAAGGGATTTGGCTGTTTGCGAAGTTTGTGAGGAAAACATAACTCAGAGGCGGGGCCTCTGCAGATTACGCGCCGCGATTCCAGTCGAGGAGACAATCAGAATGTATATCAAGACCTTTGATGACGGTGAAAAGTTTATGTGTGCCGGGAATGAATATTTGATGCTGCTTTCCCGTGAACTGACAGACTGCTGCGAGGCCGTGCTGGAAAAAGTGGATGTTGGGCAAAGTACGCCCCCGAACGCCCACGCGACGTTTAACCAAGTCTATGTTGTTTTA
>Ga0307373_10001754_pt1 | contig 40370 bp, 38 predicted proteins | sample OX2MG_FD_202534 | JGI IMG/M metagenome (GOLD analysis project Ga0307373, IMG submission 202534) | Soil microbial communities from Risofladan, Vaasa, Finland - OX-2 | ecosystem: Environmental > Terrestrial > Soil > Coastal area > Acid sulfate soil | place: Finland: Risofladan, Vaasa | collected...
CGTCGCCCTGGTTCGGGACGCCGGCTTCGGCCTCGGCCTCGAGGACATTGACCAGCGCTATGGCATTGGGCCAAAGCCCTGGAGTTGGTTCACTCGGGGGGTGGCGGTCCATCCCGGATGATGCCACCGATTCGTCCGGTGTCGGACCGGCGACACGGATGGCCGCTTCGCGGGAGACCTGACGGCGGAAGACGATCGAGGTCACCAGGCTGCCTCTTCGGCGCCCCGCCCAGGAGCACAACGGGACGTTCGGCCCTAGTCCGCCAATTCCGCAGCCCGTAACCTCGATGGTGGAGACCGGGGTCACCATCAGCCGAATACCGGTCTCGCGAGTCGCAACGCGCCGCTCGAGCTACGGCACCGGAGGAGGTCGATCATGAAGGCACTGATCTACAGGGGTCCCGGCAAGAAGGCCTGGGATGAAGTACCCGATCCGAAGATCGAACAGTCGACCGACGTGATCGTACAGATGGTCGCCACCACGATCTGCGGCACAGACCTCCATATCCTCAAGGGCGACGTCCCCGAGGTCGAGGTCGGCCGAATCCTGGGGCACGAGGGAATCGGCGTGATAACGCAGATCGGCGACGCGGTCACCCAACTCGCCGTGGGTGACCGGGTCATCCTCGCTTGCGTGAGTTCGTGTGGACGATGCTCGAACTGTCGCCAGGGGCTCTACAGCCACTGCCTCGACCCGGAGGGCCTCGCGGGGATCGGCTGGATCTTCGGCTATATGATCGACGGGACGCAGTCCGAGTACGTTCGGGTCCCCTTCGCCGAAAACTCGGTGTACAAGGTCCCCGAGGGCATGACCGATGCCGAGGGCATCCTCCTCTCAGACATCCTGCCGACCGGTTTCGAGATCGGCGTGCAGTACGGACACGTGAACCCAGGCGATGTCGTCGCCGTGATCGGCTCCGGACCGGTTGGGCTCTCCGCGGTCATGACAGCACGGCTCTACGGCCCGTCCAAGATCATTGCGATCGATCTGGACAACGCCCGACTGGCACGGGCCAACGAATTCGGCGCTACCGACACGGTCAACTCGGGGGACCCGGACTGGAAGGACCAGGTGCTCGCACTCACCGACGGCCTCGGCGTCGATGTCGCCATCGAGGCGGTTGGGGTTCCCGAGACGTTCACCATGGCGACGGTCATCGTCCGCCCGGGAGGAAACGTTGCCAACATCGGCGTGCACGGCAAGTCAGTCGACCTCGCCCTCAACGAGCTCTGGATCAAGAACATCGACATCTCTATGGGTCTGGTCAATACGAATACCCTCGGGATGCTGCTGAAGCTCGTCGCCGAGCACAAGCTTCCTGCCGAGAAGTTCGTCACGCACGAGTTCTCGTTCGACCAGATGCTGGAGGCCTACGACGTCTTCGGGCACGCTGCCGAGCACGACGCGCTGAAGGTCCTCGTCCATTAGTTGGTTAGCTGCCAGACGGAACCTGTACCCGACAGTTCGACGAGCTCTGATCCGCTTGGTGGCCTTTCACTCCGCTCCGATCGACTGTCGTCACCGGCACCGACGGCCGCTTGGTTTCAGCCCCGATTGAGGACGAATTGCCCTAGTCGAATCGAGATGGATGACCCAGGATGGGACCATGACCAAACGGATCGTGATCCTCGGCGGGGGGACCGGGGGAACGCTCAGCGCCAACCGTCTGCGGCGGATCTTTCCCCCAGGAGACGTCGAGATCGTCGTTGTGGACCAGAACGATGACCACGTCTACCAGCCAGGGTTGCTCTTCGTCCCGTTCGGGTTGACCCACACTGACGAGATCGTCCGCGCTCGGCATCATCAGCTGCATCGTGGCATCCAATTCCGCCAGTCCCCGGTCGAGTGCGTCGACATCGATGCGGACACGGTCCAGCTTGGAGACGGGACTGAACTCGCCTATGACGTTCTGGTCGTCGCTTCGGGCTCCATCTTGGTCGAAGAGGAGACCGAGGGGCTCACCGGGCCGGGTTGGATGGAGAAGGTCTTCACCTTCTACGACGTCGCGGGAGCCGCCGCACTGCATGACGCACTCGAGGGATTCGATGGAGGCCGCCTGGTGGTCAACGTAATCGACATGCCCATCAAGTGCCCGGTCGCACCCCTCGAGTTCTGCTTCCTGGCCGACTGGTTCTTCCAGCAAGCCGGCATTCGCGATCGGGTCGAGTTGACGTATGTGACCCCCCTCGATGGCGCCTTCACCAAGCCGGTGGCGTCGAAGGCACTGGCCGGGTTGCTGGACGAGAAGGGCGTCGCCCTGGTAACCGAGTTCAATACCGGCGAGGTGGACGGATCCGGAGGACGACTCGTCTCCTACGATGGGCGTGAGGTCGGCTTCGACCTGGCCGTGGTCGTTCCCCTGCACGGTGGCGCCAGCTACGTGACGAGGTCCCCGGGGCTCGGGGACGAGTTGGGCTTCGTGCCGGTCGACGAGCACACACTGCAGTCGACTGTTAAACCAAATGTATTCGCCATCGGTGACGCCGCAGGAGTTCCCACATCGAAGGCAGGGTCGGTCACCCACTTCGAGGGGGAGGTCCTGGTCGAGAACGTCCGACGGTTCCTGGCCGACAAGCCGCTGGACGGCAGTTTCGACGGGCACACCAATTGCTTTATCGAGACCGGGTTCGGCAGGGCGCTGCTCATCGACTTCAACTACGACACCGAGCCGCTGCCCGGGCACTTCCCGACCTCGGTGGGTCTGCCGCTGTTGAAAGAGTCAAGGCTCAACCACCTGGGCAAACTGATGTTCCAGCCGCTCTACTGGCACAGCCTGCTTCCCGGCCGTGACCTTCCCGGTGTCGGAACGGCCATGCCCACGCGGGGCAAGGACCTCCAGAGCATTCCATGACCGCCCGAGCCACTCGTCGGAATCAGAGGATAAGGAGTTGACCATGTCCACCGCCACCGCCACCTACGCCGGCACTACCGTTGCCGTCAACGATGAAGGGTTCTTCGAGGACCCAAGTCAGTGGACCGAAGCCATGGCGCCGGAGATCGCCCGGGAGCAGGGCATCGATGAACTCGCCGAGCCGCATTGGCAGGTGATCAAGTTCATGCGCACCGAGTATGCCGAGAAGGGAACCGGGCCCACCGTCCGAGTCCTCGGCAAGACGTCTGGAGTATCGATCAAGCAGCTCTATCAACTATTTCCGAAAGGTCCAGCCAAGACTGCCGCCAAGATCGCCGGTATCCCCAAACCGCGCGGCTGCATCTGACCGCTCTGCCGGTCTCCGATCCCACAGAAAGGTGCAACATGAGTGACCCGATCGAAAAGGTGTCGATCATTGTTTCGAAGGGCTCATTGGAGGGGGTCTATCCGGCGCTGATCATGGCCAATGGCGCCCGGGCTGAGGGGATCGAGGCCAATCTCTTCTTCACGTTCTTCGGCCTCGATGTGGTCCATCGATCGACAATCGACCACATCAAAGTGGCCACCGTCGGAAATCCAGGCCTGCACCTGGCCACCATGGCCGGTGGCCTGCCAGGCGTGTCGTCGGTCATGACTCACTACCTCGAGAAGAAGATGGAGAAGCTTGACATTCCCCCCATTCACGAGTTCGTCGAAATGATCGCTGACACAGGTGCGGGGATCTACGCCTGCAAGGCATCGACGGACCTGTTCGAGCTGACCGAGGACGATTTGATCGAGCAAGTCATGGACATCATCACGGTCGGTGAGTTCTACTCCCTGGCCGCCGGTGGTGAGATCATCTTCACGTAGGGCTCGGTGGTGGTCCTTGAAGAAGGCGGTGTCCGAAGAAGGATCCTCCTAAGGATCCCCCTGACCGTCCGGCTACGAACATCGGAGCACGGCAATGGCACTCTCTGACGGGGCAACTGTGGGAGCGGCACTCCGGGTCGGGGGGGCCCACGTGCCGATCATCGGCTCGGCACGTGTGTACGTCTGCGGTATCACCCCCTATGACACGACTCATCTCGGCCATGCCGCCACGTTCGTATGGACCGATGTGGCAGCCCGGGTACTACACCTGACCGGCGCACACGTAGATGTGTGCCGCAACGTCACCGATGTCGACGACCACCTACTGGCCGAGTCCAGGTCCCGAGGTGTCCCATGGCGCTCTTTGGCAACCCAACAGACATATCGGTTCGAGCGCGATGCGTCTGATCTCGGCATCATTCGCCCGGCATTCGAACCGAGAAGCCACGACTACGTCGACGACGTCATTGGCCTCGCCCTCGGCCTCATCGCCCGAGATGCCGCCTACGAACGTGACGGCTCGGTCTTCTTCCGAGGGGAACACGTGTGCGAGACCGCGGGTCTCGATCCCACCGAAGCGGTGATCCGGCTGGAGGAAGACTCAGCCCACCATGACAACCCCTTGAATGAGGTATCGCAGAGCCCGCTTGATGTGGCCATCTGGCAACGCTCTTCCGGTGACGAGCCGGCGTGGCCGAGCCCGTGGGGGGAGGGACGGCCTGGATGGCACGCCGAATGCGCCGCGATGGCTCTCTCAACCTTCGGCCCGACCGTCGACCTGCACGGAGGCGGGGCCGATCTCGATTTCCCGCACCACGCCTACGAAGCGGCGCTGGCCGAAGCATTCACCGGCGTGTCGCCATTCGCCCGATCGTGGATGCACGTGGGCACGGTGAAGTCCAGGGGGCAGAAGATGGCCAAGTCCACGGGCAACCTTGTCTTCGTCCACGATCTGCTCCAGCGCTGGCCCGCGGCGGCCATCCGATACCTGATCCTTACGCGGCCCTGGCGGGCCGACTGGGAATTCGAGGAGGACTCCCTCATGGAGGCGACTGCACACCTCGATGACATGTGGAGCAGAGCCACGAACACCGTCGACAGCGACAGCGCCCGGCGACAGGTAGTCGCAGCGCTCCTCGACGACATTGACGCCTCCCATGCACTGGCCATCGCCAGAGAGGCTGGGGGACAGGTACTCACCGAGCTGATCGAATTTCTCGGTCTTCGCGACACCACCACTTGGTACTAATCGGAGCGCCCGCGCTGTGGAGGCCGACGAGCGGTCGATGTTCTGACTTCATGGTCTTCTAACGGACCTTGGGCGGCCCACCGTCGGCAACGAACCGGCAACGAACCGGCAACGAACCGGTGATGAACCGGTGATGACGGCGATTGGGGCGTGGAGCAACTTCCGCCTCCCGAAGCCGTAGTGACGGTCATGGTCGAGGGCTGGCCGTGATCACGCAGATCAGCCTCGTAGGACTCCTCGCCAGACCACGGCCAGGGTCGCGAGTACGTCTGGGTCGGCGATCAGCTCGATCTCGCGCACCAGGCCAACCTCGACGTGGAACACGAAGGCGACCTTGACCGACCCGGCCATGATCCAGGCAGCACCGGGGTCACCGTCGATGGTGACGGGTATCGCCCCTTTGGCGCCGTTGAAGCGGGCGGCCACTGCGGCGGCGCCGTCGTAGATCGGATCGGCGCCCGTTCGTTGTCCCACCAGGTCGGCGCGCATGACGGCGTCGGGCGCGAGCAGGGACAGCAGTCGCGCCAGATCCCCGCCGTGAGCTGCGGTCAGGAAGGCGTCGACGACGCTACGGCTCTCGGCGCTCGCCGTCTTCTCCGCGGCCGGCTCGGGTGCGCCCTGCACCTTGCGCCGTGCCCGGCTGGCCAGCTGGCGCACGGCGGTGCCCGAGCGCCCCATGATCGCACTGATCTCATCGAACGGATAGCCGAAGACATCGTGCAGGACGAACGCAGCTCTCTCGGGGGGCGCCAGGGCGTCGAGGACGATCTGCATCGCCCCACCCATCCTCTCGGCGAGCAGGGCGTCGGCCTCCGGGTCGGCCGGTGCGGACTCGGCGGTTGCCTCGGCTTCGGCCTCCGACCGGGTACGCCGCTTGCGCAGGTGGTCGAGGCACAATCGCGTCACGACGGTGGTCAGCCAGGCGGGTAAGTCGTCGACATCGTCCTTTCGGGAGAGCCGAAGCCAGGCTTCCTGCAGCACATCATCTGCATCGGCCTCCGACCCGAGGATCCGGAGAGCGATCGCCGTCAACCGGGGCCGCTCGGCGTCGAAACCGGTCATGTCCATGTCGCTCATATGCTACTGACGTGCATCCACCCAGCGATGTGACACCAGGTCGCTGTCACATCCTCTGATCGGCGTGCGTCATAAGGGTATGAACATTCTGCAATCCATTGTCCACCCCGTTCGCGACCTCGATGCGGCCAAGGCGGTCCACATCGCCCTTCTCGGCATCGAGCCCCACACCGACCGGCCCTACTACGTCGGATTCAACATGGGGGGTGTCGAGATCGGCCTCGACCCCAAAGGTCACGAGAAGGGCCTGAGGGCACCGGTGCCGTACTTTCGTGTCGCCGACCTCGACACCGCGCTCGCCGAGGTAATGGAAGCGGGTGCCCAAATCTCCGGCCAGTCGAACGATGTCGGAGGCGGCACGTGCATCGCCACGGTCACCGACGCGGACGGCAACACTCTGGGCCTCATCCAGAGCGGCTGAGGAGTCTGCGTGACGTCCCTGATGGCTGGCCGTTCGAGCACGACCCGGACCACCGGGCCGGCCGTCCATTTCCAGCCGGGTTCGAGACGGGTACTGTCTACGTCCGAAGCCAGTGGCTGTGAAGGCATCTACGCTGACGGTGGCCCGTCACTGTTGCGAGCAGCGCCGAGGCAAACCCTGACGAGGTTCCGAAATGAAGGGAGCGACCCCACATAATGAAGACAATGACACGTAGACAGCTGGGCGGACCGTGTGATTTCTCGCTCCGTGGCACCACTGCTGACGAGGTCATAAAGGCCGAAGACAGACACTTGAAGGAAATGGTGGCAAGCGGCGATGCCACGCATGAGAGCGCATTGAAGGAAATGAAGGGCAGGTGGAAGCACCCGATATCGGGGATGGGTTGGTACCGGAACACCAAGCGTGAGTTTGCTGCACTTCCCGAAGAGTGACCGTCCACTCCCGGACTCCATGAGGACCATCGATGTTCTCGAGCGGGCGGAGGCCCATCGATGAATCACTTGACGGCGGCTGGCGGGTGGCTGGACCTGCTCGGTCTGGTTGCTGCCGTGTCCAGCCTTGTATTCCTCCACTTTGCCCCGACCGGTCTGTCTCCCATGCGCAACCCGGTGAGCCAGTACGGCATCACCCCGTATCGAGCCGGCTACCGTTCGGCCACCATCGGGTTGGCCATCGCCGGAGCTGGTGCCGCCGTCGGCGTGGCCAAGACCTTGAGCGGACGAGGTGTCGGGTCGGTGGTGGCTCTCCTGGTCGCATTCGCGGTGGCCCGGGCAGTGATCAGCTGGTATCCGATGGATGCGCCGGACCGGGTCCGGACGTCCACCGGCCACACCCATGGAGTCATCGCTGTGGTTACGTTCGCAGCAGCGACGTTGGCAGCACTGCAGCTCGGCCGATCCCTTGCCGCGCCGGGCCGGTGGCACGCACTCTCGCCCTGGTCGACCGGTCTCGGATTGCTCATGGCCGGGTGCGTCCTCGGCATGGCCCTGACACGGCGGAACGAGGGCCTCCGCCTCTACTTCGGCCTCGTCGAGCGTGGCCTCTACGTGGCCATCATCGCCTGGTTGGCAATGCTCGGTGTTGCCCTCGTGCACGGCGCCTGAGCGGTCAACGGGTCGGTGTCCTGATCACCCGACCAGTCCCATGCCGACGACCGGTTCGGGACAGCCGAGAACGATCAGATATCCGGGGTATGGCCATGTTCTGTCCCCTACTCCACAGCGGCGCTGATCGACCGCTCCAGCGGTCCACCCTCGCGCAGACCGACGATGATGCCGGCCGCTACTGCCATCGCGGCCAGGAACAGCGAAGTGACGGTGAAGGCGTGAGCCACTGACGACGACGCCGGGGACCTCCCACCGGCCAGGTCGAAGACGAGCCCGGTGAGCGCCAGACCGAGGGCCGTGCCCATCCCCCTGGTCATGTTGAGCACGCCCGAGGCCAGACCAGACTGACTCGGGGGCACCGAACCCATGATGGCGGCGTTGTTCGGAGGCGTGAACAGACCCAGCCCGATCCCCACGGTGGCCAAGAGCACCAGGAACGCCGAACTCGTCGGCCGGAGCGCACCCAGCACGGTCAGCCCGCCGGCCACGGTAGCCATACCCCCGATGGTCAGTAGCCGGGCACCGAGTCGATCAGCCAGGCGCCCGGCAATCGGAGCGGTGATCCCGAGGGCGAGTGGCATGGTCATCAACTCGAGACCGGACCGTACCGATCCGAACCGCAGACCGCGCTCCAAGTAGAAGGGAACGAGGAAGAGGACGCCGAACATGACCAGGTAGGACAGCATGCCGCTGGCGATACCGGCACTGAAGCGGGGCCTACGGAAGAGACCCATATCGAGCATCGGCTCGGCGCATCGGACTTCTCGTCGGATGAATCCGATGGTCAGGGCGATTCCCAACACGAACAGCCCGATGATCGTGGGTGAGGTCCATCCCTTCGAGTTGCCGAAGGAGATGGCCGTAAATACCGCCACTACGGCCGGGAAGACCAGGGCCAGTCCCGTCCAGTCGAACCGCACCCGGTCCTGGAGGTGGCGGCTCCGGGGGACCAGCAGGAGCCCGGCGATCATCCCGAGCAGGCCGAAGGGAACGTTGACGAAGAAGATGAGCCGCCATCCACCCGCCGCCAGAAGGAACCCTCCGACGGTGGGCCCGAGGGCCAGACCCACGGCCTGGGCGGCACCTTGGATCCCGATGGCCCTTCCGAGGGATGACTTCGGCACCGCCAACACGATGATCGCCACGCTGTTGGCCTGCAGCAACGCCGCGCCTACTGCCTGCAGCGCCCTGAACCCGATCAGTGTGCCCAAATTCGGGGCCAGGCCACAGAGCGCCGATCCGACGATGAAGATCCCGAAGCCGTAGACATAGAGAAGCTTGTGCCCCCACATGTCGGCGAACCGGCCGACGGCGGCCACGGTGGCCACCAGGACCAGCAAGTAGCTGAGGCCGACCCAGGTCACGGCACCGACGCCGGCGTGGAATGTCCGTTGCAGGGTGGGCAGCGCCACGGTGACGATGCTGGCGTCGAGCTGGCCCATGAACGCCCCGATGCACACGGCCGCCACCGCCAGCCAGAACGCACTGGGCCGACGCCTGATGACTTCGGGACGCCTGGGCTCGACCACCAGGCGGTGCCATCCGACCGGCCTCGGCTCTTCGAGTGTGTCCACGTTCGAATTGTGGCGGTCGCCAACCAAGAAAGATAATAGATATTTCGTGTACTACCGATAAGCTATCCATATGGATTCCCGCCGCCTCCAGCACTTCGTGGCCGTCGTCGACCACGGCGGTTTCACCGCCGCCGCCAAAGCCACATTCGTGTCACAGCCCGCCCTCTCCCTGGCCGTCAAGGAGCTAGAGGCCGACCTCGGGACCCCGCTCTTCGACAGGATCGGGCGAAGGGTCCAGCTCACCGCGGCCGGGGCCGCCCTCCTCGGGCCGGCCCGCCAGGTGCTCCGGGACCTCGAGACCGGTCGGGCTGCGGTGACCGCCGTGGTCGGCTTGGAGTCGGGCGTTCTGTCCTTGGCCTGCCTTCCGACCCTCGCCGCTGACCCTACGGCGACACTCGTCGGCCGGTTCCGTCGTCGCTATCCGGGTGTTCGCGTCGACCTCGCCGCTCCCGAGGACTCCCGCGAGCTGTTCGAACTGGTCGAGACGGGCACATCCGAGCTGGGGCTCACCGATGCCCAGGGCGTCCCCGACGCGCTCGAGTCCACCGGACTCGGATCGCAGGTGCTCGTCTTCATCCATCCCCCGGGCACCGCCACCAGCGTCACCACCTCGGCGCTGATCGACTTCGAGGACACCCTGTTCGTGGCATCACCCGAAGGGACTTCGACGCGACGACTCCTCGATGAGCGACTGGGCTCGGTGGGCGTCAAGCCGAAGCTGGCCGCCGTCTCAGCACAGCGAGACGCCATTCTTCCTCTGGTGCTCGCCGGGGCCGGCGCTGCGCTCGTGCCCGAGTCGATGGCCGAGGTCGCCGAGAAGCTCGGGGCTGTCATCGCACGGCCCGACCCACCAGCCGTTCGAGAGCTGGCACTGGTCCACCGGACCGGTCCCCTTTCCCCGGCCGCCAGCCGGTTCGCACGACTTGCCACCCCCGATCCTGTACTCCGAGATCCGGCCGATCTGCCCGCCCACGAGTAGGAGGTCGGGCCCGCTCCAGTCGGGACTCGTGGACGTCCGCAACGAAGCGGACTCGGTCGACCGGTGTGGGAGGTGGTCTGCTGCCGCCAGGTGCTCAGCCGTTGGTCGGCAGCTCCGAGAAGGGGAGGTTCTTCTCGTTGCCCGGCTCCTTGGGCAGGCCGAGGACCCGCTCTCCCAGGATGTTGCGCTGGATCTGATCGGTCCCGCCGTAGATCGGCGGGGCCTGGGCATACAGGGCGCTCATCGTGACGGCAGCCAGGAAGGGATTCCCGGTGGCTTCATCGAGGACCCTCTGGTCCGCCGGGTTGTAGGCATGGAGCATGCCCTGGGCCCCCACGATCCGGAGCCCAAGGTCACGTTGGAGCCGGACGATGGTGCTCATCGACAGCTTGGCGATATTGGCCATACCCGGGACATCGCCACCCGAAGCTCGCACGGCTTTGACCCGTTCGGCGTTGTAGCGGCCGAGCTCGCCGAGGACGTGGAGCCGGGCCAGGTCCTGGCGCACCGTCGGATCGGCGTTCGACCCGTTTCCCCGCGCCAGGTCGATGAGCAGGTTCGGACGGCCCAGCCGGCCCGCCCCGTGCTCGTCCGACGTCGACTTCGCCCGCCTCCCCTGCTGGGAGGGCTTGACGAAATCACCCGCCCGCCGGGTGAGATTGCCGGCGACGGTGCCGGGCGTGGCGATGGCGACCCCGGTCGATCCCCCGCCGGCCCCCAGACCTGATCGCTCGTGTCCGAGGGTGGTGTTCGCAACCGCCCATCCGTTGTTGCGGCCGCCGATGATGGCCGAGGTCGGGACCCGGGCATCGGACAGGAAGACCTCATTGAACAGGGCGTGGCCGGTCAGCTCGCGGAGGGGACGGACGTCGACGCCCGGCTGGTGCATGTCCAGGGCGAAGTAGGTGATGCCCTTGTGCTTCGGGAGGTCGACCGAAGTGCGGGCGAGCAACATGCCGAAGTCGGCGCTCTGTCCGAGCGAGGTCCAGACCTTCTGACCGTTCACGATCCACTCGTCACCGTCCTCCATCGCCCGCGTGGTGAGACCGGCGAGGTCGGAGCCGGCCCCGGGCTCGCTGAACAGCTGGCACCAGGCCCGCTTCCCGGTGACGATGTCGCGGACATAGGTGTCGATCTGTTCCGGGGTCCCATGGTCGGCAATGGTGGGTCCGGCCAGCAGGAGCCCGAGTCCGTTCGGGGCCCCGAGCGCACCGAAGTCGGCGATCTCCTGGGCGATCTGGACACCCACACTGCGGGCCACGCCGCGCCCGTAGGCGGACTCGGCCAGGGTGGGTGCGGCCCAGCCCGACGTACCCAGGCGCTCCCACCAGTCGGCGACGGTGAGGTCAGGGTCCCAGTTCCCCTCGAGCCACGATCGCAGGTCGGCGAGGAGCTCATGGCTGCTCAGCGACGGCGACGATTGATCGATCGACACGCTCCTCCCTCCCTTCGGCTCCCAGGCCGACCGGACTCCTCCTCCGGCTCGTCACGAGTGCCATGAACAGTACCGCCTGGCGTCTCACGGTGTCCGGTCCGGGCGCTAGGCGGCACCGGCGGACCCGGCCTCCACCGCCGGTGCCCACAGCCAGGCCATGGCCCCGATGAGCAGGGCCACCACGGCACCGCCCACCACCACGGCGCCGACCGATGTGGCCGAGGCGACCGCTCCCCCGGCCATCAGGCCCAGCGGCACCGTCCCCCCGAACCCCATGATCCAGAGCGCCATCACCCTGCCGCGCACCTCATCGTCGATGTGCGCCTGGATGGCGGTGGACAGGGCGGTGACCGTGACAAAGTAGGCATAGCCGACGGCGAGCACGATCGGGTAGGCGAGCCAGATCTCCCGGATCAGCCCGAACACCCCGAGGCAGAGGGCGAAGCCGGCCAGTCCCGCCCGTATCAGCACCAGCCGGGAGGTACCGACGAACACCGTGCCGACCGAAACGGCGCCCAGAGCAGCGCCCAGGCCGAACAACGCATAGAGCCCCCCGTAGACGGCTCCGGCCGGATTGATGTGCAGGTCGCGGGCCGCGACCACCGGCATCAGCCCGATGAACGGGAGGCAGAAGAACGAAACACTGAAGATGGTGACCAGGCAGTACCGCACCAGGGGATCCGCTCGCGCCACCTCGAGGCCTCCGAGCAGTCGCTGGATCCCCGACGGGCGGCGACCCGGGTCGGCCCCCGGCGCCGCTCTCCTGATCGCCGCCCGGGCGATGACGAAGATGGCGAACCCGTAGGTGCCGGCGTTCAGCACGAAGATCCCCCACGCGTCGACCACCGGCAAGAGGAGGCCACCGATGGCCGGACCGATCACCCGGGAGAGGTTCATCTGCACCGACTGGAGCGAGACGGCCCCGGGCAGGTCCCGCTTCGGGACCAGCACCGGGAGGACGGCCGAGAGCACCGGGGCATTCAGCGCATTGCCGATCCCGATGGCCAGCACGCACCAGAACACCAGCTGCGTGGAGGGGTGCGGCCTCGACGCCGCCCAGGCCAGCGCCAGGGAGAAGAGGAGCTGCTCCACCTGGCAGCCGATGAGGAGCCTCTTGCGATCGACCAGGTCGGCGAGCGCCCCTCCGACGATCGAGAGCACGAAGAGCGGCCCGAGCTGGGCGAAGCCGATGGCTGCCACATAGGTGGCCGAATGGGTGAGCTGATAGGCGAACACCCCGAGGGCGATGTTCTGCATCCAGGTGCCGATGTTGGACGCGAAGGTGCCCAGCCATACGGACCGGAAGGCCGGATGGCTCAGCGCGCCCCGTGCCGTTCCGGGGGTGTAGGGGAGGTCCCCGTCGACCTGGGCGTCGTCAGCCTGGTCCAGACGGGCCTCTGGCGCCTTCGAGCGAAACGGCCGGGAGCGGGACCCCTTCGACGGCTGCGAGTCCCGGACCCCGGTCATCCGTCGATGATGGCACGCCTCCGGCCAACCGCACTTCCCCGCTGTTCGCCACCGGTGACGGCCCTAGTCGGGGCCACCGAGGAGGATGGGCCGGGGCCGGAGGCCGGCTCGGGGACCGGGCCCCCCGTCCGGTCGGTCAGTCGGCCAGCGCCTGGTAGACCAGGGCGCGCAGTTGGGATCGGAACGGGTAGGCGGCCGACGGGACGAGTTGGGTCATGAACACGACGGTGACCCCCTCCACCGGGTCGACCCAGAACGCCGTGCTGGCCGCACCACCCCAGTAGTACTCGCCGGCCGAACCGGCGGAAGCGGTGGCGCCGGGACCCTTGCCGACGGCGAATCCGAGCCCGAAGCCCACGCCGCTGAACTCGGACTCACCGAAGCCGCCGGTGGCCAGCTGGGCCAGTTCCCCCCGGTCCGGCAGATGGTTCGCGGTCATCAGCTCGAGGGTCTTCCGGCCGATGATCCGGCGCCCGTCGAGCTCCCCCCGGTTGACCAGCATGTGGCAGAAGCGGAGGTAGTCGACCGAGGTCGAGACCAGCCCCCCACCGCCGGAGAGGTACGAGCGTCTCCGGCGGTACGGGCTCTGCTCGGGGTCGTCGATCAGTTCGGGTGCCGCTCCCGGTTGATAGCGGTAGCAGGCCGCGAACCGGCCGGCCGAGCAGTCCGGCACCGAGAACCCGGTGTCGGCCATCTGGAGGGGCCCGAAGAGGTTGGCCTGGAGGTAGCTGTCGAACGCCTCTCCCGACAGGATCTCGACCAACCGGGCACACACGTCGGTGGACACCCCGTAGTTCCAGCGGGTGCCCGGTTGGAATTTGAGCGGGAACTCGGCCAGCAGCGAGCACAGGCCCTCGAGGGTCATGCCCGAGCGATTGGCGCGCAGCGCCGCGTTGAACCGGTCGTCGGTGGGATGGCCGGGCACCAGGCTCCCGGCCAGGCCGGTCATGTGGGTCAGGGCGTCGCGCACCGACACCGGACGCCGCTGGTCGGTCATGCCCATCGACCCGTCGGGCCCGAGCTCGCCCACCTGGAGGCCGCGCCACTCGGGCAGATAGCGGTGGAGCGGGTCGGTCAGCTGGAACATCCCTCGCTCGTAGAGCTGCATGAGCGCAATGGAGGTGATCGGCTTGGTCATCGAGTAGATGCGCCAGATGGTGTCCTCCCCGACCGGCTTGGTCCGTTCCCTGTCCATCCAGCCCAGCGACCGCCAGTAGGCCAGCCTTCCCCAACGGGCCACAGCGATTTGACACCCCGGGATCTTGCCGGTGGCCACGTAGCGGGCCTCGAAGTGCCCGGTGATCCGTTCGAGGCGCTGCTCGTCGAATCCGGCTCCGTCCGGGTCGGTCTTCACGGCGCAGCGCGGTCCTTGGCCACCTGGTCGTACGTTTCGTAGTCGGAGAGCGTGTCCGCCGCGTGCTCGAACTCGAGCAGACCTGCCTCCCCCCAGCGCTCGCGCAGGTAGCCGTGATTGGCATCGAGCAGCCCGAGCTTGCCCACATTGGGCACCAACTTGGCGAAGAAGCCGCGCTGGAAGCCGGCGAACGGGCTGGTCTTCAACTTGCCGGCGGCAGCAGTCAGGTGGGGTATGAGGGCATTGAGGTCGACTCCGAGACGATCCCAGACCTCCGGTGTCGTGGACCTCGACCGATTTCGCAGCGTGTTGTCCAACAGGAACTCCTGACGGTCCTTCAGCTCCGCATCGCTCAGCCCGGCATAGAACTCCTTGAGGGTCAGCACCCCGAAGGCAACATGTCGGGCCTCGTCCGACATCACGTAGCGGAGCAACTTGATGAGCAGGGGCTCGGTGGTGCGGCGGAGCATGTCGCCGAAGGCGGCGAGGGCGAGGCTCTCGATGACGATCTGCATCCCCAGGTAGGCGATGTCCCACCGGCTGTCCTCGAGCAGCACGGTGATCTGCTCCTCGAGGAACGGGCTCATCGGGTAGGCCTCTCCCACCTTCAGATCGAGGTATTTGGCGAACACCTCGGTATGGCGGGCCTCGTCCATGGTCTGGGTGGACGCGTAGTACTTGGCGTCGATCCACGGCACCGTTTCGACGATCTTGGCCGCGGTGAGCATCGCTCCCTGCTCGCCGTGCATGAACTGGCTGATCGACGCCTTGAACATCTCGATGCCGAGGGCGGTGAACTCGGGATCGTCCCAGCTGGCAATGGGAGAGCCGGGTTCCGACGAGGCGATGCGGATCAGCCGCATCATGGGACCGTCTCGGTCGACGAGCCCCTCGGGATCCACATCGGTGTCCCAGTCGAGGTCGGTCACGCTGTTCCACTGCGAGCCCATGGCCTTGTTGTAGAGGGTGACCAACTGGGTCCGGCACCGTTCGTAGTCCCAGAGGTAGATCCGGTCGGCATGGTCCTGGACGATCTTGAACGTCGCGTGCATGCCTGATGCGGAAACCGGATCGGGCGTCCCCGCCGCGACCATCAGCCGCGCCTTCCCAGCATGTTGGCGTTGGGCGCTGCCTTCGCCACCAGTCCGGGGATGACGTCGCCGAGCTCGGCCGCCTCCCACCGGTCGTCCTTGTCCGCCCCGGGGCCGGCCACCCATCCCTCGGCCACGCTGATGTGTCCGCCGTGCACGTTGAACACCCTCCCGGTGATGTCGGCCGAGGCCGGGCTGCCCAGCCAGACCACCAGCGGTGCGATGTTGTCCGGGTCGTTCGGGTCGAATTCGTCCGGCTTGCGACCGGCAGAGCCCTCGGCGAAGCCAAGGTTCTCGGTCATCCGGGTCAGAGCGGCCGGTGCGATGGCATTGACGGTGACGCCGTAGCGGCCGAGCTCCATGGCGCTGATTACCGTCACGGAAGCGATGCCCGCCTTGGCCGCGCCGTAGTTGGCCTGGCCGACGTTGCCGTAGATCCCCGAGGGTGAAGTGGTGTTGATGATGCGGGCGTCGTTCAACACCCCTGTCTTCGAACGGTTGCGCCAGTACTCGGCGGCGTGCCGCATGGGGGCGAAGGTTCCGCGGAGGTGGACCCTGATCACCGCGTCCCACTCGGATTCGGTCATGTTCACCAGCATCCGGTCGCGCAGGATCCCGGCGTTGTTCACCACCACGTCCAGGCCCCCGAACGTCTCGACCGCGCTGTCGATCAGCCGCTTGGCCCCGTCCCAGTCGCTGATGTCCTCGCCGTTGGCCACGGCCTCGGCGCCCATGCCGCGGATCTCCTCGACCACCTGCCCCGCCGGCCCGGCCGAGGACCCGGTGCCGTCGACTTCGGCTCCGAGGTCGTTGACCACCACCTTGGCTCCTTGCCGCGCGAACTCGATGGCGTGACCACGGCCGATCCCCCGACCGGCCCCGGTGACCACCACTACCCGTCCGTCACAGATGCCAGCCACTGCACTCTCCTTCCCCTGTCCTCCGGAAGGGCCCGGAGCAGCCCCGGACAGGGCCCGTTGCGCTCGGGGCACACCTCTTCCACATCGCTGCCGGTATCGCTGTCGCCGACGATTCTACGAAGTCCACCGGGCCTACGTTCGATCGGGCCTGCGTTCGATCGGCCGGAACGGCCGGCGAAGGCCTCCCGTGTCCTCATGGTGGGGACAGAATTCTGTCGATCTCCTCCAATTCGTCCGACGAGAAGGAAAGGGTCCGGATGGCGGCGACGTTCTGCTCCAGCTGGAGCACGCTGCTCGCTCCGACCAGCGTCGAGGTGACCCGAGGGTCCCGCAGCGTCCAGGCCAGCGCCAGCTGCGCCATGGTCTGGTGGCGGCGCCCAGCGAGCTCCCGGAGGGAACGGACCTTGGCCAGGACCTCGTCACCAAGTTGGGCCCGATCCAACGTCCCCGGCTCGCTGGCCCGCGAGCCTGGTGGAACACCGTCGAGGTATCGGTCGGTGAGCAGGCCCTGGGCCAGCGGGGAAAAGACGATGCACCCGATTCCGAGGCGGCCGAATGCGTCGAGCAGACCGTGCTCGATCCAGCGGTTGAACATCGAATAGGGAGGTTGGTGGATGAGCAGTGGCGTACCCAACCGGGAGAGGACGGCCGCAGCCGCTTCGGTCTGTTCGGGGGGATAGGAGGAGATCCCCACATACCGTGCCTTGCCGGCGCGCACCGCCGAGTCCAGCGCTCCCATCGTCTCCTCGAGGGGCGTCTCCGGGTCGAACCGGTGGGAGTAGAAGATGTCCACGTAATCCAGCTGCAGGCGCAGCAGGCTGGCGTCGAGGCTGCCCAGGAGGTACTTGCGGGAGCCCCCGTCGCCGTAGGGTCCCGGCCACATGTCGTAGCCCGCTTTGGTCGAGATGATCAGCTCGTCGCGGTAGGGGGCCAGGGAGCCGTTGAGAACCCGGCCCACGTTGGACTCCGCCGACCCGTACGGAGGTCCGTAGTTGTTGGCCAGATCGAAGTGGGTCACACCCAGGTCGAAGGCCCGGGTCAGCATCCCGTCCACCTCGGCGGGCGGTCGGACGTCGCCGAAATTCTGCCAGGCCCCGAGCGAGACCAGCGGAAGCTTGAGCCCGCTGCTCCCGCATCGGCGGTACTCCATCTCTTCGTAGCGATGTGCGGCAGCGGTGTGCGACATCGACCCAAGCTAGACCAGCCTATGGCGATCCACCGGACCCGGGCCGCTCAGGGGCGCCCGGATCGGTGGCGGGCCGCCGATCGCAGGTATAGCGTGACCGAGCAGCTGGACGACAAGGGGTACATCGAACGTGCGAAGGATTGCGGTGGTCTGGCTCGTCGCCGTAGTGGCGGTTGTCGTGGCGGTTGTCGTGACGGTCGCCACCGGTGGGCCCGTTCGTGCAGGCCTGCTCGGTAAATCGACACAGGGTCCACCATTCGGATACTGGCTGACCGCCGAGGACGGCGGCGTCTTCTCGTTCGGAGTTGCGCCCTTCTACGGTTCCGGGGTGACGGTTCCGGGGGTGTGCGCATTCAGCCCACAACCTCCCAGCACACTCAATGGGTCCTCAGGCTGTAGTGCGATCACGCCGACCCCGAGTGGGAACGGGTACTGGCTCCTGAACGCTTTCCACTGGCCAACTGCATATGGACAGGCAGGTCAACCGCCCCAGATCGGCTGCACCGGTCTGAACGGCGCCACTGGGAAATGGACCGGGATGACTTCTTCTGCGACCGGCAACGGCTTCTTGATGGTCAGCTCGAACGGAGCTGTGGTCGGGTGCGGTGATGCGCAACCGGATGGCGGGCTCACCTCCTTGGCCCTCGCCGCTCCGGTTGTCGGGATGGCGTCGACGCCCGACCACAAGGGCTACTGGTTGGCCGCCGCCGATGGTGGGGTCTTCTCCTTCGGCGACGCCTCCTTCTACGGCTCGATGGGGGGGAGTCGCCTCAACGGTCCGGTGGTCGGCATCGCCGCCACCTCGGACGGCAGGGGCTACTGGCTGACATCGACCGATGGCGGGGTCTTCTCGTTCGGTGACGCCATGTTCGACGGTTCGATGGGAGGGTCGCACCTCAACGCCCCGGTCGTCGGCATCGCCACAACCGTGGATGCGAAGGGCTACTGGTTGGCCGCCGCCGACGGCGGGGTATTTTCCTTCGGACGTGCCCGGTTCGAGGGGTCCATGGGCGGCAGGCCGATCAACGCCCCGGTCGTCGGCATCGCCACCTGGCCCTCGGAGCCCGGCTGACCTGCAGCCGACGGGCTGGCAGAGGATCGGGAAGATCTGCCTGCGTTCATCCGTCAGTGGCACCGGTAGGAAGCGTGGGGATCGGCCAGGACGGGTCGCGTCTCCACGATGACCAGTCTTCGGCGAAGGTCCCCCTGATGGGAATGGGATGAGGGAGGTGACAAGCTGTCGGGCGTCATCGACGTGCCTGTGGTGTGCGTTGCTCGAGTGGCCGGCCACCGGGCAAATATGGTCACGGCACTAGATGCCGAACGACTCCGTCCGCGCCCTGGCGATCAACCCGGAATCACCCCGGAGCTCCACCCGGGCCGCCTTCTGACGGCCGGCACCGAACAGGGTGAGCTCGCCCGGATCGCCCTCGATGGCCAGGTGCCGTCCGGTCCCACCCTCCTTGGAGCCCCGTCCCGGAGCCACCAGCTCGATCGACGCCGCCATCTTCTTCGCCATCCCCCCAGGCCCGACGCGCGCCCAGAGGGCGTCGGCCAGCTCCGGCCGTAGTGGGCGTGGCTCCCAGCCCGGCTCGGCCCGGCGAACGTCCTCGACATGGATGAAGAACTCGACGGTGTTCATGGGACCGTCGAAGGGACGCAGGAGCGGCGGCGGACCGCGGCGCACCAGTTCGATCAACTCGGTCCACGGAGTCCGGTCCCGCCGCGACCGGCGAACCCGGTCGGTATAGGCGGCCAGCGGCGTCCACACGAGCCCCGGGCCACTGTCGGGTCGCCGTTCGCGCACGACCAGGTGGGCAGCCAGGTCAGCCGTGACCCACCCCTCACACAAGGTCGGCGCTCCGGGACCGAGCTCGACCAGGAGGTCACAGAGGGTCTCACGCTCCTGTTGCGCAAGGGTCATGGCGGCCATGACGGAATGCTACGCCTGAGGACGGCCCACAGCAGGACGGTCTTGCGCCACCACCGGCAGGGCGCCGGCGAGATGTGCTGAACTCAACTGCATGGACAGCAGGCACCCCTTACGATGCGCGGTCATCGGTGCGGGGATGGCCGGCATCCTGAGCGCCATCAAGCTGGCGGAGGCCGGGCTGACCGACGTGACCGTCTACGAGAAGAACGACCGCGTGGGTGGGACCTGGTACGAGAACACCTACCCGGGTCTGTCGTGCGACGTGCCGTCGCATCTCTACTCCTACTCCTTCGCCCTCACGCCGGAGTGGAGTCATCCCTTCTCCCCCGGCCCGGAGATCCGCGCCTATTTCGAGCGCGTCGCCCGCGAGTACGGCGTCCTGCCCCGTGTCCGCTCCGGCGACCCGGTTACCCGCTGCAAATTCTCCGACGGCCGCTGGCACCTGACCACCGCTTCGGGGCACAGAGACGAGGCCGACGTCGTCATCGCCGCCACCGGCGTGCTGCATCACCCCAGGTATCCGGAGATCGCCGGGCTCGACACGTTCGAGGGCCCGATGTTCCACAGCTCGCGTTGGGACCACCGGATCGAGCTGGACGACGCCCGGGTCGGCATCATCGGGACCGGATCGACCGCCGTGCAGATGGTGTCGGCGCTGGTCGATCAGGTGGCCTCGTTGTCCCTGTTCCAGCGCACCGCCCAATGGATCATGCCGCAGGAGAATCCCGCCTACCCGGAGGAGAGACGCCAGGAGCTCCGCCTCCATCCCGAGAGGCTGTCGGAGATGCGACGGGAGCTGTCGGACCTGTTCGACCACTTCTCCAACGCCGTCGTGGACGCCGAATCCCCTCAGATCAAGATGATCGAGCAGGCCTGCGCGGCGAACCTCGAGGACAACGTGCGCGATCCCGACCTGCGCGAGCGGCTGCGCCCCACATACCGGGCAGCGTGCAAGCGCCTGATCATCTCCCCTGACTTCTACGACGCCATCCAGAGCCCGAACGCCGAGCTGGTAAGCGAGGCCATCGAACGTGTCGAGCCGGGAGGCGTGCGGACCGCCGACGGTTCCCTCCAAGAGCTCGACGTCCTGGTTCTGGCTACCGGCTTCAAAGCCGATGCCTTCATGCGGCCGATGGACATCGCCGGGCGCAACGGGGCCACGCTCGAGGAGGCCTGGAACCCCCGCCCGGAGGCCTACCTCTCGATCTCGATACCCGACTTTCCGAACTTCTTCATGGTGAACGGCCCGAACGGCCCCGTCGGGAACTTCTCGCTGATCGAGGTGGCCGAGCTCCAGGTCCGGTACATCCTGCAGCTCATCGAGCGGATCCGGGCCGGGGAGTGCACTGAGATCTCCGCCCGGCACGAGGCCCTGGCCGAATTCGAGCGGGCCCGCGAGCAGGCGGCGCAGAACACGATATGGGTGACCGGCTGTCGCAGCTGGTATCTCGACGACCGCGGGCTCCCGGCCGTGTGGCCATGGTCGTTCGTCCGGTTCCGCGAGGTGATGGCAGCACCCGATCCCGGCGCCTTCGAGTACGCGTAGGGCTCCCGGGCAGCCCCGTCCACCCGGTCCCGATGGCGTGAGCCGCCGGTCAGGCAGGGACGTAGTCGAAGGTGTCCGGGTCGGGCCCGATGCGCTGGTCGCGGTTCAGCGAAGTGATACGGGCCATGTCATCGCCATCGAGCGCGAAGTCGAAGATCTCGAAGTTCTCCCGCATCCGGGAGGGCGCAACCGATTTGGGGAAGACGATGTCGCCCCGCTGGAGGTGCCATCGGAGCACGACCTGGGCCGGCGTCCGGCCAACCTTGGCGGCGAGGGCGGCGACGGTCGGATCGCCCAGGACCAGGCCCTGGGCGATCGGCGACCAGGCTTCGGTGGCGATCTGATGGGTTGCGCCGTAGGAGCGGACGGTCTCCTGGATGAGGAAGGGGTGGACCTCGACCTGGTTGACCGCCGGGACCACCTCGGTCTCTTCCCGGAGACGGTCGAGGTGATGCGGCTGGAAGTTCGACACCCCGATCGATCGGGCCCGACCGTCCCGTTGGAACTCGATGAGGGTATTCCACGTGGAGACATAGTCCCCGCCGTACAGCGTCGGCAGTGGCCAGTGGATCAGGAAGAGGTCGACATAGTCGAAGGCGAGGTCGTCGAGCGTCCTGGCGAAAGCCCTGCGGGCATCGTCCGGTCGGTGGAAGCCGTTGTTCAACTTGCTGGTCACGAACACCTCCGACCGGCCACAGCCGCTTCGGGCCACGCCCTGGCCCACCTCCTTCTCGTTGCCGTACATCTCGGCGGTGTCGATGTGCCGGTAGCCGATCTCCAGGGCCTCGAGCGTGGCGGCGGCCGTGTCCCGGGGCGCGATCTGGAACACCCCGAATCCGAGTTGCGGGATCGTATGGCCGTCATTGAGGGTGACCGCCGGAACCGTGCCGGCAGGCAATTCACTGTCTCCCACGAGCTGCCACTCCTCTGCGTCCCTCGTGCTGATCACCTGCGGCGGCAACTCTACCGGGCCACACGATCGGCGACCGGTGGCCGGCGAACCGCATGCTCGCCCGCCCGTACAAACCGGCCCGAGGTCCATGTCAATCCCCCTCCATCGGGCAGACTGGCCGGGTGACCGGGCCGGACGGCAGGGACGACAGGACTCAGCGGGAGCGGATGCTGGCCGGTGACCACTACCTGTCCGACGACCCGGAGCTCGTGGCCGGGCACCGGCACGCCATGGAGCTGCTCGACGCCTACAACCACAGTCCGGCCATGGGGCCCGCCGAACAGGCGCGGATCCTGGGCGAGCTGCTCGGGGCCATCGGGGCCGACACCCACCTGCGGCCACCGCTCTACTGCGACTACGGCTACAACCTCCGGGTCGGATCCGGGACCTTTGCCAATTTCGGCCTGGTGGCTCTCGACGTGGCCCCCATCGTCATCGGCGACGATGTACAGATGGGTCCGAACGTCCAGCTCCTGACTCCGACCCACCCGCTCGACGCCGGGGACCGGCGGGCCAAGTGGGAGTCCGGCCGGCCGATCAGCATCGGTGACAACGCCTGGCTGGGCGGCGGCGCCATCGTCCTGGCCGGGGTGACCATCGGTGAGGACGCGGTGATCGGCGCTGGAGCCGTGGTGACGAGGGACATTCCCCCGAACGTGGTCGCCGTCGGCAATCCCGCCCGGGTGATCCGCCGCCTCGGAACCCACCCCTGAGGCCGCCTCCACGGCCACAGGGCCAACCCCTGCCGAGCACGATCCGAACGCTGGCAGACGAGCCGGCCCGCGGCTCCCGGCGCGCCGCGGTGGGTTATCCTCGTCCAGTCCTCAGGAAGAGCCCGCATCACCCATGCAGGGTCGATGGCGGCGCGGCGCAGGGAACCCATTGAACCAGCCCATCCACTCCCCGGCTAGCCGGCTCCTGGACCGCCCGTCGGCTGCGTGGCCGTCTCGGAGGACCGCGTCGGGGTGGACCTCGGGGACACGCCGGAAGGGCGCGAGCCGCAGGCCTGTCGGCAACAGGGCTGTCCAATGGTGACCCGGCCGGCGCGACGGATCGGACTCCTCCCGGGGATGGCCGCCCTGGGGATGGTCGTCACCCTGGCCGCCGGGTGCGGCACCACGGCCGGCACCTCGACGGCGGCCACTGTTCCCCTGCCTGCCGGACGCTATCCATCGAAGGTGTCGAAGATGGTCTGCGTCAGCGAGGCCGCCCGCCAAGTCGGACTCGCCCTCGGCGAGAAGGCGACCGTCACCACCCCGACCTGGGTGGACCACCTCTACAGCTGTCGTTACGACTACCCCGGCGCGTCGGTGGACCTTTCGGTCAAGGAGCTGTCCAGCGTGGCGGAGACCACCGCCTACTTCAACTCCCTCGGGACCCGGCTCGGAATGGCACGATCGCTCCCCAACCTGGGCCAGGGCGCGTTCCAGACGACCGACGGCTCGGTCGTCGTCCGCAAGGACTACAAAGTGCTGCTGGTGGACCCGACCGGCCTGCCACCGCAGTTCGGCAACCCGCCGACCACTCCCGGCGACGTCGCGGTGACCGTGGCCATCGTCATCCTGGGTTGCTGGTCCGGCGACTGACTCGGGGCCACTGACCCCGGGCGGCTGGCACCGGGCCACTGACCCCGGGCGAGTCGTACCCGGTGTGGCGACGCCCCTCCGGAGCGGGCCTGGGACGCGGCTACCCGCCACCCGTGGCATCGAGATGCTCGGCTACCGCCGTCTCGATGCACCCGCAGACGTCCGACAGAGCACGGTCCTCGCCGAAACGCCCACCCAGGGACACCACCCGGGCGCCGAGCGCCTCCACCGCCGCTGACGCCTCCGGCGAGACCCGACCGGCAATCACCAGAGACGGCACACCTGAGGCCGACGCCTCCCGGACCGCGGACCCCACCACCTTGCCGGCGAGCGACGACGCGTCGAGGGCTCCCTCTCCGGTGACCACCAGTGAACTCCGAGCCACCGCTTCGTGGAATCCGACCATCTCGGCGACCACCTCGAATCCCGATCGCAGGCGTCCCCCGAGGGCGACCAGTGCACCGCCGAGCCCACCGGCAGCACCCGAGCCCGGCACCGTGCCCACGTCGATGCCGTACTCGGCCTCGTAGCGCTCCGCCAATCGCCGCAGGCGCGCCTCGAGCTGGACCACCTGCATCTCGTCGGCGCCCTTCTGGCGGGAGAACCCCTCGGCGGCCTCGACGAACCGGACGGTGACATCGCAGGCTCCCACCAACTCCGTGTCGCCGAGGCCACCTTGTTGCTCGATCCACCGCAACGCCCCGAGACCCCCGTCGGTGGTGGCCGACCCGCCGAGCCCGACCACGACGGTCCGCTGCCCGCGGTTCCCGGTGGCAGGCCGCGCCGCGCCGGGTCCGGCGGCTGCGGGGCCGGGAGCGGGACGGGCCAGGGCCCGGGCGGCGGACACGATCAGCTCGCCGGTGCCCCTGGTCGTGGCGGCGAGGGCATCATTGCCCCCGGGGCCGCCGACCAGGGCGAGGCCTGACGCCTGAGCCATCTCGATGACGGCCACATTCCCGAGCCGGAGATAAGACGCCTCGACCGGTGACCGCAAGGGCCCGGTCACCTCGACGTGCTCCCGCTGACCGCCGAGCGCCTCGAGCACCTCGATGAAGCCCTCCCCCCCGTCCGACAGGGGCATCTGCCTTGCCTGCCGTCCTCGGGACCAGGCGGCCCTGGCGATCGCCTCGGACGCCTGATGGGCGGTCGCCGTGCCTCTGAATTTGTCCGGCGCCGCCAGTATCACCGGCACCGACGCCGTTCGCCCGGTGGCCGACGCCGCCGACCGCGGTCGGACGGACACCGCCCATCCCGGCCCTCCTCTGGCATCCCGCCTCCCGTCGATCGTGGCGGCATCAGCGTATGCCGCCCGGTCCGCACGCGCCGGGCGCCGGGACCCCTTCGGGACCGGGCCCGGTGAACCACCCCTTCGGAGGCCGGCGGCTAATCTCCTGGCGGTGGGCCATCTTCGCAACGAGCGCACCGGCACCGCTGTGGCCCACGAGGGGCCTTCCGACAGTGCGGCCGCGGTCCCCGTCGGCGGGCCGACTCCGGATCCGGCACCCGGAGAGGCGGCCGGCGGCGGCCCCGGGACCGGCCGTCGGCCCCCTCTTTCCGCCACCGACCGCGCCGAGGCCCTGACCACGGGACGGGTGCCCATCGACCGGTCCGCCGCGCTACGCGCCGGCACCGTGCCCGTCCCCCGCCGGTTCATCCACTGGCTCATCGTCGGCTTCGCCGTCCTCGGGTTGGGGGGAGTGGTCGCCGAGCACTTCGTCGGCAATGCCGGGGTGGGAGCGCCGACGGCCTCGACGACGACCCTGGCCGGTACCGGAGGTGCCACGCCGCAGGCTGCCGCCCCGCCTGCTGTCGCCCCGCCTGCTGTCGCCCCGCCTACGCCCGTACCGCCCGGGTCCCCACCCATCACCTCCTCCCTGAACGCCTTCATCGGACTGACCCGGCTCGCCGGCAACCAGGCGCCGGCACTCGCCCTGCGGGACCAGAACGGGGCGCCATGGACCATGGCCGGTGCCCGTGGGAAGGTCGTCGTACTGACCTTCTTCAACTCGGAGTGCAACGACATCTGCCCCGTCCTGTCCAGTGAGATCGAACAGGCCGTCGGCATGCTCGGCGCCAGGGGCGCGGACGTCGAGTTCGTGATCGTGAACTCCGACCCCCGCTCTACTTCCCCCGCGCCGGTTCCGCCCGCCCTGATGCAGACCGGGCTCTTGAACCGGGCGCACGTCGTCTTCCTCGACGGGTCGCTGTCCGCCCTCAACCGCCTCTGGACCAGTTACGGCGTCACCGTGGCGGTCCAGCGGTCGACCCAGGTGGTCACCCACACCGACCTCATGGACTTCATCGGCCCGAATGGATCGATGGAGCTGCGCGCCACTCCGTTCGCCGACGAGAACCAGCTCGGCGTCTACAGCCTGGCCCCGGACGGCATCCACCGGTTCGCCCAGGGAATCGCCGACTCCGCGGCGGGCCTGCTCGGACAGACCTCGTGATCGCGCCCGGGCCGGCCCGATGATCGTCGAAGGGGGGGGCGGCCGCCCGGTCGACCCGTACGGAATCGACGGCGTGGTCGTCCAAGCGCGCGGACGGCCTGTCTGGTACCGGCGACCGTGGGTGCTGACAGCGGTGGCCGTGGCGGTGATCGTGGCCGCATCGGTCGTCGTCGACCTGCCGGGGAAGACGACCGTCGCCCAGGACGCCGCCGCCCAGACCAGCCTCATGAACGAGATCAACGGCGACCTCAGCGGCTGTGCCTACGCGGTCCGGGAGACCTTCATTATCTACCAGGACTCGAGGACGGGCGGCCTCACCGCGTCCGACCGGTCCCGCGTGCCCAAATTGCTCCTGGACGACCAGACCGCCTGTTCGTTCACCAGCAACTCGATCTTCAACCTCTCCACTGTCGAGGTGCCGGGATCACCAGGGGGGAAGAGCATCCAACAGGTGGTCAGCGTGGGCACGCTGTGGGCGACGTCTGACGCGCTCGCTGCCATCGAGGACATCCAGGCCCTGGACGCCGGCCCCCCCAGCGCCTCCACGGTCGCCGACCTCTCCAAGCAGGAGGCGCTGTTGGCCAGGGACCGGGCGCTGGCCAACAGCTACGTGGAGACGGCCGACAAGACGCTGAACGCCAAGCTGCCCATGCCCGCGCTCCCGGACCTCCCCCACCTCATCGGCACCTGAGACCGGCTGCACCTGCGGACCGGCTGGGGGCGGCCGCCGGGCCGGACCTCACCCTGACCGCTCCCTGCTGCTACGGGCCGGCCTGCCCGTGGTCGAGCGGGCGTTCCCGGGACCGCACCTGGCGCACCAGTCGGTGCAGCTCCTCATCGGGGTCCTCCTCCGACTGCAGCCAGCGGATCAGGTTCCAGAAGATCACCGGTATGAATGCGCATCCGGAGATGAACCACATGGTCCACGTGGTCAGCTGCTGGTCGGCGGAGAGGCTCAGTCCCGCCCCGGGGTGGTGCCCGTAGGCGTGGTACCACGAGACATGGGACAGCCCCACGAGATAGGCGAGCACCCAGATGGTCCACATGCACACCGCGGCCAGCGCCACCCGGTGGGGACGTGACAGCCTCGGGACGAGGGGCGGCGACTCCACCAACTCGAGCCAGAGCCCGGACCCGACGGCCAACAGCGTGGCCGCCTCGACACCGGCCAGCCACGGGTGCCGGGCCAGGGCGTCGACGGTGGGCGGGATCCTCCAGCCAATCGCCCCGGCCAAAAAGAGGGCGGCGAAGGCCACGCTCCGCAGGGCTTCGGGGTGGTGTCGCCGGCCGAGGGCGAGCCTGTCGATGGGGAGCAGCGAGCTGGCCGGCGCCGCCATGATGCCCTCGTCGTCGGGGGGACGGGGTGCGGCCAGACCGACGAGGCGCCACGGCATGCCGATGACGAGGAGCGCGGGCACCACGACGGCCAGCAGCGAGAACTGGAGCGCCTCGGCGAATTCGTAGCGCCCGGCCGAGGTGGCCAGCGGCGGGACCAGGCAGGCGATCAGCAAACCGACGGCAATGGCGCACAGCACCAGCCTGCCCGTTTCGAGCAGTTTCGCTGCGGATGGCTCAGGGGACCGGTCCGACGCGGCCCCAGCCCTCATCGGTGTGAGCGGCGCTGGAAGAATCCCCAGATGCAAACCACGAAGAGCGTGCCGAGTGGTATTGCGATGGTCAGTACCTGACCGCCGATGAAGGTGTCTGTGTCCAACGTCACTGGCCGATCCACCTCACTCTGGCTCCGTGCTCACAACGATACCGGAGGCGCGTGCAAACCATCAATCGTCCCGTCAGATCAGGTAGAAGAGCACCCAGAAGAGGACGCTCACCACGGCCATGAATCCCCAGAAGTAGGTGCAGGACTCGACGTTGGCCCGGAAGAGCTGGGCGGAAGGGCCCATCGAGGTGGCGGGCGTCCCGTCCTCGGCGTCGAGGCGGCGGAGGCGGAGGCTCATGGCCAGGTTGGTCTCGAGCCAGTACACCCCGCTGATGATGAGGAAGAGGTTCATCACTGCCCAACCGATGAAGCACGACGCATACCCGCTGGACCCGGGGAAGAAGGGGAGCTTGGTGAACTGCCATATCTGCAGGCCGAAGGCCACCAGTCCGCCGAGGACCGCCGTCCAGCCCGCCACCTCCCAGTCCAGGATCGACGCCGAGCGCAGTCGCCACTGGCCGTAGACGGTGAGCATCGCGGACGCCACCACGATGGCGGCGATTGCCCAGCCGGTCCCGGTCGGGGCGGTGACCCCGCCGGGCCGCCACAGCTGGCCCGAGTTGTTCGACCGCAGGTAGAAGTAGGCAAAGGCCAGGGAGGCGAAGAGGAAGGTGTACATGCCGATCAGCAGGCGTCCTCCCGACCAGTAGGCGCCGACCGCGGCGCGCAACTCGAACTCCCTCTCCTCGGGGGTCTCGGTGTACAGCGGGGGCTTGTCGGCGATATCGGTCACCAGTTGTCTCCACTCATTGGGCCGGCGGTCGGGGGTCCTCGGCGACGCTGGCCGGCGAGGAGGCTGCGGCCGCCACCAGCCCTCCCTGCCCGAGGTCGGCGACGGCGGGAGGGCTCCCCTCGCCGTAGTGATAGGGATCGGTCAGCACCACGGGGATGCGCTCGAAGTTGTAGTAGGGAACCGGAGTCGGGGTCTGCCATTCGAGCCCGAGCGAGTCCCAGGGGTTGGCCGGGGCCGGTACCGGCTTGATGAAGATCGACCACACGAAGTTGGCGGCGAAGACGAGGAAGGAGGCGCCGAGCACGAAGGCGCTCATCGAGGAGAAGTCATTGAGTGCCTGAAGGTTCTGCGCATATTCGAACACCCGCCGGGGCTGGCCGAGGAGGCCGATGAGGAACATCGGGAAGAAGGTCAGGTTGAAGAAGATGAACATGAGCCAGAAGTGGATCAGTCCGAGCTTCTTGTTCATGGTCTTGCCGGTCATCTTGGGGAGCCAGAAGTAGAGGCCGGCGAAGAAGGCGAAGATCAGCCCACCCATGATCGTGTAGTGGAAGTGGGAGAGGACGAAGAAGCCTCCGTGGACGGTCACGTTGACCGGGACGTCGGACAGGAAGACCCCGGTGACCCCGCCGATGAGGAAGTTGAAGAACACGGCCAAGGTGAACAGCATGGGGACCTCGAACCTGATCTTCGCCCGGTAGAGGGTTCCGAGGCCGACCAGGAAGATGAACCCGGTCGGGATGGAGATCAACTCGGTGGTCAGCATGAACAGCGGGCGCATGTCGGGGTTGATCCCGCTCTGGAACAGGTGGTGCTGCCAGACGAAGAAGGACAAGAGCGCGACCCCGAGCATCCCGGCGGCGGCCACCTTGTAGCCGAAGAGGGGCTTTCTGGTGAAGACGGGCAGGATCTCCGCCACGATGCCGAAGCCGGGCAGGGCCATGATGTACACCTCGGGATGGCCGAAGAACCAGAACAGGTTCTGCCAGAGGAACGAGCTTCCCCCGTGCTCGGAGACGTAGAAGGCAGTCTGGGCGGTGTGGTCGAGGATCCCGAACAGCCCGGCGGCGACCAGCGTCGGGGTGGCCAGGGTGAGCAGGGCGGAGGTGGCCAGGATGCTCCACACGAAGATGGGGACCCGGCTCCAGGTCATGCCCGGCGCCCGGTAGTTGATGATCGTGACCGCCAGGTTGAAGCCGGCGGCCATCATCCCCACTCCGATCACCCCGAAGCCGACCAGGTAGGACATCATCCCGCCCCCGGCCTGGGTCTGCAGCGGCGCGTACCCCGTCCACCCGGTGGGGAAGCCGCCGTAGAAGAGGGCGGAGAGGATGACCAGGTAACCGGCCGTGAAGATCCAGAAGCTGAACGCCTCCACCCGGGGGAAGGCGGTCCGTCGGGACCCGATCATCAGCGGTACCAGCCAGTTGCCGAGCGGGCCTACCACCACCGAAGAGGCCATCATCATCATGATGGTGCCGTGCTCGCTCACGATGGCGATGTAGGTGCCGGGCCCGAAGACGTGGCTGGAAGGCGACAGCAGTTCGGTGCGGATGGCCATGGCCAGGAGCCCGCCGGTGAAGAAGAAGGCAAGCACGCCGATCACGTACTGCAGGCCGACGACCTTGTGGTCGGCGGTGTAGCGCAGGTACCTGGTCCAGCTGGTCGACTCGTAGTCGGGACGCGGCTCGAGGCCGGCCATCTTGGCCAGCGGGTAGTTGAGCGCCCCGATGCCGAGGAGCCAGCCGAGGACGCCGAGCAGCAGGCCGCCGGTGATGGCCACCGCGTTGACCCCGCTGTTGGCCACATTGGTGTACCCGCTGGCCACGACGTTCCCGAGCCAGTGGCCGAGCAGGTACCCGAGCACGGCGCCGACGGCCGCTGTCCCCAGGTGCTGGCTGAACCACCCCGGCCTCGACGGCAACCCCTGGAAACCGCCGAGCACGGGGGGGGTCGGGTCCGGATAGACGACTTCGGTGTCTCGTTCGGTCGTCAGGGTCATCGTTCAGCCATCACTGTTTCACCTAGGACTTCCCGGGGGTGGCCCCGTAGACCTCTGCGTTGCTGTAGGGATCGATGTTGTCGGGGTAGTAGCCGCCGTCGGCGCCGTTGGCGTCCGGTACGTAGGTGTAGGCGAACGGCGGCAGCAGCTTGGTGTTGGCCGCGGTGAGCGCCTCGGTGGCCTTCGCCCAGGCGACGAAGCTGGCCTTGGACACGACCTTTCCGTAGTTGAACATCGCCCCGTGCCACAGCCCGCACAACTCGCTGCAGCGGACGGTGACGCTGCCCAGCTCCTTGGTGGTGGTGAAGGCCACGTTGTCCTGTTGGGGGTTGGCGTCGGCCTTGATGCTCAGCTGATAGGCCCAGAAGCTGTGGATGACGTCCAGCGAGGTCACGTGGAAGGCGATGGTGGTGTCGTTCGGAACCACCAGCTGCTGGCTCTCGAATCCGCCGAAGGTCGGGTAGCGGTAGGTGAACTTCCACTGCTGGCCGATGACCTGCACCGGCAGGATCGTGTGGGAGGTCGGTGTCCAGATCGGGTTGGGGCCCTGGCCCCCGCCCGAGCCGGCGTTGGTCACCAATTCGACCGTACCGAACACGAACAGGCCCAGCACGATCACCGTGGTGGTGACGATCCAGCCGACCTGCATCCCGAGGTGGCCACGGGCCTTGGGCCCCCCGACCGGGTCGGCCGCGCCCGGACGGGATGCCCGCCAGACGACGACGGAGTAGCCGAGGTAGATCCACACGGCCAGCAGGACCGGCAGGGCGATCATGAAGAGGATGTTGAAGTCGAATTGATTGGACTCGGCGGCCGAGGTCATCGTCCCCGGCGGCACGTGGGGCCCGACCAGGAAGTAGTAGAGCGGTACCAGCACGGCGGAGAGGACGAACCAGATGCCCACCATCCGCCACAGGTGGCGGGGCTCCTTGGCCTCCGGCACGACGAAGGACTGCTCCCCTGGGTCGACCTCGGCGTTGGTCATGCTACGACGTCCAGGAATCCGCCCATGTAGCCGAGGGTGCTCATCGGGCCCCCGTTCCCGTAAAGCCACCCGAGGCCGCAGGGGACGAAGCACTGCCAGGGATATTCACCCGCCCCGGGGGTGATGAAGGAGGCCTTGATGATGTTGACGACCGAGCTGGGGGCGGAACACGGGGCCTGACTGCAGATGTTCGAAGCGGAGGAGGGGTTGGCGACCAGCGGGATGGAGATCCCCAGTGTGGGGATGGAGAAAGTGTGGCCGACGCCGTTGCCGCTGTTGGAGTCGTAGACGTGAAACGGCTTCCCGTTGAGCGTGGCGATGCCGCCGGTGGTGCCGGCGACCATTCCCCACTGCTGGTTGCGGAGCGGGCTGCCCGAGTCGAACTGCTGGATGGTCAAGTTGATGCGGGTGTGGGCCGGCACCTTCCAGATGGTGGAGTGGATCCACTGCCCGCTCGGGTTCTTGACCAGATAGGACACCCAGGTGGGGTGCTCACCGAAGCCGATGGAGCCGACGGTCTGGATGGTCAGGTCCACCGGTGCCCCGGCGGGCTGGGCGGAGGTGAAGTCGACGGTGGGCGGGGTCGGGAGCATGAAGCCCACCACGGCCCATACGGCCAGGCCGGCGGCGATGACCAAGAGCCCGAGCGCCGCCGCAATCCTTCCCCCGAAAGACATGCCGTACTCCTCACTGCAGGGGATCCGGTCACTCCACGGCGACCGACGCTCCCCTTCGTTGCGGTCAGGGCTCTCGCTCCTGATTAAGAATTCACGAAGAATCCGGACCTTGTTGGTGACAGTAGGCCGACTGTCGGGGCAGGTCAAGTACCGGTCGGTCAGTCGGTCGGTCGGTCGGCCAGGACCCATGTGCGGCGGGCCCTATGACTGGTCGCCGGCCCCTGTGGGCGCCGCCGCAGCTGGGGGAAGGCCAGGTGCCGAGGCGCGGTGCGAGAGCCGTTCGAGCACGTTGGAGAGGGAGCCCTCGGACTCGATGGCGCGCTTCAGCACCACGATGAGGGCCGGGACGGCCCAGAAGTCCCCGCACACCCACAAGATGGCGGCACCGATCTGCTGGTCGGCGAACGGCGAGAGGGTCACCCCCGGCACATGGGCGTAGACCGAGTACCAGCCCGTGGCGCTGAAGATGCTGAGCGACATGGCCAGCACGAACATGACGATGTTGGTCCCGATGATCGCTCCCGCCTGCCAGAGCGGACTGGCCTTCAACTTGAACGGATGGGAGGGGATGATCTGGAGCCAGAAGAGGACGCCGGTGACCAGGAAGCTCCCGTGCGCCAGCCAGACGTGCACGGTCAGGTTCCGCTCGGACAGGTCGAACGGCGCGGGGACGTGCCAGAACACCATCACCGCGTTGAAGGAGATGACCGCGAACCAGGGGCTGGCGACGAACCGGCCGACCGCCCGCAGGGTCCTGGACCACGGTCCGAGAAGGACGAAACGCCCGGCCCTCCGTCTGGCTCCGACCGGCAGGGCGAAGAGCAACGGGATCCACGGGGCGCCCGCCACGATCAGGATCGGGGTGTAGAAGGCGATGAGCAGGTGCTCGACCATGTGCACGAAGAAGTAGTCGCCGGCCCAGAAGTCGATCGGCGACTCGACCGAGAGCAACAGGAGGCCCAGGCCGGCGTAGAAGGCGAGCGAGCGCAGCCGACGGCGACGGTTGTGGGCGCGGGTGGAGCGCCGGCGAAGGCGGGAGAGTCCCACCTCGTGGACCGCGACGATGGCGGCGACGACGACCAGAAAGGGATCGAAGGACCAGTGGGCGGTCACGTAGGTCACGGTCGGCCTTCGGTCACCGACCGCCCTTCATCGGTCTGCGGCCCGTGGTCTGCTCCCGGCATGTCGTCCTCGCCTTCCACTTCTCCCACCGATCCGGCAGCTCTCGAGCAGCGCGGCTCAGCGCCCGGATCGGGGCTCGGTGCCGGCCGGCCGGGACCCGTGCTCCGCCTCGTGCTCCGCCATCTGCCTCCGATGTTCCTGCCAGGCCTTGAGCATCTGCACGTGCTCGGGCGCGACCGTCGGCCTCCGGTCCGGACGCCGCCCGGGTCGGCTCTGGTGGAGGGTGCTCCACCACATGTAGACGGCGAAGACCGCGAAGAGCGGCCACTCGAACACGTAGGCCCAACTCAACGAGTTGCCGCCCAGAGCCCGCTCCAACTCGAAGGCGAAGGCCGCGGCACACAGTGCGAGCCCGGTGGCCAGGGTCACGTGCAGCTTGACCGCTTCGGTGCCGGTCAGCCGGACCCCTGTCCGAACCGGGGCCACCTCAGCCGATTCGGGTGGATCCACGCTCGTCACCTTACCGGGGGCTGGCCCGGGATTTGCAGGCCCGCAGGCCTCGGAGCACCCTCCGGTCACCGAGAAGGACGAGGCGCTGGTGCCGGTCCCGGCCGCGGTCCGGATGGTGATGGGACCGCTGGTCGCCCGGGGGGCACGATCACCACGTTCTGGGTGGCCGTGTGGGCGGTGCCGGTGGGCATGCTCGAAGGCCCGCCGCGCCCTACTCGCCGAACAACAGCCCGTAGTTGGCCCCTCGACGAAGGTGGTGCCCGCCGTCCACCGCGAAGCTCTCGCCGGTGATCCACGCCGACTCCGGGCCGGCCAGGAACCTGACCAACGAGGCGATGTCCTCGACCGTCCCCAGACGGCTGATGGGCATCTCGGCCAGGTAGTCGTCGAGCAGCGGCCCTCCTGCGGTGATCGGGGCCATCAACTCGTCGTCGACGATCCCCGGCTGCACGGTGTTGACCCGGATGCCCGACCGGCCCAGCTCCTCGGCGGCGTACCGGCAGAGCATGTCGATCCCCGCCTTGGCCGCCCCGTACGCCCACAGGTAGCGGTGCGGAAAGTGCCCCGCCCCCGAGGACATCCCGATGATCGAGCCTCCCGCGGGCTCGCCGTCGTCGGCAGCGCTGCCCACCCCGGCGGCCATGAGGGGGGCGGCGTGCTTTATGCAGAGGAAGGTCCCGACGAGATTGAGGTCGACCGTGGCCCGCACCTGGTCGAGGTCGGCCCCGGCGATCGGGCCCATGTGTGCCGCCCCTCCGGCATTGGCGAACAGGATGTCCAGCCGGCCCCGCGCTGCGGCCGCCGTAGTGATCGCCGCGGCGATCTGGTCCTCGACGGTCACGTCCGCCACAACGTAGGCGGCGGTCCCTCCGGACGCGCCGGCCGGGCCGGGCGCCTCGGCCGCCGCCTCCAGCGAGGCCACCGCGGCCCGTAGTCTCTCCTCGGTCCGCCCGCAGATGGTCACGTGGGCACCGTCGCGCACCAGTCGGGAGGCGGCTCCCAGCCCGATGCCGCTGCCGCCGCCGGTGACCAGCGCCGACCACCCGGCGATACCGCTGCCACGGCCGGTCTCACTGCCCAATGCGCCACTCCTCCTGGTCAATTCTCGGTTCGTCCCCCTGGCGGTCCGTCCCAAGGTCCCCCCCGGGTCCGACCGGCGGCCATGTTGCCCGGCTCCCCGGCGGGACGTGCTACAGAGTGTCCGAGCGACGGCTGCATCCTAGGGCCCCCCATCCGATCGGACCGGGCCACTGCGTTGATCAGACGAGGAGAGGTGCGATGGGCACCAGGCAATTCAACCTGGCCGACCTGTTCGAGATCGTGGTCGAAACGGTGCCGGACCGCCTTGCCCTGGTCGCCGGAGCCGTCCGGCTGAGCTATGGGCAGCTCGACGACCGGTCCAACCGGTTCGCCCACGATCTCGCCCGCAATGGGATCGGCCACGGCGCACACGTCGGGATCCTGGCCTTCAACCGAGCCGAATGGGTGGAGGCCATGGTCGGGTGCTACAAGGCCCGGGCCGTCCCGATCAATCTGAACTACCGCTACGTGGTACCCGAGCTCCGCTACGTCGTCGAGAACGCCGATCTGGAGGCGCTGGTCTTCGAGCGGGCCCTCTCGCCCCTCGCAACCGGGTCGCTCGAGGGTCTCGAGTTGCCGACACCCCTCCATCTGCTGGTGGTCGAGGACGGCTCCGACGCGGACGCCGGCCACGCCCGTCCCTACGAGGAGGCGCTGGCCAGCTCTCCGCCGGCCCGCGACTTCGGGCCCCGGTCGCCGGATGACATCTACGCCCTCTACACCGGGGGGACCACCGGCATGCCCAAGGGCGTGCTCTGGCGCCAGGAGGACATCTTCTTCGCCGCCATGGGTGGTGGGGGCTGGGGCGCAGAGCCCATCACCCGGCCGGAACAGCTGGCCGGCCGGCTGAACACGGATGACACGACCCGGGCGGTGATGCTGGTCGTCGGCCCCCTCATGCATGGCAACGCCCAGTGGGTGATGTGGAACGCATTCATGATGGGCGGGACCGCAGTGCTCTACACCGAGCACTTCTACGACCCCGACCGGCTGTGGCGCCTCATCGGCGATGAGCGCGTCGTCTCGGTGGGACTGGTCGGCGACGCCATGGCCCGGCCACTGGCCGACGCGCTGGCGGAGGCGCCTGCGGGGACCTACGACACCTCCTCGCTGCTCGTGGTCGGATCCGGTGGCGCCATGCTGTCGGCGACGGTCAAGGACGAGTTGAGGAAGCAGCTGCCCGATGTGATCATCATGGACCGATTCGGGTCGAGCGAGAGCGGTGCCCAAGGAGCGGTCGAGGACGGGGCCGCCGGCCCGAGGTTCGTGATGGGCGCCGACACCACGGTGCTCGACGATGAGCTGCACCCCCTGAGCCCCGGGGACGGGAGGATCGGCCGTCTGGCCCGGACCGGGCGCATTCCACTCGGGTACCACAAGGACCAGGCCAAGACCGATGCCACCTTCCCGGTGGACGCCGACGGCGTGCGGTGGTCGTTGCCCGGCGATCTGGCCTCGGTCGAGCCCGACGGCACCATCACCGTCCACGGCCGCGGATCGGCTTCGATCAACTCGGGGGGCGAGAAGGTCTTTCCCGAGGAGGTGGAGGCAGCGGTAAAGACCCACCCGGACGTCTTCGACGCCATCGTGGTGGGCATACCCGACGACCGTTTCGGGGAGCGGGTGGCGGCGGTCGTGCATCCGAAGCGCGGCCACGGCGCCCCGACTCTCGAAGGCCTCCAAGAGCACTGTCGATCCTTCATCGCCGGCTACAAGCTCCCGCGCCAGATGCTGGTCGTGGACGAGATACCCCTTACCGCGGCGGGCAAGCCCGACGCCAAGGCGGCCAGAGCGCTCTTCTGAACGGGATGTCCTGAGGGTGGTTCCCCTCTGACGTCATGGCCGCCTGAGACCGGACTCAGGCCGGCTGGGCCAGCAACCGGCGGGCCTCGACCATGACGTGCACCGTGGCCACGACCCGGTCGACGGCCGAGGCCAGGACCTCGCCGTCGATGTCCACGACGAGGTGGATGCCGGCGTCCGGCCACAGACCCGCCACCCTCGCGGGCACCGGACGGGTGGGTGAACGCAACGCCGCCACCAGGGCGGGATAGGCAAGCTCGGCGGCCCACTCATCGGATGGGCGCCCTCCGGCCACGCATGCCAGCGCCACCGGCCCCGCGGCCCCGTCCGGCCCGGTGGCCGCCAGCGGGACGCGCAGCTCGGACCGGCCCTTGAGGATCAGGGCGCCGGCGTCCGGGCAGACCCACTGGTCGTCACCGCCGCCAACCCGGGGACGCTCGTTGAACGCGGCCCAGTCGAACGAGGCCCACAGGCTCGTTGCCCAGGTCACCGCCTCGGACAGGACCAGGGCCCGGGCCCCCCGGTGGAGACCGGCAAACCAGGGCTCCCAGTGGAAGGCACGCCAGCCGGTCCGCTCCCATTCCGCCACGGCCTCGGACGCCACCGGCCCGACGGCCTCGGCCGGCGACCGGAAGCGCCCGACGGCGCAGGCGTCCACTACCGCCAGTCCCAGCGATCGTCGGACGAAGACCGGCTTCCACGCAAACGGCTCCTGTTGGCGGCTCGGTGAATCGGGTCGCTCCCTGGCCCGGCGGAGGTCCGAAAGGTTGACCACCAGCCTCTGGCGGCGCGGAAGCCGTTCGACCAGCGGGGCGAGCCCAGACGAGAGTCGGTCGCGGAGGTGGGCGCGACATGCATCGTCGACAGAGCACGTCGGGGGAGCCGAGAGGGCGCGGGTGAGCTGGCCGGGCCTCATCCGCCGTCCTCCGGCCCCCGAGCCCACGCCGCCTCCGACCGCTCCACCCTCGCCTGGCCGGGCTCGCACTCCGGAAGCAGGGTGCACCGGCCGCACAGGCTGTTCGGGGTGCGTCGGGGAATGGACCCGTGGGCCAGACTCCACAATGAGCGGGTGCCGACGATGGTGCGCCGCACCGCACCGACCAGCAATTCCTCGGTCACCGGATCCACGTCCAGTTCTCCGGTCCGCGTGTAGTACGTGGCCACCACGAAGGGAGGCGCCGGGCTCCGGAGTGTCTCCACCAGCGCATAGAAATGGAGGTCGGCCCGGTGCTCCACCCGCCGTGCACCCGCCTTGATCTCCACCAGGGCGACCGAGGCCTCGTCCTCCGCCGGCCGGCCGATGGCCAGATCGACCCGCGCCGACAGCTCGACCGCCCCGCGGGCCAACCCGACCCGCATCGACTCCTGTGTGCGGGGAAGCCATGCCGGCTCGAGTGCCGGCCAATGGCGAATGAGGGCGCCGGCCTGCCGCTCGACCTCGGCGCGGAGCGCCTCCCGCTCGGCAGGGGCCATCCCCACGATCCACGAGACCAGGTCCTGTTGGCGGTCGTCGACGCCGAGAGCGGCCATCCCGTCGGCCATTGGGTCGTCGATGGAGCCTACGGCGATCAGTTGGCGGAAGAGCACGTCGACCAGGGCCCCGCAGGCCATGGCGGGAGTCGGGGGCCGGTCGCCGAATTCGCCGGCGACGTGATGGGCCTCGCAGGCCAGGACACCGGTCAAGCGGTCCTTGGTCACCACCACCACCGGCGAGGACGGCGACGGGGGGGCTGCGCCCGAGCCCGCCACCGGTGCGTCGTGACCGGCGTCTCGGTCGTGGCCCAGGAGACCGCGTTCGAGGCTTCCCCGGAGCCGAACCTGGAGGTCGGGATCCGACTTCAGGCGGGGACGGCCGGTGACCCGCAGGCGCTCGAGGATCGCCTGCCCGGCCAGGGGGTGCCAGTCATGTGATGCACGCGGGGGGCGTCGGACGACCTTCATCGGGCCGGGAACGGATCGGGCGCCACCCGCCGTGACCACCTGTCTTCGCCGCTCGACCGCAGGACCCTCCTCTGCGCGGTCGGTCACCATGGCGAGCATGCCCTCAGTGTGCCCGAAGGGTGTCTCACCCCGGCAGGCTACCGGGAGGACCGGCGTGGGATCGCGGCGGGCCGGTCCCCCGCCGGTAGCCTCTTGACGAGATGTTGTTCGCCGCCGCCGGCACGTCGTTCCTGGTCGTCTTCACCCTGTTCGTCGTGGTCACGGTGGTGCTCATCGTGCTGGTCATCCGCTTCACCCTCCAACGCGCCGCCGTCGCCCGGTCGCGCTGGCTGGCCGAACAGGCGGAGTTGGAGGACGAGGAGGAGGAGGAGGATCCAGGACCGATCACCGCACTGGTACTGGCCGGAGGAGGCGTCCGGGGGGCGGTCCAGATCGGGATGCTACAGGTGCTCACCGAGCACGGGTTCGTGCCCGATCGGATCTATGGGTCATCGGTCGGCGCCCTCAACGGCGCCGCCTTCGCCGGCGACCCCACCCGGCGCGGGGTCGAACGGATGACCGAGACCTGGACCGGACTCACCCGGGAGCTCGTCTACCCCCAGGGCCGCCTGCACGGGCCGTGGCTCTATTTCCGGCAGCGGGACTCGGTCTTTGCCAATTCCGGACTCCGGGCCATCATCGAAGAGGGCGTCGCCTTCGAACGGCTCGAGGATGCGGTGATCCCCATCGAGGTGGTGGCCACCTCGCTGAGGGACGGCCGAGAGCGGTGGTTCACCTATGGTCCTGCGGTCGACGCGGTTCTGGCCTCCGCGGCCATCCCCGCCGTCTTCCCGCCCGTCGAGATAGACGGCGAGCGCTTCATCGATGGCGGGGTGGTCGACAACGTGCCCATCCGCCGGGCCATCGATGCCGGGGCCACCCGCATCGTCGTCCTGTTGTGCAGCGCTCCCATCTACACGCCGGCGTCGTCCAAGCGGCCGGTCGAGTCGATCCTCAACGCCCTGTTCATCTCCATCCACGCCCGGTTCGCCCGGGACATGACCCAGTTGCCGGCGGGGGTGGAGGTCATCGTGATGAGCGGGAGCGAGGACGAGCCCCGGGACTTCGACGACTTCTCCGGCACCCCAGCGCTGATCGCTCAGGGCCGGGAGGAAGCCTCCGAGGTGGTGCGCCGGTACGGGCTGGGCCGGGCCGGGACGGCGGCATCCACTACCGCATCGGGAGCAGTGCCCGGGTCAGGGTGGGTCGACGGAGCAGCCGGCGCGGACGGAACCGGTGTCGGCGCGGACGTCGCAGCAACCGGTGGCGCCGCGGCCGGTGCGGACGGAACCGGTGTCGGCGCGCACGGCACAGCAACCGGTGGCGCCGCGGCCGGTGCGGCCGGTGCGGACGGAACCGGTGTCGGCGCGGACGGCGCGGACGGCGCGGCAGAAGGTGCCCGATCCGGTGTGGGCGGAACCGGAGGTGTGAACGGTGTCCGGCGACTTGATCGGGACACTGATCCGTCCGGCCAGCCGGCGGCTCCGTCGACCCACCCGGACCCGGGCACGTAGCGCCGCATGATGCGGGCCGGCACACCGGCGATCACACAATGGTCGGGGAAGACGCCGCGCACAACGGCGCCCGCTCCCACCACGACGTTGGCCCCCAGTTCCGTGCCCGGGAGGATCACCACACCGGTTCCGAGCCAACTGCCGGTTCCGATCCTCACCGGGACATCGCTCG